>ERZ826146.2004-NODE-2004-length-16626-cov-3.512160_pt1 | contig 16626 bp, 10 predicted proteins | sample MGYA00519857_ERZ826146 | MGnify/ENA primary metagenome ERZ826146 (study PRJEB31778, sample SAMEA3449222) | human gut metagenome | biome: human gut; feature: human-associated habitat; material: faeces | place: United Kingdom | collected 2010/2012 ...
TGTCAAGCATACGGTTCGTTTCGAGTGCCGCCGTGCTTCTGCCCGTGACACGTCCCCCTTTGGTGTCCCACAGCTTGGGATCGACGGTCAGTTTGCAACTGAACTGCGTCTGGCTGCCGTCCACCGTGATGCGTCCCATGACGGGAACCGTCCCGTCTTTTTTCACTACCTGACGTTTGAGGTAGTAAATAACTGAAAATGTACTCTTCATCGTCCTTAATTTTTTTTGTTCAAAATTAGTTGGTGAAGAGCCCTCCTCTGATACGCAAATCGCGGAAGAACGGCGCAATCTTTTTTTGTTACTGGATTTTTTGCGTGAGTTGTCAGTAACTCACTAATCTTTAAGGCCTTGTTTCGTTATTCGTGTCCATTTCGTCACCTATTGGGCGTGGTTACGAACAAGTAACGTAGCTCCGTCTTGATTTGGCTTCGGCGTGGATTGTAATGGCTCTCGGAATAATTGGCAGCATAAATGAAACCCCTGTAAATCAAATCCATTACCATATTCTTCCGCATTTCACTTTTTTGTAGTAACTTTGCATTTTAAAACCAAGATATATATTTATGCCTCTGCACAATAAAAAAGATCACATGGACTGTGTATATTATGCGACGGATGAAAGCGCGTTGTTTCGACAATATCGTTTGTCCGATAGTACGGATATTTCGGATATAAACGAAAGTCATAGTGTGCTTCTTTATCTTGCGGAAGGTTGTCTCCAGATTACATTGGGAAATTTTACGTCGCGCACCATTGAACACGGTATGTTGGTGTTTCTGCCGAAAAATATAGGCTTCACCGGACAAACTATCGGTTCAAGTTATTTTATTGCCAGTTTTTTTGCTGGGCGATTGCCTCTTTGCAACAAATACGATTTAGTCGATCTGCAATACCAGGTGCGTCAGCGTAATGGTAGGCATCTTCCCCCCCCCTCCCGACAATTTCCGCAATTAGCAGTTTGTGAGGAACTTGTTGCTTTTTATTCTGATCTTTCCCACAATCTCGACGAAGGGCTAAACTGTCTTCATTTTCATCGGCTAAAACAAGAGGAATTGTGTATTCTTCTACGTGGTTATTATAGCCTGGAAGACCTTTATATATTATTGAAATCCGTTATTGGAAGCAGCGATAATTTTAAAGATTTTGTACTTGAAAATTATCAACATGTCAATGACGTGAGTGATTTTGCGTTGTTGGCTCATATGAGTGTACGCAATTTTCAGCGTAAATTCAAAGAAGAATTTAAGTGGCCGGTACGCGAGTGGCTCAACGAACGTCGTGCCGAACGTATCCTGCGTGATATTCGGAATACTGATAAAAGCATTGCGGAAATTGCTACAAGCTATGGTTTTGCCACTGCATCCTATTTCACGGTATTCTGCAAACAATATTTTGGTATGACACCTTCGGAATTGAGGCGGAGATCGAAACAGACAGCCACGAAATGTAGGGAGTAAAAATACAAAATGAGCGAATTCCTGTCAGCATTTCGCTTGAAGAATGATTCTGGAAGGTATGAAAAACAACTTTACAAGGTATGCGAATAAATAGATTGATGTTATTTATGTTACTGCTTGGGTATTGTCATATCGGTTGCGGGCAGGAACAAGTGTTGGTTGATACCCTGAACGTTCAGGTTTATTTCCGTCAGGGTTATTCGATTTTGGAATTTGATTATCGGGACAACGCAAAACGTTTGGCTGCTTTCGTGGACAGTGTTCGGACCTTGCAGGGGAGTGCCTCGTGTCGTGTGAAAACCTTCCGAATTGTGGGAACAGCCTCTCCGGAAGGCGTCAGCGTGTTAAACAAACGCTTATCGGAAAATCGAGCGAAGAACCTTGTAGCCTGGATTGAGGAGTATATTTCGCTTGAAGGAGCTACCCTCGACATTCAGGCTTTGGGTATCGACTGGGAAAGGTTGGAAAGACAGGTCGTAGCTTCGGACATGCCGTATCGAGACGAAGTGTTGGAAATTCTGCGCAATACCCCTGTCTGGGTAATTCGGGACGGTAAAGTCGTAGATAGCCGTAACAGGCAGTTGGGGATGCTTCGTGGCGGTCGCGCGTGGAGGTATATGGAGGAGTATTTCTTTCCTGAACTGCGGAGTGCCGGTGTGCGTTTGGTCTGCGAGATGGAATGTCCCGCATCCGCTTCGCAGCCGGAACCGGCGCCTCAACCTGAGCCTGAGCCTGAGCCTGAACCTGAACCTGAACCCGAACCCGAACCCGAATCCGAACCGGTCGTAGAATCAGCCTCCGTTCCCGTCGAAATTCCAGTGCAACCGGAATCGCCGGCCTGCAAGCCGTTCTACATGTCGCTGAAAACGAATCTGCTCTACGATGCGGCCTTGGTTTCTAACATCGGTGCAGAATTCTATCTCGGGAAGGGTTGGAGTGTCGGTGCCAACTGGATGTATGCTTGGTGGAACAGCAACAAACGTCATAATTACTGGCGCATCTACGGCGGCGAATTGGACATCCGAAAATATTTCGGGCGCCGTGCCCAGACCAAACCGCTTACGGGACACCACCTCGGCATCTACGGTCAGGCTTTCACCTACGACTTCGAGACCGGGCACAAAGGTTACATAGGCGGCAAGCCGGGCGGCACGTTGTGGGACAAACTTAACTATGCGATAGGTGTCGAGTACGGTTACTCGCTTCCCATTTCCCGTCGTTTAAACCTCGATTTCACGCTTGGCGTGGGTTACTGGGGTGGAGAGTACCACGAATATATTCCCTCCGACGGCCACTACGTATGGCAATCGACCAAGCAACGTCATTGGTTCGGGCCCACGAAGGCGGAGGTGTCGTTGATTTGGCTGATCGGTCGCGGGAACTACAATGAAAAGAAAGGAGGCAAACGATGAAAAAGTTGTTCATATATCTGTTTGCAGCGCTTGCAGTCGCTTCGTGCGAACATAAAGACTTGTGTTACGACCACTCGCATACGATCGACGTAGAGGTGGTTTTCGATTGGCGGAATGCTTCCGAGGCAGCTCCTGAATCTATGTCGCTCTACCTGTTCCCGACAAACGGAGGAGAGGCACTGCGCTATGAGTTCACCGATTGCGGGGGCGGTACGATCCGGGTGCCCGTCGGAAACTACGGGGCGCTCTGCCTGAATAGCGACACGGAGAATGTCACTTATCGCAATACGGATCAAAAGACGACTTTCGAAGTATCTACTCGTACGACCGATCTGTTGTCCGGCCTTTCCGCTTTGGGTGTGCGGTCCGACGGTGTTCCTCGTGCTGACGGTACGGAAACCGAGCGTGTGGCGTTACCCCCGGATGAGCTTTGGAGCGATTGTACGGAGGGGATCGAGTTGAAGCAGACGGCTGCGGCCCAGACGATCGTGCTTTATCCGGAGCTATCGGTTTGCAGATATACGGTCGAAATTCGCAATGCGGAGAATCTGAAATACGTATCGGGTATCAGCGGCTCGTTGTCGAGCCTGGCGGGAGGCTTGCTGCCGGGTGTAGGCTACGATGCGATCAGCGAGGAGTGCGTCACGATACCGTTTGACGCCGCCGTATCTGCCGACAAGACGCTCGTTACCGGGAGCTTGCTCGCTTTCGGACATTGTGCTGCGACTCAGAACGCACATCAACTGACCATCTATGCGGTTTTGGCGGACGAGAGCAAGTGGGATTAAACCTATGACGTGACGGATCAAATCCATTCGGCTCCCGATCAGCGTAATGTGCATATCGTTTTGGACGGGCTTCCGTTGCCCAAACCTATCGTCAATGGCGGCGGTTTCCAGCCTTCGGTGGATGAGTGGCAAAGTGTGGATGTCGATATCGAGATGTAAAATGTTAATGATCTTCCCGATTTTATGGGGGGGGGAATTTGCATAGATCAATGTTAAACCTTTTAATTAATTCACTGATGAAAAAACAATTATTTTTAGTGGTCGTGGCGGCTCTTGCCATGGCATCGTGCTCGAAGGACGAATCGACGGGCATCAACAATGGCAACGCGATCGATTTCCGTGCAGCCATGCAGACTCGTGCTTCGGAAACGACGATGGCTAACATCACGAACTTTTTCGTGACGGCACTCGACAAGAACAACGCCAACTATTTCTCCGATGCGGAGTTTACCAAAGATGGCGCTTTCTTCACTTCTACTCCGGCCTACTATTGGCCCAGCGACGGCAGCAACCTTTCGTTCTTCGCTTACTCTCCTTCGGCTGCGGACTTGGATGCTACCGTGACGATTAATTCGACGACCAAGACGCTCGCTGATTTCGAGCCCGCAACGACGATCGCCGACCAGAAGGATTTCATCACCGCCACTGCTACGGGCAGCAAAACCGATGAGGCGGCAGGTGTCGCCCTGACGTTCGGGCACCGACTTTCCCAGATCGAGATCAAGGCTAAAAACACGAACGACGGTTATGTTTATAAGGTTCAGGGCGTGCGTATCGGACAGCCGGTTTCGAAGGCGACGTTCGATTTCGGAACTACCTCCTGGCAGTTGGGATCGGTAAAGACTAATTATGAAGCGACCTATGCGGGTAGCGAAAAGACGCTGACCGGTACGGCCGCATCGATTATGGCGGTGGAAGACGACAATGCGATGCTCATTCCGCAGCAGCTTATAGCCTGGACTCCCGACACGGACAAGACCAATACCAACAAAGGTGCATATCTGGCCGTGAAGGTCAATATTACGACCAAGGACGGTGCCCGTGTCTATCCTTCTGTCGGCGAATATGACTGGGTCGCAGTAGCTGTCAATACCAAGTGGGAGCCCGGTCAGAAGTACGTTTATACGCTGGATTTCTCGAATGGTGCCGGTAAGGTCGATCCCGAAAAGCCCATGCCGGGTCCGACAGATCCGTTCAAACCGGGCGAGGATGTATTGGGCAGTGCCATTAAATTTACGGTTACGGTAACTCCGTGGACGCCGGCTTCGGAGGATGTTACGATGTAATCGATAAATTAGGATCGGGCGGGGTTGGACCGCAAAGACTTGCCGTATGTCCGAAGGTGTAGTGTACGGCAGGCGAGGGGAGGAAGGCCTCCGGCCCTCCTCTGTCCCTTCCCGATCACTTGAGGTAGCCGCAGAGCTACCGTTCGGCTCGGCCGAAAAACGCGTGAATTATATAATGTCAATGTAAATTATGAAACAGATTCTTGCAACTTTCCCGTTACGCAATTTTCTGCGGGTATTTGCTCTGGTGACAGCCGTGTCTGCGACCTCCTGTTCGAAAGACCCGGCAGTGGATGGAGAACTGCACGGTGATATGCTTCGTTTCGCAGTCGCCGAAGCGGACGGCTGGAATACGCAGTTGCGATGCGGTGCTGCCGGGTCGGAAGAGAAGAGCGCTGCCTCTCCGGAAAACGTCGCGGAAGTATTTTCGCTCCGGGGAGAAAACCCTGCGGACACGCTGTTCCTGCACGCCTCGGTCGCCGACGGAATCGCCGCACCGTACCCGAATGTGCAAACCGACCGATTGCAGACGCGTGCCACGCCCGTCGAAACGGGGACCTTTTACGATTCGTTCGGCGTATTGGCTTCGGTTTATACGGGGACTTGGAGCGAGGATTCCTGCTTGCCGGATTATATGTACGATGTCGAGGTGACCGAAGCATCGTCCTGGACGACCTCCTATTACTGGCCCGGTGCCGGACGCAACATCCGTTTCTTCGCTTACGCGCCCTATGGCGGCCAGGGGATCGTTCTTTCGGATAAGACGTCGGCCGGTACTCCGTCGATCACCTATACGGTCCCGACAGCCGTCGCCGACCAGCAGGATTTGCTGGTCGCTGCTACCTCCGGGATGGCCGGCAATACCGCTGCGGCGGCTCCGTTGAGTTTCGCTCACGCGCTCACTGCCTTCACTACGGGCGACGATATGATGTCCGGGCGCATTACGAAAATCACGCTCAAGGGCGTTTACGGTTCCGGTTCGCATACGATGGGTTCCGATTCGTGGAATGGTTACGGCGCTACGACAGACTTTTCGCAGACACTTGCGGCTACTGTGGACGGGTCTGCGGACCAGGAGATCACTCCTGTCGCAGCGACCTTCATGATGTTGCCGCAGACGCTTCCGTCGGGCGCTTCGATCGAGGTCGTCTATACGGACGACCTGACTTCGACACAACGAACTTTAACCGCCTCTATCGCAGGCAGCCAATGGCCGATGGGCAGAACCGTCACTTACCGGATTTCGACGTCGAGCATCGTAATCACTCCGACTTTTACCGTGATGGCTCCGGCCGATTTTACCTATGCCGGAGGCAGCGAAAATTATTCGGTGACCAGCTATGCCGCCGTTTCCCGTCCGGGCGATGCTACGCGAACCGTTCCGGTGGCCTGGACCGCCGAATTTGTCGAGGATGACGGCAGCGGGGGCTACAACGTGATCGCCCGTCCGGAATGGCTCACAGCTTTTACCGCGAGCGGCAACGGCGGTACGTCGGCCACGTCGTTCTCGGCTACGATTGCGGCTCAAACGGGTGTCACTTCCAATTCGCATAACGAAACTTTGAAAATGGCAGCTTCTGTCAGCGGCACGTACGATCTTTCGACCTCCGGTGGCACGACCGCGATGCGGACCGCCAACTGTTACGTCATCAACGCCCCGGGACAGTACTCCCTGCCGTTGGTCTATGGTAACGCTATCAAGGACGGCGGTACGAACGCTTCGGCCTACACTTCGCAGTCCAGCGGAACATACGTATTGAAGACCTTCGTAAACCATCTCGATGCGGCTATCACCGATCCCTATATCTATAACAATGCGGGGTGTACGCCCCTGGATGCCGTACTCGTTTGGCAGGACGAGGAAAATCTGGTGACGAATGTCCGGCTTTCGTCCGACAAGCACAGCCTGACCTTCGACGTGCCGCAAGCGACGATCAAGCAGGGCAACGCTATCGTGGCCGTGCGTGACACGGACAGCCGTATCATGTGGAGCTGGCATATCTGGGTGACGGACTACGAGCTGGGCAGCGATGTCAGGACCGTGACCAACTACCAGGGTATAGCGTATAAAATGATGCCGGTCAATATCGGCTGGTGCGATGCGGAAACCACCACCTACGACGCCCGCAGCGTGAAGGTTCGCTTCACGCAGGCGGAGACCGGTGCCATGCAGGTCATAACGCTCACCCAGGCATCGCATTCGGTCGTAAATTTCGGTAACCAGCCTTATTTCCAGTTCGGACGCAAGGACCCGATGTTGGCCGGTATTCGCAACGCTTCCGGCTCCACAGTCGATAAGGGCTGCTATTCCGACGGCTATGCGTTCGACAAATCGGGAACCGGCAAGGTCGCCATCGGCGTTTCCATCCAGCATCCGCATATATTCTACAATTACGGCAGTTCATCGATCTACGATTGGTGCGCCACGTCCTATTCCAATCTTTGGAGCGGCGACAATACGGTGACGACGGCTAACGACAATGCGGTGGTTAAGACGATTTACGATCCTTCGCCCGTCGGCTACCATCTGCCTTCGTCGAACGCCTTTACGGGCTTTACGTATAACGGCAGCAATGTTTTCGGGTCTTCTTACTTCGGCTCCCGATTCAATTCGCCCTATACCTCCACCACCGATTTTACCGATAATTTCGGTTGGGAGTTTTATTGTAACAAGATGACGGGCGAGGGGAGCTACGACACTGCGGGCGGTACGATCTTCTTTCCGGCTTCGGGCTATCGCAGCTACTCGGCGGGCACGGTGAACAACGTCGGCAGCCTCGGCTACTTCTGGTCGGCCGTGCCGTACTCGACGAGCTACGGCCGTAGCCTGAGCTTCCGCTCGTCGTACATCTACCCGCTGAGCATCAACTACCGCTCCGACGGCTTCGTGGTGCGTCCCGTCCAAGAATAGGCGCGAAGCGACCATCCGATTCATTGGATTGATTGGATTTATTCCCTGCGGCTTGCAGCCGCAGGGTTTTATCCTTCGGATCACGCTGCACCGCAGCAATATCACCTTTCTGCATGGGTTTACGATTGTGGAAAAACGGACGTTTCGGGGAGATGCTCCGATTTTGAAGATATGAAATGACGGGAAATCCGGACAGACCGGCTTTGCGGAGGCGCATCGATGCAGGCCGGCTCTTTTCGGGTTTCTTATTAAATCCCAGCGGTATCCGCCGGGATTTTCTTATGCAGGACGATGGGATCAAACAGGTGGGCCTTAAAATAATTCATATTATCGCTATTTGAATACCAATAGATAAATTACGCGATTCTTCTCAATAGAAATTTTTTGTAAGTTAAAATTTTCTTACATTTGTGATATAAAGATATGGATATTCAAATAGACTATACTTCAAAATTCATTTTTAGAATGATCCACTATTCCAATTTGGAATTCATTCTAAAACATGGATTGTACACTAAGAATAGTCGTATGAAAGATCCTGAATATATCAATATCGGGGATATTCAGTTAATCGAACAGCGACAAAATTTTCATGTTCGAATTGATCCTCCGGGCGGGGATTTAGGGGATTATATTCCGTTTTATTTCGGAGGCCATTCTCCGATGTTATTGAATATTAAAACAGGGTATCGGGGTATCCGAAAAAGACCGCAGGACGAATTGATTTATATCGTTTGTCGTATTAAGGATATTGTTGCGCAATGTCCTGCATGGTGCTTTACCGATGGACATGCAAAGAATAAACTTACTGAATTTTATAATGACATCAAGGATTTGACCCATGTGGATTGGGAAGTCGTCTGCACGCAATTTTGGGGGAATGATGAAGCCAATATGGATCGGATGCGGAGAAAACAGGCCGAATTTTTGGTGAAAGACTGTGTGCCGGTTTCGTGTGTCGCCGGAATTATTGTCAAAACGGCAGACCGTGAAGCATATGTAAAAACAATTTTATCTCGTTTATCCATTGAGATACCGATATACGTTGATAGCAAAAATAACTATTTTTATCCATGATACATTATGTGACAGGTAATTTGTTGGCTGCTTCCGACGAAGCTTTGATCAATACCGTTAATACCGTTGGTGTTATGGGTAAAGGAATCGCCTTGCAATTCAAGGATAGGTATCCTTATAATTTTCAAGTATATCAACAAGCGTGTAAAGAGGGCAGCATTTTCCCAGGCAAATTGTTGGTAACACGAGACAGTAACCTTTCGACCGATTCTAAATGGATAATTAATTTCCCGACGAAAAAGGACTGGAAGCATCGTTCCAAATATGAATATATTGAAGAAGGACTGAAAGATTTGGTGCGGGTTCTTGATCAATATAGGATAAAAAGTATCGCTATTCCTCCTCTTGGATGCGGCAACGGTGGATTGGATTGGAGCAAGGTGAAAGAGTTGATGGAAAAGTATCTCGGGGAATTAAATGTGGATATTCATATCTATCAGCCGAACGAAGCCGTCAGCGAATTGTTGAAGCAGGAAACGAATTGTCGGGAGGCAAAATTAACTCCGGCGAGAGCCATGTTGCTGTACGCTCTGTTTTATTATGAATCGTTAGGAGAAAACAGCAGTTTATTCGTCGCAAATAAATTAGCATATTTTATGCAATTGCTGGGTGAACCTTCATTTGGCAAACTGAAATTCGTTGCAGGACATTATGGCCCCTATTGCACTCAGGTCGGATATATTCTGCACGACATTAACGGGAAATATATCAAAGGTCTCGAACAGATGAAGATCGGAGCTTTCGATTCTTTGGAGTTGCAATATAGCACGATGAAGGAAGTTAGCGAATATGTGAAAACAAAGTTGAAGTCGGAACAGGTTGATCGTTTGAAATTATTGATAAAATTGATCTCTGGATTTCAATCGGCTTTGTCTCTGGAAATTCTCGCGTCTGTTGCGTATGTTCGGAAAGAAAATACTTATATTGACTTGGCGCAAACCATTACACAGATTCAAAATTGGTCTCCTCGAAAAAAACATTTGTTCAAAGAGAAGTATATTCAAATAGCTTATTCTTATTTAGAAGATTTTTCCAAAGGACGAGATTGTCTATTTAGGACTGTAAAGTAAAATAGCAAATTGACGTTTATGAATAAAGAATCCCGATAAGTATTTATCGGGATTCTTTTACTTGGTTTGTCCGATAATCTTTTAGCTGCAATGCACTCTATGCTCATAATTTTTCATAGTATTGCGGCCAACTTCCGAATCTGTTGCAATCGAGCCGTCAGTTTACTGTCTTTGCGAGCTGTTTGCATATTGTATCGAGTCTGCATATTGGTAAGCATTTCGGCTTCGATTCCCAATGCAGCCTCGAAATACAAGGCCATAGTTTCGGTTACAGGGCGTTTCGCGTTCAGAATTTCATTGAGCATCGTATAGGAAATACCTATCTGTTCGGCCAATTTTTTCTGCGAGATGCCTCTGTATTCGATCTCCTCCTTCAGTATTTCTCCCGGATGCGTAGGAGTGTATGGATAACCTAAATTTCCCATAGCAATTATTTATAGTGGTTCGACAACTCAATAATATTGCAAATCGTTATTTGCTCTTTCCCGTCGGCTTCGTGCGAAACCAAAAATTCAATCCGATACTGGTCATTCACTCTGATTGAGGAAATACCTTCTTTATTTCCAGCCAGTACCTCGTACCCCAATGAATGTAACTGATAAAGAGCTTCGATACAACTTGCATCGTTAAGAATATCTATACGTTGCTTGTAGCGTTTAACTATTGTCGGTTGGTAACGGTGTTTTCTATCTTTACACTTTCCTTCGTAGTATAATTCCGATAGATACTCTTTTTGGAATTTTACAATCATTATTGCTGATTTTTACATTGCAAAGATAGTGCTTATTTTCAAAAATTCGCTAAAAAAGTGAATTTATTTTTGGCAGATATGTTAATTGGCATCCATATACCGTTGCATCATGGCCATAGCGTTCGGGTCGGCGTTCTGTTGTGCCGCCTGTTGCAACTGCGTAAGGGCTTCGGGGTCGATTTGACCGGCTGCGGCCTGTTCGTTGAAAGACTTGACCTCGGCGAGTAGTTTGTCGGCCCCCGGCAGCGAGCAGTTATTGAGGAATATTTCGAGCGGTATGCGGCCGCTTTCGAGCAGTTTCATCAATAGGTCGTCGGTCATTTGCCGGAATACGGGCGTATCGTTCGATTTTGCGGCCGTGAGGTTAAAATCTTCGATTTTCTGCGCCATTTCCGGCTCGTAGAATTTCGCCATCTCTCCGGCGGTTTTACCATTGGTGCCGATGTATCGACGGGTCGTGTAGTATTGCATGAGGACTTTAAGCAGTTTTTCGTCGCGTTCCTCGCAGAACATATTGTAATTCTCGAACAGCACGACGAAATTCATCATCGAGTTTTGTGCTTGCTGGGCGTAGAGACTCGACGGCGTATTGGCTCGCGGAACTTGCCCCTGTACCGCTCCGTTCAGTCCGCTGATTTGCTGCATGATGTTCATTTCCTGCGCGAACATTTCCCATGCTCCGATATTGGTGCCGTTCATGGATATTTGCTTCGGGAGTTTGTCGTAGGCCCCTTTTTTGATAAGAATGACGCCGTTCGTTTTGACGTATTCGCGTGCGAAATCCTGAATGTCCATATCGTCGGGTATGCACTCCTGCGGAACCATCAACAGCCCTTTTGCCGAGGCTCCGATGATGAAATCCAAAAGGGTCAATAGCCGGTTGATATAGCGCTGAATGTCTATTACGTCCGATAATACGGCTTTGAACCGTCCGTCGATTACGGGCATGGCCGCAAGCACGTAGGGGTGTTCTTCGTGTGCATAGGGACTTTCGGTCTCTTTGATGCAGTAGCCGTTCGGCGTAAGGTATTTCACCCGCCAATAATATTCGTACTGTTCACGGGCGTAGATGAGTTTCACTGTGTCTGGGGCGATCCCTGCGGCCATACCTTGCTCGATGCGCGAGGCGTTGATCGCTTCGACTTCTTGCATCGTGAGTTCGGTGTATATCTCCTCCGTTCCGTCGGCGTAGTCATGTATGTATAGTACCCAGCGGCCGAGGCGTTCCCACACCTCGATAACGCGGTATTTGCCGAGGTCGTTCGTGTATAGGAAATTCAGATTTTGAAGCCGTGAGGCGTGATTTTCATAGAGGTTTTCCAGCTTTGTATGGTCGTGGCAGATGCCATAAATTTCGCGTAATGCCTGCACGTCTTCACGGCATGTGGCGAAGTTGCGCACCAAATCGTCGAACGTGTAGTCGTGCAGCTCTCCGATGCGGCGGATGTCTGTCAGTCGCGGATCTTCGATGTCGGCATTGAAAAATAGCCGGTTGATGTTCACGAGGTCGATTTTTCCGTCCGTGCGGTTCTTGGTACTCCAATAGCCGTAGCGTACCTTCGCGCAGGCTATCCCCGTCAGACAGAGTTCCTCAACAACGTTGATGTCTATTTTTCGGATTCTGTTGAGCTGGTGGCACGCTTGCAGGGCGTTGGTCAGCATTTCTCCGAGCGGCTGGTCGTCGCGACTGCGGGCATATACGACCGTTTGCGTGGGCGACGAAAGGAGTTGTCCGTGAATATTACGGATATATTGCTGGATATAGTTGTGTTTGAGCGGCACTTTCCCGCTGCGGGAGATCAGCGCATCTTCGCGGATCGTCCGGTGCGGATGGTCGGGGTCGGGTACCGTGTCGCTCCATTGGTCGCCGTTCTTGTATCGCAGATTCCGGGAGTGCTCTTTGCGCAGGTAGTCCATTGCGTCCCAATCCCGCGCACAACGCCACAGGAGCGTTAGATTGTCGTCGGCGTAGCGCATCGTGCCTTGCTCCCATTCGCGGCGTGTTCGAGCGACGCTTTTATCCGTTTGGGCCAACAGTTTCAACCGCCGGGTATCAATATTCCGTAACATGGTCGTCCTCGTTTAATGCGTTCATCATCGTTTCGTTCAATTCTTCTTGTAATCGGTCATAAGCTGCGGTATTGGGACGCGTATCGGCAAGTATCGCCCGCAGCTTGTTCACCGCCGTTTGGTGTGCCTTGAAAATTGCGATACGTTGCAGATTCCGTTGTACGGCAGGATCGGTGCGGTCGAGTGCCGGCCCCATGCGTTTATATTTGGCTTCGATATTCGTCAGACGGTCGCGGAGGGTGTAATACCGTTCGGCTGGATTTTCGGGGCGTGCCGTTCCATAGAAGCGATTTATTACGGGCAGATCGCGGCTGCTGATTTCTTCTCCGGTGAATAGCGCCTGCGAGGTGTGCACCATGTCTTTGATGAACTTACCCATTCCGCCGCCGTAATAGGTCAATACGTGTTCGACGTGCGAGGGGTTGTACTCGAAGATACCCCGCAGCAGCGGGTCGATTTCTCCGTTCTTGCGTAGTCCGGCCGGTGTGTTCTCATCGCCGCCGCCTAACCTGTTGATCCCTCGACAGAGGTAATAAATCGCTTTGTTTACGTTTCTCAGTCCCATTTCCGAGAGCGGATAGTTTGCCGTCGTCGAGTAGCTGCGGCGTCCGACAGGATAACCGAACGCATCCTCTCCGGCATACCAGATGTCGTACCACGGCGTCAAAGCCGTAGGAATCAGTACACGTGTCGCATCTCCTTTGGATGAGGGCGAAGCTACGGGCGAGAAGTCCTCATAGAGCATCGTAAGCATCATGCGTGCGGCATCTTCGGAGCCGAGTTTTCCTCGGTAAAGGTCATGCAAGGCAGTTCCTATGCCGAAGAAAGCCCGGAATCCCTGTGGAAGCGGAATCTTCAAGTAACCGCGCTTTCCCATGCCGGGGATGATGAGGTGGTTATGTCTTTCGTATTCCGTAACGGCCAGATCGCGGCCGTCGCCTCCGCTTCCGGCGAGGAAGAAATCAAGCAGCAGACTGTCGAGAAATCCAGCCGCCGTCAGCGTGGCAACAGCCTGTGCAAATCTTTTCCGGTTACGCATGGCGATTCGTGCGACCTGTGCCGCTCCCTGTACCGAAGCATTGAAAAAGACGTAGAACATGCCGAGCGGCCGGGTTGCCGTACCGCGACGGTTGAAATTCACCGTAACGTTTTTTGCATCGTCGATAGCCGTAAGGAGCGATTTTCCTTGTTCAAGCGATGTGGTGAAGGTCGCCAAACGGGATGTGTTTTCGGCAATGCGGGAGGCATTTTCCAGCGCGACGCCTATTGCTTGCATACCGCTTTTGCGGGCAGCATACGAGAGCCATACCCCGGCGCGTTCGCTGCGCTGCGTTGCTTTCAGCAGTTCACCTATACGCCCCGTGCGGAATGCAACGTAACGTTTGATCTCCTTTTCGGCCTCGGCGATGTCTTTACTATGTACGAACCCCGTTTCCCCGCCGTTTTCACGGAAATAGTCGTAAAGCGTGTCCATGACCCGTTCGCGGCCGAATTGCCGGATTAGTTCCTGCCGATCGGCGGTGTCGAGTACGTCGAGCGTCCCGGTTTCGGCGATGGTCAGCGGCTCGGCCTTGCCTCGCAGTTCGCGGGTGATTGCGGCCATACTTGCAGGGATGTTACGCACGAATCCTTCGAGATTCCCGCCTTTGTCGATGGCGTGTACCAGCGCGGCGTGCTGCACGTCGCGCTGGAAATTCGCTGCGACAAACGCCGGATTTCGGGAGGTAAAAGCTCTTGCCAGCCAGCGTGTCGCGTTCCCGACCGTATCATCCAGCCATTTTGGAATCGCCAGCCGGTTATACTGGTTGATCGCGTTCGCCACGGCGGGATCGGCGAAGGTTATCACATAACGGATACCGTTCACGTAACATTCCACATTGCGCTGTCGTTCGTAAGAATGTCCCAAGTGTCCTTCGTGCTCGAAACGACTGCCCGATTCGGCTTCGCGGACAATGTTGAACCGTTCGGTCTCCTCGATACGGTTATACAGGTAGTCGGCCAGTTCATCATCGTGTGCTTGAAGTGCCGCGTTCATCTCCTTTTTCAGCCGGGCGATCTCCTTACGTGCCGCCTTCGATAGTTCGATGTCCTCGACGGCGGGGTCTATGGTCGTCGTAACCCATCTGTTGCCGATGCCTTTTGCCAACCAGACCTTATCGACGCGGAACAAGTCTTCCGAATTGCGGCTGTTGTTCTGCACCAACCGTAAGGCCGACTGCCTCGCCCTGTTGGTTTTGGCGGCGATGATCGCTCCGATACCGATATTCACCATTTGAGCGATCGGATTGCGGGGCTTTGCGATACGTCCTTCGGCTTCGTGCAGCACTTTCCGTAAGGGGCGCGGCCCCGCACTGTCGTCGATGAAGTCGTACACGTCGGCCGCATCGAAAGCCACCGGCTCGCCTTTCTGGTCGCGGTAGTTGTAATCATAATCCCGTAAGGGTACATAGTAGTCCCAGCCGTGCCCCTTTATCAACTTGCGGTGTTCGGGGGCTAACATTCCGTCCTCGACGAGGATTTCCAGCACGCGGTCGTTAGCCGCATTGATTCGCTGCCATAATCGCTGTGTCGGAATCTCTCCGGCCCGGCGGCGGAAATCTGCGACGATACTTCGGGCCAGCGTTTCGTTCCACGCATCGCGCGGGTCGAGGGATAGGGCCGCAATCCCCGTTGCCTGCCGTTCGAGCGACGATTCGGCCGTGATGTAGTCGATGATGTGTGTTTCCGTCATGCCTGTTTCACGGGCTATGGCTGCGATTTGGTCGAGTATGGGGTCTAAATACTCTTTCGTGTATTTGTCGATTGCGACTTTGGCGATGCTTGTCAAGTGGTTCAAATGTTTGTGTATGTCCGTGAGGTCGTCGATGCTGCCTCCGCGCCGCACGACTTCTTCCTGTAATCTTTCGACGGGTAAAGTGCTATCTATGAACCGGAGTTGCTGACGGCTTTTCCAATTCCGCTTGTCGTAAATCACAGTCGGTTCGATTCCGGCCGGCGGAGCCATTTCGGGCTGTGCCCGTTTCTTTTTAAGCAATTCTTCGACATACTCGCTCGCATATTTGAAATTCTCCGGTAGAGGTCGTTCGCTTTTCATCGTGCGTCGCCGCAACGGAGTGCGGTAGTTGTCGGAGAGGACGAAATCGAGGTGTTTGCGCATGGAGCGCACGATTTGCTCTTTCGTCTCTTGGGGTAAGGTTTTCACCAGTTCGTCGATGATGCTGCGATAGCTTTCTTGATCGGTGAGCTTTTGGAGGTCGAATAATGCGAGGTATTTGCGCATGGCCTTCAAACGATCATTGCCCATGCGGTCAATGATGGCTCGGCCCATGTCATCAAGCAGTCCATATACACGCATAGCGAAGTCATCGGCATTATGTTCGCCGAGTAAAACTCCGGTGATATGATGCTCGCGGATGTAGCGTTCGATGCTATACCGTTCGATATTTTCAGGTGTAGCGTCGTCGAATATCGCACGGTAACGCACGTTTTCAGAACGACCGAAAAGCTGTTTACGGATGCGTCGTTCGGTCGCTGTTGCGGCGACGGCTTCGGCGGCCGTGCGTGTTTTTTGCAGGCGGTGTTTCGACAACCACAACAAATAAGCGATGTCGCGGTCGCCGATACGCAGCGGAAGTCGCAATATGTCGCGTAGCAGCGAGCGGATACGGCCGATGATCCGGGCAAAGCGGCTCGGCGTGATGTCGCCTTCCGCCAAATGTGCGAGGTATTCTTCCGTTGCCAGACGGCGGGTATTTGCCTGGCGGTGCTTGGCGCCGGAGTATTGCTGCTCCTGCTCGCCGGCA
>ERZ826146.2006-NODE-2006-length-16617-cov-34.913839_pt1 | contig 16617 bp, 10 predicted proteins | sample MGYA00519857_ERZ826146 | MGnify/ENA primary metagenome ERZ826146 (study PRJEB31778, sample SAMEA3449222) | human gut metagenome | biome: human gut; feature: human-associated habitat; material: faeces | place: United Kingdom | collected 2010/2012 ...
GCTCAGGTACTTAAAAAGTTATATTTGTAATAGTGTTGCGGAATTAAGGTTTTATTATATTTTTCTTCATTTTTTCTTCTTTTAAGTTATTGATAGCCTTTGCTGTTCGCCAGTCCTATCTCTTTTTCAGTGGACTGCCTCTGTGTATCCGCGGAGGAGCCTGCCGGCTGTGCATCATGCGTCCGCTGACATTCACGTCCGCGCTGCGCGTCACGCTGCCTGCATCGCGCTTGTCGTTGGCGACAAACTCCTCAAACGAATACGTCTCTCCGGCATATTGTTTGATGCGCTTCACGATGCTCTCGCGGCTTATCGTACTATAATAAGGTATGTTGTTGTTCATGCAGGAGTTCTGCTCCGAACGGAACACACCGCGGCTATACATAAAACATCCCTCGAATATGTCAACAATGTCACTGTAGCGGCTGTCAAATATAAGATGGCTCCAAGGTACTTCGTGCATCTTTCCTGTAAGTGAAATATTGTCATACCAACCATAAAGCTTACCTGTTCTTATTTCAGCAACCACTTTATCCGGGATAAATTCATTATAATAGATGTACTCGTCACCGAGCTTGCCGAAGCCGTGGCCGCCTGCCTCATGTTGGATTACTCCACGCGAGTTAAGCGGATATTCGTAAGTGCTTAACGGACAGAAAGCAATTGCCGAACCGTCTTCCCACATCTGTGTAACACCACCATAGTCGGTGCTGTTTGGTACAATTATTATAAGCGTCTGGTTAAGATTGCCCTCATTTACAGTCGGCGCATTCAACACGTAACTGAAGATTTCATCAATGTCAGCATCAAGTCCAACGCCTCCTGTATAAGTTGTACCGAAACGGTTGTAGCGTATGGTGTTTACCGTACCTACACCGCTTTCCGTTGACACGGGGAATGCCGTGTACACATTAAAGTAATCGCGATAAGTTGTGTAAGGCTCTATGCCGAAAAAGCATTCAATCTGTTGCTGCATAGTTGTAAGGTAGTCACCATTTGCAATATCCTCAGCATCATAACCGTCACCAAGAATTACTATATTGATGCCACCGTTATTACCACGTGTCGCCGTTTGCAGTGGCAACCATTCGTCTTCACCATGCTCATAGTCATATTGTGAAACTGTGCATTTGTGAGTGTATTCCTCATCTTTCAGTTTGAACACAATTTCGCCTTCACGGTTTCCAGAACCTCTTGATAGCTCCTTAATGGTTAACGTCACTTCAGTCTTGTCGCCGCCGCTTGTCTGCGACAGTTCGCACCAGTCGGGCTTGCTTGCCACTTCCCATTCACCTTCAGCGTCAACAACAAGCGTCTGCGTCCTTTCCGCATTCAAGGCACAGGCTATCGACGGACGGCATACAAGCTCATGGTGGGCGGCTATACGCTTAAACTCGTTCCAACCAGGAGTTGTCTGATATTGTACAATCGCAGCTTCCGGCACTTCAAGAGTAAAATTATCCTTTGGAACACCATTGAATGCCCCACTTTCCACACGTGCAGGCATCTCTCCTTTACAGACAATTGAGCCTATATAAAAACAATTTTCAAATGCGCCACTACGTATATTTTCAACACTTGATGGTATTACAAGCCCTTCAAGATCTCCACAATCCGCAAAAGCATTGTCACCTATGGTTGATATTCCTTCAGGTAACTCTAAAACTCCGCTCAACCTATTATTTCCCTGAAAAGCCATATTGCCAATATATTCCAATTCTTGTGGTAACTTCAACACTCCAGAAAAACTACAATTTTTAAATGCACTCTCTCCTATAGAAACAATATGCTTTGGCAAAACAAGTTCTCCTCTAAATGGAACATCCATAAATGCATTCGCATTAATATTTGTTATACCATCATGCAATGTTAGCGTACCATCAAAACCAGTACGACCAAAAGCATATTCTTCTATTGTTTTTACATTCTGTGGGATTTTAAGATTTCCAGTAAGCTTACTACAAATCCGAAAAGCATTATCTCCTATAAATTCCAAATTATCAGGTAAAATCAAATTTCCATAAAACGAAGTTTCACCAAAAGCATTTGAACCAATGTAGTTTAACTTATCTGGCAATATCAATTCACATGAAAAATTAGCATTATAAAAAGAACCCGGCCCTACATACTTAAGACTTCTGGGCAATGACAATAAGCCATTCAATGATGAGCAAAAATAAAAAGCACCATTTCCTATGCGCGTAACACCTTCAGGGATAATTATAGACCCTATTAGATTTTTACAGTTAGAAAATGCTTGATACCCAATTCCCTCCAATTTATCTGGTAACACAAGACGAAACAACGATTGTTTTCCATAAAAAGCATAAGAAGGAATAATACCTTCTTCTTCTCCTTCCGACATAGGGATATTAAACCATTCGTTGTAAACAGTGTCATCGAAACTACCACTTACAGTCGTTTCCTTCAAATTCAACGCCTGCAAATTGTCCATCTCGTCACGCATAAAATAGAAGTCTTGGCTGTTTATGCGTCCCGTGATTTTCAGGTTCTTTACTTGCGTGTAGTCCTTATTTGCCGCCACAATTGAGTCTTTAAGATGACCGGCGGTAGAGTTTATGATGACGTATTGACGCATTGTCGCGTCGTGGCTTACGAGGTCGTTCTCCCACGGAGTTATGCTTTCACTGATTAGTGTAAGGGTGTATTGGCCGCTTGCGGCTTTCTTGTCAACGCGGATTGAAAAGTTGTTCATCTTTCCGGCTACGTATGTAAACGCCTCATTTTTAGAGAATTTATAGGGCACTCCGCCAATGGTTATGCTGAAAAGTGTCACGCCTGACGGTACTGTCTGCGGTACAACGATGGCGCGCCACTCGTCGCCGTTGCGGCTTGGCACAGTCATTGTCTGCTCCACTTCGCCGGCAGGCGTAACGGTACCGTCGGCCAAGTTGATGGTAGCCTCGCGCACAAGGTTGGCTGCGAGCACTGTTTTGTCGGTCTGCGCCCACTCTCCCGCGGCGAAGCCCGTACCCTCAACAAGGGTTACGCGGGCGTTAGCCATACGGTGGCGCATGGGCAGGCGGATAACACTTGTAGTCGGAGCTACGTTCTCAACCTTGCCCCACAGGAAGTCGCTGGCCTCATATCCGCCCATTTCCCCGTCTTTTGACTCCGTGCTTTGGTCGCGCTGCACGGTAAAAGGATAAGCCTCGATGCTCTCGGGAGAACCGAAAGGATAATATCCGTAAACGTCGATTGGCGTATGCTTGTCTTTCCAATAAATGTCGTAGTCCGAGTTCCATTTATATGCATCCTCGTCGAATGTATGGCGCACATTGTCGCCACGGTTGCCACTTACTTGCAGAGTGCCGGGCGTACTGCCGTTATAATCGACAATGTAGACACCCATCACGTCGCCGTCGCAAAAGCCGTTGTCATTGACGCGGGTAACGGCAAGCTGGTCAATCTCGCCCGACAACTCAATACGGGCGGTTCCGCCATTTACGGAACCGCCTTCAAATAAGTCGTCAGAGCAACCTGCAAGGGCCAAAGCCCCTGCAAGCGCATATATAAAAATGTGTTGGTTGGTTTTCATTTTCTTCATAGTTTTTCGATAATAGGAGTTATGGGAGTAATAGGGCTGACGGGCGGAGACCGCTATTCGGCTACTCCGCCGTTGTCTGTTCCGTCGTCTTCCCACGGGTTTATGTCGACATTTACTCCACTGCTTGTCTTGCTCAAGGTGACTGTAAACCTATGCCGCTTGCCGCTGACGAAGGTGAACGCCTTTTTAAGATTGAAGTCACGGCCGTCAACAGTAACGGTTATAAGATTGCCCTCTGCCACGCTTTGCGGCACGATAAGCGCCTTGTAAGCATTGTCTACATGCAATGGCGTAATGGTTGCAGTACTGCCTGTGGCCGTCACTGTAGCTGTTGAGAGGTTGGCAGTGGCGGCAGTCTTTACGCCATTGATTTTCACCTGCACATCAGCAGCTGCAAGACTTTCTTCCGTAAAGCCGTTGCCCGGTTCAAGCGTTACGAGCATCTGGCTCATAACATGCTTTGCCTTTATGCTAACGGCACTCTCCGTTGGAGCCACATTCAGTGCCGAACCGATAACGACATCGCCCGACTTGTAGGCAGTCTCCGTGCTTTGGTCGGCGGCAACGCTAAAAGGCACTGCTTCAACATCTGCCACCGAAGCCTTGTAAGGATAATAGAGGTAGAAGTCGGCATGCGTTTCGTTGTCGAGCCAGTATATCGGCGAGTCGGGAGTCCACGTGCCGCTGTAAGTAAAGTGCATGTTGTCAACGTGGTTGCCCTGCGCCAGCAACTGTGCGGCAGAGCCGTCGGCACGGCGGTTGACAACGTAAAGGCCGGCCTCGTCGCCTGTCTCAAAGGCGTAATCAGTAACCCTCGAGTCTTCCACTCCGCTGACAGAAGTGCTTATCGTTATTGGTAACTTGCCTGACGGAGCAGGCTTGTCGGGGGTGTCTTGGCCGCTGTCGTCAGAACCAGACGAACAAGCGCAGAGCGCGCCGGCCATAAAAACAAACGCAAATAAAGTTTTTCTTGTTTCCATGGTTGCTTATTATTTATATATATGTAATATGTTGGTTCACTGCATTAAACCGTATTTTTAGCTGCGCCTGCATATATGCTGCAAGGCACTTGTCTCTGTTTGTTTGTGCAAAAGTAAACAATAAATAGGCACTAAACAAGTTCATAATGGTTCATAAGGTAAAAAAGTTTCAATCAGCGAACATCATAAATACTTACAAAAGCTGTTGTAACAGTCTAAAAACAGCATTTATAGGCACATTGTCCGCGCGGATTTGCAATCCGCGCAAGGCAAGACCGGGATTTGTAATCCCGTATAATAACAGGTCTCGCGATAGACAGCGGATTGTAAATCCACCTTCTCAAGACAGCCAAGTGCGGATTGCAAATCCGCACGGACGATATGAATAGTATTGGATTAATGTACTGGATGCCACATCGGAGTGCGGCATAACAGTTACCGACAGCTTGGCTTGAGAACTTAAAATAATCCAACAGATTTTCGGACGATACAAATACATTCTCTATGTTGAACGCTCAAGCATAACAAATTACACATCACAGAGAAATCGACTTGCAACAAATTCACACGTCGCCTGTAAGTTATTGACAATCAATACGTTACAAACCACTCTCTAAAAGGCCATCTTTTACAACGCAAAAGATGGCCTTTTAGAAGGTAAAAGATGACCTTTTGCAAGACAAAAGACCGTTAAACGCATACCCGACAGCCGGCAATGGCTATGAGGGATGACCGGCTTGAACATTTTTATTGACAAAAGCAGACTTGACAGATGACACATCCGCAACCAGCACAAACAAGACGCGGAAGCGATAAAGGCGGCACACACGGACAGCAGCTGAAGCCTTTGAAACAAAGGGCGGACTTTACTCAGTTGCAAACCGGCATCCGCGCCGCAAGTTGTAACTGCGTGATTTATAGCGCATTTTCGACTTCAAATTAGCAAAAAAAGCAAAATAAATTTCCGTTTCACAACAAAAAGCAGTATATTTGCACGCTCAAAAAGGGACGCATAATAAACAACAATACCGTAAAATACGTTAACAACATGACCAAGGCAGACATAATCGAGGAAATCGTGATGTCTACAGGCATCACAAAGAAAGACGTTTCCACAACTATCGAAGCGTTCATGGAAGTAATAAAGAAAAGCATGCTCGAAAAGAAGGAGAACGTTTACCTGCGCGGTTTCGGAAGCTTTGTTGTAAAACACAGGGCGGAAAAGACGGCACGCAACATATCCAAGAACACCACAATGGTGATAGAGGCACACGACTTCCCCTGCTTCAAGCCGGCAAAGAGCTTCGTTTCGAAAATGAAAGGTGAATAAGCGGTAGACCATACAAATATCAAATAACTTTTAAAACTTATAATTATGCCAAACGGTAAGAAAAAGAAAGGCCACAAGATGGCTACGCACAAGCGTAAGAAAAGATTGAGAAAGAACAGGCACAAGAGCAAGTAAGGCGCGAGCCTTAGGCCTGTACGCTCAGGCTAACGGGCACACCGGTACCGTTGGACAACGAAGCCGGTATGCCCACTTTTATTGACAACCAAGTTGAACAACAGGAAATGACCAGCGAAGTAGTAATTGACGTCCAACAGAAAGACATCTCGATTGCTCTGCTGGAAGACAAAAATCTGGTAGAGTTCCAAACCGAGCAACGCTCGGCATCTTTCTCTGTTGGAAACATCTACATGGCAAAAGTGAAAAAACTGATGCCGGGGCTTAACGCCTGCTTTGTGGATGTGGGATTTGAACGCGACGCCTTTCTCCATTACCTTGACTTAGGAAGTCAATTCAGCTCTTACGAAAAGTACCTGAAACAAGTACAAAGCGACAGGAAGAAACTTTATCCGTTCTCGAAGGCTACACGCCTACCCGACCTGAAAAAAGACGGCAGCATACAGACAACGCTGAAAGTCGGACAGGAGGTTATGGTGCAGATAGTCAAGGAACCGATATCGACAAAAGGCCCGAGACTTACGGGCGAACTGAGCTTCGCCGGAAGATACTTGGTGCTTATACCGTTCGACGATAAAGTTTCGGTTTCTTCTAAAATCAAAAGCGGCGAGGAACGCGCAAGGCTGAAACAGCTGATAAACAGCATAAAGCCAAAAAACTTCGGCATAATAGTGCGCACTGTGGCCGAGGGCAAGCGTGTAGCCGAACTCGACACCGAACTGAAAATCCTCTTAAAGCGTTGGGAGGACGCCATTACCAAAGTACAGAAAACAGACAAGAGACCTCAACTTGTATACGAGGAGACCAGCAGGGTCGTGGCCTTATTGCGCGACCTGTTCAACCCCTCTTACGAAAACATCTACGTAAACGACGAGGAAATATACAACGAGGTGAAGCACTATGTCACACTGATAGCCCCTGAAAAGGCTGGCATAGTAAAAATGTACACAGGCAATGTGCCCATCTTTGACAACTTCAACATTACAAAGCAGATTAAATCGAGTTTCGGCAAGATTGTAAACTACAAGCATGGAGCCTATCTGATAATAGAACATACTGAGGCCCTGCACGTAGTAGACGTAAACAGCGGCAACCGCACACGTTCGGCAAACGGGCAAGAAGCCAACGCACTGGACGTAAACCTCGGCGCAGCGGACGAACTTGCACGCCAATTGAGGCTAAGGGACATGGGCGGCATCATCGTGGTAGACTTTATCGACATGAACCTTGCTGAAGACCGCCAGATGCTGTATGAGCGGATGTGCAAGAACATGCAGAAAGACCGCGCGCGGCACAACATACTGCCGTTGAGCAAGTTCGGGCTGATGCAGATTACAAGACAAAGGGTGCGCCCGGCCATAGACGTGAACGTAGAAGAAACCTGCCCGACGTGCTTCGGCACAGGAAAAATAAAGTCAAGCATACTTTTCGTAGAACAATTGGAGCGGAAAATAGACCGACTTGTCAACAAGATTGGCGTCAGGAAATTCTATCTCCACGTGCATCCTTACGTCGCCGCCTACATAAATCAAGGCTTCATAAGCCTGAAAAGGAAATGGCAGATGAAATACGGACGTGGAGTTCACATCGTTCCTTCACAGAAAATGGCTCTCCTTCAATATGAATTTTATGACAAGGAGAAACACTTTATAGACATGAAGGAAGAAATAGAAACGAAATGAAAAAGGCCCGGAACACACTTGCATGTGCTCCGGGCTTTTTATGTTGCAAATCACATATCCTTAAGCAACACCTTGCTTTGCCTGTCAATATAATCGGTACGCATGGCGATAATGCGCCGCCAATTGTCCGAATCGAGCAAAGCCTTGTCTATCTCTATCGGCCAATGGCCCTCTGACTCCAGCCTGCTTACCAGCGTACCGACGCTCAACCTCTCGGTAGTTTCAGCCGGCTGGAACATCACTTCCTGCCCTTTCTCGTCGCCCATAACCTCTATTATGACATGCACCCGCGTCAGCTCATACAGCAGGTCGTTAACTATCCTCACTGGTATGTCGGTCTTCAGCTTCAGTTCCAACGCCGTATAAGGCCTGCCACCCTCGTCGAAACGCTTGCATATAAGCGCAGCCAACATAACGCTCATCATAAGCCTGTAACGGTGGCTGATGTCCTCCGTCTTGACCCTGAATGCAAAATCTTCAAGATTTTGGCTGGTATAGCACAGCTCTGCGCCAAAAAGACAAATAATCCAGGATATTTGCACCCACAGCATAAACATAGGCAGGGCAGCAAAGGAGCCGTATATCGCGTTATAACTACTTACCCATATCTGCGAATGTATGTACACAAGCTGCAATCCCTGCATGGCCACGCCGGCCAATATGCCGGGAACGATGGCGCAGCCGAGCTTGACTTTTGTATTGGGCATGAACACATATAGAGCCACAAAGACAGCCGACATGAACACATAGGGCATCAACGCTATGATAAACCGCATGACGGGAGCAAGCAAAGCATAGCCTTCCATACTGTCGGACACAGTAGCGACAAATATTGACAATCCTGATGTAACCACAATTACAATCGGCACAAGCAGGAACATTGCCATATAGTCAGTTACAGTACGGAACAGGCTGCGTGGCTTCTTCACCTGCCATATATGGTTGAACGTCTGCTCGATGTTGCCGACAAGCATGAAAACAGTCCACAACATGAAGACAAGTCCCACGCCGAGGAATACTCCGCTCTTAGTGTGCACAAGGTAAGAGTTGACGAAACCGACAATGACATCGGCCGCTTGCGGCTGGCTTGCGAGCGTATCACGAAACCAACTCTCCATATACTTATTGTAACCGAAACCTCTCGCTACGGCAAAGACAACCGCCAAGATCGGCACTATTGCCAGCAATGTAGAGTATGTAAGAGCTGAAGCGGCATTCATCATACGCTTGGTGGTGGCACGTTCGACGGCCAGCAGCAGTTTTTTCGCCGCACTATATACAAAATACTTCCACGCAGGCACGTCCTGCCGCTTGACGTGCCATATACCAACCTTGAAAAAGTGGACAATCCGTGCAATCCGTTTATTCATAATATGAATGATTGGTTGACAAGAGATTCCCTTGTATTAAGGGAAAGAAGAAAAAAGAACACAGCACCCCTGTAAGCCGGGTTCTGTTCCGCCGCAGCCTCACGGCATACGGCAGTGCCTGCCATTTATCTACGCCGAAAATCACTTTACGGCTTTAGCGTTCCACCCTCCGTCGTTGCAAGCATCGGACGGACAGCCCTCAGACGACGGTTTACGCGAACTTGCAGCCTCCAGATGGCACAGCCCGACAGTCACCTGCCGGCTGGTAGTCTCTTACACTACCTTCTCACCCTTACCCACAACGAGTGCAGGCGGTTGTTTTCTTCTGCCATATCCTACCGTCACCGGCAGCTTCCATTTTCAGAAGTGGAGCGTCCTGCGCTGCCCGGACTTTCCTCTCGCACCTGTATGATGCCAGCGGCAGACCGGGGTACTGTATTCATCAAGCCGGATATTGACAACGGCAGATGCGGAATGATACGTGCATATTGCCGCCAACGCTTATCCACTTGCAAAGATAATGTAAACCGGGCGCAATACAAAATAAATGGACATGAAACGGCATTTTTATTTTTTTGGCAAAAGATACATCCGCTTTGAACACTTTGATACGGAAAGCCTGATGAAATAAGAACAAAAACAAATAACTTTGCAAAATAATAAATTCAACGCAAACAATCAATACATGCCATGGCAATAATAAACATACAATCGCTCGGACATCCAGGAGTAGAAGTGTTTTCATCACTGACCGAAGCCCAGCTGCGCAACCGCGCCGTACCCGAAAAAGGCGTATTCATAGCCGAAAGCCCGAAAGTCATACGCACGGCACTCAACGTGGGGCTTGAACCGACAGCCCTGCTGTGTGAACGCAGACACATCACGGGCGACGCAGCAGACATAATAGAACGATGCGGAGACATCCCCGTGTACACCGGTGACAGGCAGATATTGGCACAGCTTACCGGCTATACCCTTACGCGCGGCGTGCTATGCGCCATGCGCAGGCCACGGATCAAGACTGTAGAAGAAGTCTGCCACGGCGCAAGCCGCGTTGTTGTGATAGACAACGTTGTCGACACTACCAACATCGGTGCCATCTTCCGCTCCGCCGCCGCGCTCGGTATTGACGCCGTAGTGCTTACCCGAAACTCGTGCGACCCGTTGAACCGCCGTGCCGTACGCGTGTCAATGGGGGCAGTGTTCCTCGTGCCTTGGACATGGCTCGACGATACACCTGAAAGTCTTAAAGCGTATGGCTTCAAGACAGTGGCCATGGCCTTGACCGACAAATCAATACCGTTAGACTCCCCTGCCCTTGCCGCCGAACCGCACTTAGCCATCATAATGGGAACTGAAGGCGACGGACTGCCGCAAGACACGATATCAAAGGCCGACTATACGATGCGCATACCCATGCATCACGGCGTTGACTCACTTAACGTTGCAGCTGCTTCTGCCGTTGCATTCTGGCAGTTAAGGGTGAAAGAATGAGCTGGCAGCATTCCTCAAAACGGAACATTGGCAGATGGACACTTACAGCGGAAGCTTGATGAAAAAACTTTTGAAACCAGACACACACATTCAGAAACATTTTCAACCGTTCACTTTATGCAGACTTCACAAAACATCACATTCAAAAAACTCGGGAAACAAGAATACGGTGAGTTCAAAAATGACGTGAAAAACATTTTCTCCATCGCCGTCATCGAGAGTTTCGGCGAGACTTACGACAAAGAAACAATTGTTCCTGACAGTGACATAAACATGTCATTATACAATCCTCAATGTGAGACTTTGGCCGTTTATGCCGACGGTAAGAAAGTAGGCGGCGCAACTGTCAGGATTAATCACATCACGCAACACAACTGGTTGGATTTGTTTTACCTATATCCAGACCAGCACGGCAAAGGCCTCGGGCTTCAGATATGGCAAAGCCTGGAAAAAAGATATCCGGAAACAAAAGTGTGGCGCCTGATAACACCGTACTTTGAAAAACGCAACATACATTTTTATGTCAATAAATGCGGCTTCAAAATTGTAGAGTTTTTCAACAAGGCTCATCGTGAACCGGGAAGAGGAACAGGATGCCACGACTTCCATGACGAGTATTTCATCTTTGAGAAAATAATGGAATAATCATTCAAAAACACAAAAGCCGATAAACGATTGGCAAGCCTTCATTATCACCAAAGTCAGTCAAGGCAACCTGCTTCGGCTGACTTTGGCACTACTTATGGCATGCTTTTTACAAACAGACACAACACATTGAATTTCAACAAATTAGAACCTGTGTTATGAAAGGTGGCCTTTCAGGTCGTAAAAGACGGCCTTTTGCATTCCAAACAGCCATGTTTCAGAAGGCAAAAGGCCATCGTTCATAGCTGAGATTAAAATAAAGCGGGCAGACAAGTTTGTTTCTTGTCTGCCCACACTTTGTCTGTTTATATGAAAAGACGGTATCAAGCCGCCATTTCTATCCAGTCATAGAAGAAACTGCAAACGCCAAAGAGCAGTATGCCTGCGGTGCATATAGCGAGGGCAAGCTTGGTGTTGCCGTCACTCTTGAACGTTGGCAACGGATTTTCAGAGTTCTTTATATACATTGCCTTGACAATCAGCAGATAGTAGTAAAGGCTCACTACCGTGTTAACCAAAGCTATGAACACCACAAGATATGTAAGCGGCGAACCTTGCTGTGCAGCAGCCATGAAGACGAAGAACTTGCTGAACATACCGGCAAACGGCGGAATGCCGGCCAGCGAGAACAAAGCGAACGTCATCAAGAGCGACAGTTTAGGATTGGTCGTATACAAACCGTTGTAGGCATCCATATCGGTAACGCCTCCGTTGTTTTCTTCAACAACGCTGATTACGGCGAAGACTGCAAGGTTGGCAACAACGTAAACCAGCACGTAGTAAGACAAAGCCGCTACGCCCATAGCGCTGTCGCCAATCACGGCGAGCATGATGTAGCCGGCCTGTGATATTGAGCTGAACGCCATGAAACGCTTGAGGTCCTTCTGACGTATGGCGAAGAGGTTTCCGACGGTTATCGTCAGGACAACAAGGACGTAAAGCACATATGTCCAATATTCCGTCAGAGGGGCAAACACCTTCATCAGTATAGCCATCAGCGTGAAAGCAGCAGCACCCTTGGATATCACGCTAAGATAACCGGTAACGGTTGTCGGCGCACCCTGGTAAGCGTCCGCTGTCCAGAAGTGGAAGGGCACAAGGCTGATTTTAAAGCCCAAGCCGCTGAAGAAGAACACCATGCCCATGATAACCATGGTAAGGTTTTGCTCCGCCGCCAATACCGTGGCAACGTCGTCGAAATAAAGCGTGCCGGCCGCTCCGTATATGAACGAAATGCCATAAAGCATAACGCCGCTTGAGAACGTTGCGGTAAGAATGAACTTGGCTGCACCTTCCGCCGAATTGTGACGGTACTTGTCAAGAGCCACGAGGCAAGCCATAGGAACAGAAGCCATCTCAAGCCCGAGGAAGAACATCAGGAAATGACCTGCGCTCATCATCATGTTCATACCCAGCAGAGTGGATATTACAAGCATATAGAATTCGCCTTCCCTACGCGCCGTGTCTTCACGGCTTAGCCACTTGCGCGCCTGTATAAGCACAATTAGCGTGCCTGCGGCAAGGATTGTCTTCATTACGTTTACCGCAGCAGTAGTTACATACATGCCGCCAAAGGCCGACGTTGGTTCTTGCGGCCATACGCTGACAAGCACCTGAACAAGCATCAACAGGCATACAAGCGGATTGAACCACCTGCGCTCGCTGTTGCGCGACGATGCAAAATCGGCGATGAAGACGATAATGAGGATAGCCATCAGCGTGGCTTCCGGTATCATGTTTAAAAATTGACTGTAATTCATTGTTCTGATTTTTTATAGTTGACAAGTTGACGAGGATACAAGGGACGAGAAGATTTGCCTTGTCTGCCTGCACCTCGTTTACTCATCTGCTTTCATCATATTGCCGCTATCGCTGAAACATTGTTGATGTGGTTGAGGATTGGAACCAATGCGTTGTCTATGACATCGCTCGCCCAAAGCGGAGCAATACCAAGTCCTGCAACACAGAAGATAAGGCAGCAAACAGCCACACGCTCGTCCCATGTAGCATCGGTAAGCGTCTCATAATGCGGGTCGGCCACCTTGCCGTAAAGGATTTTGCCGACAACGCGCAAAATGTAGACAGCAGTTACAACAATACTTGTACAAGCGATTATCGTAGCTGTACGATGGAACATGTCATTGTTTGCAAACGAACCGACGAAAATAGTCATCTCGGCAACGAAGCCCGAGAAGCCTGGCAATCCAAGGTTGGCAAGACCGGCAACGACATAGCCAACACTAAGGAACGGCATTATTTTCATCAGTCCGCCAAGCTGGCGCACGTCACGTGTATGTGTACGGCCGTAAATCATACCGATAAGGGCAAAGAACAATGCCGTCATCAAACCATGTGAAAGCATCTGGAGTATCGCACCCGTACATGAAGTCTTCGTCATCATAAGCAATGCAAAGAGCACAAGGCCGCAGTGGGAAACTGACGAATATGCGTTGATGTACTTAAGGTCAGTCTGTACACATGCCGACAAAGCTCCATAAACAACTGAAATAGTCGTCAAAATCAAGAATATCCAAGCCAGTTCATGTGCTGCTTCAGGCAGGAGGAACATAGCGATGCGGAAACATCCATAACCTCCAAGCTTCATAAGCACACCGGCATGAAGCATTGATACCGCAGTAGGTGCTGAAGCATGGCCGTCGGGACTCCATGTATGGAACGGGAACAAGGCTCCAAGCACTCCAAAACCTATGAATACAAACGGGAAGAACACCTTTTGAAGTTCAACAGGAATATTGTGCATTTGCGCAATTTCAAGCACATTCATAGTTGTGGCTCCACTTCCGAAATAAATTCCGAGTATGCCGAGGATAAGCAGTGCCGAACCTCCCATAAGCATAAGGGTAAGCTTCATCGCCGAATACTCCTTATGGCCGCTGCCCCATACACCGATAAGCAAGTACATCGGGATGAGGGCGACCTCGTAGAACATGAACATTGTGAACATGTCGGTTGTAATGAAGAAGCCGTAGACACCAGTGCTCAACAATGTAAACCAGAGGAAATACTCCTTCGTCAACGGCTTAAGACGCCAAGAAGCAAATGTTCCGGTAAATACAATGATGCTCGACAGAAGCAACATTACAACAGAAATGCCGTCAACGCCCACCGAGTATGCGATATTCAAAGGCTTGAACCAAGGAATGCTGTACGTAAACAACATCTCGTCGGTATTGCCGCCGGCGCGCATCTGTATGAATGCAATAGTCAACCAAACCGACAGGGCCAACAGACAAGAAGAGCCGGCCACCATCACACCACGCACCTGATTGAGATTTTTTGCCAGCCAAAGGCCAAGCAACATCAGTGCGGGAATTACTACAAATAAACTTAATATACTCATTTTACCGGTTTTCTTTTATAGACAAATACATAACAAGACTAATGCGATTGTTCCAGTAAGGAACCAGATTGCATATTGGCGGACATCGCCGCTTTGCCATCCGCGTATGCTCTCACCACCTTCATTTGCGCCCCACGCCATGAAATTCATCGCTCCGTCAACAACATGACGGTCAAACCATGCAATAGGACGGCTGACACAACGGAAGATAATCTTATGGGTTACGAACATCCAGACCTCGTCAAGATAGAAACGACGGTAAGCCGCCTGATGCAAGCGTGGGAACTTCTTAGCCAACATGTCAGCAACAGGAGTTTCTTCACCTTTATACATATAAGTGGCAAGGCCAATGCCGCAAAGTGCCAATACAGTACTTACACCTGCCACAGTCCAGTTTGTATGAGTGCCGAAACCTATGCCATTGGCTGAAACAAACTCACCGAACTCAAAGATGTGGAGGGTTCCGAAAATACCTACAAGCATGGTTATGGCCGACAACACAATAAGAGGTATTGTCATTGTAGCCGGAGCCTCATGCGGCTGGTGTGCACCTTCAGCCTTGTGTGTTTCGTAATAGCTCTTTCCCCAGAAAATCGAGTAGTAAAGACGGAACATGTAGAATGCTGTCATTGCGGCAATTCCGCTCATTATCACACCCATAGCCGGAGAGAAATTATAGCAAGCTACAAGTATCTCGTCCTTCGAGCAGAAGCCCGAGAAGAATGGAATACCTGCAATTGCGAGACATGAAATAAGGAATGTCCAATGGGTTACCGGCATGTACTTGCGCAGACCGCCCATGTACATCTTCTCATTTGAATGTACCGCATGGATTATACAGCCGGCGCCGAGGAACAGACAAGCCTTGAACATAGCGTGTGTGAACAGGTGGTACATTCCTGCCATATATCCAAGTCCGTTGACATCAGCATATTCCTCCGTCATGGCAACCTTGCCAAGTTCCGGGTCGGGCATGCAAACTCCAAGCGCAACAAGCATGAAGCCAATCTGCGAAATCGTAGAGAACGCCAGCACACGCTTGATGTCGCTTTGGCAACAAGCAACGGCAGCCGCATAAAACGCTGTAAACGCCGCAATATACGCAACCCAATGCAAAGCTTCAGGAGCAAATTCTATGAACAACGGGAACAGGCTTGCAACAAGATACACACCTGCAACGACCATCGTGGCGGCATGAATAAGGGCACTGACAGGAGTCGGGCCTTCCATAGCATCAGGCAGCCAAATATGCAACGGGAACATCGCACTCTTACCTGCACCACCGATGAACATCAGGAACAAAGCCGTAGGCATTATCCATCCTGCCTGCTGAAGAGCACCCATCTGGGCATCAGGCATTGCCGTAAGGTCGTAATTGAATGTTCCGACATAGAAGCTGTAGAACAAAATACCGATGAGGAAGAACAAATCGGCAAATCGCGTAACTATAAAAGCTTTCTTTGATGCTGCGACCGCTGCATGCAACGGATAATAAAATCCGATAAGAAGATATGAGGAAACACCTACAAGCTCCCAGAACAAATACATCTGGAATATGTTTGTAGCTACAACCAATCCGAGCATTGACATCGTGAAAAGGCTCAAGAATGCGTAATAACGCTGGAAACCTTTTTCTCCGTGCATATAGCCAAATGAATAAATATGTACCATAAAGCTGACCGTAGAGATGACGATAAGCATCATGGCCGAGATTGGCGTTATACGGAAACCGATGTTAAAGGTAAGAAGCTCTGAAAACTTTAGCCATGTGATGTCAAAGACTGTCACTGTGGGATAAAGTCCAGTAGCAGCATCCCTACCCTGCACAAGGAAATATTCGAATGCAGTGTAATAACACAGCACTGTAACAATTGCCAGCGAGCATGTTCCTATTACTCCGGCAACCTTATGGGACATTTTCATCCCCGCCAAGCCGAGCAATACAAACGTGAGAGCAGGCAACAGTAGTATCAAAAATACAAAACTATAGTCCATAACAATTAATTTTTCATGTTTTCAATACAGTTCACCTGGTCACTGTGGAAATTGCGG
>ERZ826146.2007-NODE-2007-length-16613-cov-4.480251_pt1 | contig 16613 bp, 14 predicted proteins | sample MGYA00519857_ERZ826146 | MGnify/ENA primary metagenome ERZ826146 (study PRJEB31778, sample SAMEA3449222) | human gut metagenome | biome: human gut; feature: human-associated habitat; material: faeces | place: United Kingdom | collected 2010/2012 ...
ACGGCCTGAACAATCGTCAATATCGGTCGGAGGGGTGGCTTTGTAAAGCCGTTTGGCCCCACCCGCGTAGCGGGTGGTTTCTGATGCGGCGCGCTGCGCGCCCCGCACAGGCTAAAGCCCGCAAATGAAGCCCGGAGCTCCCCTACGGGGAGCTCCGGGGCACCCGTCTCAGGGTGCCGTGGCCAAAAAATAGCAAATATGAGTACTGTTACCAATTTAGTAGCAGACAATTTTGGCCTCTCGGACAGATTTTGCGCTCAGTGTCGCCAACCTGATGCTTAGTTATTCTACATTTGTTTATTATCTTCTTACTTTACGACGCCTCCGAGTCCTAAATTCCTTGATTTTGCTGTTACTGATTTAGTGACAGTACTCATATTTGCCGTATTTTGGCCAGGGCATATGATTAGCCCCCTATTTTCGACGCGAATTAGACCGGCTTAAGCCCAAAACACGCCCGCAGCGTGTTAAGCAACGCCTCTTGCTTCTTCCTGCGGGCATCGACACGATTCCGGTACCGCTTACCCATACGCTGGTGGATGCGTCATGCGAGTGCTTCCATCGCTTCCATGTCACAGAGCATTTCGTTGTTGACCGTCGCGACCTCGATTCCCATAGTAATCAAGCCCGTGTTGCGCTTTTCATCATGGATACGTCCCCTCCGGGAGGAATGACCCAGCTCACCGTTGTATTCCAGGTCAAACCGGGCTGCTTCCTGATACGCATCGCAAACTGCATGCGGCATCCCCGAGATTGCCTGCGCGCGGTCATCGAACTCAATCTTGTAGTCGGTCTTAAAGGGACCGCAGGCAAATCCGCCATAGGAAAACGGAAGCGAAAACAGAGCGAGCATGATGCACTCCATGGGCGAGCGCAGATTTTCTGACAGGTAGGGACACAGGCGCAGCAGCTGTTTGGCCACATTCCCCTTGCATGCCGCGAGGTAATCTACCAGGCAATCGGGTGTCAGCACGGACTCGACCTCAAAGTAACCGACATCTGGCGGCTGGTCTTTGTCCTTTGCCAATTTGTTCACGACAGGCGATGTGTAGGGAGGTAGATACTGCCCGCGGTCACTCAGCGAAATCTTAGAGCACAGCTCCTGGGCCAGGGCAAATGCCTGGATACAGCCGACCTCGCGGGCGACGGCAACACAAAGGGCCTCGGGAGATAGACTGTACACCCCCGGTTCCACCTCTAGAATCGAGCCGGCGGGCAACTCGGAGCATACGGACCAGCTCACGCCAAGAATACGGCGGCGCTGCGCTGCAGATCCTACCAGCAAGCACAAATCCTCTTGCACCTCGCCGCTTGCGGCCCCAATCCGCACCAAATCGGGAAGATAGATGTCCTCGGTCGAGGGCGACGACGTGCGCAGCACACGGCGCTCTTCATCGGGATTAAGGTCCTTCCAGCTTATGTAGCCCATCTGCCGGCGCTCGGCGCGCATCATGCGCAGCGCCGAGGCACCCGTCAAAATTACGGAAGCAGCCAGCTGCTCGCTTGCAGGCTTGCCACGCTGCCCGATCTTTATTGCCATCTGAACCACCCCTACCAAACGCGTGCGATAGCGAGGCCATCAACGGCCGCAGCGCCGGCGCGCTTGAGTTCCGCCGAAGCCGCGGCCATCGTCGCACCCGTAGTGATAACGTCGTCGATAAGCAGCAGGCGCTTGCCCTGCACGTCCTCAACGGTCTCATACATGCCTCGGGCGCGTTCACGGCGTTCTTCACGACCGAGTTCACGCTGGTCGCCATGCCCGTACTTGACGAGAGCATCGAGCAGGGGAACACCCGACAGCTCGCAAAATGGACGCGCAATAGCCTCCATATGATCAAAACCACGCCGCCGAAACGCTGCCGCCGTCGCAGGCACAAACACCACCACATCCGCACCGGACAGCACACCTCCATAGCGATCGGGCGCTACGACCTGGGCATGCAGGGCGGTGTCGTAGAGCAGCTCCGCCAGATACGGAGCCAGACGTCGCTCGCCCGCATCCTTGTACGCTTTAATGATGCGCGGCAGCGAATGCGCATAGACGGCGCACGCCAGGCAGCGGTCGAGCACCTCCGTCATTGCCGAGGACGTGCCCTCGACCGAACACTCAGTGCACAGCAAATCCCCAAACGGGGCGCTGCATCGGGTGCAGCTATGACGTGGGTCGATGAGCGTGAACGCGGCAAGGCAGTCTTGGCAAATAAGCGCACCGGCGCGCTCGCAGCCGGCACATCGTGTTGGCGACAATGCCTCGAGCGCCTCGCGTGCCACCCACTCGGCAAACGGTAGCAATTCGTCCGCAAACGGTAGGGCACCGGCACCCTGCAAACAGCTCAATATGTTCAGATGGCTCTTCAAGACACAACCCTCCCTACGTTCGGCCGCAGGGAGGGTTGTTGATTCGGCGCTATGATACCCCGATGCGCTCGGGGCAAGGCGGGCTAAATCCGCTCGCGGGCGTTATTCGCCGGCAGGCGGTTGTGGTGCGGACGAAGACGGGGTCGAGCCCTCGCCACCATCCTGGCGCGGCTTGCGGGAACGGCGACGGCGACGGCGCTTTTGACCCTGGTCGGCCGAGCCCTCGCCACCGCGCGGCTCGCGTTCGTCGCGAGCGGCGCCATGCGAAGCCTTGGCAGCCGCTCCCCCGCCATCTCCGGGACGACGGCGCGTGACCTTGACCTCGCCATCCGAGACCTGATCGGCCACGGAGGGCACTGAAGGCTTCTGCTGCGCGCCCGAGGAATGGCGACGGCGCGGACGCGGCGCGCGCTCCTCCTCGCCACGTGACTTGCCGCCCTTGTCGACAGGCGCATCGGAGGCCGAGGCGCCCTTGGAAGCGGCACCGGCCTCGCGAGCAGCTGCGGCGCGGAAGGCGTCCTCGCGCTCCTCGCTCGACAGATGACGGCGGCGGCGACGTGTGGGGTTCATGCCGCCGCCGCGATTCTGCTGCTGGGGCTGCTGAACCTCGCGCTCGCGAGAGGCGTTCTTGCCCGCGGCTGCAGCCTCGGTAGCATCGCCCGAGCCCGCGCGCTTGCGACGACGACGGCCACCGGCGGCCTCCTCGGCCTCGGGTGCCTCGGCCTTGCCGCGGCCCTTTCCGCGGCCACGGCCCTCGCCCTGACCCTGACCGGCGCGAGCATCGGATTCGGCATCGCGACGACGGCGCTTGGGCATCGACGTGCCGGCCAGACGGTCGGCACTCGACAGGCCATCGCCCACGTCGACGCCGTTCTCGCGATCGAGCTCCATAAGCGCCAGGCGCATCTCGGGCGACTCGATATGCTCGAGCACATCGCGCGTCACGCAGTCGGGACGGCAGTTGCAGCCCTGCTCGGCGGCCTTCTTTTTGCAGCCCTCAGAGCAGGTCATGTCGGCCAGGTTGACCTTAAAGACTTTGCCGTTCTCCAGGCGCAACACCAGCTGCTCACGCGGCGTGTCATATTCCTGGATGCGCGCCTTGCCGAGCGGCGTATCGATGAGCGTCTTCTTTTTGGGCGCACGGCTCTTAAAGTCCTTGTACGCCTCGAACTCATAGCGCAGGCAGCACATCAGGCGGCCGCAAACGCCGCTGATCTTGGACGAGTTGAGCGGTAGGTCCTGCTCTTTTGCCATGCGGATCGAGACGGGCTCAAACTGTCCGCCAAAGCGCGTGCAGCAGAGCTCCTGTCCGCACTGGGCATAGCCGCCCACCAGGCGAGTCTCGTCGCGCACGCCGATCTGGCGCATGTCGACGCGAATGTGCAGCGTCGAGGACAGGTCCTTGACAAGCTGACGAAAATCGACGCGCTCCTCGGCCGCAAAGTAGAACACGGCCTTCTCGCCGCCAAACAGGTACTCGACGCCGACCGGCTTCATCTCGAGGTCGAGCTCCTTGACCAGGCGGCGGAAGTCGACCATGGCCTCGTCGCCCTGGATGGCCAGGTCGTCGGCAAGCTGCAGGTCGATGTCGCTCGCTACGCGCAACACGGGCTTGAGCGGCTGACCGATTTCGTCGAGCGGCACCTCGAAGGGATCGGCCGTGACCAAGCCGATCTCGGTTCCGCGCTCGGTAGAACAGATGGCATAATCGGCCTCGAGAATATCCAGATCCTGCGGGTCAAACCACAGGTCGCGCGAGGCGTAGGTAAACTTAACGGGTACGACTAACGGCATTTCAGTGCCTTCCTGATATCGAACAGCATGACCTCGATGGCCAGCTGGGGAGTAACGTTTCTAGCGATGTTGCGCTCAGCGGTGGCAACCGCCTCGAGCGCTCGGGTGGCACCCGCAACATTCGTCGCCGCGGCAAGCCGCCCGATCGTGTCGCGCGCGTCCTCGTTCACAACGTCTGCCGCCTCATCCTGAAGCGTCAGCAGCACGTCGCGCATGAGCGTCCGCGCGCTCGCCAGCGCTTCCATGATACCCGAACGCTCGCGCGCGTTGAGTTCGCGCTTGTTGCGGTCCTCAAGCTGCTTCAATGCTCCACGCGACAGGTAGTCGGCATTTTGCTCGAGCACCTTTTCCTGCGTGGACTTGACCTCGGCGAGCGGAGCCTTGACGGCGACGATGAGCGACTTGGCGCGACTGAGCACATCGGCCTCGTCGGCGGCGATGAGCGAGTCGATGGCGCGAACCATCTGACGGCGGGCGTCCTGGCGCTCGGCGCTCTTGAGGAACTCGATACCACGCGTAGGGCTTCCCGCCACGGCGACGGCCATGCGGCAACGCGCAGGGTCCTGACCGGTGGCGCGGCTCACGGCCTGCGCGGCGACGGCGGGCGATACCAGCCGAAACGGCACGCACTGGCAGCGGCTCACGATGGTGGGCAACATCACGTCTGCCGAGGTGCCCAGCAGGATGAACATAACGCCCTCGGGCGGCTCCTCGAGTGTTTTGAGCAGTGCGTTGGCGGTGTTGGCGCGCAGTTGCTCGGCACGGTCGATGATGTAGACCTTGGCCTTGGCACGGATGGGCGCCAGAGGCACGTCATCGAGCAGCTCGCGGGTCTGGGCGATGAGGTAGCCCGTGGCGCTCTCGGGCGTGTAATAGTGCACGTCGGGGTGCGTATGGCGGGCGACGCGCACGCAGCTATCACATGAGCCGCAGCCATCCTGCTCGCACAGGAAGGCTTGGGCGAGCGCCCACGCGGCGTCGAGCTTGCCCGCGCCGGGCGCGCCCAAAAACAGGTAGGCGTGCGATGCGCGACCGCTGGCGACGGCATTGGTCAAAAAGTCGCGCACGCGCTCTTGGGTGTCGAGCTTGGCCAGCAGGCTTGCCTGAGCGGGGGCCATGTTACTCGGCCTCCTGGGCAAGCGCGGCGGTGACGGCGTCCTGGGAAATATCGAGGCCGTAGGCGCGAACCTGCTCGACCGTCTTCTCGAAGACTTCCTCGATGGACGCGGTCGCGTCGATGAGCTTTACGCGGTTTGGTTCCTCGGCGGCAATGGCGCAAAATCCCTGGTAGACGCGCTCTTGGAAGGCCATGCCCTTGGCCTCCATGCGGTCGGCCGCACCACGGGATGCCATGCGCAGCGCCGCCTGCTCGGGCGTGATGTGATAGACGAGCGTGAGCGCCGGGTGCGTCCCCGCGACGGCCAGGTTGTTGGCATCGCGCACTATCTGGCGATCGAGGCCATCGGCAAACGCCTGATAGCAAGTTGTGGAATCGTAGAAGCGGTCGCACAGGACCACCTTGCCGGCAGCAAGAGCAGGCGCGATGACCTCGTGCACCAACTGGGCGCGCGCGGCCTCGTAGAGCAACAACTCGCAGGTGTCGCCCATCGCCGTATTGGCGGGGTCGAGCAGCAGAGCACGGATCTTTTCGCTGATGGCGGTACCGCCCGGCTCGCGCAGGCTCACAACCTGGTAGCCAGCGAGTTCGAGCGCGCGGGCAAGCAGGCGCGCCTGCGTGGACTTGCCGGCGCCATCGACGCCCTCGAGCGTGATAAAGCTATGTTGAGCGGGCTCAAAAGCCATGGGCGCAGCCCCTTCCTACAAGGCGCGTAAATGCAGATATATCAACCAAGCCATGATACCCCAGCGTCCGGCGCGTCCCCAATGGCTAATGGTGCCTTTCCAAAGTTGCGGTGAAATAGGGACTGATTGAAGCTCTGAGACCGCCAAACAGTCCCTATTTCACCGCAACTTATGATGGGGAATTTTTTGCGCTGGGTATAATCGTCGTATTGCATTGAAATGTGGCGAAAGGAGTGGCAATGTCTCGGTATTGCGCCTCGTGCGGCAAGCTTCTTGCAGATAATGCCAAGTTCTGCACCTCGTGCGGTGCACCCGTTGAGCAAACAGCCGCGAGCGATAGCCAGCCCGCTTTTGAGCAGACCGGCTCCCTTGATACGCCGCAAGCCAAGGCGGACGACCCCCTCGCCTATCGCCCCGACCCCGCCGCAAGCCCCGCGGCCGTCGAGACCACGCAGCTCATACCCGTCGCGAGCGGCTCGCCCCAACAGCAGCCGGCTCCCGCATACGCGCCCGCTTCGCCACAGACCCCCGCTCCCAAAAAGAGCGGCGCCGGGCCGCTTATCGCCGTTATCGTTGTGCTGGTGGCGATCATCATCGCCCTAGTCGTTTTCTTTGTGATCAAGCCTTTCGACAGCGCCGCCACGCAGACGACTGCCGAGGTAGCTAAGCTGCACCATGACGTCGACGACGATGACCTAAAGCCTCTCGGCGATCCCAACAGCCTGTACGACGATGATGACGATGACGACGAGGATGGCGGCGAAGCAACGCTCTCCGAGCAGAATCTCTACCGCCGACTGAGCGAATACTACGACTTGCTCGAAGACCTCGACAACTACGTCCGTGGCTGCGCGCAGAACTTCAACGGCAGCTATCTGGAAGAGGATCGAACCACCCGTCAAAATCTCGCCGACGTCGCCGAGCGCACGGAGGACACCATCGAGCAGTATTACGACATCGTCGAGGACCTAGACGTTCCGACGAGCTCCAAGAACTACAGCTCCTGGAAGGACATCATCGCCCTGTACGACGACCTGGATCACCGCATTGACGCAATCTGTGATGCCTGGGAGATCAGCCTGAAATACGCCAAGCCTGCGGACCACAAGAATGAGATCGTGGCGCCGCTGTCGCGCGACAACGTGGCGGGCACCAATGACAATAAGTACCGCCTAGACTTTGAGGAGCGCTATCCCGGCGCCAAACCCGTCGAAGTGAGCTAGCGCTTTGTCGTTCCCGGGCCGACAGTTAGGGACGTTCCTAAACTGCCGGCAGAAAAGGAACGTCCCTAACTGCCGGTCAAAAAAACGAGCGAGGATTTTGAGGTCCTCGCTCGTTTTTGTTTTAGGTGATGTTTCGACCGTGCGGCTACTTATCGGCAGCGGTCTTTTTGGCAGTCGACTTCTTGGCCGTCGTCTTTTTGGCGGTCGTCTTCTTGGCAGCAGTCTTCTTGGCCGCCGTCGTCTTCTTGGCCGTGCTCGCCTTGGTCGTGGTCTTGCGGCCGCGGGCGGGCTTCTTCTCCTTGGTCGGGCAGTCCATGTTGACGCAGATACGCCACGGACCGCGCGCCGTGTTGACCACCACGATGGGGGCGCCGCACTCGGGGCAGGTCTCACCCGTCGCCTCGAGCTTACCGCGCGCCGGTAGAGGATAGCTCACGCCGCAGTCATCGTAGTTGGTGCAGCGGATAAAGCGCTTGCCGCTCTTCTCGCTCTTGTGCGCGATCAGGTCGCCATGGCGTCCGGCCTCGGCGCACACCTTGCACTCGCCCACCTTAAGGTCGGGCTCGTAGTTGGTGGGGCACGTGGGGTTCACGCAAATCTCGAAGGCCTTCTGGCGGAACGGCTGGCACTTAATGCGCGGCGCGCCGCACTCGGGGCACACGGCCGCCTCGCCCTCGAGCGGGCTCACCTTGACGCCACTCGGCACCGGATAGGTCACGTCGCAGTCGGGCCATCCCATGCAGCCGATAAAGCTGCCACGGGTCTTGGCGCTCGTCTTCATAACCAGGTCCTTGCCGCACTTGGGGCAGGCGCCCACGCGCGCATCGGCCGTGACGGCGTCGCTAATGGCGTCGCCCAGCTCCTGTGTGTGCTTGAGCAGCTCGTCGAGCACGCCAGCCAGCAGCGCGCGCGAGTGCGTCACGACATGCTCTTCGGTATCCTCGCCGCGCTCCACACGGGTCATATCGCCATCGAGCTCGCTGGTCATATCGGGGCTCGTGATGCGCGGGGCAAACTGCGTCAGCGCGTCGATGATGGCGATGCCTAGCTGGCTCGGCTCAACGGGATCATTTTTGAGATAGCGCACGGCGTACAGACGCTCGATGATGCTCGCGCGCGTGGACTTGGTACCCAGGCCGCGCTTTTCCATCTCCTGAACGAGCTTGCCCTGGCTATAGCGCGCGGGCGGCTCGGTCTGCTTGGCCTCGAGCTTAATGTCGAACACGTCGACCGTATCGCCCTGCTCCAGCGGCGGCATCTGCTCGTCGCGTTTAAGGCCGTACGGGTAGGCCTCGCGGAAGCCAGGGGTCACGAGCACATCGCCCGAAGCCACGAACGGCTCACCGTTCACGTCGAGCTCGAGCTTGGTGTTCTCGATGGTCGCGGGCCCCATGAGCGTCGCCAGGAAGCGACGGGCGATGAGGTCGTAGAGCTTGCGCTGGCCGCCGTCGAGCGTGGACGGATCGCCCTCGCCCGTGGGATAGATAGGCGGGTGGTCGGTGGTCTCGACTTTGCCGCGCGTGGGCTTCATGGGACCGGCGAGCACCTTTTTGCACACGGGCGCCAGCGCCGGGTTGATCTTTGCCAGGTCGCTCACCACGGCGCCCAGATCGAGCGTCGCAGGGTACACGGTATTATCGACACGCGGGTAGCTGATGAGACCGGCCATGTAGAGGGACTCGGCGATGCGCATCGTACGCGCAGGCGAGATGCCCTCGGCCGCGGCGGCAGCCTGCAGCGAGGTCGTCGCAAACGGCGTGGGCGGCTGCTGCTTACGCGAGCGCTTGGTCACCGCGGCAACGGTCGCCGTCTTGGCGCCGTCGACATGGCCGTACGCCGTCTCGGCAGCATCCTTGTCGGTAAAACGCGCCGTCTTGTGCGCGATCTTAAAGCGGTCGTCCTCGGCAGCGCCCTGCGCGGCACCCATGCCGCGAATCTGCCAATAGTCCTCGGGCACAAACGCCATGCGCTCGCGCTCGCGCTCGACCACCAGGGCGAGCGTCGGCGTCTGCACGCGGCCGGCAGAGCGCACGTTACCAAAGCCGCCGAACTTGGCGAGCGTCAGATAACGCGTGAGCACCGCGCCCCAAATGAGGTCGATATGCTGGCGGCTCTCACCGGCGTCGGCTAGATTCTGGTCGAGTGAGACGAGATTATCGAAGGCATGCGTGATCTCGGCCTTGGTAAACGAAGAGTACTGGGCGCGGGCAACCGGCAAGTCGGGCGCCACCTCGCGCACCTTGTTGAGAGCGTCCGAACCGATCAGCTCGCCCTCGCGGTCGAAGTCCGTGGCGATGATGACGCTGTCGGACTTCTTAGCCAGGTTCTTGAGCGAACGAATGAGCTCCTTCTCGGCCGGTAGCTTAATGACGGGTGCCCAGGTGAGGTAAGGCAGGCTCTCGAGCTTCCAGCCCTTGATGGAAATGCCGTCGGCAAGGAACGGTTTACGCTTGGTGTCGTAGGGCGGACGCGCCAGGCCATCGGGTATGTCGGCCGGCAGCATCTCGCCGTCCTCGGTGACCGAATACCAGCCCAGCTTTTTATCGAACAGCACGCTGTCGCAAAAATCGGGCGCCAGGATGTGACCGGCAAGACCGATCGTCACGCACTCCTCGCCCTTCCACTCAAAACGGTAGATGGCGGTGTTGTACACCTTGTCCTTTTTGGGCTTACCCGTGGACAGCCGCTCGGCGATCTGACGCGCGGCGTCGTTTTTCTCGGCGATGATGAGCTTCAAAAGAGGCTCCTATCTCGTATCTCTGCGGCTACGCCCGCCCGTATGGCGGCCGACTTACGCCCTTGCTTGCTCAATCTGCCCGATGAGCCAATCGCACCAGGCATCCATGCCCTCGCCCTTGCGCGCGCTCACGGCAAACCGCGGCGCCTGCGGATTGAGGTCATCGAGTGTCTTAGTATACCTATCCATGTCAAAATCGAAAGCCGGGGCCACATCGACCTTGTTGAGCAGCTGCGCGCCGGCGTGTTGGAAGATGCCCGGGTACTTGATGGGCTTGTCGTCGCCCTCGGGCACCGAGAGGATCATGATGGACAGGTTCTCACCCAGGTCAAAGTCGACCGGACAGACCAAGTTGCCCACGTTTTCGATAAAAATGACGTCGATGTTATCGAGCCCAACGGCCTGGTCGAACGCGTCAACGGCTTCCATGATCATGTTGCCCTCGAGGTGGCACAGGCCGCCCGTGTTGATCTGGATGGCGGGCATGCCGGCTTCCTTCATGGTAATGGCATCGACATCCGAGGCGATATCGCCCTCGATGACGGCGCAACGTAAGTCCGCCTTGTCACGCAGGCGCTCGTTGGTGCCCAGAATCGTAGTGGTCTTACCCGAACCGGGGCTCGACAACACATTGATCACATAGGTGCCCGCCTCATTAAATCGCTGACGCAGCTGATCTGCCAGGCGCTCATTGCGCGACAGAATCGGCGACGCGATATCAATCGTTTTCTCGGCCATACTCGGCGCTCCTTACTTCTGCCATCTGGGGACGGGGTAGAAATGGTAGATTTCGTCGTTGACACTTGCCATTTTGCCTGCTTGCACACGTCGGAACGGAATGTCAAGCCGCACGGCGTATCTATTTCTACCATTTATACCCCGTCCCCAAATGGCTGGCGGGCTAATCGTCGGGGGTCTCGATCTCGATACTTGCGATGTCGAGTTCGCGGCCGTGCAGCAGACGCACGTTGGCGCCGCCACACTGGGGACAGCGACAATGGAAACGATCGTGATCAAAGACCTCGCCGCAGTCCAGGCACTCGCTTTGTGGATGGACTTCCTCCACGGCAAGCTCGCAGCCCTTCGTGAGCGGGTCCTCGTCGCGAAATGTCTCCCACGCAAAGTCGAGCGCCTCGCGCACAACTTCGGTCATATCCCCGATACGCAGCGTTACCAAAACGGCGCGCGAGGCCCCCGCCCCACGCGCCGCGCGAATCACTGTATCGAGTATGCCGTTGACAATGCCAACCTCGTGCATACCGATTTACTCCTCGTCGTCCTCATCGTCCGAGAACAGGTCCAGACGACTCACAAACAAGCCCTCCTTGCCCTCGCGCGCGGTAATGACCACTCGGGCGATGGCAAGCGAAATCTCGTAGAGCGAGAGCAGGGCGCCATACATGAGGCCCAGCGTAACGGGCGAGCCGTCGGGCGTGATCACAGCCGAACCCACGAGCAGGCCTACGTACACGTAGCGCCAGGCGCTGCGGAAGGCCGCGTAGGACACGATGTGGAAAACAGACAGGTAGAAGATGATGAGCGGCAGCTCAAACGCCACACCAAAGCCGATCATAAAGAGCAGCTCCATGTTGACGTAGTTCTCCAGGTCGGGCAGTGCCGTGGCGACGGCCGAGGTCTCGCCGATGAGCCACTCAAAGCCCGCCGGGATGATGATGAAGTAGCAAAAGATTGCGCCCAGGAAGAACAGCACCGTCGAGGCGAGCACCGTGGGCACGACCCACTTGCGCTCGTTGGGGCGAAGCGCCGGCAGGAAAAACGCCAGAATCTGCCAGATAATCATGGGCGTGCACATGACCACGGCCATCTTGATGGCCAGCGAGAAGCGCAAGCCAAAGCCGCCGAGCGTGGTGGTGATGTAGAACTTACCGTCCGGCACAAAGGAGCGGATGGGGTCTTCCAAGATGTCGAGCACCACGGGCGTGGCGAAGTACAGCACGATAGCGGCGGCAAACACCGAGACGACCACGATGGTCAGGCGGCGACGGAGCTCTCCCAGGTGATCGAAGAGCGGCATTCGCGCAGGTCCGATAGGCATTACTCATCGCCTCCCTTCGGGGCGTCGGCGGCAGCGGCTTCGTCCTCGGCCTCGAGCTCGCGAGCGAGCTGGTCGACGACGGCCTTGCGCTTGCGGGGACGACGGGCGTAGAGGTCAGCCGTCGTGGGCTCTGCCGGCTCGGGCTCCGGCTCTGCAACAGGCTCGGGCTCGGCAGGCTCGGCCTCGGCGGGCTCGGCGCCCTCGGCCTCATCGGCAGCACCTTCGCCCTCAGCAGCACCCTCGCTCGCGGCCTTCTCGGCGGCAAGGCGGGCACGGCGCTCGGCAAAGGTCTCCTTCTTGGCGGGCGCAGCCGTCTCGGCGGCATCCTCGTCCGCATCGGAATCGTCGTCGGTCGCAGCGGCCTTCTTGGGCTTGACCGGGGCCGACGCGGCCTCGCTCACCGGATCGATAATCTCGGACTGAACAACGGCCGTCATCTTTTCCTGCGTCTCGCGGAACTGACGGATGGCACGGCCGATCGTGCGGCCCATCTGCGGGAGCTTATCCGGGCCAAACAGCAAAAAGCCGAAGACCACGATGATCGCGAGCTCACCCTCTCCAATACCAAACACACATACCTCCAAGGCTCGATGTGAGTCGAGCCCGCACCGCGCCATTCGGCCGGAACTCGTCTATTCATTCGGTCAAGTATAGCGCCCGGACGCTAAAACGTCCGAGCGCATCACAAACATATGCCAAACGGCACGCCCTTTTGGGGGCAAAGATTATGCAGCGGTGATCGAAATCTCCTGGTCGACACCCAACAGCTGAACCACGCGCATCACCGGGGGCTGCACATTGGTGCAGCTAAAGCGCTTGCCGTGGTCGACCGCGTGGTGCGCGGCGCCCACGAGCACGCCAATGCCCGTCGAATCGATGTAGCTCACTTGGGCAAAGTCGAGCTCAACGGCCTCGGTGGGCTGCTCGAGCGCCAGGTCGATGGCATTGCGCAGGCTATCGGCGTTAGAAATATCGATCTCGCCGGTTACCTTAATGGTGTAGAGCTCTGGCGTGGGGTTGGTGGAAATACCCAAATCCATAAATACGCTCCTTTACGTATCGAAAGTGCGGATAGTACGGGAAGCCGCGCGTTAGGCGCGCTCGGCACGCGCAAGCTCGGCAGCGACGAGCTTAACGGCCAGCACCAGCACGTCGAGCGCGGCCTCCAGGTCCTCGACCGTGGGATAGCTCGGCGCGATGCGGATGTTGGTGTCGCGCGGGTCCTTGCCATAGGGCCAGGTAGCACCGGCCGGCGTGAGCTTGACGCCCAGGTCGGCGCAAAGCGCGGCGACCTTCTGGGCCGAGCCCTCGGGACCATCGAAGCTTACAAAGTAGCCGCCGCGGGGGTGCGTCCAGGTGGCACAGCCCGTATCGCCCAAGCCCTCGGTGAGCTTGCGCTCGACGGCCTCAAAGCGCGGACGCAGGAACTCGGCATGCTTTTTCATGTGCTCCTTGACCGCCTCGATGGTGGGAAGGAAACGCACGTGACGCAGCTGGTTGAGCTTGTCGGCGCTGATGAGGCCGGCCTTCAGGCGCTTGGAGAACTCGGCGATGACCGCGGGGCTCGCACCGATAAAGCCGATGCCGGCGCCCGGGAAGGTGATCTTGGACGTCGAGGCAAAGGCCACCACGCGGTCCTCGGTACCCGCCGCGCGAGCGAGGTCAAAGATGTTTGCGATCTCGTCGGTCTCGTCGTACAGGTCGTGCACGCAGTAGGCGTTGTCCCAGAAGATGCGGAAATCGGGCGCGGCCGTGGGCATCTCGACCAGACGGCGCACAGTGTCCTCGCTAAAGGTGATGCCCGTGGGGTTGGAATACTTGGGCACGCACCAGATGCCCTTCACAGCCGGGTCCTTGATGGCTTCCTCCACGGCGTCCATGTCCGGACCGGTGGAGGTCATGGGAATGGTGATGAGCTCAAAGCCGAAGGATTCCGTCAGCTTGAAGTGGCGGTCATAGCCGGGGGCGGGGCACAGCCACTTGACAACAGGCTCCTTGCACCAGGGGCGGGGGCTGTTGAGGCGGCCGTGGATAAAGGCGCAGTCGATCACGCCGTACATGAGCTGCAGACTGGCGTTGCCGCCCACGAATACCTGCTTGGGCTTGCAGTCCAAAAGGTTTGCGAACAGGCGCTTGGCCTCCGGCAGACCGGACAGCGCGCCGTAGTTGCGGATATCAATGCCGTCGACAATATAGTCCTCCGGCTCCTTGAGCATATCGAAGATGTCAGATACCATGTCCAGCTGATCCTTGCAGGGCTTGCCGCGGGTCATGTCCAGCTTCAATCCCTGTGCCTTCAGATCTGCAAAAGCGGTCTGCAATGCTGCGTATTCCGCCCTCCGTTGGTCCAGTGTCATGTCTTTGTATGCAGTCATCTGTCTCATCCTCTCCGGGTAGTCCCTGAAGTTTTGTGCGGGGCAAAAGCCCCGGTCAATAATCTTTTATATTATACTCACCTTTTGGCCGAGATTCAAGGACTTTTTCTGTCAAGAATCATAAAAACACCCGGAAAACGCAGAAAAATTTTACGTTTTCCTTTTCTTTTTTCGAAAAATATGTTACAATCCACAAAAATGACAGCCATATCTGCACAGGGGGGACCTTTTTGGAAGATCAACAGCAAAAGAAGTATCAACTGATGACGGAAACACCGGTGAGCCGGCTGATCCCACGCATGGCGCTGCCCTGCGTGGTCAGTATGCTGGTGACTGCCTTTTACAACATGGCGGACACGTTTTTTGTAGGAATGCTGAAGAGCAACGCCGCCACTGGCGCGGTGGGCGTAGTATTTTCCCTGATGGCCATTATTCAGGCCATCGGCTTTTTCTTCGGTCAGGGCAGCGGTAATTTTATCTCCCGGGAGATCGGCCACAAAAACTATCAGGAGGCGTCGGAAATGGCCTCCACAGGTTTTTTCAGCGCTCTGGCTACCGGCGTGCTGATCTGCGTGCTGGGACTGCTGTTTCTGGAACCTCTGGCCTACCTGCTTGGCTCCACGGACACCATTCTGCCCTATACCAAAGCGTACCTCAGCGTGATCCTGCTGGGCGCGCCGTGGATGACCTCATCGCTGGTGCTGAATAACCAGCTCCGCTTTCAGGGTAGCGCCGCCTACGCTATGGTGGGCATCACCAGCGGTGCGGTGCTGAACATCGGACTGGACGCTCTGCTGATCTTTGTGCTGGATCTGGGGATCGCCGGCGCTGCTTGGGCCACCATCATCAGCCAGTTTGTCAGCTTTTGCCTGCTGTTGGTTGGCTGCACCAAGGGCGGCAACCTCAAGATCCGTCTTTCTCATGTGAAGCTGAAGCCCTATTATTATCTGTGGATCTTCAAGGGCGGTCTGCCGTCTCTGGCCCGGCAGGGTCTTGCAAGCGTAGCTACCATCTGCCTCAATCAGGCGGCCCGGACCTATGGAGACGCCGCCATCGCCGCTATGGGCGTGGTACAGCGGATCATGATGTTCGGCGGCTCTGCCATGATCGGCTTCGGCCAGGGTTTTCAGCCGGTGTGCGGCTTCAACTACGGCGCCGGCCTGTACCACCGGGTGAAGGAGGGCTTCTGGTTCAGCGTCAAGGTGACGTTCGTGCTGCTGCTGGCTGTCAGCGCGGCGGGCTTTGCCTGGGCACCGCAGCTTGTATCCATCTTCCGGGACGATCCGGAGGTCATCGCCATCGGTACGGCGGCTCTGCGGTTCCAGTGCGTGACCTTCTGCCTGCAAAGCTGGGTGGTCATGGGCAATATGTGTCAGCAGACCATGGGCCTGACGGTGCCGGCCACCTTTATGGCAGTGGCCCGGCAGGGGCTGTTCTTTATCCCCACCGTGTGGATCCTGGCCCTGACGCTGGGCCTGCCCGGTATCCAGATGGCTCAGATGGTGGCGGACCTGCTGACCTTTCTCTGCTCCGTTCCCATTCAGACCTGGGTGCTGAAAAAATTGTCGCAGCCGCAAAAATAAACTGTAATCGAAACTTTTTGGATCGGATACCGCTGTACGGGAACCTGTACAGCGGTATTTTTTATGGAGAGAGGCCCTCGCAGCTGTTCTGCGGCATCAAGACCGCGCAGCGGCAGAAAGCGATTGACTTTTCCAAAAAACTGATTTATAATCGGCATATACCGAAAACGAAGGGGGCGTATGAATGCCGAGACCACCGCGATGCCGAAGGATCTGTGGCAAGCCGCAGATCGATACCTTCTGCCCGAACGGGGGCGGGAGCGGAACGCCGATCCTGCTGACGCTGGACGAATATGAGGTCATCCGGCTGGTGGATCTGGAACAGCGCACCCATGAGCAGTGTGCTGCCCAGATGGACATTTCCCGCTCCACCGTACAGGAGATCTACGAAAGCGCCCGGCAGAAGATCGCGGCGTGTCTTGTCCACGGAAAACCGCTGCGCATCACCGGCGGGAATTACCGCATCTGCGGCGGGGAGGAGCATCCGCACTGCGGCCGCAGCTGCCGGGTGCAGACATTCAACGAAACCAATCACAAACAAAAAGGAGAACCTGATATGAAAATCGCAGTTACCTATGAAAACGGTCAAATTTTCCAGCACTTCGGCCACACGGAGCAGTTCAAGCTCTATGAAGTGGCGGACGGCAAGATCGTCCGGGAGGAAGTGGTGGACACCAACGGCAG
>ERZ826146.2008-NODE-2008-length-16602-cov-109.684898_pt1 | contig 16602 bp, 15 predicted proteins | sample MGYA00519857_ERZ826146 | MGnify/ENA primary metagenome ERZ826146 (study PRJEB31778, sample SAMEA3449222) | human gut metagenome | biome: human gut; feature: human-associated habitat; material: faeces | place: United Kingdom | collected 2010/2012 ...
TTCATGCTCCTTCCGCGTGCAGCTTTTGGGGGCTTCGCCTAAGCCCTTGTTTGCTCCCCACAACTTTCCGTGAAGAACCAGGCTTTTTGCCCTTTTCCCTCACTGGAACAAGGACATAATCTCCTGCGGCGAAAGTCCGCCCACCATGGATTCCCCCGGCTTAATCAGCTGGTCAAACAGCGCTTTCTTCCGCTGCCCCAGCGCAACCACCTGCTCTTCAATCGAAGCATGTGTTACCAGACGAATCACCTCCACCTTGCGCGTCTGCCCAATGCGGTACGCGCGGTCGGTTGCCTGATCTTCCGCCGCCGGATTCCACCACGGGTCGTAGTGAATCACCATGTCCGCGCCCGTCAGGTTCAGGCCCGTACCGCCCGCCTTGAGCGAAATCAGGAAAATCTGTCCCTGCCCCGCGTTGAACTGCTCCGCCATCTCTACGCGGCGCTGTGCGGGCGTGTCGCCATCCAGGTACATCGTTTCATAACCCGCATCATCCAGCTCGCGGCGAAGGATTTTGAGCATCGAGGTGAACGCGCTGAACAGCAGCACACGCCGCCCCTTCGCAATCGCTTCCGGCAGCATATCCAGCAGCATATCCAGCTTGCCGGATGTGCCCGTATAATCGTCCAAAACCAGCGACGGATGACAGCAGATTTCGCGCAGCTGGGTAATCGCCGCAAGCACCTCCGTGCGCCCACGCTCGAAGCCCTTTTCCTTGACGATGGAGTCCACACGCTGACGCAGCCGCATCATCGTCGCCTCGTATACCTTCGCCTGTTCCGGGCTCATCTGCGCCGTGAAGACGGATTCTATCTTGTCCGGCAGTTCCGTCAGCACTTCCTTCTTCAGGCGGCGCATGAGGAACGGGCTGATGCGCCGGCGCAGATCCTCCGCGTCCGTTCCATCCTGATAGCGGCGCAGGAACGCGCTGTAACTGAGCAGATACCCCGGCAGGACGAAGTTGAAGATGCTCCACAGTTCGCCCACGCCGTTTTCCAGCGGCGTACCCGTCAGGGCAAAGCGCGTCTGCGCCTGCAATTGGCGAACCGCCTGCGCGCCCTTGCTGCCCGCGTTTTTGATGTGCTGCGCTTCGTCTAAGATAGCGAAGCGGAACTCAATCGTCGTCAGCTGCTCGATGTCCTGCCGAATCAGCGGGTAGGACGTAATCAGCACATCCACGTCGTGCGCTTCCTTGACGTGGCGAATCTGGCTGGCGCGCTGTGCCGCCGAACCGCCCAGCACCATCACCGACAAATCCGGCGCAAAGCGGCCAAGTTCGCTCAGCCAGTTATATGTCAGCGTCGTCGGCGCGACAACAAGGCTGACCTGCCCTTCCTGCCGCGTCGCCATCAGCAGCGCAATCACCTGCACGGTTTTGCCCAAGCCCATGTCGTCCGCCAGCACACCACCCATGTGCAGCCGATCAAGCGCCAGCAGCCACTGGAAGCCGCGTTCCTGATACGGGCGCAGGCTCAAGCCGTCGGGCAGCTTCACGTCTTGCACCTTGCCGGGGTCGGTCAGCAGGCGAACGGTTTCCTGCGTCTTTTCATCCACCTCGATGGGCAGTCCAAGGCTCTCCAGCAGGCTTTGCAGATAGCACGCACGGTACGCCTGCAGGCGGATGGTGTCGTCCCCCATCGCGACCGACTCCGCACCCTCCGCCTGCGCCGCCTCGAAGATGGAATCCGCCAGCGGCAGCCACTCGTCCATCGCGGATAAATCAAGGAACGAGCCGTCTTTCAGGCGGAAATAGCGGCGGCGGCGCGCCAATGCTTCCATAATTGCGAGGATTTCCTGCGCGGGTTCGTCGTCCTGGGTGAATTTCAGTTCCAGCGCCGAGCCGTTCAAGCGCATTTTGCCCGCAAATTTCGGCTTGCGCGGCGTCATGCGCTTGAAGTCGTTGGACAGGTACACTTCCGCCAGTTCCTGCAAATGCTGCAAGCCTTCGCTGACGAAGTTGAAAATGGCTTCCTGCCCCGTCAGGTACACATGCCCTTTGCTGACGATGAAGCCCGCCGCCCCCAGCGCATCCAGTACCTTGCGTTCCGCTGCCGCGTCGCGCAGGAGCAGTTTTTCGCCGCGCGGGAGATTCTCCGGCAGGGGCGTTTCGTCAAACGGGTCAATGGTGCGATCGCCGTAGCGGAACTGTGCCCGCGCCACCACATCGCGACCATTGGCAGAACGGTCAAGATACACGCGCGCCACCAGCGGCAGTTGAATCAGCTGACGGCGCAGCTCATCGGAAATCTCCACCAGCCCGGTCAGTTTCAGGAACGGCACAAGTTCGCCCATCACACGCGCCGCCTCGCGCACGGGATAGTCGAAGCTGCACTGCCCGCCCAACTGCTCCTGATACAGCACGCGCAGCACGCCGCGCTGCTGCTCCTCCACCGCCACGACGTTCTCCCCCACCAGCGCGAAGGAACAGGACGGCAGCAGCGGACGGAATTCCTTGGGGAACATGGCAACGACCGTCAAGCCGTGCAAGTCGCTGGAGACGCGGAACTGCAAGGGGATTTTCCTTGCGCGCACAGGCTTGACCGCAACCGTCTTTTCCCCGACCTTCAGGCGAAACGGCGTGTTCATCAGCTCGCGCAGGATTTCCTCCGCGAACGGCTCCGGCAGCGCCAAATCACGCTGTTCCGCGCCGCGCAGGAGCGCGCCAGCTTCCTTCTGTGCCAGACACAGCGCGCGCAGAATCTTCAAAATCCGCTCCTGCACCGTGCCGAAGCGCATCCATTCCGGGTGAAACACGAAGCCCTTGCCGTACTCCACAGGCGTCTGCGTGTCAATGGCATCAATCATCTGTGGAATCGACTTGACCACATACAGGCGTTCTTCGCCAATCAGCAGGCAAATGCGGATACGGGGCGTAATCTGGTCGCGCACGGGTTCGAGGGTCAGGCGAACCTCCATGTGGATGGTGCCCTCCTCCGGCAGCGCGCGATCCATTGCCGCCATCAGCTTCGGACCGGCCGCTTCCGCCTTGCGGCGCACCATATCGCCCATTGCGCCTTCATCCTGACACTTGATCATTGCCGCCACCACATGCCGGCACGCGCCGGCTTCCTCGTAAATCGGGCAGCTGCAGCGGCTTTCGCCGTCGTCGGTGAATACCACATCATACATTTCGCCATCCGCGACCTTGCAGCTCAGGCGTTTTGCGCTCTTCTCCACAATATGCACTGCGCCGCTGTGATACAGCCGTTCGCCGTAACGGGTTTCCGTTTCGCCCGCCAGAACGCGCAGGGTGTAGGGGACTTGGGTCATGCTTGAATCACACTCACACTTTCTGAAAGCCCAAAGGCAAAAAAAATCCTTCAAGCCAAAATTGCAACCCTTATTCTTTCTACGTTTTCGGCGAAATTCCTGCTTTCAGGCGGAAGGTTTTTCATCTTTTTTTGACGCTGGATGCATCCGGTTGACTTTCCGCACTTTTTTCCATCCTCGGCGTATGATGAAGGCAGAATCCTCCTGCCGTTTGTTCGGTGCTGCAATTTTCTATTTGGAAGGATGTGTTTCTGATGATTTTATCCCCCCTGTCCGCCGCCATTCTCGCGACGCTGCTTATGTATCTGCTGACGGCGCTGGGTGCGGCGCTCGTATTCCCGCTCCGGCGATTTCACCCAAGCGTGATGAACCTGCTGATGGCGCTCGGTGCGGGCATCATGCTCGCCGCGTCGTACTTTTCGCTCCTTGCGCCCGCGCTGACGTCCGCGCATTCCCTCCGGCAAAGCCCGCTCCTGATGTGCAGCGGCGGATTTTTGCTCGGCGGGCTGCTTGTGCTGTTGGCGGATGCGCTGCTTTCACGCTGGATGCGCCGAACGCCGCTGTCCGACGTGCGCCGCAGAACCGTTCTGCTGATTGGCAGCATCACCCTGCACAACATTCCCGAAGGTTTGGCGGTCGGCTGCGCGTTCGGTGCTTTGGCGTCCCCCGGCGGAGCGGCGTGGCGCAGCGCGTGGATGCTTGCCATCGGCATTGCGCTGCAAAACTTCCCTGAAGGGGCGGCGGTCAGTCTGCCGCTCCGCCGCGACGGTTATTCCTGCCGCCGTTCGTTCTTCTTCGGACAGTTATCCGGCGCCGTCGAGCCGCTTGCGGGGATTCTGGGCGCACTGCTGGCGATTCGCGTCCGCGCCGCCCTGCCGCTGCTGCTTTCGCTCTCCGGCGGCGCCATGGTGACGGTCATCTTGGCGGAGCTTCTGCCGGAATGCCAAAAATGCCCGCGGCAGCGTCTGATGGTTCTCGCGACGCTGGCGGGCTTTGTCCTCATGATGGCACTGGATACAATGGGGATTGGGTGATAACGCATTAACTACGTTCAAGCACCCACGTCAATAGTTCTTCATAGCCAATCGTACCATCGGCTACATGGAGAATTACCTCTATCAGTTCTTCCTGCGTATAAAACAGCTCAATGCCGCTTTTTTTAAGGAGAATAAGCATGAGTTGCGTTCCTATCCGTTTATTTCCATCAATAAACGGATGATTCTTCACAAAACCAAAGCACAGTCTGGCAGCTTTTTGATACACCGATGGAAACAACTCAATCTGGTCATACGTCATAAAGGGACTTGCCAGCGTAGATTCCAGCAAGCCTTCATCCCGTACACCATACGAGCCGCCGGTTTTCTCAATCATCTGCTTATGCAGTGCAATGACGTTTTTCGCTGTCAGCCTAATCATTTGGCGAGCGCCTCATACGCAACCCGGTTTTTTTCAATAAGCTGTTCACCAAGCGCAAGCAATTCTTCGTCAGATGCTTCCTGATATTCCTCTGCACGGCTGAAATCAATTACCAAGTAGCGCGGCGCATTATTCTTCAAAATAACCGCCGAACCTTTCTCGTCAACCAGCCGCGCAACGCGCGAAAAGTCACGGCTTGCATCAGCAATAGATACCATCGTTTCAGACTGAATCATCATTGCTTCCACCTCCTGCTTTATATTATATCACACTTTGAAAGAACAATCAACGATTATTCGCTCTGCTTCCTCTCCACATACTCTTCCAGGCACTCCCCTGTCTCCCGCATCTCCATTGACGCATCCACCCCAACGTAGCGGAAGTGCCACGGCTCATTCGTGATGCCGGTGATGGCGGTCTTGTCCGCCGGGTAGCGCAGGATGAATCCCCACTCCCAGCAGTGTTCTTCCAGCCATTTTGCCTGTTTCGTGCCGCCGAAGGAAGTTCCCGGCACGGTGATGTCGAACGCCAGCCCGGTGTGATGCTCGCTGCATCCGGGGTCAGCGACGAGTTTGCGCGCCGCGCTCCGCGCCTGTGCGCCAGTCATGCCCTGCTGACGATAGCTGTACACCTTGTCGTCGAACAGCTTCTGCTGATAGGCAACGCTCCGGTAGCCCGCGCTGATCTGCCATGATGTCAGCCCTTCCGACTGCGCCTGCATAAGCATTGCCAGCAGCGCATCCACCGCAATCTGCTCGCCCTCGATTTCGCTGCCCTTGATGCTCACGATGCTGCTGTCACAGTAGTCACGCATGTTGACCAGCTGCTGCGGCTGATAATCATCAGGCAAAGGAGAATCCCGGTTGACCAGCAGCGGAAGTCCATCCGCCGTGAAGCCAACCGGGATTGCGTTTTCCGACTCCGCCGTCAGGAGGATCATATCGTCCTCCGCGGGAGCCTCCGTTGCTTGCGCGGCTTGGGTGGGCGCGGGCGTCGGTGTGGCATACGGCTGCGCGCTGTCAGAATAGAGCAGCTCGCGCGTATCTTCCCCGACGATGCCGTCCGCCGTCAGTCCATGCTGGCGCTGGAACAGCTGCACCGCCTCTTTCGTCGCCGGGCCGAACTGTCCATCGACGCTGCCGGTCAAATAGCCCAGCGCCTGCAAGCGCTCCTGCAATTGCCAGACGGCTTCCCCCTGCGCGCCGGAACGCAGCACCGGCACGGGCGTGGGCAGGGACGGGTCAATCGTGACCTGCATGACGTTGCCGTACCCCGGCACAGGCGTCGGCGTGCGGCTCTGCTCCACCTGCACATCGCCATAGAGCCGGATTTCGCGCACGGCGAACACGATGACCGCGACCGCCAGTACGGCAAGCGCAATCATGGCAATCAGCCGCTTTGTCGTCATTCCTCCGCTGGATTTCTGCTGCACGCTTGTCCCCTGCCTTTCTTCTTTCCTGACCACAGTATACGCTATTTTGGGCGTTTATGCAAGAGGGGGGCGGAAAATGGGGGAAAGTGGTTCATGATGTATCAATACTATATTTTTATAATCAATATATTTAATATTTTATTTTCATTGTGTTTACACATTGTTCAAACATTTGTGCTACACTATACTCATATTGTTTTTTTGAACAACTGTATTGTTGCTTTCCAATTTCCAGAACGGGCAAATCCGATTGAAAGGAGGGATGCAAACCCGTTCCGCGCCGCCGTCTCTGGAAATAGTATTACATCATAGAAAGGACGACACGCATGAAAAAGTTTTTTTCTTTGTTCTTGGCTGTACTGCTGATTTTCTCCTGCTGGACGGCGGCGACCGCCGAATCCATCGACGCCGTTTCCGGCGCGCCGCTGGACAACGACATTGAGATTGTCTACAAGGAGCATTTCGACGACATGGTGACGCGCTATGCGGACGAGCTGACCGAGGCTGAACTGCTGGTCAGCGCCGACGTGTACGACGCCATCGGCATGATTCGCTTCGATTCCGAGGACAGTCTGGCGGCACGTCAGCGCATCTACGGCATTGCGTCGGCAGACGACCTTCATGCCATCCTGACAGGCTATTTTGACCCGAACGATGCCGCTTACACGGCGGATGCGTCGCTGGATGCGCGCTTGCAGGCGATTCTCGCGGCGTGCGGGCTGAATCCGGCGGACTACGACATCAGCGTCATTCGCAATCTGAGCGGGATGCCCGAACCCATCACGGGGACGAACTGGTACTGCACGCTCATCCGCAAGGGCATCGAAGTGGCGGAGGACGAAACAAACCCGTATGACATGGTGATTGTGCTGTACGGCGACGAGATGACGGTGGGCGCGTTTGTGCTGAATCCGGAGGTTTAACAAGGGCTAAAAAGACGGCAGGTGTGAGAAATTCTCTGCACCTGCCGTTTATTTTTGTTTTGGGATGGTCGGTCGCGCCAATGGGCGCGACAATATGCAAGTTATAGGGAAAGCAAGTTGAGGGGCGCTCCTGAGGGAGCGCGAAGTTACTGGCAGGGACGCTTCGCTGCCTGCGCCTTTGTTGGCGGCTTCCTTTGAGTTGAGCACCCGAAAAACAGTTGGGGCGTTGCCCCAAACCCCACAAGGGACGCTGTCCCTTGACCCTGCAAGGGAGGAAGAAAATGGGACGAAGTCCCTCCCTTGACCCTTTTTGGCTGCCCGGCTTGGTCGCGCTTCCCTTACTTATTGATTTCCTGCGCTTTCAGGCGCTCTTGGCGCTGGTTTAACATACGCGCCCTCTGCCCCATCGCTTCCACCTGCTCCATGAACGCTTTCACTTCTTCCTCACTCATGCCCTCAAACAGCGCATCAGCCAGGTCATCCGCCATCCTTCGTATCGCCGTGCGGTACTGCATCGCTTTCTCCGTCAGATATACCCGCCGAATCCGTCGGTCGAACGTATCCACTTCCCGTCGCACAAGCCCTTTCTTCTCCAAGCCTTGCAGGCTGCGGGTCGTCGCGGCGCGATCCACCGTGTACGCCTCCGCCATCTCGTCCTGCGTGCGCCCGTCCTGCTCGTACAGCAGCGCCAGATACAGCACGTCCGACGAGGTCAGCTTCTCGTCCAGCAATTCCCGGTTCAGAAACAGGTTCATCTGCCGAAACAGCACAATCACGGATTTATCCACGCGCATGGATTGTTCCTCCTCTTCGTTGTCACAACCCATTGTAGCGCATTTTTATTGACGTGTCAACAATGCAAAAGGAATTTCCGTCATTTTTTCTTGTTCCACAGCGCAAATCCGGCGGCACACATCGCCAGCACGAAGCAGCCGCTGCTGTATATGGACAAGCCAAACACCTGCGGGCCGTTTCCGGCGACCGCGCCGCCGAAGATGAGCAGCCCCAGCGACAGCAGCATCAGGCAGAGCTTGCGCACCATGGCAATAACGAGCTTGCGGACGTCCTCGCCCGCGTGATGCTCAACGCCGAGATTCGCCTCGCCCTTTAAGCCTGTGCGCAGGATATCCGCCAGCAGCGCGGGGATTTCCAGCGACTTCCGGCTGCTCTCATAGATGGCACGGGCGTCCTGCGTCAGGAGCGCACGCCAGTCCACGTTGTCAAACATCTGGTCGCCGATGCGCGCAGTAATGACGTTCATGATGTTCAGTTCGGGGCTGAGGTCAGCGACAACACCCTCAATTGTCGCCAGACCGCGCGCAAGCATCGTCAGGCTGCTGGGCATGGCGATGCCATTCGTCTTCATGACGCTGGTCATGTCCTCGAACACTTCCGCCAAGTCCATCGTGCCCAAATCCGCCGAGCCGTACTTATCCAGCATGGCCTCAATGTCGCGGTAGAGCTGCTTTTTGTCCGCCGTGCCGTGGAATTCGCCCAGCCCCAGCACCGCGTCGCGCACAAGGGCAATATCGCCGCGCGCCACGCCGACAATCGCGTTGCCGATGAGCTTGCGTTCCTTTTCGTTCAAGCTGCCCATCATACCCATGTCGAGCCAGACGATTTTGCCGTCGCGGATGCGGATGTTGCCCGGATGCGGGTCAGCGTGGAAGAAGCCGTCCTCCATAATCTGCCGGACGTAGTTGTCCGCCAGCTTCGCGCCGATTTCCGCGAGGTCGTAGCCGGCTTCCACCAGCTTGTCGTGTTCGTCGATGCCCATGCCGTCGATGCGCTCCATCACCAGCACGTTCGTTGTGGTGTACGCGCGGTAGAGAATCGGCGACGTGACGAACACGACGTCCTGATTCAGCGCGTGGAAGCGCTCCAGATTCGCTGCTTCGGTCTGGAAATTCATTTCTTCCTGCGCAACAACCCACATTTCGTCCAGCACCTGATTGAAGTCCACCAGACTGCCGGCGGGGGTGTATTTCAGCACCTTGCACGCCTGTTTGAGCAGGATGATGTCGCGGCTCATGACCTCGTGGATGCCCTCGCGCTGCACCTTGACGACGACGCGCTCCCCGCTTTTGAGGATGGCGGCGTGCGCCTGCGCGATGGACGCACTGCCCAGCGCCTTCTCGTCAAACGACGCGAACACTTCCTCCATCGGGCAGCCGTAGGAGGTTTCCACCACGCGCTGCACCTGGTCAAAGGGCATGGGCGACACGTTCGAGCGCAGCTTTTTCAGCGCCTCGCAGTAGTCCCGCGGCAGAATATCCGACCGCATGGAGAGGATTTGCCCCAGCTTGATGAACGTCGGGCCAAGATCCTCGATGATGGCGCAGAGTTTTTCCGGCGTGATGCCGTGCAGGATGTCATGCTTGCGCACCACGTCCACAATTTCGCGCAGACGCTGACGATTCTGGGCGATTGTCCGCTCCCGCTCCGCCTGATTTTCGCCGCGGCGGTTCTCGTTTTTCGGCGGATTGTCACTTTCGGGCTTGTCCGCCGCTTCGGTAGGGATTTCCGGCGTAACCGGCTGCTGTTTCTTCTCTGTCATATGCTGTCTGCCCTCAGTTCTCGGTCGGTGCATCGAATTCTGCCGATGCCGCCGTCTTTTTCGTCGCCTCGCGCGCCGCAATGTGGGCCTTCAGCGCCTCCAGCTGCTCGTCGGAGAGCGAATCCACCGCCGAAATCACGTCATCCGGCGGCGTGACAATCGTCACATTCTCGCGGATGGCATCCTTAATATTGTGCTTGAGTTCCTCGTTGAGCACCTTGCCCTGTTCAATGGTCAGTTCGCCTTTTTTGACCAGTTCATTCAGCACATCCGCGCCCTTTTCCTTCGTCACCGCCGCGATCCCGACGCCCGCCAGAATCAGCTTGCGCAAATTTTCGCCCAAATCCAACATAGTCAGCGCTCCCTTCACATTCGCCAAATCGGCGGATTGCTTGCATTTTGATTTTCGCGGCAGACAGCTGCCGTTTCTATGTTGATTCGCCGTGAAGGGGGCGCATTCCTGCATGACGGGGGATTTTTTCGCTTGACAATTTGGGGGATTTGTTTAGGAAGTGAAAATGCGCCGTTCTGTTCGAACGTCATATTGCCCACGTTTTTCTTCCTTCCCCCTTGCACAAATCCCCCGCGTGATGTACAATAAAACCGAAGCGTGATTCACGCAAGAGTAGGAGGAGGAAACACTATGGCGATTACCACCCGCGCGTTCGGCACGACCCAAGACGGTCAGAACGTGACGATGTATACCCTGACGAACCATTCCGGCGCGTCCGTGTCCATGCTTGACCTCGGCGCGATTGTGACCAATATCCTCGTGCCGGACAAAAGCGGCAAGCTGGCGGACGTTGCCCTCGGCTTCGATACGCTGGCGCATTATGAGGGCGGCCACGGCGCGATGGGCGATACCATCGGGCGCTTCGCGAACCGCATCGGCGGCGGCTGCTTCACCCTCGACGGCACGGAATATCACCTCTACCAGAACGACGGCGAAAACACCCTGCATGGCGGCAAAGCCGGCTTCCAGAAGAAGGTCTGGCAGGCGACGCCCGTCGCGGGGGATACGGTGGATTCCGTCAAGTTCCACTACGTTTCCGCGGACATGGAGGAGAACTTCCCCGGCAATCTGACGGCGGACGTGACCATCTCGTGGGACGACGACTGCAACCTGACGTTCCACTATCAGGCGACGACCGACAAGGCGACCGTCATCAACATGACGAATCACACCTATTTCAACCTCGCCGGCTATGACCACGGCACCGTGCGCGACCACGCCATCTACATCGACAGCGATGTGGTGACGGCGGTGGACAGCGGCCTGATTCCGACGGGCGGCTACATGCCTGTCAGCCAAACGCCGCTTGACCTGCGCGAGGAGATGCTCATCGGCGACGGGCTTGACTGCATGAACGAGTGCGTGCCGATGCGCTACGCCAAGGGCTACGACTGCAACTACGTCCTGCGCAAGGGCAGCGCGATGGGGCTGTGCGCGTGCGTGCACCACGAGGAATCCGGCCGCACGATGGAGGTCATCACCGACCAGCCCGGCGTGCAGTTCTACACCGCCTGCACCACCGATTACGCGGATGGCAAGGGCGGAATGCACTATCTGCCCTACTCCGGTCTGTGCCTGGAAACGCAGCACTACCCGGACTCCCCGAATCACCCGAATTTCCCGACGACGACGCTGCGTCCCGGCGAAATCTACGACACGACGACCATCTACGCCTTCCGCGTGGATGCGTAATCCAAAGTGAACTTATGGCGGAGCGGCTTTTGCGGCTGCTCCGTTTTTTTGCACCCCAAACCGCCTTTTCGCATAGGCTGAATCGGGGTGAAAACATGACCATCGACGAATTTCTGACGAATGCACGGCGGATTCAGGCGGCTGATCCGCGCTACCGATTGGGGCGCGACGGCTCGGACGGCTACTGCGACTGCATCGGGCTGGTCATCGGCGCGATTCGCCGCAGCGGCGGACAATGGCGCGGCATCCACGGCACAAACTGGACGGCGCGCAACGCCATGCACGACTTGAATCCCCTGCGCGGCGCGGGGCAGCTCCGGCGCGGCGAACTCGTCTTTCGCGCGCATGAACCGGGCGCAAAGGGATACGCCCTGCCGAGCCGATACGCCTCCTCCGCCGACCGCCGCGACTACTACCACGTCGGCGTCGTCATGCAGACGAACCCGCTTCGGATTCTGCACTGCTCCAGCGGCGGCGTGAAGGCGGACACGAGCGCGACCCGCTGGCAGTTCCACGGGATGCTGACGATGTTCGCGGGGCGAATAGGGCTGATGCAAATCGGCGATTCCGGCGACGCGGTGAAAGGGCTGCAAAGCGCGCTGATGGCGGCGGGATTCCCCCTGCCCCTGCATGGCGCGGACGGCGATTTCGGCGCGGAAACCGAACAGGCGCTCCGCCAATTCCAGCAGAAAAGCGGTTTGAGCGCATCTGGCGCGGCAGACGCGGAAACGCTGGCGGCGCTTCGGCTTTTGAACGGATAAGCAAGCAGGGCAGTCCGCTTTTTATGCCGACCGCCCTGTGTTTTGATGCAATTTTGCTGATTATGCCAGCTTGTCCGCCGCCGCACGGCACGCCGCCAGCGCGTCGTCATCCGGCGCGTCCTGGCAAATGACCGTATCGACGATATTCAGCCCCGCGTTGTCACGCTTCCAAATGTCCATCCACTCGCCGCCGCCCCAGCCGTAGCTGCCGAACAGCACCACCTTCTTGCTGCCCAGCACGGGCGCAACCGCGTTCCACATCGGCTCGAACTCATCCTCTTCCAGCTGCTCCGCGCCCATCGCGCTGCATCCGAAAGCGAACGCGTCATAGTTTGCCGCTTTATCGGCAGTAAACTCGCTCGCGGTGAAGAGATCCGCGTGCGCCTGATTCGCAATGGCCTCCGCCATCTGCTGCGTGTTGCCCGTGCCCGACCAGTAAATAACCGCAATCTTGCTCATGAGAAAAACTTCCTTTCAATGTCGTCCTATTTTCAAGCGAGGATGAGCAGATGGCTCAGGCGGATGCAGAAAATAGGAAATTATGCGCGGACGGTCAGCCGTTCAAGCGGCCATCCGGCGCGGAAAAGCGTCTGGTATGCCGCGCGGCACGCCTTGTAGCGCTGGAAAACGCGCATCGCTTCGCACTCGTTCGTGTACGCCTTCCAGCATCCGCTGCATCGGCAGCCGCGCCCGCCGTCGCGCATGAACGCGATGACGTCGCTGAGGGGATAGCCGAGGAAAACGCCGATTTCGTGCGGGAAGCAGGGCGATTCCGCCAAGCGCTGCCGCAGGAACGCCAATGCGTCATCGGGGGATGTGTCCCCGTAGCTCATTGCCCGCAGGAACGCCTGAACATCCGCCTGTGCAAGCAGCGCCGCGAGCGCCTCCTGCCGATAGACGTACACCAGCGCGCGCTCCTGCTGCACTCGCAGGATGGTCAGCGACACGCCGCGCGATTCAAGCGCTGCCTGCACACGCCGGAACTCCGCGCGAAAGCCCGTCGCATCCGCGCAGGACGAGGTGAACAGGCTGCCGACCTTCATATTCGCCAGCGTCGGGGAGCCGTGGTCAATCAGCGCGCGTTCCAGCATGATGGTGTCCTCCCGTGTGTTAGTTTTGGCTAACACGGATATTTTACAGGATAATGGGCGGTTTGTCAAGCGGAAAAGTTAGGTGGCGCTAACTTTTTGACGAAAAAGCTGCCTCCGATGCTTTCAGAGGCAGCCTGCTTATTTTTTTTGGGGGATTACACCGTTCCGCACGCATCCGCGTAGAACGCGTTCATCGCGTCCTCCGTCTGGAAGTTCGCGACGTACATCATGTTGCCCATCGCGCCCGACAAGGCGTCCGGCACGCGACCGACCATCTTCATCTGCGCGGCGTACTTCGTCATCAGCTGCTCGTGCGACAGTCGGAAGTGCTTGCCGTCGCGGCGGCCCGCAAACGCACAGAAGGCGTGCTCACCCTGCGGCATCAGCGTGCTGTCATAGGCAATCATGTCCGCCCAGATTTTGTACACGTCGGTCGAGTTGGCAAAATTCATCATGTCCGGCGAGAAACCGCCGCACGGCCGCATGTTGACCTCCAGCGCAACCACGTCGCCCTTCTTGCCCATCGACGGCTGATCCTCGGTCAGGCGGAAGAACTCGAAGTGCACAAACCGGCTGCGCACGCCGAAGGACCTCACCGTCGCGCGACCCGCCTTGCGGACGTCATCGTGCAAATCCTTGACGATGTAGTACACGGAGTTGTCGTCGTTGTTCACAATGTCCATGATAGAGACGGGACTCACGTTGCCTGTCTCGAAAATCGGCTCGCCCTTGCTGTTGATGATGGCGTCGTAGCTGTTGACTTCGGCGTGGATAAACTCCTCCATAATATAGGAAAATTCCAGCTCTTTGACAATGAGGAAGTGGCGGAGGTCATCGTCGCTGGACAGCTTGTAGGTGTGGGACGCGCCCACGCCGTTATCCGGCTTGACAATGACGGGGTAGCCGACTTCGCTGATGAACGCTTTGCAGCCATCGAAATTATCCACCATATGGTAGCGCGCCGTCGCGATGCCGACCTTCTGGTAGTATTCCTTCATCTTGGACTTGAACTTGATGCGCGGCATATCGCTGACTTGGAAGCCGCTGGTGATGTGGAAATCGGTACGGAGCATGGCATCGCGCTCCAGCCAGTATTCGTTGTTGCTCTCCAGCCAGTCGATACGGCCGTATTTGCTGATGAAGAACGCGACGGCGCGGTACACCTCGTCGTAATTCTCCAAGCTGCCGACCTTGTAGTATTCGTGCAGGGCGCTCTTGAGTTCGGGCAGGAGGGTATCATAGGGCTGATCGCCGATGCCGAGGACGCGCAGCCCGTTATTGCGCAGCTGACGGCAGAACTGCCAGTAGTTGACGGGGAAATTGGGGGAAATGAAAACGAAATTCTTCATGGTTTGATTCATCCTTTTGAGATTTATTGCGGTTTATTTTTGCCCGTTTCTTGGCAGAAAACGCAAGGCACACAAACTGAAAGCAGCGATAAAAATCAACAAACTTTAGCGGGACGGCGAAGCAGTCCAGAGGGCGACCGCAAAGCCCTCTGGTCGCCTCCGCAGAGGCGAAACCCCTGCAAGGGTTCAAGGGGAATCCCCCTTGTCACAGGATATGCGGGACATGATAAGCCACTTGCTGATACCACCAGTCCCAGTCGTGCTTCACATCGTAGCCCCAAATGTCGAACCAGACGTGAATGTCCTTCTGCGCACAGATGTCGCGCAGGCGGAATGTGCTCTCCGGCACTTCCCACGCGCCCTGCCCGACGACGACCACCGCCTTGTGGTCGTTGTACAGGCGGATAAACGGGTGGTCAGGCGAAATTCCGGCGAGATAATCCACCGGGGAATTGGCGTACACCAGCTCATCCATGTAGCCGGGGAAGCCGTATTCGCTGGTGTAAATGCCGCTGAGCGCCAGCAGCCCGTCGAACGTCTCCGGGAAGCGGAAGTACAGGTTTGCCGCGTGCGTCGCGCCCAGGGAGCAGCCGAACGCAATGATGCCCGGCGTGCCGTCCCAGCCATTGCGGTCGTTCGTCATGGACTGGATGAACGGCGCAACCTCGCGCACGATGTAGTTCATCCACGCTTCATGGCGGCGGATGCGGTCGTGCGGGTCGTAGGTTGCGGAGTACGTCTCCTTATCCAGCGTGTCGATGGAAAAGACCATGCACTGCCCGGATTCAATCCACGGTGCCCATGCGTCGGTCATGCGGTAGTTCTCGAAGTCGAAAAAGCGCCCGTCTTGGCAGGGGATGAACAGCACCGGACGGCCGGCGTGACCGTACACCTTGATTTCCATCTCTCGCCCGACGGAGGGGCTGTACCATTTGGTGTAATATGTCTGCATGGGTTGCGCCTCCTATTATTCGCGATTGTAGAACAGAATGTGCATGAAGAAGGGAATCTGCTCTTCCCAGCAGGCTTCGCAGTGGTCGCCGTTGGGGACGATGCGGCTCGTCAGCAGCACCTGCTTTTCCAGCAGACGGCTTGTTACGGCGGCGTACTGCTTGCGCATGTTGTCGTGGTGCGCCATCTCGCGCGAACCGTAGTCCATATAAATCACGGTGTCCGGGGCAAATTGCGCGTCGCGAATCAGGCGGTCAAGGCTGCGCGTGGCAAACCAGATGCTCGGCGAAAGGCACGCCGCGCGCGAATACACGTCGTTAAACGCAGTCACCGCGTACAGGCTCATCAGCCCGCCCATGCTCGACCCCGCAATCCACGTCGTTTCGCGCCCCGGCAGCGTCGGGTACTTTTCGTCAATCATGCCTTTCAGCGTATGCGCGAACCAGTCCATCGTCGTGCGCCCGCGCCCACGGATGTAGCCGAGCTTCGGGTCTTCAAACGTGAAGGGGGAATATTCGCTCAGCCGCCCGTTATTCGGCGAATGGTTGCAGTCCACCGCAACGACAATCAGCGGCGTGTTTGTCGATTCAAGATATTCCTTCATCCCCCAGCACTTCCCGTAGGTCGCGTCGGAATCGAAGAAAACGTTATGGCCATCGAACATGTACAGCACAGGATAGCGCGCTTCGGGGTTCTCCTGCGCTTCGTTGGGGACGTACACATAGACGGTGCGTCCTTCGCGCCCGCTCAGCTTCGGGATGGGGGTTGTCCATTTTTCAATCATGATGCTTATTCCTCGGTGTTGGTGTCGGGAAATGAAATTTTCCCAACGATAGTGTAGCACAGCGCGAAACAGAACTCAACCGTTTACACCGGAAAAAACAAAAAAAGGGCATTTTCGGCGGACGCAAGCGGGGCAACTGGCAGTTGCTTGCGCAGGAAAAGCGAATGTGATATAGTAAAGATGAGGTGATGATACTGATGGAAGCCAAGGATGTGCTTCTGAAACTGCGGACAGAACACGGGCTGTCGCAGGATGCGCTTGCGGAGAAGCTGTTTGTGACGCGCCAAGCCGTGTCCCGCTGGGAAAGGGGAGTTTCCCATAGTTAAAGATACCACACCAAATATGATGAACCCACGCTTATAC
>ERZ826146.2016-NODE-2016-length-16566-cov-17.247714_pt1 | contig 16566 bp, 17 predicted proteins | sample MGYA00519857_ERZ826146 | MGnify/ENA primary metagenome ERZ826146 (study PRJEB31778, sample SAMEA3449222) | human gut metagenome | biome: human gut; feature: human-associated habitat; material: faeces | place: United Kingdom | collected 2010/2012 ...
AGTCATGACACAAGAAAAGCTCCCTCACAGGAAGGAGCTTTGTCTACAGTCTGAAGAGCCCACAAGTTAATGTGGGCTCTTTTAACACTTATACCAATATATTTTCCATAACTTTTTTCAAGGATTCTTCCGCCGAAAAGGCAGTCATGTATTCCAATCCAACATATCCATCGTATCCATTATCAGCAAGTTCCTGAAGCAAGTATGTATAATTGATTTCTCCGCCGGTAATAGGACCTCGACCAGGCACAGCCGCTGCATGAAAATGTCCTATTTGGTTCAAATGGTCAAATATATTAGAATACAAATTTCCTTCTGTGATTTGTTGATGATAGATATCAAATAATATCTTCACATTATCCGAATCTATTTTCTCTAATATGTCAAAAGCTTCTCTCGAAGTAGACAAATGATATCCCGGATGATCTACCAGTAAATTTAAAGGCTCTATTACAAGCTCTATTTTTTGCTCAGCCGCAAGGTCCCCTGCTTTTTGCATAGTATCAATGAAAGTGCATCTATGTTGATCTCTCGTTATGCCTTTTGCAGCTGTTTCATATTCCCATCCAGCCTGTACGATCAATCTTCCACAGTCAAGTACATGAGCCGTTTCCATACTCCTTTTTAAACCTTCAAGGAATTCCTGCTGTTTTTCAGGATCTCCAGGATTAATAAACTCCGTACAGAAAGCTGCTGTCTTTAGTCCTGTTTCTTTCTGAACCTCTTTTATACGTTTAATATCTTTATCCTTCCATGACCAAAATTCATAAGCTTTATATCCAAGTCTGTGAATTACACTCATTGCCTCTACGAATGATAATTTACTCTCCCGAAATACTGCATCAATACAAACAGAATAGTTTAATTTTTTTGCTCCCATACAATTTCTCCTTTCTTATTTTGTCAACTAATTATAAATGAATATCGGATGTCTTCTTTTGCACTTACATGATACGATGGTTCTACATCGGCTCCCCAACTATTAATTCCTCCAACGCCTCTTGTCGCTCCATAAATACACAGTACAGTTCTCCTTGCTGGCGGAAGCTCTTCCTGATGAGTTGCATTTTCGATTTCATATGCCGTATATGGAAGACATGAAAAATGAAAATTTTCTCCACTCTTACATATTTTCAGCATATGTTTACCAGGTGACGGCATACTATTATCCTGTATAGTATCTCGATATATTTCAACCCATTCTGTATCCATATGCATTCCACATTCCTGCGGAACCAAATATGGTGTCATAATCGGTTTTTCAATGAAAACACCTCTATGGGCTCCCTTCTTTCTGTCCGGGTAGGTTTCTCCCGACAACCCTTCATACCTATATTCCTTTGCAAGCGTCGGCATAAGTATACGTAGTCCAAAAACCGGAAGCTCTGGAAGTTCCGGTCTTCCATGGAAGAGGTTTTCCACAAGAATTTCTCCATTACTGTTAATCTGATAGGATACTTCCACCAATGTTTTGGGAATTGTAATAGTTTCATAGGTAAAGATTATTTTTACATGATCAGCATATTCATTGGCTGAAAATGCATTATTATAAGGTGCACATGGTAATCCGATATCTTTGTCATCAACTATCACTTGTTTCTTCACACAATGTATAAACATATCAGCGGACATCCACGCTCCACTCTGCACTTGGAATCCACAGCCCCGATCATTATCGGTAAGCGCTCTCCAAAAGGCTGGTTTAGGACATCTAAACAACCACTCTATTCCGTCTTTTACGAGTGACTCCATTCCTCCAGCCACATAAGAAAAAATATAAGAAAAGTTATCTCCCGATACTCCCAGAGTACAATCACCGTATACAATTTTCAACATTTTTTTATTCATATTTTGCATAATAGTATTTTACCTCCTGAGTCGCCGGCTTTTCTGTTCGGTCTGCGAACACAATTCCATTTCCGGAAAATTCATAATCGGACGGTCTGTCATCGAAATCTCCACCATAACGAAGAACCTGTTCTCCAGTCACTTCATCCTTGACATAAATCGCCTGATCAATATAATCCCATATAAACCCTCCCTGAAACATTGGATATTTGTCCAGGAGGTTCATGTAAGAATCCATTCCACCAAGAGAATTTCCCATACAGTGCATATATTCACATAATACATATGGCTTTTTTGCATTCTGATCAAGATACTGTCTGACTTCATCCGGAGTAGCATACATTCTGCTTTCCACTTGAGATATTTTATCCTCGTAGCTTCTGTTAACAGATACTCCTTCATAGTGTATTAGTCTTCCGTCATTTTGATCCATAAAATATTGATTCATTGCTTCAATATCATCTCCGGCATATGACTCATTTCCCAACGACCAGAACAATATGGAAGTATGGTTCTTAAAAGTTTCATAATTCGATTGGGCACGATCAATCACTGCTTCTTTCCATTGAGGTATTGATCCGGGGACGTTATATGACGGCTCTATCGCACCCATTTTTTGCCATGATCCATGGCTTTCCAAATTGGTTTCGGCCATCATATATATTCCTGCTTCATCACACATATAATACCATGGAATCTGATTTGGATAATGACATGTCCTGACTGCATTAATATGATTCTGCTGGAAAAGCATCAAGTCAATTCGCATTTCTTTTTCTGTAATGCATCTTCCTTTATGCGGTTCCCATTCATGTCGATTAATACCTGTCAGAATCAGCCTCTTTCCATTTAAATAAATAACTTTATCTATAATTTCAAGTCTTCTAAAGCCAATTGCATAAGGTACAATTTCTATCAGACAATTATCCTGATCTCTTACCTCCAAGCAGAAATCATAAAGATATGGCTTGTGATGATCCCACGGAGTAATGGATATGGGTAACGTATCTTTAAGAGCACCAGTTACCTGAAGAATGTTCGAAGTTCCCTTGTCGCTGTATTGCATTTTCATGTCCTGGCTCCAGCAGATTTTTCCTTTATCTCTCAGTACCGCCGTTACCCTGATGTCTTTTGCGTAGACCATGGACAATTTTGCATTAACTTCCAAATTTCCCTGTATGTTTGAGTTCCACAATATTGGGCGAATAAAAATGTCTTCAACATGTACACAAGGCTTTGCCTTAAGTTTAACACTTCTAAATATACCGAAAAAGCGAAAGAAATCCTGATCTTCCAAAAATGCAGCTGTACTCCTTTTATGAACCTCAACGCAAAGTTTATTTCCCTCTGTCCTAATATATGGAGTAAGATCAAATTCCGATGGTGTAAAGCTATCTTCTGCATATCCTATAAACTCACCATTCAGCCAGATATACATTGCCTGTTCTACTCCTTCGAAGCAGACGTAAACCCTATTTCCCTGAAAAGTCTCAGGCAGATCAAATGTGCAGACATATGATCCTACCGGATTATACGAAGCTTCGCTGAACATTCCAGCACCATTTCCAGCATTTTCAATGCTATATGCAGGTCTGCGATACTCATGTCCTTCCCATGGATACATGGTATTAATATATTGTATTTTATCATAGCCTTGCAATTCTATATGTCCCGGCACTCTGATCATATCAAAGTTCGAATCATCGTATCCTTCTTTGTAGAAATCAGCTGGTCTCGATGCTGCATTCTTACTGTATCTAAACTTCCATAAGCCATCCAGCAGCATCACCCATCGGTCTGATTTCTTCTCCATATCATTATAGCTTGCATAATAAGCATGGTCACTATGTGCATCCTCTCTGTTGACTCTAAAAATCTCAGGATTATCCAGCCATCTGATATCTGCCTTCATCATTTATACCTCTTCCTAATATAATAAATTAATCATTCCCAAAATCTTTCCAATTCTAGTGCTCGCTCACCCCAAATGGCATTTTTATGCAAGCACAATCCACTCGCTTTTATATATTGCTTTTTCCCTTACTCATATACCTGGATATGATAGTTTGTTACCACCGTGAGAATATTATAATCTACGCCACACTGATCCATAATCTTTGCTACAGATCTGATTCGGTCAAATGCTGATGCTCCATCTTTGGTATGTCGATAACAATCATGAATCTCTTTTGTGCCGTCTACAGAGAGTCCTACAAGAAAATGATTTTTGAGTGTCTGCTCTGTCATAAATCCATAGGATTCCCGTGCTCTCTTTTTTGTTTCATCGCAGTAGAAACAGTAATCGCACTTCATATTGCATAATCCTGATGATGGTTTTATAAGTACACTAATCGGTGGCATATATTTCTCCTGTCTGTTTTCCTATATCAATACTGACATAGCTAACTTCATCACTCCTGCCAATACCATTACCCAAATGGGGTTCAGCTTAGTACTACGCAGCAGCAATATACATATTGCGAATATCAGAATCATGATCCATTTTGTTCCAAATAGGGATATTTCTATTCCATTTCCCCAAAAGGCTGTTATAAGAATCTGGACTCCGGCCGAAGCGATCATTGCCACCACCGCTGGTCGAAGCGAATGTAATACACCTTGAAGCATATCCATGCTCCGATATCGCAGATATAATTTTGCAAGAATCGTTACAATAATGCAGGATGGTAAGATACATCCTACCGTTGCTACTACTGCTCCGGGTATTCCTGCTATTTTAAGTCCTACAAAAGTAGCCGAATTAACAGCAATCGGTCCCGGGGTCATCTGAGATATCGTTATAAGATCTGTAAATTCCGACATTGTAAGCCATCCATGGCTGGTTACAACCTGCCCCTGTATCAAAGGCATTGCTGCATATCCTCCACCAAAGCTGAACAACCCTATCTGTAAAAAACTCCAGAATAACTGTAAATATATCATTTCATCTTCCTCCTATTTAACAGGAGTGTACGGATTATGCCAATTATTCCGCATACGATTACGATATACACAACATTTATACCAAACAGGCAGGCTGCAACAAACGCTCCTACCATTATAATCAGCGACACGGCTTCCTTCTCTTTCACGATTGGAATCCCCATATCCAACGTGACGGATGCAATTACCGCTCCGACCCCAGCCTGCATGCCTTCCAGAAGCTGACTGATTAACCAGTTATTTCTAAAGGCTTTATAAAATACAGATATTACTGATAAAATCACAAACGGAGGCAGTACCGTCCCAAGGATTGCTACCAACGCTCCCAGAATGCCTGACAGCTTATACCCTACAACAATGGCTCCATTTACTGCGATCGCTCCCGGAGAGGATTGTGCGATTGCCACTAGATCAAGCATTTCATTTTCTTCTATCCAGTGATATTGATCTACAAATTTTTTCTTCATCAGTGTAACGATCACATATCCCCCACCAAAAGTAAATGCGCTCAGATATAAGGTAGATAAAAACAGTTTCAATAGCATTTTTTTCTTGTTTTTTTCTTTCATGGCTGGTCTCTCAATATATTTTAAAATACTACATTACCTATATGCAGAAAACGATGCGATTTCCTTTATAACTAAGTCATCGCATCATTTTCTGCACTCTCTTAATTTATGCACTTACTTCAATGTCTCGTAATCCGCATCCGTGTAGTCTTTCGTCGCATCCCAGTTAGGAAATTCCAATGAGCTATAATCCATTCCAACTGCCTCCGAAGCACGCTTCCACTCTGTAGTTGTATCATTTGCCAGTGTCTTTAATGCACTGTCATAGTCAGTAATACTCTGGGAAATAATGCCCTGCACAATTGCTCCTAAGCTAGGCTGTACATCCTTTACTTCTGCATAAAAATCATTTGCTTTCTCATCTCTCTTTACTAAAGTAGGAACTACTCTGGATGTTTCCTCTGCAATTGTGTAGTATTGCTTCATATGCTCATTGGTCATGTATTTTTCATTGATTTCCGGAATACAAGACACAAAACTTCCACTTTCCACATTGCTCTGCTGATATCCATATTGTTCATCATACAGTGCCATTAAATATTCAGCTGCTTCCTTGGGATGTTTGGACTGCTTATAGATACCCATCCACGGAGATAATTCACCCGCCTGAACATAAGTGTTTGTTACTCCGTCAGGAACAGGAACTGCCATAACTCCATAATTCAAATCCGGATAATTTGCATCCCACTGGGATACACACCACATTCCCTGGCAGAGGAATGCCGCCTGTCCCTGTGCAAATAATTCTCTTGCCTCCGGAGCACTTATATTGATAGTATCCGGATGAATACTTCCATCATCTACCAGACCTTTAATAAATCCAAGCGCATCATTCATTTCCTTGCTGTCGTAAGGCGCCACTCCATTATCCGTCAGCACTTTCTGCGTTGCAGCTACCTTACCACCAGCTGCTGCAGCCAGGGATCTTGCCATAACGTCCATACGGTTCATCTGTTTTCCGCCATCAATCAGACCATAAACATTGCCATTCCCCATCTCTGTAACTTTTTTACAGGCTTCTCTAAACTCTGAATATGTTGTGGGAACCTCCGTAACACCTGCCTGGTTCAAAATATCCTTATTATAGAAGAATAAACACTGAATGATTGGCATCTGCTCTGTAACTGTATACCAGTCATCCCCAATATCAGTAACTCCCTCTGCAAAGGCATCCGGATCAAACTTATTTCGGAATTCATCGGTTACATAATCGTTAATCGGCTGGAACCACCCTTCTTCTACCGCTGTATTTAAAGTAAGTCCCACCGGAATCGGAAACAAATCAGGCCCCTCACCAGATTTAATCATAGTAACAATAGTATTTTTGAATTGATCTACTGTAAGCATAGTATATTCAATTTTAATATCAGGGTGTGCTTCTTCGAACTTCTTATGAAACTCCTCTCTTTGCGTAGCAGATCCGTCGCTCCAGTCAACAACCCTAAGTGTTATTTGTCCATCGGTGTCCTCTTCTGTTGCTGCTATGACACTTGCATTTTCGCCTGTTTCATTTCCATTACCTGTTGAGGGCATTGCACCACATCCTGCCAGGGTTGTTGCTGCAATTATAGCAGTCAATAACAGTGTACCAAGTCGTTTTAATTTCATTTCTTTTTCTCCTCTCTTTGATATAAATTATTGTTTTCAATTAACTTTTAACAGCTCCGGCAATTCCTTCCACAAAATGCTTCTGCATTAAAACAAATAATATAATAACCGGGATTACAGCTATAGAACCTCCTGCAGCAATGCCTGTCCAATCAACAGTATTTTCTCCTTTGAATGCATATAACCCAACCGCAAGTGTCCTAGATGACGGATTATTCAAAGTTAATACCAAAGGAAGCATGAATGCATTCCAAGCCCAAATGGTTTCCATAATGACTACTGTCGTTGCGACAGGCTTACACAGCTTCATCATAATATAGAAAAATGTCTGAAAATAATTGCATCCATCTATCTTAGATGCCTCTTCCAACTCATTTGGTACAGATTGAAAGAAGCTGGTAAACAGAAGCAAAAAGATAACATGCGCTCCTCCTGCCTGTGATAAGATCAATCCAAGCTTGGTACCTACCAGATTCATTCCTTTGACTACTTCATAGGTCGGTATAATTGTACTCACCAGCGGAATAGCAATACTGGCCAAGAAAACTGCCATGCATAGGTTTCTGCCAAGAAATTTATAACGTCCCATAGCATATCCCGCCATCATCGTCATAATCAGCACAATGATAACCGAAAATGCTGTTACAATAATTGTATTTATAAAATAAGTGCCAAAATCCGCTTTCTGCCAGATACGAATAAAATTGTCGATTGTCGGCTGTACCGGAATCAATCCCATACGGTTTTGGAAGAACTCATTCTGGCCCTTAAACGAGGCGGAAATCATCCATAAAAAAGGATATATCCAGAAAAATCCAACGCAAAGCAGCAAACCATGTTTAATCACAGATTTAACGATATGAATCTTTTTTTCTTTGCTCATCTGTTCCACCCCCTATTGTACATTCTTCTGTAGACGGTCTTTCATTGCATTCAGAAGTATTCCTATTATTATAACGGCGCCTCCAAAGAACAGAGCTGCTGCACTCGCATAGCCAAGTCTTGGCATTCCAATCTCACTTGAAAATGCGGTTCTATATACATACGTTGCGATTACATCTGTTGCATAATAAGGGCCACCTTCCGTCATTGTTTTCACAATATCAAATACCTTCAAAGAATTTATGGCACATAATATTGCAATAATTCCTCCTGTGGGTGCAATCAGAGGCAACACAATATGGAAGAAAGTTTGTCTTCTGTTTGCACCATCAATGGTTGCCGCTTCATATACATCTTTCGAAACTCCCTGCAGTCCTGCCAGCCAGTAAATCATATATGTTCCGCAATCCTTCCAAAGCGAAATGATTACCAATGTAGGCAGCGCATACTTTGCGTTTCCCAGAAAATTAATCGGGTTTTGCAGAATATGTAGTGTGACCAAAAGATGATTGACCGGTCCCTGAACTCCCAAAATGAATATCATGATAATTCCCACTACAGAAGCAGTCGTAACTACAGGAACAAAATACATTGTACGGTATAATCCACGTCCTTTCATTTTTTCATCATTTAGCAGATATGCAAGGAACAAAGACACCGCAAGTTCTAACGGAACTATCATTACCATGTACTTAAAACTGTTTATAAAAGCATTCCAAAACAATTCATCATGCATCAGTTCTTTATAGTTCTGTAAGCCGATAAACGTTGCATTAGATGTCATTCCCGACCAGTCCAACAGCGAATACTGAATACTGCATATAATCGGATACCCTTGGAATAAGATATAAAATCCAACTGCCAGCGACATAAACATCCAACACCATAGATTTAACTTTAATTTTCTTTTAAATCGAATTCTTTTTGTTGCTGCATCGACCGCATATTTTGTCTTTGTCATTGTTCTCCCCCCATTTCATATAGATACTTGCTTCTGACAGCTTCTTTTATAGGTAACCCTGTATCGTAGTCCAACTGACGAGGCTCATATTCCTCATTTTCTCGTTGTCTTGTAAACCCTTCGTTATCCCAGCTTGGAGTAAAATTTTTATTCCAGGGTCTAAGAGACCATTGATAACCACGATAAAGATCTCGAGTTGCATTCATATGGGTGACAAGTTTTCTATGATATTCCAGAATTATCTCCAAGTATTCCGGATTATCTATTTCATTTACCATTTCATCTGGATCCTTTTTTAAGTCGTAAAACTCATCTTTGTCAAGCAGATTAATTGCCAATTTATAGTTCTCCGAAATGACACCTCTCATAATTTGAAGCCCACCAAATCCATCATGATCTATCTCATATCTGGTAAACTCTGTATAAACTTCACTGTTTATCTTAATTGTCGTATCGTATATCTGTGGAAGCATGCTCTTTCCTTCCAGTAACTTCGGAATATGTAATCCAAAATAGTCCATCACTGTCGGAGCAATATCAATATGAGATGCCGGTGTTGTAATTACTTTTCCCTTTTCACCACCTTTAATGATCAGCGGAATATTAGTCACCTCATCATAGATAGCTGCGTTTTTAGAAAACAGCCTATGTGCCCCCAACATGTCTCCATGATCAGAGGTATAGATAACCATAGCATTGGGCATCTTTTCTTTAATCACATCCAGAACTCTTCCCATTTCATAATCAACAAAGCTGTTACATCCCAGGAATAATGCTAATCCTTCGGAACTTTGGTTGATCTGTTTTTCATCTGCTGTCAGCTTATCCCCGGCCCACAGTTGTTGCATTAAAGGTTTATTTTTCAAGTCATCTGTAAATTTAGCAGAAGGCTCAAATTTAAAACCTCTGTACATGGTATTATAAGGTGCAGGACATAACGACGGTCCATGAGGTTCGTCATATGATACCGTAAGGAAAAAGTCTTCTTCTTTGTATTGATCCAAAAATCTGATTGCGCGATCCGAACATCTATGAGCATATGTAAATTCTTCTGAAAAATCCGGTTGAAATGACTCATTTGGTTGCCTCGAACATACACGTTCATTTTCACTCAGCTCATTCAGATAGCATTTCATATCATACCAGTAATCTGCATCCCAGCCTTCGGGACAACAACCTAATCCAAAATAATCCCCACCATCCAAATGCCATTTTCCTATATATCCACATTTAATACCATTGTCCGTCAGTCTTTGTCCAATAGTCTTTACATTTGCCCCCAATGGAACTCCGTTCGTTACCATTCCATTTGAATGAGGAAACGTGCCTGTAAAAATTGCACTTCTTGCCGGACCACAAACCGGTTGACAAGTGTATGCATTCTCATACCGAATTCCCTCTTGCGCCAGTGCATCTAAATTTGGCGTAAACATTTTTTTATTACCATAACATCCCACCATGTCTTTTCTTGTGGTATCTGTCATTAATAGAATTATCTGTTTTTTCAAAAGGTCACTCTCCTTTTCTGGATTTGCGCTGTTTTATATAGATATATTAGCATATATTTATTTACATACTATTAACATAAATGCTTTTAATATGGATTTTTCTGCATTTGTATGTTATGATTACGTTGTTTATAAAGGATGGAGTTGATGTAGTCATATGATAAATATTAGCGGTCATTTAAGAGAAGAAAGAAAAATTACAGGTTATTACGATCAAGGTGTTCCTCTGATAGTGAATTGTTGTGGGAAGCAGGTCTTTCAGACACAGGATTACTTCTGCAATCGTAAAAATGGCAGACTGGATTACCAAATAATATACATTCACCGCGGAAGTGGGCATTTTTATTTGAATAATGAATGGATTACCTTATCGGCAGGAAATATTGTTTTATATCGTCCAGGCATACCTCAGTATTATTCCTATTATGCAAAGGAAAAACCTGAGATCTACTGGATACATTTTACTGGTAATGAATGTGAAAATATATTAAAACAATACGATATAAAGAATTGTTATATTGGTGAAAGGCTATATTTGAAATTACTCTTTCAGGATATTATCACCGAACTACAACTAAAAAAAATATCTTATGAAGACATTGTATTGCATAATTTTTATATTCTCCTATGCTTTATTCATCGTTCCTTTTATAGTATCTCCAGACCTTTGGATAATGATTTTTCCTTTGACAGGCTACTACTTGAATTAAACTCTAAATATGCAAACAAATGGTCTGTGGCTTCCATGGCTGATTACTGCAAACTAAGTCAAAGTAGTTTTTCACATATGTTTAAGGATCGTATGGGGATGTCCCCCATGCATTATCTAAATTACCAGCGCATTGAGAAAGCCAAAGATTTTCTTTTGTCTAATTCCATGACCATTACCAATATTTCGCGTTTGGTAGGTTTTGATGATCCGCTTTACTTCAGCCGTGTATTCAAAAAATATACTGGTGCATCGCCACAAGCTTATTATCAAAATTTGGGAAATACTAATACACCTGACTGGTTTCTAAACAACACAACACCACAATGATTTTTATTATTTATACAAATATTACATCCGACGAAGTACTATGTTTGAGAAACTCACTATTTCTATCTGTATAGTTCACCTAAAGCAAAGGAGGTTACAATGATACTACATTATTCAACAGAGGTCTCTATTCATGTATCAGATAATCTTGAAGACGTACTATCTCAAATTGGTATGAATGCAAATGACATTGCATTGGCAAAAAGTAAAGTATTACGTCCTGCATACCCAAATGATCTCTATACTCCTTTACCTGACCGCCAAACCACTTTTACATGCATCCCAACTGATAAAATAATAGGTACCACTCGTTCTACTCCTGGTCAAAGTGTTTTTGATAATGTATGCTTTGTACCTGACTCAAAACGTCATAGCGATAAATTTAAACGATATTTTGAAGAACTGTCCCGATACGGTTCTTTGGATTCCACGAGAAAATCTTTTGCTATTTAGATTGATCCCGTCGATGTTAATTATTATACGGATTCTGATGAATATTTTGTAGAACGAGATGGTAATCACAGGGCATTAACTGCAATGCTGATTGGAGCTCCTTATATCAAAGCTCGTGTACACAATCTTGAATGTTTCCGATCTTGTCCGTGTTTTCTAAGTATTCCCTGAGTAATTTTGCTCCACCGCTGATAAACACAATGCATCCGGTTTTCAAGTCGATTCCTCTCTCCCGGAGTGCCCCCAGGAAATCATCGACATACTGCTTTGTCATCTGCTTTACCAGTCTGATTACACTGTCGCTGTAATCACTGTTTTTGCCAAGAATAATCGTATCAATGTCCGTATCTTCTAGGAGCATATCGAAATCGGAGCTGACACGGGAGATAATCCGGTTATACAGCGTAATGACACCTTTTTCCAGGGAATCGCATACTGACAGATCCGGTCTGCCCTCCCGAAGCACCAGATAATCTAAAGTGAATCCACTGATGTCCAAACTTCTCAAAAAGAGCGCCATAATGCTTCGGAGGCAGCCCCACCGGAAGTTCTACCTGGTAAATGATATCCTTCTGGGGCTGTGTGCGCCTCTCCAGTTCTTTACCGATGCCAAACAGGGGAAGAATAAAAAATCTGTCATCCAGGCTCTTGTCCCTCATATAGGGGATACGCTCTCCGGTAAGGGAATAGAATTTCCCATTGTACTGCAGGTACTCTCCGAGCACCGGTTTTAAGTCGCTCTCCGCAAGACCGGAAGTAAATACTTCTTCAACAGTTTTCATGTTGCGGTTGCCATGATCCAGGGGGATCGTAATTTTCTGATATGTCATAATATCATCACTCCTTTACGTATTCTATAATTATATATACGCATAGGATATGTGTTTTCTTACAGGCATTAAAAAATTATCCTAATAGTCTTACCAACTTTTTGCTATACAACATGAACCTAAAGTCCATTAACACTGCTCAAAATACATATCAAATTTATCATCACATAATTTCATTTGGAATACTTTCACTTCTGTATTTCTGTAGTGATCAATTATTACTTTTTGATACTCATCGGGCATATTACATCCCAAATAAATAGCAGTAATGCAACTATGAGCATCTATTATAGGATAAATTTTTGATTTCCATAATCCATATTCTGCAATTTTTCTTGATCGCCATTCCTTCTCATACGACCAGCATTCCGATTTTGTTAACATTACTTTTGATTCATATTCACCCATATCATCAAATTGATCTTTACATGGCTTTTCGTTTGTATATTCAACTTTTGCTGTGCCTCGTAAAAAAGCACTATCACATGATTTACTAAAATCATATTCAATACAAAATCCAGAATAACTACCTGCATAATGCGCCCACATTAGCTGTTCATTATTAACTTCTGAAAAGCAAGTTATTGCTACTTCTTCCTTATAGGGTATTCTGTCCATCTTATAAGCCTTAAATATTTCTTCACTTATACTTCTATCATAGTGTCTACTGTCTAATACAATCCTCAATGCTCTATCAAAATCATCTGAATAAAGCAATCGATCTACCTCATCCTTCTTTATTGTGACCGCTCTCCTTAGCACGTCAATGATATATTTTCTCTCTTCAAGTGGAGGCACAATTTCAGGTGCTTTTGGTAACAAAGTATCAAATGGATCATTGAAAAACTGCGGGGACGTATAAAATATATATCCATCTAATGCTATTGCTCTCCATTTATCTATTACTTTACCTACACTACTTGCATCCTCCCGTGAAAGATTAGGTGCAAACATTAATCCAACATACTTCCCATTATCAACTACTTTAATAGCATATTCCTTTGATATAGGAAAATATTTATACAGCTTTCGTGGATTATCATATAAATTGGTAACCAAGTAATTCACCTACCTTTCCATACAGCACATCAATAGATAGTAATGTCTGCCATACAAATGTCTTAACATTATTTATTATACAACCAAATTATCATATAATTAAATATCTAAAATAGCCCAGTTTCCAAACACTGTCGTTACAAATAATAGGTGTACCAACATCGCTGTATCGGTTGAATTCTTATAGAATCCATGTTAAATTGAAGCCAAGAGTTGTCCAATTACTCGCTTTTGGCATATTAACAGAGACAGAATAATCATCTGTCGCAATGAATATATCTCTATGATTCAAAATGGAGGACGTATGATGAATACAGATAGACTACCTGAAGTAAATAACCTACCCAATGATGAAACAATAGCTGCCATGAAAGAAGTAGACGAAATGCGTAAGCATCCTGAACAGTATCCAGCCTTCACTTCCGTTTATGGGATGCTTGATGCGCTCTTAAAAAACGAAGGCTCTGACGGAGTTCGCTCCGACAGATAATTTTAATTATACCCATAAAAAAAGAGCCTATCATGTGCCTAGTGCCTCTGATACATCAGATCCTTTGGCTAACGTCCGAAACGTACATGAAAATAGCTCTTTTTTATTTGAGTGCCACAGGGTTCCTGCATGGGTCCGTTACCCACCGCAGCCAATTACCTGTTGTGCACGAGCCAGGAATTACACTCTTGATATGAATATACCTCACTTTACTTACCGTATAAATATACCGTAAGTATAATCTTCCTGTCACAGTTGCTTTTCTCTGTACTATGGATTTGTTTTACGTGCATACAATTTCGCTCCGTACTTCGTATAATCCGCATCCACATTTTCTATCAGATATTTCTCACCATTTTCATCCTGCCCACTTCCTTTCCAACACAAAAGGGATAGCGCAGCTATCTAATGTACCTGCTCTATCCCTATCCTTCTAAAACCACTGGTTACTGCTGTAACTGTTCGATAACCCGTTCTCTCTCTTCTCCATGGATTCCCGCCACATCCAAAGCCTGATCCAGTGTACAGTTCGTATTTTTGATTACATTTTTTACTATATTGATCGTTGTATCAATTGCTCTTTGATCTGCATATTCCTTTGCATATTCCTGTACTGCTTCACACATGGAATCACGTCCTTCCTCTACTTCTTTGAAATGTTTTACGCCTTGTGACAGTTCCTTATAATGCATATTGTCGGGGTCTACCTGATGGAAATCACTCATAAGCTGACCGATCTCGTCATCCCCCTTATAGTTCCCGTTTACATATACGATATGTGATCCGTCCTCGAAGATTTCCCCGGTCTCTCTTATATATCGGTCGATATGGTATACCGGTAACCCTTTTTTGAACTTGTCGTGCCTGTAAATAAAGATCACATAGGAATCCTTCAGTTTTTTGAACGGCTGACCTTCCTTCAGCATTTTGGAATCCAGCACACTACTGTGGTATCTTGCCCTGCGGATCTGGGCGCCTTCGGAATTTCCCTGCACCTCAATGTCCATTTCCTGTCCATTTTCATCCATTGCATATACATCCAGGGTAATGTTGCGTCCACCGACTTCAGCATTTCTGACCTCTTCCTGCCCGTTTACCCGGATGACCTTGATCTTTCTTCCCAGGATGATCCTGAGGATCAGTTCGGTTGCTTCGATATTTTTATCAAACACCCGGCTCATCAGGTCATCATCAAACAGTGTAAGTTCATCATCAGTCTGTTTACCTTTTCATAATCCTGCATTACTTTACTGTTTTTGTTTTCTGCTATTATAAACCCTCTTTCTGACTTTATCTTATCATGCAAAAAAGCGATGCAATGAAATTTCTCTGAAATTATGAAAAACTGAATATTTTATGTGGGTTTCAGCGATATATAGGTCTGTTATGCGTAAGTTTTTCTGGATAAGAAAAACCCCAGAAACATTACATTTCTGAGGCCCTTCAGGAGAGGCGCAGACCGGATTTGAACCGGTGGATACTGGTGTTGCAGACCATTGCCTTACCACTTGGCTACTGCGCCATATTTAATTAAATGACTCCAACGGGAATCGAACCCGTGTTACCGCCGTGAAAGGGCGATGTCTTAACCGCTTGACCACGGAGCCTTATTCTCTTCCTTTTCCTGATATGGAAAAACTCCCCGAGTAGGGCTCGAACCTACAACAACTCGGTTAACAGCCGAGTGCTCTACCATTGAGCTATCGAGGAATAGTACTCCATAAAGGAATTTATGAAAGGTAAAAGTCCTTCAACTATTTATCGTTATCAGATATTGACAAGACTTATTATAAAGCAATTAGGACATTTACCACTAGATAAAATCAGACCATTACATATACAAAAATTCAAAAATTATTTAAGTACAGCAAAGAGTAATGTAGCAATTAAAGATAAAGACGGAAAAATAATAGATTATAAAGTTTATGCACCTAAAACACAACTACATTATTTTAGATGTTTAAGTTCTATCATATCAAGTGCTTATAAACTAGATATAATCAAAGAAAATCCTGTGTCAAAAGTTTCTGCTCCAAAAGTACCTAGAAAATTACCACAGCTTCTAAATGTAGAAGAATCCAAAAGAATATTAGAAGAATTAGAAAAAGAAGATTTAAAGTATCAAGTAGGAATTAATCTGGCACTATATACTGGTATGCGTAGACGGAGAAATAATAGGTTTGAGATGGAGCGATATAGACTGGAAAAATGAACAAATTAACATTGTTCAAAATACAATATATGTTAATAAGAAATTATATACAAAAGACCCTAAATCAGAAACAAGTAAAAGAACAATAGCTATTCCTAATAATATAATCAAATTATTAAGAAAACACAAACTTGCACAAAGTATAGAAAAAATGAAGTTAGGAG
>ERZ826146.2032-NODE-2032-length-16504-cov-2.699252_pt1 | contig 16504 bp, 14 predicted proteins | sample MGYA00519857_ERZ826146 | MGnify/ENA primary metagenome ERZ826146 (study PRJEB31778, sample SAMEA3449222) | human gut metagenome | biome: human gut; feature: human-associated habitat; material: faeces | place: United Kingdom | collected 2010/2012 ...
CCTCAGCCCGGATAATCAGATTTGTTTTAGACCCAAGTGTACAGTCCATTAAAAATTTTTCGTATGCAAATGTGAAATCTTCCTCCAAAATTTCACCGCCTTTCTTTTTCTCTCCCTGTATTATTCTAGTGAAAATGTATAGGTACCATCTTCAAAAGTTACCGTGATGTTTTTTCCGTCACTTCTTTTTGTTACAAAATCCAGTACAGCTTTATAATTTTTCTCCCCTGTATTTTCAACAGAAGCAACATAAAAATTTCTTCGTTCTTCCCCTTCTTTCTCTAAAAATTTTAGTAATTCCTGCGACAGTTCTTTTTCATTAGCTACTGCTTCCAATGAATTATCCTGGTCGGTAATCTGTGGATTACCAAGATGGATTGGCTCCGTACCAATCTCGTTATACTCTTCTTCATCATCCTGCATTGTATTTTTTTCCTGTGGCATCCCTCCATAATCTTCGATACTTTCAATCTTCTTTTTATATGGGGCAAATGAAAAGATTTCTTTTCTCTTATCGTAGGAAATAAGAATAACAGAATTATCATCATCATCTAGTTGTAGATAAAATGTCGCTGTCCCTGTATTGCTTGATACATCATCATCAAACTTTGCAAGGGCATTGATCCATTGCACGTTTTTATAATTTTTTTCAACATACTCTGCTGCCTGTTCTTCAAAATCTGTTTCATTTTCGGAATTTATATAATAGATATATTCCAGATTTGTGAAATGATATTGTTCTCTTTTTTCTTTTTCCGTCTGTTCTGCAGAGTCTTCTGTTTTAGGTTGTTCCGTTATATTTTCCCTGCTGTTTTGATTTTTTTTGGGAGCGAAAAAACATAAAGCGGAAACAAGTAAAGCAAAAACCAGAAAGACTGCCAGTAGAAATATCACTATTTTTTTCTTCATCCTGCTCCTTTCCTGTACCGAATTTCGGCACATTTTCATCATTATCTCAAATGATTTTTTCCAAGATTGACTGCTTTAACAACCCGGCTTTTTGCCCATTCTGGATGAAACCTCGTGACGGTTTTTCCTGTGTGATACCACATGGATTTGTTTACAACAAACTCAACGACACTGTGTCCACCATCATGTCCCCATTTGTTGCAGCCTGCATCAGACATATTTTTTTCATCACCCATAACGCCATGTATGACTCTGCCATTTGCTAATACAAAATCTATCTCATCCCCGATCTTTCCGAAGGTTGGCGTGCAGGCTATCACGTATCTGTCTCCAATCTTTCCGAAACCATTTGCATCATAATGCTCTCCCGTTTTTACTCGCAGCTTATATTGGTTACTTCCTGTTGAAGTAATGAGTGACCATCCCATATAAGTAAAACTATCCCCGTATGGCGATGGGATGTTGATTGTTTTTCCTGAGCCATAACTATCCTGGTCTTTTACACGGAGGATCACTGTGATGACCGCCCAGTTGATTTCTCCTTTACGGACAGACTTTACAAAAACACTTCCCGGCTTTTTGTCTTTTGTCTGGTCACGTCCAAAATCATACCAGTATGTTTTACCGTTCTCATCTTTTCCGGCATAGATGTTCGTATGCCCTTTGAAAAGGCAAATATCCCCCGGCTTTAAGTCGAGGTCTTTTGATTTTTTCCCGCCAGTCTTTATGATGTCAAATCCTTTTTCAATCTGCTTTCTTACGGTTCCGTTACAGCTTAATTCTCCCGATTTATTTCCGAAAAATATCTGTCCTTTTTTCAGAAGTCCAACTTCCTGAAGCACAAGACAGACTCCATGGGCACAGTTTGTCCTCTTAGCAGACTGTTCTGCTGCTGCAAGTGAACCTTTCAGGTCAGTATTGGAATACACCCATTTTTCCTCCACCATCATTTTACCAATCTCCTGTGCTTTTGATAAAATCTCTGATGCGGTCGAGGAAGTGAGTCCTTCGTCTGGATAATCCGGAGTACCGTATCCCATGATGCCTTTATAAGTAAGCTCATAATGTCCACGCATGACCTGATTATTTTTATTTCCTTCTATGGTATGTACGATTCCATTTTCGACATATTCAACGATACCAACGTGATGGGATTCTCCCACCCCGCCTCTATCAAAATAGATAATATCTCCTGCCTGTGGAGTATAACTTCCTGCTTTTTGATACTGCTGCTTATGGATAAACCATTGCCGTCCTGTCTCGCAGGCGGCTGTCTTTGGTATGATATTGCTCTCGATAAACCCACATTCATTCGCACACCACGAAACAAAGGCATGGCACCAGGACATTCCGTCTGTTCCTGTATACACTCCATACTTTGTATGGTTGCCTGCCCCTTCGTGATAACCTATTTCCTGTACAGCGACCGCAACAATACTTGCCCCGGAACCCGATGCATAATCTGTATTATCTACTGCGGCTGCAAAACCTGACAGCAAAGTGATGATGATTCCAAGGAAAGATACGATCACAATGATCGGTATTAACAGGATCAACAAAACAAAAAAGATCGTCACGGCAATCTGTGCAGCAAAGTACATCACTGTAACTACGACAGAAGCAAGCATGGCTGCGGCTGCCACGCCAGGGCTTCCTGTTTTATTTTCTTCGATGAGCTGGGATAACTTCGTCTGCGTTTTTATCCTCTGGCTTTCGATCGCTGTATTTTTCTGCTGCAGCATTTCTTTGAAATTTTCTGCCGTTTTTTTTGCGACCAGTGCAGCCAGACCAGCACCCGTAGATGCAGCTGCTGTATCCACTGTTTTTGCTGTAGCATTTCCTGCAGCTTTTGCTGTTTCTGCGGAAGCAGAAGAAGCAATATCTACTGCCTTTTCTCCTCCGGCAACGGTACTCTGGGAACGGATAGCTGCCCGGCTGTCCCTTGATTTCGATGCGATCTCTCCATTTCCACCATGGCTGCCGATCTCTTTTTTATCAACAGGTTCTTTCCATGTACTTGATTGATATTTTCTTTCCTTTGAAAAGATTTTTGCCGCCTGCTTTTCTTTTTCCTGGACGGAACTGGGTTCTGTCTTTGCAATCCCGTTCCGTTTTTTCTGCCGTTTTAACTGCCGTTCTGCCTGCCTGATATAACGCTGCTTTGCGGTATAAGACAGCCTTTTCCATTCTTTTTTTTCTTTTTTGGAAAGATAATGGGCAGGGTCTATGCTGACATTTTCGTTCCCCTGTTCCTGTTCCTCATTTCCATTAAGAGGGTCGGTGTTCTTCACTTTCTGGATAGCACTCTGGGAAGTAGCAAACGCACTGTCCATTTTTTTAAAACTCGCTTCTTTTGCTTTTTTTACTGCCATAAGCATCAGCCTGCTTTCTGATAACGGATATTGCCTGCTTCTTCCGATTTTATAAGATACCCTTGCTGGCATAGAAAACTTAATTGTTTTTCGGCTTCTTCCTGCGTGATCTCCAATACGGATAAAAGGTCACGGACAGTAACCGGGGCAAGTTCCGCCATCTGTAAGATAATCTCCTCAATACGGTCATTGCTCTCCTGCTGCTCCTGTCTCTGCTTCTGTTTTTTCTTTTCTGCTTCTTTCGCTTTCTCATGGAAATTGGTATTGATAAGCGGATACAGTTCATTTTCTTTTGAGATTTTTGCATCAAAGAGGACAACCTTTTTGCCCCATACCATGACTCCCTTTCCTACTTCTTCAGAATTCAGTGCATTAAATTCTGTCTGGGATAATTCCTGGATCTGGGCAAGGGCATTCGCATCTGCACCTCCCTGGTCAAGGAAACACTTATAGTTGCAGTTGCTGAACAGTTCTTTTAACATTTTGTTTTCTAAGGCGGCAGTGATATTCTGCATTGCCATCGTACAGATGCCGCCATACTTTCTAAAGGTTGCAACCGCCGTATTGAGCTGTTCGGCAGAAGTACCTTTCCTGCTGACAACCTGCGTTTCATCCACAATAAAGTGGGTTGCCCTCTGTGCCTCCTGATTGTATTCCATGCGGGTAGAGGTATAATGCATAACTGTTACCATAACCGGCTCCCAGTTGTCCGGCGGTACATTTTTAAGTCCAAATCCAATCATACGGTTATCCAGACGTACTGTGGATGGATAAGCCAGCATATCACAGCTTCCTTCTGTATATTCTTCAAGGGAATTATAGATTGGCTTTATGATTGATCTATCATAATCATCTTTTGCATTCTCTAATTCCAGTTTTATCTCTTCCATCAACATACGTAAGGTTGCCTGTTTCTTTAATCTTTTCTGTGCAAAGATTTTATCAAACATCTTTCTTGTTGCCCTGCTGACTACGGTAGCGTGTTCCTGTGTAAACAGGATATTTGTCATGATAGCTGCCACAAGGCTTTTTGCATACTTTGTCTGCGTAGCGATAAATTTTTCTTTTGTGTCTTTGTCCGCATAAAATACCGCATCGGACACCTCAAATCCATTGATATATATCTTTGATTTTGGGGTCAGGTCAAAATAAGAACCTCCGTATTTTTCTACGATCTCTTTAAACTCGTTCTGAGGGTCTAAGATTAAAATATCGTCCGACGTGGAGATAAGTGTCTGGAATATCTCTGTTGCCTTGATAAGCACCGACTTACCAGAACCCGTGTGTCCAACAATGATTGCATGAGGGTTCATCAGCAGTTTCCTGTTTCCGAATATCAATCGTTTTGTCGTGAGGTTCAACCCATAAAAATATCCGCCTGGGTCTAAAATATCCTGGGCAAAGTATGGCTGCATCGCAACCATTGAGGAAGATAGGAAGAAACGCATGTAGTCTACCTGCCGTCCGGCAAAAGGCAAGGCTGTATTCAACGCTTTTAACTGGGTATAGTCTGCTGTACTTATGACTACTCCCTGTGCCTTGCCTGTCTCTTTTAACTGCTCGACTCGTTGTGCGAGGGTTGTTTCATCTGCTGCCGTTGCCACGAACAGGAAATTCAAGAAAAAACCTGTCTCATCATTGTCATTTACTAAATCCATGTATCCTTCTATCTCATCTTTTTTTCTCTGCTTTGCGTAAGAAGGTCCTGATACAATGATATTCTTTTTCCTTTTTGCTTCTTCTTCCTCACTGATGGATTTTTCATTGTTCATCGCTGCAGCCACCAGTTTTTCATTGATAACATCGGCAGGGACAGGGGAAAAATCCAACGTGATAAACGATGGAAAATCCACATAGGAAAAACTCCGCATCAGCTCATCCGGCTTTAATGCCCTGCTGTATTTCCATCCGAACAGTACGGAAACATACTGCGTTTTATCAAATATCATAAAATTGGAATACTGCTTGATTGTCTGTGGCATCACATCATTTTTCCAGTCATGCTTTCCTGTCTCATCAAGATAGATATACTGTTCTTCGTCCTTTTTACCCGGACGGAGTAATGCGTGCAGGCATTTTAACCGTTCTTCACCGTTTAAAAGGAGTATCTTTCCACGCCACTTTGCAAACATCTGCTGTATCGTTGTATCCAGCGCATTGAGCAGGATAGTCGCTTCCTCCAATGAATTTGCCCGGCAGGAAACGGTAAGATAACGGAGTGTCGTTACATTTGGATTGGAATTCTCCAGTTTTTCCCTTGTCCATTCTTTTATCCCTTTATCAATCTGCGGGTAAGCCTTGCTGTTCTGCTTTCCCCGTATCTTTTCTAAAAATTCGTCAATACTCTGAAATTCGTTTGCTATAGTAATCTTAAAATCAACGCTCATCGACTTTAACCAGGACATGAACTGGTTCAGGAAAACATCTTTTTCACTTTCATCCTTGTTGATATAATTGATCTCCTCAAAAACATAGCATCTGTCATACAGACTGTTTGTTTTCGATGGTTCGATCTTGGCTATTCCATTTTTATACATCCGTTCGATATTCAATGCCTGCCGTACATTTTTCGGGACAGGAACGATTGGGATACTCTTAGAATGATAAGAACGGAACTTTCCACTCGCATTGATAACCGCCACGTTTATTCCTCCTTTAATCGAAAAGAGCCAGAAACTTTATTTTCCGGCTCTGTCATCTTATTATTTCTTTTTTACAACAGGATGGCGCATGGTAAATATCCTGCCTGTCTTCGGAGCTTCTTCCGCCCCATAAGTAAGTTTTTTAGTTGCCCTGTAAAACCGCATCTCTTTGTACATCGCCCACAGGGAATGGTTCTGGTATTCGTAGATACCGATGAAACAGATCGGCAGCATGACAGGGATTGCAATATAACTGCCTGTGACCGGGGAAATCTTTAAAAAAACCCATAGTGCGATTATCGTGCCTGCTGCCATGATAAGACCAACGCTAAATGTTATGATCTGTTTTAAAGTAAAGCCCTTCCAAAGGTCGTCTGGAAAGGCTTTTTCTAAGTCTTTATTAATATCAATCTTCATCTCATATCCTCATTATTTATAGTAATAAGAAATTTTTCTTTTTCCACAGCGTTTACATTTCTGTGTTTTTTGATACTTCATCTTTCCCCCACGTTTCTTTCCTATCTTTATGCTTGTACCTTTATCATAAGAATGTCCCAGGGCAGGTATCGTTTCTACTGTAAGATACCCATCTTCTGCTCCTCCGTAACTGTTCATGCAGCCCTTTCTTGTGCAGTTTGTAGTTTTGTACCCAACAGAAGTACAGCCCGGCTTCAGTATCTTTACTTTTCCAGGTTTATGTCCCAATGCCGGAGTCCTTCTTATGACATCTGTCCATTTTTTTCCGCATGACTTACATTTTTTATACTTTAATCCCCTGTTGGTACAGGTTGCTTTTGTTTTTGTTACCCATGTGATATTTTTATGATTACATTTTGATTTTGCCTGTATACTGATTCCTGGCATAAGTACCAGTAGCATAAGTACCATTAAAACCGCAACAATATGTCTTTTTGTCTTCATAATCTTTTTCTCCTTCTTTTTCTCTGTTTTCAAGATCCATCATGGAAAATAATAGCTCCAGCCTCCATATTCATTTTTTAACTTAACTCCGCCACATTTCAAACAGTCATATCTTGTTCTCCTCTTTCTGGTAAGTTTCCATTTGTGTTTTGTCTTAGGGATTACTTTTTCCAGCAACACTTTTCTGCATCTCACACAAAGTTGTTTTTTTCTACCTGTATGATTACAGTTTGCTTTTTCTGCAATGATCCACGTTCTGCCTGTATGTTTATGATTACACCCTGCTTTTGCCTGTGCATCTGCAAAAAATACCATAGTCATCATTATAGCCATTAACACTATAGTCACTTTCTTTTTTAGTTTTTCCATAAATCCTCCTTGCATCAAATAGCGTGGAGTTTCTCTTTCCAGCTATTTAACATAAACCGTCTCTTTCTTTCCGCATCTGCTGCATATACGTGTCTTTTTCGGTTTCTTTTTTATCATACTATCGGTATTTAACTTCCACTTACTCCAGCGATGTCCCAGAGCTTTCCCCTCCTTATGAGTTGACTTGTACTTACAATTCTTACATGAAGTTACGATCGTTTTTGGTGCAGTACAGGTAGCCTTGTAAGTTTTAGTAATATAGGAATGTCCCAAAGGAGCTATCTTTTCTGTTTTGTAATATTTCCTATAGCCATAAATACAATCTGGATTTAAACAATACGTTGCCGTTAATCCCGGTTTTGTGCATGTAGGCATTTTTTCTATTTGTGTGCGTAAGCGGTGTCCTGATTTTTTTATCTTCTTTATCTTTAAGATTTTTCCACAGTTCTTACACTTTTTAACCTTCATGCCTTCATCCGTACAGCTAGATTTTGATGTTGTGATCCATGTTACACTTTTATGATTACATTTTTTTGCTTTTGCCTGTACGCTGACTCCCGGTATAAGTATCAGCATCATAGACAATATTAGGGCTATTGTGATAACTCTTTCTATTTTAACTGCAAATTTTCCCATGATCTCTCCTTTCCCGTACCGAAATCCGGCACATTTATAACATTTATAATCCCATCGCCTTTGACAGAAATGCATTGGAGCCTTTTACGGCTGCAGTCACAAGGATCATAGTAAACAGGCTGTTTAACGCATCCCAGAACCCATCTACCATAGATGTTACAATGTTTTTGCCGTCAAACAGCGAGATGCCTGCACCGATGAGCTTGAAAGATATGACCATCGTTAAGGCAATCACTACAATCTCAAATGCATTTAACAGGAATGTCCGCATCCATGCATAGAAACTACGCTCTATCTCCTGACCTCCTACAAGTGCAGACATCGCAAAGGGTGCTAATATCATAAGCAGATATAGCTTTATGTACCGGCTATATACTGTCCATAACATCAAAAAGCTGCAAACGATCGCTGCCAGTATAAAGAGCAAGCCAAATAGCTGATAAAACAATGCTGAACCAATATCCATATCCTCTACTTTTAACTCTGGGGCATCTAATGTAAAAACTTCTTTTGCCATCGCAGACGAGATGGAAAATACCGTTGTCATGATATTTAAGATATTAAGATATAAGACATTCGCAACGACAACCTTAATCATCGCTTCAATGACCATCTCCAGTGTGATGTTCTGATGCAGGTTACTCACAGCTTTCAAAAAAGCTATCATAAAAAATAAATTTAGAGCAGAGAGTCCGATCCCCTCTGCCCACGGATACAGGTTTTCTTTGACAAATGCCCATGTTCCTGTAGAAAACTTTTGTGGCGTACTGCAGACCAGCTTTATGATCAGCTTCATGCTGGAGTTCCAGATTGCTGCCGCAATCTTTATTGTCGGACCAGAGAGAAAGTCAAACAGCCATTCCGGCATAAATCATCCCTCCTGTCCTTATTTTAAAGATGCACTGATAACAGTAACGATCTGCGGGGCAAGGCAGGCAACTAATCCAGATGCGATACGTTTAAATGCCATTGACTGCATTGTTCCATCCTGAGAGTTTAAAGCCGTTGCCCATTCAAACACTCCCCATAACAGTAATAACTGTCCAATACTGCTCACAATCGCTGCTACGATCTCATACAGCGAATTAAATCCTGATGTGATCACTGAGGTTCCTGCTGCTTTTGCCGCATACACAGGCACATACATACTGAAATAACAATATGCAATAAAAAAAGCCGGGACTGCTTTCTTTACTGTCCTGACTCCTTTTTCTTTCACAGCTCTTATGAAATTTTTTACTCTGTTCATTTGTCTAGTCCTCCCCGATGTGATTTGTAAAAATAATGATCAAAATGATACCGACGGATATTACGATCTCTAACAGTGTCGCTAACAGACCCGTCCAAGCCTGCATTCCTGCTGGTAACAGTCTGGGCAGGATAGCCCTTGCCGCCAGATTTGCCACCAGCCCAATAATAAATGCGATCAGGATGATAATATATTTCTTCCAGTTATTTCTTCTCACTTATAATTCCTCCTTTAAAGGCAGTAGACGTTTCTTTGCTGCTTCCTTGCCTATGATGTCTGTAAACAGACGCTCTGTCTGTTCTGTACCGTCTCCGGCATATTTATATAATGCTGTTTCGTAATCCTTATACCTGCTCGTATACAGGTAGGATATTGCCGCCTTAAACCTTTTCTTATTTTTCCTATTACGGCTCTTTTTCACCGCCAGATGAAGCATTCCCTCAATCGAATCTGCTGCTTTATAACAATTAAATAATAAGTGTATTGTCTCCTCATCATATACTGCCCTCGGTAATTTTTTTAAATATGCCGGCTTTGACCTGATGATAAAAAACCGAATAGCAACCACACCTATTATCAATACTATTAAAACTGCTTCTGCAATGAGCATCGGTTTTGGAACATTCTCTACTGCCAGTATAAAATTTTTCATTCTTCTTCTCCTGTATCAAAATAAGTATCGAGGAGACGGTCTAAATATCTTAAAAGTTCTTCGGCTGTCTGGTCTTTATTAAAATCTCCTTCGGCTGTAACTGTGTTATCCGTAGCATCATACTGGAAGGTGAGGTCGCTCTGATTTTTATTCCAGTTGCGGATTAAGCGGCGTAACTTATGATTATTGCTAAATGGTTTCTTAATATCAAACCAGCCTTCTTTTGCTTCTTCTGCAAAAACAACTGTTACTACGATCTGGGAAATAGCAATGTTGACCATATCGCCCTGTTTTGCATGGCGAAGCTGGATAACTCCGCCTACTTCCTGTTCCTGCAGATAATTATAAAATCCTTCGGCTGTCAGAGGGGTATCCATCTCTATCGCTTCCTTCAGGTTTTCTTCTTCTTTTGCATACACAGATTCTTCTTCCGGGACTACTTCTACCTCTTCCACTTCCTCTACAGGTTCTTCCGCCCCTGATACTCTTTCTTCTACAGGTTCTTCCGTCTTATCGGGAACATCTTCTTCCCTCTCTGGAAGGCTTTCATCCTCTACTCCCATCAGTTTTTTCCAAAGCTGTGCTTTTTCTTTATTCAGGGTATCAATCTGTGCGACAAACCCACTCTCTTTTTCTTCCCATTCGTCCGCTTTATCTTCCCATTTTTCGTTTTCCTCATTAAGACGCTGGATTTCCTGTTCCTGTTCTTTTATCTTCTGTTCTTTTTCCTCTAAGACAGCCGGGTCAAAATTATCAGAAGAATATCCCAGATCAGTTAATTTATCCTCCAGTTCCCGGCTAAGACGCTGCTGCTTTAATTTCTCGTTTCTGATCTCCTCCCGGAGAATAGAATTATCAAGTAAAGACTGCTGTTCGTCTGCTTCTAACTCCAATCTTTTTTTCTGCAGATACTTTTCCATTTCCTGCATTTCCCGCTGTTTTTCTTCGAGCATCTGCATCTTTTCTTCTATCTCTTTTTCCTGCTGTCTTACGTTTGCTTCACGGCTGCTAAACTGCTCCTCCTGTTTCTTTAAGCTGTTTTCTTTCTCTTTTACAGCTTCTTCACGCACACGGTTTCTCTCTTCCATTTTTTTGTATTCCGCATCACGTTCTTTGAAAATCTTTTCCATTTTTTCAAATAAAGGGTCTGTGTTTCGGTTTAATAATTCACTCATCTTATTATGTGCCGAAATCCGGCACATCCTCCTTCCTTAAATCTTCTCTATATATTTATCTGGTCTGGTATATCTGCTTCTTCCTACTCCTAAAAGCAGTACAAAGATAAATGGCAGGAACAAGATTCCTGCTGTATAACCAAACCCATGTCTAAATGCTTTGCTTATACGGTGATAAAGCATTACTGTCAGTACAAATGCTATACTTGGTAGTATAAGCTGCAGCATCTCTAAAAGTACACCTGCTTTTAATGTTACAGATACTACTTCGTACAAACAAAGGCAGAGCCATTTGATAATACAGACAGAAGGTTTCCATGCTATCTTAAATAACAGATATTCATTATAAAATGGGATCAGCACTTTCCAGCCTTTTTCACCAGCTTTGCAAAAAACTCCCCAATAGCCGATGACTGTTAATATCAGTAAACATACTGCCATCAGGAATAAAATGATCAGGATTGCATAATCTTCCATATCTCCTCCATCAAATAGGGAAAGCCTGTTGGCTCTCCCCGATTTACTCTTGTTTAAAATTTTCTTTTAAATGTGCCGAAATTCGGCACGTTATTTTTTACTTAATAGTAATTACCCATTTATGGACATCACCTTTTATCCATCCTCGGAGAGTTTTTTTCACAGTACAGCTAATAGTGACGGTTCCTTTTTTCTTCACAGTCACCTTATGAAAACCTTCTTCATCTCCTTTCGTGGATACTGTTGCTATTTTAGAATTACTGCTTTTCCAATCCTTTGTTTCAGGATGCATTGCTGCTACACTTGGACCAACCCATAATTTTTCTTTTTTCTTCATAGTAATATAATTGGTTCTTGTAACCGGCTTTCTTGTAGTGCTTTTCTTTGCTGCTTTCTTTTTGCTTTTAGCTTCTACAGTGATACTCACTGGATTTTTTAACGATGCTGCAGACGGACTTACAAGCATCATTGCAAACAGTAAAAATAATATCGCCAAATTCAAACGGAGTATCTTTTCCATAATTCCCCTCCTACAAAAAGAGAGAGCCGGCAGGCTCTCCCTCATTCTTTGTTTACAGATTTAGAATTTTTCTAAAGTCATTGGTTTCTTTTTCGCATCCCGTCTCTTTTTGATAAGAATAGCTGCGGCTGCTAAGAGTGCGGCTGCGATACCTGCAAATAATCCTGCATGTGTGCTTAAACCTGTCTTAACACCCTTTGGTGAACTGTTGCCAGATACACCTTTTCGGTTGATTATCTTCTTGATAACCTTTTCCACTGGATTTTTCGGTACTTTTACATTAACTACTGCTTCTTTCTCCGGGGTCTGGTCAGAAATGATCGTTGCTTTATTTGGAATCTTCTTGCCTACCAATTTCTCACTCTTGATTACGGCATCAAATGTGATTGTAGATTTTTCGGAAAGTTCTGGATAAACAACTTTAAATCCCTTCTTCGTGCGGATGAGATAGATACTGTTTGTATCCGATGTCATTGTATCCTGCTCTGGTACTGTGTTTCCATCTACTTTGATCGAATCATAGTCAATATCTACACCGTCAGGAAGGTCTTTATCTTCTACAACAGCATTTGTCAATTTTCCGTCCTTTGTTGTCTGCTCTGCAACAATCGTATAATGGATTGTCTCTCCTACATCATAAACGGCGGAATCTGCCCTCTTTTCGATATAGCTGTCTGGCGTACCGACTTTTACGGTCTTAATATCCGTAGCCCAGTTTGATAATGGGTGCTTTGTTGTGTTTGTTTCTTTGAAGTCCTCATTCCAGAGGTCATCCGGGATATTTCCATCTTCGTTCAGGTCTTTCTCCGTTGTTTCTTTTATCTCTGCAGTATTTAAGATAACATCTTCTGATGTTGCCTTTTCATCCACAGTGACAGCAAAAGAAAGCGTCTGCGTACTTCCTGCACGAAGGGTATCAATGATATAGGTGATATACTGTTTTCCATTGATTTCCATAATCTTGCCATCATTAGAAGCTGAACCATCTACATAATTGCTAAGTTCTGGAATGGCATCCCTTACAAGGACATTCTTCAAGGTTGTTTCAGAATCATTATGAACGTCAATGTAATAGATAATCTGTCCACCCTGTTTTACGACTGTTCCAGATGCCGGGTTTGATGTTTTCCTTGCAGAGATATTCTGTGTTACCTTTGTAACTGGAACGTCAAGTTCAATCTCTGCATAAGCGTTATCTGCCTTTGCCTTTACAATATTAGTGATAGAATCTTTATTCAGGTCAGAAAGAACCTCAGCGTCATAAGTAACTTCTAACTTATCTTTTACTGTAAGATTTTTTCCTGTCTCGATTGTAAAGGAAGTATCATCGGATTTTACAGAAACCGGTGTAAACTCATTGCCGTTGTAGTAGACCTTGATCGTATCGCCTTTGATTCTTTCTTTTTCGGAATCTTCATCTTTTAAGGCATCCTTGATCACTACATTTACTGCAGTTCTGTCCTCTCTTGTCTGTGTTACAGTTAAGTGATATTTTGCAGTCTCACCTTTCTGGTAAGAATCTTTATCACTTTCTTTTTCTGTTTTGATGACTGGAGTTTTTAAATAAACGATTTCATCATCTTTTACTTCGTCTGTATTAGAACCTTTTGCAGTCGCAACATTTACAAACTGATTTGTGTCAGCAGGCTCTTTGTTTATCTTAGCTTCATAAGTTACTGTAAATTTGGTATGTGTGATCGGTGCATCCCATTCTTCCTGTGTCAGTCCTTCTTTATTCTTCCAATGAACTTTATCATCAATCTCTGCTAACTTTTTGAACGGAGATTCCCCATCATAACGCAAGTTCATTCCTGTTGTAATCTTAAAAGAAGTATCATCCTGTGTCTCAAGATAAGGTTTCTCAGCATCTTTTCCAGCTTTTTTACCAAGGTCATATACTGCACCTGTCTCATCCTTTAATCGGATAGTGCCTTCAACGATAGTCTCACCTGGAGTCTGTAACTGGTCAGTGATCACAATATCTCTTGCCAGAGTACCTTCATGTACATTTGTGACAACGAGGGTATATTTCACTGTCTCCCCAACCTTGTATTCTTTCTTTTCTACGGACTTTTTAATGTTTAAGTGTGGGGTATTTACCCATACACGTTCCAGATCGTCTGGAGGAGTATCCTTGTCCTTTAACATTAAAGTAGCAGTAACAAATGCCCGGTTTTCAATCACTTCCCCATTTACACAAGTAAGTTTCTTATCTGCATTTGCTTTTTCCAGACAGTCTGCCCATTGGTCTGTGATGGAATCGTAGGTGGATTTTTCTTTTGCCGTACAGGTCAGTTTGATTGTTGCAACTTCTCCACGGTACAATTTCGGGATAGTGATAACAAATCCTTTCTCTGTATATTCAATCTTCGCATCCTTACTGATGTCCCTATCCTCTGGTGCCCCGGATTTTTCTTTATCAAAAGTGCTGCTGATAGTAATAGAATCCTTATCCGGGAGCATTGCCTTTGGCAGGCTTTCATCTGTGATAACTACGTTATCTGCGATACTATTGCTGTTTGCATCACCAACATTGATCGTATAATCTACTTTATCACCAACCTGCCATTCATACTTGCTGCTTTCTTTCTTAATCGTTGGGTCGGCTGTCTCTACGGCTGTCTGCACTTTATCTGTTATACGGTCTTTCACACCTGTCTGTCCCTCATATTTAATCTGTGAGTCAATGTGTGTTTTTGCCTGATTTAAAAAGGCATAGACATACTCGTTATCTTTACTCTTTACTAAGTCAGTAAAGCCAGATAACTTCTGCAGGTCGGATACTTTCTGCAGATGTGCCATTTTCTTTCCGCCAATCTCAAGGTGTCCAATATTTTCATCTTTTAACGTCTTTGCATCGGCTGAGATCTTTACAGGGAAAGAAACGACAATCTTATTACCAGATTTTCCGCCATAGAACTCATCGGAAGCCAGCACATCTGATTTTGCCGTGAGCGTAAGGCTGTTATCCTCCCCTTTTGTTATGTCAAATTTATCGGTATAATCCTTGTCCCCTGCTTTGATTGTAATGTCTTTTACATCATAAGAAAGACAGGAATCTACGGCATCTGTGATAGTAAAGGATTTGTAATGGAATAACTCTACCGTATGTGCCGGGATTTCCTGTGTTAAAGTATAGAGCCACTGATTTGTTACATCTGTGACACGGTTATGGCTTCCTGGCGTTTTTTCTCCATCCTGTTTTACTGTCGCATCCCAGTTCAGGTCATCACTATCCGATACTTTTTTCACTGGGTCTTTGATGGATGGGATCGGAGAATCTGTTGTAGTCGGTGGCGGGGTTACCTTCTTATCGACATCCCATGTACCCTGATTATCGGCTTTTGTTGTTGTAACTGTTGTCTCATTTTTAATCTTGATATTTGTCTCTGTTTTCTTGTCATTCTCAACAAGATGTCCATGCTCACGAAGCGTTTCAATAGATACTTTCTTCGCATCAATGTGTGTCTTTATAACCATCTTTACGGTCGTTCCCGCATTATTTCCGTAAAAATCTTTGTTATTTAGTAAGTCAGAAGATGCTGCATATTCCAGATAATTTCCCTTGTTTGCGGAAGTAGGAGCAAAACTGCTTGTGACATCTTTATCCCCTGCATAAAATTTAACGGAATCAATCGTCAGACAGGAATCAACAGCATCCTTGATTACAACCTTGGAATACTTTGCGGTAGAAGGCATGTTCTTCTCAATTTCCTTAGAAACGGTATAAGTGAATGTCTCATCTGCATTCGTAAGCGTATTGTTCAGGACATTTTTCTCGTCCTCATCGGAAACGGTCTTCTTCGGGTCTGGATCAGGATTGTCCGGATCACCGATAGGGACTTTTGACCAGACGGTAGAAGTGTTCTGTGGAATAGATGTATAGTCTCCATCTGTTACCGTATATACTTTCTTTTTGTCATCATATGCCAGTTTTTTCAGATATGTCATACTTCTTTTTGCTGTATTTGGAATCAGACGGTATTTATTATCTGCAGTACGCTCATGCCCAAGCCAGTTATAAGATGAATCTTTAATCTTTACTTTAAATGTGACCGTTACTTTTTTCCCATAAAATGAAGTATCACTTAACGCTGTAGTCTTCGCACTAAATTTAATGTTTTGTCCATTAGAAGAGTCTGCAAATTTACTTGTAAAATCATTCCCTTCCACATCTATCTGCATAGAATTTGGTATATAGGTAAGCCCCGCATCCAAAGTATCTTCCCATACATAGGAAGAAATCGCAGTTTTATTTTGCTCCTTTACTAACTTTGCTAGAATATCCGTTGCATAGGTCGGAGTAGTATCCTCATAACGATATGAATAGGTATCCCCTAATTTATAAGCTACTGCTGATGTTTTTTCATTGCTAATCCATGAGCTTCCACTCTGAATTAATTTCTTCGGGACATCAGGATTTGCATTATCTTCAAAAGAATTCATCGCCCATGGTGCTAAATCAAAGTAAGCAATTGCTGTATGCCCTGTCCATCCATATTTAATAGACATATCCGTCATGTCTTTTACATAAAGTGAAATACATGTTTTATTAAAGGTATCTTTTCCCATATCCGAAGAA
>ERZ826146.2038-NODE-2038-length-16484-cov-3.237020_pt1 | contig 16484 bp, 11 predicted proteins | sample MGYA00519857_ERZ826146 | MGnify/ENA primary metagenome ERZ826146 (study PRJEB31778, sample SAMEA3449222) | human gut metagenome | biome: human gut; feature: human-associated habitat; material: faeces | place: United Kingdom | collected 2010/2012 ...
GATGGTGTCGTTGTAAACGGAAACCGCCGTCTTTGTGCTTGGCGCGAATTGTATTACGGCAACAAATCCAAATATGCCCATTTCCAAACTGTTCGTGTGGCCGTATTGCCAGATAGTGATCCTCAAGGGATATATGACCTTGAAGTTGCCTTGCAGATTCATTCTGATATGAAGGCAGAATATGTATGGCACGCAATAGCGGCAGACTACCAGGAAAAATTTGATGCTGGAATGGATATAGGTATTCTGGCAGCCAAGCAAAACAAAAAGCCGGAAGAAATTCGTACATATATTGAGTGCTACAATTACGCAGCTCAGTATCTGGAATCGATTGGACATCCGGATGAATGGACACGGGTAGATAAACAGGAATATGCGTTCAAGCAGATCGTGATCGGAAGAAAGAACATCGTTAATCCCGGAGATAAAGAATTATTTCAGGAGATATCAAAAGCAATGTTGCAGACTCCGGCAGTTGGAGACCGTCTTTACAAGCAAATCCCAAAAGTTGTTTCGAGCCTGTCTGAGATAGCGCCCAAGTTGCAGGAAGTTTTTGATATCACTATTCAGGATAACAATGATGATGATTTGAGCTTATTGACCGGCGGTGATGTCAGCGACAGCAACACTGCAAACGCTCAAATCGCGGCTGCTATTCGGCAAGCAGAAAATCCTACGCTTGTTGCCCAGACTGTAAAATCCGTACTGGATACCACGGAGGAACTTGAAAAAGAAAAGAAGAAAAAGAGCTTCATTTTCGATCAAGTTATGAAAGCTGCTACAGCTTTAACCAATGCGGTATCAAATCTGGACGATTCGATGAGCAAAGAGGGCATCGGAAAACAGATTGAAAATATTGAGGGAGCATTAGTATACCTTAAGGATTGGATAAAATAATATGGACATTCGGATTGATTATTTGACATATACCGAACAAGTCAATATTGCAAATGATTCTACAGATAAAGTGGCATGGAAATCCTTGTATAGTTTCATCTGTGACTATTTGCCTATGTCCGTTGTATCCTATTCGGATTGGAGTATCACATTTCCGTGGAGATATTTCCTATCCATCAAGGGATTTGTGGGACAGTATTTTTCTGCGCGACATAACCAGTATAGAGTTGTATTCACAGACAATGCAAGATCTATGCTGAAAACAGCCAATGATACTTCCTATAATACTGCACTTGCACTTAATGCAAGATCCGAAGCGGAAATAAAAGCGCATCTTGAGAGTATAGGGTTCAAGCGCTCTTTGACAATCAATCAGTTAAACAATCTGAAAAAAATTTCTCATCTCCCCGGTGCTGCAACTTTTTCTGTTCCCGGCGCTGGTAAAACGACGGAAGCATTAGCGTTTTTCTTTGTTAATGCAACGGATATTGATAGACTTCTTGTTGTTGCTCCGAAAAATGCTTTTTCTGCATGGGATGAGCAGTTAGACGCGTGTATGGGTGAGAATTACGGGAAATTTGTTCGTTTGCGCGGCGGCGAAGCTGCTATTCAAATAGCTCTCCGAACTAATCCTCGTTTTATGCTTATTACCTATGATCAACTTTCTCGTGTAAAAAACACAATAGTTCCTTTGCTTTCTTCTGGAAATATTTATATGTTCCTTGATGAAAGTCATCGAATAAAGGGTGGAAAACAAATCAAACGGGCAGATGCAATTTTGGAGATGGCTCATTTACCCAAACGCAAACTCATCATGAGTGGTACACCTATGCCTCAAAGCCCGAAGGATATGGTTTCACAATTTTCGTTTTTGTATCCTACCAAAGACGTGACTGACACAACCGTAATTGATTTGATTCAGCCGATTTTTGTTCGAACAACTAAAGGACAATTGGGTATACCGAAGCTTGATCACCGGGTTGTTCAAGTTCCGATGACACAGCTCCAGCGCGAGATATATAAAACCCTCAAATCAGAAGTCCGTTGTCAACTGAATCCTGTTCTTTCAGATTCATCACGATATGAGCTACGAAGAATTGGAAAATGTGTGATGAAGGTTATGGAATTTGTCTCTAATCCCTCGTTGTTATCAAATGATATGGATTATGCATTTGACCGCAGAGTTGGAGCGTTGTTACTAGAATCCGATGGTCCCAAAATTGATTATGTATGTCGCAGAGCTAGACAACTCGCCGCAGAGGGAAAGAAAGTCCTTATATGGTCATCCTTTGTTCAAAATGTCGAGTTGATAGCATTGCGGCTTAGTGACTTGGGCGCAGAATTTATTCATGGTGGAGTCGATGCTGGCGATGAAAGCGACTTTGATACTCGCGAGGGAAAAATTAAACGTTTCCATACAGACGACACCTGTAAAGTGTTAGTTGCCAATCCTGCCGCCTGCTCAGAAGGCATTAGCCTACACAAGGTATGCCAGTACGCCATCTATCTGGATCGTTCGTTCAATGCTGCACATTATATGCAATCTGAGGATCGTATTCATAGACTTGGCCTTTCTCCCGATGCAAAACCTCAAATTGAGTTTGTTGAGTGCGAAGACAGCATCGATCAGGTTGTTCGAACTAGGTTGGAACTCAAAGTAAAAACAATGGCTCAAGCCTTGGAAGATTCGTCTTTAAGTGTTGAAATAAGCTCCGTAGACTACGATGAGGAGGCCGAAGACTATGACAGTCTAACAGCAGATGACGCGAAAGCCGTTATTGAGTATTTCTTTAGTGGTGATCAAAATGATTAGGTTATCTATGAATGTATTAGCCTCGTCGCTTGCTTTGCTTAACCGCATAGAAACCTACAGTTTTTCTTCATTATCGGAGCTGGCATATTCCAAAATTGTCTCTATTAGTGCAGAGGATATATTTTCCTTTTCCACCAGCTGTGGGTGGGTCTCTGAAAATGAAAATGCGTTGATTTTGACCAAGCACGGCACTGGACTCCTGCGGTTACAGGCACAGGGACTACTCATTAACCTTAAGCGGCAAATGCTTGCAGATTATGTATTAAAAACTGCACCCATATGGTCAAATCGTATTCCCTACGGCAGACGCGAGGCTACAATCTTTATGTCTAAAGATGAAAAGGCATGTTTTGCAGATGCGGGCTTGCTCTCTGATCATTTAGATACCGGAATTATTACTTGGTGGGACACAATTGCCACCAAAATCAGAACACAGGATCAACAGGCAAAAAACGAAACAGGACGGCTCGGCGAACGGAATACTATCAAATACGAAAGAAATCGTACAAACTCTGAGCCTATATGGATGTCTATTGACAGCAATTTGGCGGGATATGATATTAAATCACGCGTGAGTGAAGACAGCTCGGACATATTACTCATAGAAGTAAAAGCATCCACATACGCCTTAGGGCAAGCGGTATTTCATGTAACATCTCACGAGTGGAATGTCGCGCTAACGAGCAGAGCATATGTGTTCCACCTATGGTGCTTATCCAACAGCAAAAAAATGCTTGCTGTTATTTCACCGGACGAGCTACTGCCTTACATCCCCACTAACAATTTGGAAGGACAATGGGAAAGCGCCAAAATTCCGTTTTCATGTTTTGAAGGACAATTTGTAGAGATAGCATAGAGAGGGTTTTACTATGAGCGATATGGACAAGTATATTAACAATCTGGTCTGCGAATTCAAGCGGTTATCATATGAGGATGTTGAGGACTGTTCGGATACTGAAAAATTGCTCTATCTCTATGCCTATTATCACTATTTCAATGCAGATAGCAGTAAGATAACTGATATTATTCAGGGCAGCATCTATCAGCCGGATGCTTCGGATCGAATAACGGGCATATATCTGGATCAGGACTCCGATAATGGTGATGTTGATGCAATTATCGCGGTTTATTCTGATGATAATTCTATTGATTTTCCCGCTATTTTGAAAATGTTCAAAGATGCTGAATCAGCCGTTTGTTCTGCACAAGAACAAAAATCCAGAGTTCGCAAAGAATTGGGTTCCATTGTTAGAGAGGACGAGTACAGAATATCGCCTACCAGGCCGCTCAAGATACGCCTGATTACTAACTATAACCCGAAAACAGTCGGAAACAAGCGGGCAATCACGAACGCTATTCAAACGATGAAGCCCGAGCATGACTATGTTACATACCATATATCTTTTGGGTTAGATATTGAGTATGAAATTATGGAAATTGAAAATCCAAAGGAATATGTGGATGAGGCTGTTATCAAACTCGATGCGCCCAACAATTATATGCATTTCGGCGCGGAGGGATCTCTGATTGTAAACATCTCTGCATTTTCCTTGAAAAATCTTTATGAACAGTATGGATATAGGGGACTATTTGCGCAGAACTTAAGGTATTATGTCAAGAATGCCAAAATCGATGGGAATATCGTTGAATCCATACAAGAACATCCGGAAAACTTCTGGTATTTCAACAATGGCGTTATCCTTATTTGATTACCTCATTGAAGAGAATGGCATTCTTGTCCGGAACTTTTCTATAATCAACGGCGGGCAAACAACAAAACTTGTTGGTGAAACAGAATTTGCTCAGGACTTTTATATTCAATGTAAAATTATTAAAAACAAGTATGAATCGGTTGATGACCGCTTAGAATTCATTGCTAATGTAGCTGAAGCTACAAATACTCAAAAGCCGATAAAAGACAAAGACTTAATTGCCAACCGTATCGAACAGCGTCTGTTGAAAAAGCAGCTTGCCGATGCGGGTATCTACTGTCAGATCAAGCGCGGAGAAAAGGTTAATAAAAAGCTGTATCCAGCACCATGGCAAAATACAACAAACGAAGAGTTAGGACAATTTCTGCTCTCATTTGTTTATCAAAAACCCGGCACTGCCCGTGGTAGCAAGGCATCTATTTGCGGCAATAAAGAGCGATATTATCTGTTGTTCAGCAAAAAATACAACAGTGGCTTCCTTGGTGACCTTCTGAAAATTAAGGCTTTTTATAAACTTTGGGCAAATCATATCAAAAAGACTGATGATGGAACCGATCCTTACAAAGTTGGATTGGTAAACAACGGTATGTTCTTCATGACAGCCATTATCGGTGTTGTGTGCAAAATTTACTATCGCCAGAGTGTCATCAGCCAAATTACGTCGTCGGTTATGTCTGAGCAAAAACTTGAAGTAGTTGCACAGCACGATATTGATCATCCGATTTTCCGCCCTGATTTGGACAAAAAGGAACAGTTTTTCACGCTGTTTGAATATTGCTATACAAAGTTCTATAGACCTGGATACGAATTTCTTAAGACCTTTAAGGAAAAGTATAACAATTATTCAAACTTTACCAAGATTAACAACAACTATACGACCTATGTTTTCAAGCAAATCGAATTTGAGTATCGCCATGGGATTCCTGCCGCCGATTTGGATTTGCTCCGCTCTATCCTATATGAGGCATCTGACGAAGACATTCTCCGTAATGAAGCGCTGTTAGAGAAGTATGTTAATGTCGTATACGTCGATGCAGCATCAGAAAGTAACATTCCAGAAAATGTTTCGGAGGAAATCAAGGAGGCTCTTATCTCCTACCGAACTAAAACATACAAATTAAATCGTATTAAGGCATATGAAGTATTCAAAAACGTCTCATGCGATAGAATTGCTAAGTTTGCTCCTACTTCACTGGAAGATTTGAAGGCACTACGGTGTTTAGATGAGGCGCAGATCACCCTTTATGGTCAAGATATTATTGAAATAGTGAAGCAAGTGCTAAACAAGTAACAAAAGGCATGGCCGAAATTTCGGTCATGCCTTTTACCGTTCCTTTCCTGAACAATGCTTGTGGGGCGGCTTACTCTTCAATTCCATTCTTTAGCCAACAGGAAATCGCGGATTATCACTTGTGTAGTGGTGGCCTTTTTGCCCTGTAAATCCGTTAAATTTTCTACTCCATTTTTACGCCATTGGCGTATGAATCCGCAGTGAAAACCGGTGGGTTTCATTCTGTCCGGTCTTCTATAAAAGTCAATATTTTGGGGCGTCAGCGGCATTCATCACAGAGGCGGAAATCCTTGTGAAACCGGCTCGGATACGCCGATACCTGATGTCACTTGCAAATACAGGGAAATGTCCCATATGCGGGATCGGACAAGCATCAACCTTAGATCATTATTTAGCGAAAACGATCTATCCGACATATGCAGTTACACCGTATAACTTAGTCCCGGTCTGTAAGGAATGTAATTTTGCAAAGAGTGATTCAATAATGATTCCAGATAGTGCGCCATTGCATCCTTATTACGATGAGGTAGATTCCATAAATTGGCTTAAGGCACAACTTATCGAAAGGGATGAAGGGATTGTGGCTGAATTTTCAGTAAGCCAAGATTTACAAAAGTCGGATGTTTGTTTGTACCAGCGGCTAAAAAGACATATGGATTTGTATCATCTAAATAAAGCATATGCAATACAGGCGACTACAGAAATAGCTGAAAATCTGCCGTTTTGGAAGAAAAAATATAAAGAGTGGGGGCGAGAAGAATTTAAGACGTATTTGACAGAATTATTAGCCGCGAAAGAATCATTTCAATATAATACATGGAATACCGCATTATTAAGAGCTCTGATCGAGAATATTGATATTGTTGTTAGTGAAGAATGAGAGCTCCATAAAGAGAATATGCAACAAAATTGAATTAGGATTTACCTTTATCTATATAAAGAACTTTGTAACAATGTTGACAGCAGAACTTCGCCCCATTATACCCTTGCTTTTTCGGGTATAAGGGGGTATAATTCTGCATAGAATAGTATCTCACAGGAGGTGCGCTATGGAATTATCCGATATGCAGGCACGGGTGACAGAGTTGGAGCAGCAGATTTCTGCTCTGCCCGCAGGCTCTGTCACGAAGAAAACCGTCAACGGCAAGGAGTACTTCTACCACCGTTGGACAGAGAACAAGAAGCGGCGGGAGAAGTATATTCCCGCGGACGAATTGGAGGATTTTCACGCTCGAATCGAGCGGCGGAAGGCGCTGGAACAGGAGCTGAAGGCGCTGAAAAAGCAGCTGCCCAAGGCAAAACCTACGAACCTTTCTGTGTTTACCACCAATGTCCGCACCGGCGAGGCACTGCGTTCCTTTGCGGCGTCTGTTCGCGGCTATCGCAGGCGCGAGTGTTTCCGGCAGCTGCACGACTTTGTCTATGGCGAGCCGCAGGACAAGGTATTCATTCTCTACGGCCTGCGCCGGACGGGGAAGACCACCATGATCCGCCAGATTTTTGCAGAGATGAGCGACACGGAGTTTACCAAGGTAGCGTTCATTCAGATCACTGCAAAAGACACACTGACAGACGTGAACCGCGACCTCAAGGCATTGGAAGCGCAGGGCTTCCGCTATGTGTTTCTTGATGAAGTGACGCTGATGGAGGATTTCATCGAGGGCGCGGCGCTGTTTTCTGATGTGTTCGCGGCCTGCGGTATGAAGATCGTGCTCTCCGGCACGGACTCGCTGGGCTTCCTCTTTACCGAGGACGAGCAGCTTTACGACCGCTGCATCCTGCTGCACACCACATTCATCCCTTACCGCGAGTTTGAATCCGTCCTCGGCATCCACGGCATCGACGAGTATATCCGTTACGGCGGTACGATGAGCTTGGGCGGCGTTCACTATAACGAAACGTCTACCTTCGCCAGCAAGGAAAGCGCTGACGAGTACGTGGACACGGCGATTGCTCGAAACATCCAGCACTCCCTACGCTGCTATCAGTACGAAGGACATTTCCGCCATTTGCACGACCTGTATGAAAAAGACGAGTTGACCAGTGCAATTAACCGTGTGGTTGAGGATATCAATCATCGTTTTACGCTGGAGGTTCTGACACGGGATTTCAAATCGCACGACTTGGGTATCTCCGCAAACAACCTGCGTCGCGACCGACAGAATCCGACGGATATTCTGGATCGGGTGGATATGGATACCGTAACGGAAAATCTGCGAAAGCTGCTGGAAATTCGCAATCAGGCGGAACAAACGGTCAAGCTGGATCGAACGCATGTGCGAGAAATCAGAGAATATTTGGAACTGCTGGATTTGACGCAGGAAATCGACGTTCTCCACCTGCCGGATGTCAATGAGAAGGGCAGCCGAATCGTGATTGCACAGCCGGGGCTTCGATATGCACAGGCTGGCGCCTTGATTCACAGCTTGCTGCTGGATGAGACGTTCAGCGCGCTGTCTTTGGCAGAGAGAAATGCCGTGCAGGAACGTGTTCTGAATGAGATCAAGGGGAGGATGATGGAGGACATTGTTCTGCTGGAAACCAAGCTGGCCAATCCGAAAAAACAGGTTTTTGTGCTGCAATTTCCCGTTGGAGAGTTTGATATGGTCGTGTTTGATCCGGGTGCGGGCTGTTGTCAGATTTATGAAATCAAGCACAGCGCCGAAGCTGTGCCCCAGCAGATCCGTCATTTGATCGACGAAAAGAAATGCGAGCAAACGGAGCATCGGTATGGGCCGATTACAGGGAAATATGTGCTCTATCGCGGAAAAGAACAGGTTGTGCAGGATGTACAGTATCGGAACGTGGAGACATATTTAAAAGAAATCAAAGCTAAAAAGTAAATCTCATAACATGGCCACTCGATTTTTGCGAAGATCGAGTGGTTTTCTTTTGACCCAAAGCGTATGAAAAGACGCTGAATCAGAGAGCTGCTTGATGACACAGGAGGCTTTTTTGCACCTATCAGAAAGGAACAATAGAAAATGGATGCACACGTTATCAGTCTTGCCAACCAGAAGGGCGGCACAGCCAAAACGACGACCTGCGCCAACCTGGGCATAGGGCTGGCACAGGCGGGCAGGAAGGTGCTGCTTGTCGATGCAGACGCACAGGGAAGCCTGACTCTAAGCCTTGGCTGGGAGCCGGACGAGCTGCCGATTACGCTGTACGATCTTATGATAAAAGCCATACAGGATAGACCTGTCCCCCATGGAGAAGGGATGCTTCATCACGAGGAAGGGGTGGATCTCCTGCCTGCCAACATCGAGCTGGCAGGCATGGAGATGTCGCTGATCAGCGTCATGTACCACGAAACGATACTCAAACAGGTGATTGAGCCTTACAAACATGAGTACGACTACATTCTCATAGATTGCGCGCCGTCGCTGGGCATGATGACCATCAACGCGCTGGCGGCAACGGATGGGATTGTTGTGCCGACGATTCCGCAGCATTTGCCGACAAAGGGCATCGAGAAGCTGCTGGAAAGCGTTCATCAGGTCAGGCGCGGAATCAACCCCAGCCTGAAAATCGAGGGGATTCTGATGACCCTGATGGACGGGCGAACGGTCTACGAGCGCGAAATCAGCGAGATGATTCGGAACGCATACGGCGGGAAAATTAACATCTTTGGAACGGAAATTCCGCGCTCCGTGCGGGCGGCGGAAACAAGCGCCGAGGGAAAGAGCATCTTTGCCTATGCGCCCAGAAGCAAGGTCGCGGAAGCCTATCGGCAGTTGACGAAGGAGGTGCTGGCGCTTGAAAAGCAGCGCGAAGAACATCGTGCTGAAATCGGTCGATGATATCTTTCAGACCGAGGAAAATCGAGCGGATGCACAGCGCGAGCGGGTGCAAGAGATTCCGCTTGACCAGCTCAAGCCGTTTAGAAATCATCCGTTTAAGGTGCGCGACGATCAGCGGATGCTCGATACGGTGGACAGCATTCGTGAATACGGCGTGCTGGTTCCCGCAATTGCGCGACCCGATCCGGAAGGCGGCTATGAGCTGATATCGGGGCATAGGCGTAAGCGCGGCTGTGAAATGGCGGGGCTTCAAACCATGCCGGTCATCATTCGGGATTTGGACGATGATGCTGCCGTGCTGGTGATGGTCGATTCCAACATCCAGCGCGAGGAGCTTCTGCCGAGTGAGCGGGCGTTTGCCTATAAGATGAAGCTCGAAGCGCTGAAACATCAGGGGGCACGGTCAGATTTAACTTCGTCCCAACTTGGGACGAAGTTACGCGCTGACGAATTGCTTGCTCAACAGGCAGGCGAAAGCAGAAATCAGGTTCAACGTTTTATCCGTTTAACTGAGCTGATTTCCGAGCTTCTGGATATGGTGGACGAGCGCAAGCTGGCGTTTAACCCCGCTGTGGAGGTGTCCTATTTGAAGCGGGATGAACAGCGGATGCTGCTGGAAGCGATGGATGCGGAGCAGACCACACCATCGCTTTCGCAGGCGCAGCGGCTCAAGAAATTCAGTCAGGAAGGGCGGCTGACGGAGGAGGCGATGTCCGCCATCATGAGCGAGGAGAAAAAGAGCGAAATGGACAAGGTGACGCTCAGAAGCGATACGCTGTACAAGTATTTTCCGAAGTCCTATACGCCCAAACAAATGGAGCAGACCATCATCAGGCTGCTGGACGTGTGGAAGCAGCGGCAGAAAAATCAGGAACGATAAAAGGACACTTGGAAGCGATAAAAGAAAGAGGGCGACAGAAGATACTGATTGAAAAAGACCTTTTCGGCACGGTCAGGGACAAGGTGAAAATTGCGCAGGAGCGCTTGAAGGCTTTTGAACCCAGCGAGGGTTACTACGTCGCGGACAGCGGCGGCAAGGATTCTGCATGTGTGCTGGTACTGTGCAAAATGGCTGGCGTTCGCTTTGATTCGCATTACAACATAACGACCGTCGATCCGCCCGAACTCGTGAGGTTTATTCGGGAAGCCCATCCCGAAACGGAACTGGTGCGTCCGCAGATGACCATGCGGGAACTGATTGTCAAGAACCAATTTCCGCCGACGAGAATCCAGCGATATTGCTGCGCGTCGCTCAAGGAAACGCAGGGAATCGGACGGATTGTGGTTACGGGTGTGAGATGGGCAGAGAGTGCCAATCGAAGAAAAAAGCGTGGGCTTGTCAATATAGGCGGTGCAGAAGCACAAGTCACAGCAGACGGTTTCAATGCGGATTATAAAAAGAACAAGTATGGAATCATCCTCAATTCGGACAATGTGGAGAATCGAAAGACCGTGGAACATTGTGTCCGTCAGGGAAAAATTGTGGTGAATCCCATCGTTGACTGGGAGGATAGCGACGTATGGTCTTTTTTGCGGAGCTACCGTATTCCGTACTGCAAACTGTATGACTGCGGGATAAAGCGCCTTGGATGCGTCTGTTGCCCGCTTGGAGGATCAGCGGGGATGCAGCGGGATTTGAAACGGTTTCCGCAGTTTCGGAAGTTTTACGCAGATGCGTTTGAACGGATGCTTCAAGCGCGGAGATTGTCGGGAAAAAAGATGATTCCCGAATGGGACAGCGGCGAGAGTGTGCTGATGTGGTGGATTGGCTTAAAACACCTGAACAAAGGAAATCAAATCAGCATGTTTGACGAACCTGCGCTTGAAGGAATCGTCGATCAAGACGAACTGGACGACGAAGCATTTCTGAATGGGCAATGAACATGGCCTGACAAAACGGCGTTTGTCGCTGGACACGCGCTTTTTGAATTTACAAACGGAACGGAGGTTTTCTATGTGGGCATATTTCGCGTAGAGAAAGTCAAGGATTACACGACCATCAGCAATTATCATTTGAGAGATAAGAATCTGTCCCTCAAGGCGAAGGGATTGTTGACTCTAATTCTGGCATTGCCGGAGGACTGGAATTTTACGATTCGCGGGCTGTCCGCCATCTGTAAAGAAGGGGCGGAGAGCATCGGGACGGCGCTCAAGGAGCTGGAAAAGGGCGGCTATCTGGTGCGCAAGCGTGTGCGCGGCGCAGATGGGCGTATGAGCGATACCGAGTATAACTTTTACGAAGAACCCGTCCAGCAGATGGAAGAACAGCCGGAAGAATCGGACGACGGGCAATCAGGCAGGGAAGAATCGGAGGCGGAAATATCGGAGGAGGAACAACCGCATACGGAAAAGCCGGATGCGGGAAAATCGGCACAATCAAATACTCATGTATCAAAAACGTATCCACCTAATACCCATAAATCCAATCCATATCCATCCCATCTTCAGACTTACGAAGCAGATGGATATGACGGGATGGGGAACTGTGTGGACGTGCAGACATGGAACAGGATTCGCTCGGAGGTTGAAAAGCAGATTTGCTTTGAAGCCTACGAAGGGACACGAAACGGCAGCGTCATTAACGAAATTGTCGAGCTGATGACCGAGATATACTGTATGCCCTGCGGAATGATGCGCATCAGCGGCGTTCCGTACAGCGTGGAGGTGGTCAAGAAGCGTTTTCATGAGCTGACTTCAAGCCACATTGACACGCTGCTATGGAGCATGAAACGGTCAAACAGGGAGATTCGGAACATCCGCAGCTACCTGCTGACCAGCCTGTTCCAAGCACCGACGACGACGGAAAACATCTTTGAGGCGGATATGCGGTACAGGGGGCTGGCTTAAAACGACCAAAATAACGGAGGAAAAGCGATATGAATTTTAACTACGTCTGTGAACTGAAAACGGCAAACGGTATGGCGGGGACGATGGCTTTCGGCGATCTGCTGGAAAACTGTATGCGTCAGCGCCTGATTGAGCAGTACAACGCGCCGGAATATGAGCGCGTCCAACTGCTGCATGAGTTGAGCGGGCTGTACAGCGAAGCCTACGAGAACACGACGCTGTTTTTCGGGGAAGAACCTGTGGAAGTCCGCTTCTTCGGCGTTCCGGGCGGCGACGAGGATGATTTCATGCTCAACGCCGTGACGAGATTGGAGGACGGACGCTGCTTCCTGTTCTCTGCAGACGATGATTTCATGCAGAGCTACGTCAGCAAACAGCGCTTTATGGCGGTGCTGTAAGGGGGCGGATGGGATGCGGTATCTGCTGCACAGGCTGCTGGAGCCGATGTAGAAACGGGCAGCACATTGCAAGGAGAGATTAGGGATCTTCACAGGACCCCCCTGTTTTTTCACACCCATTCGCACATTATCAAATCCTGATTTGACAAATCGTGATTTGATAAGGAGAAATTCAAATCATCATGCGGACACCATCTGCATCATTAAGAAGAAAGTGAAAAAGCAGAAAAGTGAATAGCCGTGGGACAGCTTGAAAAAGGCTGTCCTTATTTTGTATCAGGGAGTGTGTATGAAAAGAAATAAAAGGCGAAGAAAAAGTCCATTTTCACCGCTTACCCTTCTGGCGGCGCTGCTGCTCATCGGAGGGATGCTCGCTGTCGTCCTGCCCGTGCTGCAATGGGACGCGGAGGTGAGCGCGGAAGCAGGTGAATATGAGCAGCTTCGAGAGCAGAACCGGCAGGCGGAAGCGCGCGAAACCGTGGAAGAAGAAACGTTGAATCAGCACATTGTGCCGCCGATTTCGCTGGCGGAAGAAGGATTGCCCGTTCAGCAGTCTGAAAGCGCAGTCGGCGAACAGGCTATGGTGGACTTGTCCGCGTATCTGGCGCAAAATCCCGACTTTGTTGCGTGGCTGCGGATTCCGGGGACGAACGTGGATTATCCCGTCGTGCAGACGGATAATCCCGACTATTACCTGAACCATACGTTCAGCGGAAAGTCAAGCGTGGTCGGAACACTGTTTTCGTTGGCGGATGCGGATTATGCAGCGCCGGGACGGAACATCGCCATCTACGGACATCATCTGCGCAGCAGCGGCGAGAAGATGTTCACGTCGCTCATGCGGTACAAGAACCCGGATTTTTACGAGGACAACAAAACCGTCATGCTGGACAGCCTGTACCGCCACAGCGAATATACGATTTTTGCAGTCATGAACATGAAAGTCGGCGACTGGGAACCGTCGAGAACGACGTTTTCCGGGGACGCGGCGTTCATGGCGTTTGTCAATCGGGCAAATTCGGAATCCCTGTATGATACGGGCGTGGAAGTCGGCGCGGACGATCACATTCTGACCCTGATTACCTGCGACAGAAGCTATGCGGGCAAGGAAGGGCGGCTGGTGATTCTGGCGGTGGAGCGCTGAAAGGAAGGACTATGACAAAAAGAATTTGGGCAGGGCTGCTTGCGCTGGGTATGGCGCTGACGGCGCTGCCTTCCGGCATGTATGCGGAAGAAACGGTGTGGGAGGAAGAAACTGATGCGAGCGAGGAAACACTGGATGGCGGGCTGGATGAATCGGCAGAAGAATTTGCAGACGGTCTGCCGGACTACATCCCCGAACCGGAGGAAGATGTGGTGGACAGCGCGGCAGACGACGAATCTGCCGATGCGCTTCCAGAGCAGGAAGAAAGCCTGACGAAAGAAGCAATGCTGGACTTGCCGGATTTTATCCCGGAGGAGGAGCCGCTGACCTTGGAGGAGAGCGAACTGCCGCCTGTGCAGGAGGGCGACTTTGTTTGGGTTACGCCGAATACGCGCGTCTATCTGGATATCGACGAAACGGCGGGCGATGAGGACGACGGCGAGCTGTACGACGGCAATTTCGTGAATGAAGCCAACGTATATGTGGAACAGGTTCGGCAGGACGCGCAGGAGCGAACGTGGCTGCTGGTTCGGTATCTGTATGGCGAGGAAGAACCCAACGGCGAGATGGCATGGACGGACACGGCGACGGTCTGGACGCTGGCGGAGGAAACTCAGCCGTCCGACGCGGCGGATTATGACGTGACGGATTACGCTTTTCCGTTCACGCTGGTCGAGCTGTACGCGGCGGATACCCCGCCGAGGCTGCAAACGCTCAGTGGCAACACGGGCGAGTTTTATGCAGGGCAGACGGTGTACGCCTATTCCGTGCATGACGATGTGCAGATTGCGTCGCTCAAGAATTACGGCGCGATTTACGCAACCCAGCATTACATCAACGAGCATGTGGTCTACTGTCTTGAGCATACGATGAACAGCCCCGGCATCCGAAACAACTCTGATGGTCCGTATAAAGTCGTCGATCTGGCGCAGTACGGGCAGACGGCGGGTTACTCCGGCATCATATACAGCGAAAAGACGATGCACGCCATCGGCTGGGTGTTGCGGCACACGTTTCCTTTCATGGGGCTTGACCGTTACGAGGATGAATGTCTGGAATGGTCAAGAGCGGCTGGACAGTTTGCAATCCGGGAAGTAATCAAGCAGTTGGAAGGTTCGCAGTACGTCCGCGATTACTGGCACATGGACGAGTTCTACCGCGCATCCGGACAAGCGCCCGCGGATTATCTGGAATATGCGCGCTGGCTGGCTTCCTGCGCGATTCGGCGTTCCGGCATCACCGGCGATATCGGCATCAGCAACAAATCCATGACCATGCAGGGCGGCAGCTATGTCGGCACGGTCACGCTGACGACGGATGCCGACCTCATCCGCATCAGCCGCAGCGTCGGCAGTCTGACCGGCAACAGCGCCGGTTCGGACGGCGAATATTACTACCTGCACAGCGGCGACACGATTTCCGTCACCTCCACTCAAAGTACATTTGCCATCACCGCAGAGTCCGTTTCTTCCCAGGATGAAGAAGCGGCTTTTTTAGTCGGCATCCCGGACGCGGATATTCAGAAGGTCGTCATTCCGCAACACGGTCTGCCCGCGAAATTCAAAGCCGTGCGCATTGAGTTTGAACAGCCGTATGGCGCAATCGTCGTCGCCAAAACCAGCGCCAGTTCCGGCGCGGCACTTTCGGGCGCTGTCTTTGAATTGCTGAACAGCGCGGGCGCTGTCCTGCAATCCCAGACGACCGGCGCGGACGGCTCGGCGACCTTCTCCAATGTGCAGGCGGGTACATATACCGTGCGCGAAAAGAATGCACCGCAGGGATATCAGGTTTCCGTGCAGGGCAGTCAGACTGTTACTGTCGCTGCCGGTGCAACCTCCCGGATTTCCTTTGCCAATGCACCGATTCAGGGAAGAATCCGCATCATCAAGACGGACAGTCTGACGCATGAGCCGCTGGCAGGCGTGCAGTTCATCATTACGCGCCTGTCTGCGCCGCCGTCTGCCAACGGCGCGGGCGTTGGCGAAACCATCCTGCTCACCATCAACGAGCAGGGTGCTGCGGAAACCGGCTGGCTCGACTATGGCAGATACCGCATCGAGGAAACCGCCGTGCCCGCGCACTATGTCGATGCGCCGTTCCGAACGGAAATCGACTGCTTTGAGGGCGGCAAGACCTACGAAATCGCAGCGATGAACGAGCCGACAAAGGGCTGGCTGCGCCTGACCAAGACGGATCGCAAAAACGGAAATCCCGTTGCGGGCGTGACCTTCGACATCTACGAAAACGACGCTTATGGAAATGCGCTGGTCGGCAGCATGACGACCGATGAAAACGGCGTCGCCGTATCCGAGCCGCTGCGCAAGGGACGCTATCTCGTCCGTGAGCATGGCGAAACGGCGGGCTATGTTTTTGAAGAAATCACGCTGGACGCGACCGTGAAATCGGATGAAACCACCGACCTGTCCGCGACCAATCAGCCCGTTATGACGCGCATCCGCATCAAAAAGCGCGACAAAGACGAATACGCGCAGACCGACGCGCCCTCCGTCCGCGGCGACGGCGAGCGTGAAGCGCATCGACGTGGATGTGACGGCGGCCAGCCCGATGAGCGTGGTGGC
>ERZ826146.2049-NODE-2049-length-16380-cov-15.686922_pt1 | contig 16380 bp, 15 predicted proteins | sample MGYA00519857_ERZ826146 | MGnify/ENA primary metagenome ERZ826146 (study PRJEB31778, sample SAMEA3449222) | human gut metagenome | biome: human gut; feature: human-associated habitat; material: faeces | place: United Kingdom | collected 2010/2012 ...
AAGCGAACACATGACATCGGGCATTGCTGCCGTGATGACGCTGCCATGCAGCGGCCTGCCGGAAAAAAGCCTTGACCGGCGGGCTGCCCTTTACTCCCCTTTATCTTTTTTATTGATACCAGAAACTGCCGCTTCTGTCAAGGGGGAAAATGCGGTTTTGCGCAAAAATTCAACCGTTTAAATCGTCAGTCCACCACCGGCACATCCAGCCCGAACTCCTGCGGGCGGAAGCGGGGACAGACGTTCTCGGTGATGCAGATGACCGAAGCGGCAAGACGGCTGCCGATCTCGCAGGATTCTGCCAGCGTTTTGCCGTAGGTCAGGCCGATGACCGTGCCGGCAAAGAAGGCGTCCCCCGCGCCGGTGGTGTCCATAACGTCCACCTTTTTGGCGGGTACGATGCCGCAGCTGCCGTCCGCACAGGCGTATACCGCGCCCTGCCCGCCCATGGTCACCACCATGCTGGGAATGTTGGCGCTGCGCACGTTGCCCGTGAGCACCCGGCACATCTCGTCCGGGGAGAGGCGGTCGTAGTCGTCCGAGAACAGCAGCCCGGCCTCCTGCTGGTTGCATACAAAACAATCGATCTGCTGCAAAAAATCCCGCCGCTCCATGGCGATGCTCATGTTGGAGACCACGGCAAACACCTTTTTGCCGTACTTTTTGGCGTAGCGCAGGGTCTGCTTCACCGTTTCTTTTTCGAGGTCCAGTTCCAGCGCAATGGAATCGCAGTCTGCAAAAATGGCGTCGCCCTGCTCCTGCAGCAGGCCGGTCAGCGGGGTGGTGTCTGGCCGCTTGGAGATGGCGGCGTGCACATCGCCGTCGTTGTCAAAAATGGCCAGCCATGTGCCCATGCCGTCCGGCTTTTTCTGGATAAAGCGGGTGTTGACCTTGTGCCTTGCCAGCTTGTCGATGACGTCCTGTCCCATGCCGGTGTCATCCACCAGACCCACAAAGGTGGGACGCAGCTCTACGTTGGCGATATCCTCCACCACGTTGCGGCTCACACCGCCGTGTACCTGCTCGATGCGTCCGGCGTTGCGACCGCCGGGGATATAGGTGGAAAGAGGATAGCCCTTGATATCCACAAAAACAGCTCCGATGACTACGATGCCCATAAACGATAAACCTTTCTGACTTCAGTTGATTTTACCTGTATTATACAGGAAGCAGACAAAAGATGCTATCCTTTTGCGGAAAAATATCTCTCGGTCACGCCCCCTTTCCGTGAAAAAGGGCTTCCGAAAAGTCCGCAGACTTTTCGGAAGCCCAAATAAAAAATAATTTTTCCTCTGATGATGCCCAGAGCGCAACGGAGGGCATTCTGAATCAGCCCCTGTCACATCGCCGTGCGAGCGGTGCGCACCAGATACTCCATGGCCTGCACCGGGTACTGCCCGGCGGCGGTCTCGCCGGTGAGCATCAGGCTGGATGCGCCGTCCAGTACGGCATTGTAGATGTCGCTCACCTCGGCGCGGGTGGGTACAGCCCGGGTGTGCATGCTGTCCAGCATCTGGGTCACCACCATAAAGGGTACCCCGGCTGCCCGGCAGGCAGCAGAAAGCTGTTTCTGGCAGCGGGGCAGCTCCCACAGGGGCATGGCGTTGCCAAGGTCGCCCCGGGCAATGACCACCTCGTCCACCAGCGGCAAAAACTCCGGCAGCGCCTGTACGCCCGCAAGGTTTTCAATTTTGGCAAGGATCTTCAGCTGCGGTGCACCGGCTTCTGCCAGCGCCTGCCGCAGGCTGCGGATATCCGCAGCGCCGCGCACAAAGGGCAGCATGACCCCGGTAACGCCGCAATCGGCGGCGATGGAAAGGTTCTCCTTGTCCTCGGTGGTCAGGGTGGGCATCTGGATATCCGCCCCCGGTGCTGCCAGACTTTTGCGGCTTTGCAGCACCCCGCCCCGCATTACGGTGCACACAAGAGCTTCCGGCTCTGCGGTGTCCACCCGCGCCAGCAGCTTGCCGTCATCCAGCAGCAGCTCCTGCCCGGGCTGCACACCCTGCACCAGCGCGGCAGGGCAGGGGATGCCCTGCGCGCCCAGACGCACGGTCTGTCCGGCGGCCAGGGACAGCGGCTGCGGCAGACGACCGATGCGTAATTCCGGCCCCTGCAGATCAATGAGCAGCTTTTTGACCCCGGCTTTGCGCAGCAGCGCCAGCCAGTCCTTGTGCGCTGCCAGCGGACCGTGAGAAAGGTTCATGCGGATGCCGGTCATGCCGGCTTCCACCATCTGCTGCAAAAGCTTTACATCGGCACAGGCAGGGCCGATGGTTCCATAAAAATCCATAATTCCTCCTGCAATTCACGTTTTCTTTCTATTGTAGCATGACCGCGCTGCAAAAGATAGCCCGGCGGCGCACAAAAAAACACCGGAAGCTGATGCAAAGCCTCCGGTGTCTTTTTATGATGCCTTATGGGGTTTACTGCTACACTTTGCACCGCCTGCGTTCAGTACAAAGCTTACAGCTCCCTCTATTTTTAAAGGTTGTACTTAGTGTACAGCATTTCGGGCAGTTCGTCAAGAGCTTTTTCCAGCTTTTGCCGGCAAAAACCGGAATATCACAACATTATCACAACTGCAGCTGGTGGTAGCACGCGCCCTCCATGGTCTTCCAACAGGCGGTGCTTCCCTCCAGGGTCATGTAGCTGTGGGCGGTGTTTTCCTTGGGAATGCTTACGGAGCCGGGGTTTAAGTAAAGGCTCCCCTGCCCGAAGTTTGTCCATGCGGGCACATGGGTGTGACCGTGGAGCAAAATATCCCCCGGGGCAAGGGGCGGCAGATGGTTCAGGTTGAACACATGGCCGTGGGTAACGTAGACCAGCCGCTGCCCCACCGGCAACACGGCGTAGTCTGCCAGCACCGGGAAGGTGAGTACCATCTGGTCTACCTCGGCGTCGCAGTTGCCGCGCACACACAGCAGCTTGGGCGCAAGGCTGTTCAGCAGCGGAATCACCTTTTTGGGGGCGTAATCCCGGGGCAGGTCGTTGCGGGGGCCGTGGTAGAGCAGGTCTCCCAGAAACAGCAGGCGGTCGGCCTGTTCCCGTTCAAAGGCCTGCTGCAGCTGCTGCGCATAATAATAGGAGCCGTGCAGGTCTGATGCGATCATCCATTTCATATATAATGCCCTCCCTCAGAGCCGGTTTGCCTTATTGTAGCGCCTGCTGTAAAAATGGTCAAGTGATTACAAAAGTCGTACTTTTGTACCGAAACCCCTTGACACGCCGCTGAGGATGTGGTATTCTGCTGGAGTTGCAGCCCGCAAATGCGCAGGCTGCATATCGCGGACAGCTGCCGCGATCATAAAAACCGTGTGGATTTTTACAGCAACATTGCTACTTTTCGCCACACAATGACCTCACAAGGGCCATTGTGTGGCTTTTTTGTGCGCCGGAAACCGGCTGCAGGCCGGTGCTGCGCCTTCCACGCTTTGAACTTTTACAGATAGCAGGTGAATTTTTTTCAATGAACGAAACTTTTATGAAGGAGAAGCCGGTGCTGCCGCTGCTGCTCTCGATGGCACTGCCCAACGTGGTCTCCATGCTGGTGAACAGCCTCTACAACATCGTGGATAGCCTGTTTGTGGCGCGCATCAGCGAGGACGCCATGACCGCGTTAAGTCTGGTGTTCCCCATCCAGAACTTTTCCAACGCCATTGCCATCGGCTTTGGCATCGGCATCAACGCCATGATCGCGCTGTATCTGGGCGCGGGCGACCACGAAAAGGCCGAGACGGCCGCAACCCACGGCTTTGTGCTCAGCCTTGTGCACGGCGTGGTGATGATGGCGGTCAGTATCGCCATCATGCCCGGCTTTCTGCGCCGCTTTACGCAGGACGAGACGCTGATCGCCGCCGGCATCACCTACTCTACCATTGTGTTCCTGTTTTTGGTCGTGAACATGGTCTCGCTGGCCTTTGAAAAGATCTTTCAGGCGGTGGGCCGCATGAAGGTGTCCATGGTCGCGCTGATCACCGGCTGCGTGTGCAATATTTTGCTGGACCCGGTGCTCATCTTCGGGCTTGGGCCGGTGCCTGCCATGGGCATTGCGGGCGCGGCACTGGCTACCGGCATCGGTCAGGTGCTCAGCGTGGTGGTCTACCTTGTGGTCTACCTGCGCACCGAGCTGCCGGTGCGGCTGCGCCGCAGCTGTCTGCGCCCGGACGCGGCGTTGGACGGCAGACTGTACGCCATCGGCGTTCCGGCCATCCTGAATCTGGCGCTGCCCTCGCTGCTGGTCACCTTTCTTAACGGATTGCTGGCGGCTTTTTCTCAGAGCTATGTGGTGGTGCTGGGCATCTATTATAAATTGCAGACCTTTTTGTATCTGCCTGCCAACGGCTTCGTGCAGGGTATGCGTCCCCTTATCGGCTACAACTACGGCGCGCGGGAGCACGCCCGGGTGAAAAAGCTGTTCCAGTTGACCCTGCTCATGAGCGCGGCCATCATGGCGGCGGGCACTGTCATCTGTCAGGTTGCTTCCGGGCAGCTGATAGGACTGTTCACCCAGAACCCCGAAACCATCGCCGCCGGGCAGACCGCGCTGCGCATCATCAGCATCGGCTTTGTCATCTCGGCAGTCTCCACCACCGCCTCCGGTGCGCTGGAGGGTCTGGGCAAAGGTGCAGAATCGCTGGTCATCGCGCTGTGCCGGTACGTTGTTTTCATCATGCCGCTGGCTGCACTGCTGTGTAACTGGCTGGGCGCAGACGGCGCATGGCACGCCTTCTGGCTTACCGAGGTGCTGGCGGCAGTGGTCTCCGGTATCGTCTACCACCGGGCGGTCACACATAAAAAATAAGAATTTCTGATAGGGGCGTTTCATAACGTCCCTATTTTTCATTGACACTACGGGAAAAGTACGGTAAAATAATTTTCGTGTTTTGACAAAAACTGTCAGTGCGCAAGATATTACAGAGGATGTGGAAGTATATGATCGAGACCATTGCCGCCGTCAATCAGGCGGTGAACAGCTTTATCTGGGGCATCCCCGCCATGGTGTGCATCATTGGCGTGGGGCTGCTGCTCAGTGTCCGCACGGGCTTTTTGCAGATCCGCAAATTCCCCTATGCCATCCGAACCACCGTGGGCCGGATGTTCCGCAAGCGGGATGCTTCGGACGGTGCCATGACCCCCTTTCAGGCGGTGTGCACCGCGCTGGCGGGCACAGTGGGCACCGGCAACATTGCCGGTGTGGCGGGTGCTATTGCCATCGGCGGCCCGGGTGCCGTGTTCTGGATGTGGTGCTCTGCGCTGCTGGGGATGTGCACCAAGTTTGCCGAGGTGACGCTGGCCGTGCATTTCCGGGAGCGCAGCGATACCGGCGAGTGGGTGGGCGGCCCGATGTACTATATTAAAAACGGCCTTGGCCGCCGCTGGCAGTTTCTGGCCGTGCTGTACGCGCTGTTCGGCGTGCTGACCGTGTTCGGTACCGGCAACGCAACGCAGGTGAATACCATCGTGGCAGCAGTGGATACCGCCCTGCTGGAATACGGGCTGGTGGGCGGCAGCTTTCTGCCCACCCTCAACCTCATCGTGGGCATCCTTGTGGCGGTGCTGGTGGCGCTGGTGCTGCTGGGTGGTATCAAGCGCATTGGCAGCGTGAGCGAGAAGCTGGTGCCCTTTATGGCACTGTTCTATATTGTGCTGTCGGTGGGCGTGGTGGTGCTCAACTTCTCCCGCCTGCCCTATGTGCTGGAATCCATCGTAGCGGGTGCGTTCAACCCCGCTGCCTTTACCGGCGGCACCATCGGCAGTCTGTTCGTCAGTATGCAAAAGGGCGTTTCCCGCGGCATCTTTTCCAACGAGGCCGGTCTTGGCACCGGCTCTATCGCCCATGCCTGCGCCGATACCAAAAAGCCAGTCAAGCAGGGCATGTTCGGTATTTTTGAGGTGTTTGCCGATACCATCGTCATCTGCACCCTGACCGCGCTGGTCATCCTGTGCAGCGGCACCCCGGTCAGCTACGGCGCAGCGGCGGGTGCTGAGCTGACCATCTCCGGCTTTACCACCACCTACGGCGGCTGGGCGTCTATCTTTACTGCCGTGGCGCTGTGCTGCTTTGCCTTTTCCACCATCATCGGCTGGGGTCTGTACGGCTCCCGCTTTCTGGTGTTCCTGTGCAAGAGCAACAAAGTGGCGCGCCCCTTCTTTGTGGTGTATGCTCTGGTAGCCATTCTGGGCGCTACCATGGATCTTGGTCTGCTGTGGAGCATCGCCGACACCTTCAACGGCCTGATGAGCATCCCCAACCTCATTGCATTGCTGCTGCTTTCCGGTACGGTGGTGCAGCTGACCCGCGCCTTTTTTAAATCAGAAGGGTGAGCAGCAGCTCTGCCCATAGTGGACAGAAACGCCGGAACGTGGTATACTGAGAAAAAACAACGGTGGCTATGCACCACAGGAGGTTCTAACGTGGAAAACTTTAACGAACTGCTGCAAAAGTATGCAGATTTTATCGTCCGGGTGGGTGTGAACCCGCAGCCGGGGCAGACCCTGATCATCAACTGCCCGCTGGAAGGTGCCCCGCTGGCACGGCTGTGCGTGCGCAGCGCCTACGAGGCCGGTGCGCGGGACGTGCAGGTGAACTGGCAGGATGACGCCGTTACCCGCATCCGCATGGAGCTGGGCAGCGAGGACGCCCTGACCGACCACAAGGGCTGGCAGCTGCGCCGCTATCTGGACTATGCCGAGAGCGAGGGCGGTGTGTGCGTGCTGCACCTCATCGCGGACGACCCGGAGTTGTTCGCCGGGCTGGACGGTGCCAAGATCAGCCGGGTGAACAGCGCGAACCGCAGCTTTATGCAGCCGTGGCGGGAGTACACCATGAACGACAGGGTGCAGTGGTCCATCGCCGCCCTGCCCGCAGAGCCGTGGGCAAAGAAGATGTTCCCGGAGCTGGACACTGCCGCCGCCATTGAGGCACAGTGGAAGCTGATCTTTGATACCTGCCGCGTGACCGGCGGCGACCCGGTAGGGGAGTGGCAGAAGCATCTGGACCGCCTGAACGAGCTGGGCGCAAAGATGAACGCCCTGGATCTGGAAAGCGTGCATTTTGAAAGCGCCAACGGCACCGACCTGACCGTGGGTCTGGCGGAACAGGCGGTGTGGGAGAGCGCCGGCAGCAAAAACGAGAAGGGCGTGCCCTTCCTGCCCAACATCCCCACCGAGGAGGTGTTCACCGCGCCCCATAAGGATAAGGTGGACGGCATCGTTTACGGCACAAAGCCCTACGTCTTTAACGGTCAGCTCATCAAGAATTTCCATGTCACCTTCAAGGATGGCAAGGTGGTGGAGCACGGCGCCGACGAGGGCGCAGACCTGCTGGGCCAGCTGCTGGACACCGACGAGGGCGCACGCCACATCGGTGAGGTGGCACTGGTGCCCGCCTCTAGCCCCATCAACCGCAGCGGCAAGCTGTTCTACAACACCCTGTTTGACGAGAACGCTGCCTGCCACATCGCCTTTGGCGACAGCTACCCCGGCACCACCGTGGGCGGCACCGGCCTTTCCAAGGAGGAGCTGGCAGCCCGCGGCATGAACCACTCCTCCCTGCACGAGGACGTGATGATCGGTGCAGAGGACAGCCGCATCACCGGCAAATGCCGCGATGGCCGCACCGTGCCGCTGTTTGAAAACGGCGTCTGGGTGCTGTAAAAAGCCCCAAAGGGTGCGCAACGGCAAAAAAATTGCGAAAATGCTTGCATAAATCGCAAGAGTATGCTATATTCTAGTAGTACGATATAGTTTAACCTGAAACGTGGGCCGCAAGGTCCGCGTTTCTTGTTTGTTTGGAGGTTTTTTATGGCGAAGCAGTCTGGCGGCAACACCGCGCAGAGAGTGGAAGCGCTTGTCCGTCCCACGGTGGAAGGCATGGGTCTGCGCCTGTGGGATGTGGTTTTTGAGAAGGAAGGGCCGGACTGGTATCTTCGCATCCTCATCGACCGGGACGGCACCATGGATACCGACACCTGTGCAGAGGTGTCCCACGCACTGGATCCCATTCTGGATGAGGCAGACCCCATCGACCAGAGCTATTATCTGGAAGTGGGCAGCCCCGGCCTTGGCCGCAAGCTGACCCGCCCGGAGCACTACGAGGCGCTCAAGGGCCAGAAAGTGCGGGCAAAGCTCATCCGCCCCAACGCTGACGGCGTGCGGGAGCTGTCCGGCATCCTGACCGGCCGCGAGGGCAGCACCGTGACGCTGGAAACCGAGAACGGCCCCGTGACCTTTGAGGTGAATGCAGCCTCCGGCGTGCAGCTGTGCGACGACGAGGATTTGTTCAACTGAGAAGAACCGTCTCTGATGGAGAAAAGAGAACAAAATATATAGGAGGAACCCGAAAAATGACAGCAGCGAATAAGGACTTTTTTGAAGCGCTCTCCATGCTGGAGCATGAGCGCGGCATCACCGCAGAATACCTGATCGAAAAGATCAAGGCGGCTATCATCATTGCCGTCAAGAAGAACTATGAGGTCGAGGAGGATCACATCCGGGTGGATATCGACCCCGACACCGGCCGCTTTGACGTGGCACTGATCCAGGATATCGTGGCAGACGAGGACTGGTACGACGAGCACGCCGAGATCGGTGTGACCGAGGCACGCAAGATCCGCAGCAGCTACGAGGTGGGCGACCGCATCATCACCCCGCTCAAGACCCGCGATTTTGGCCGTATTGCCGCCCAGACCGCAAAACACGTCATCCGTCAGGGCATCCGCGAGGCTGAGCGCAACCAGCAGCTCAGCGAGATCCAGTCCCGCGCACATGACATCGTGCAGGCCACCGTTACCCGCGTGGATACCGAGAAGGGCATCGTAGCGCTGGATCTGGGCAAGGGCGGCGAGGCTGTTCTGCCCCGCAACGAGCAGGTGCCCGGCGAGGTGTACACCGAGGGTGAGACCCTGCAGGTCTACATCGTGGACGTGGTCAGCACCGAGCGCGGCCCCCGCGTGATGATCAGCCGCACCCATCCCGGCCTTGTCAAGCGCCTGTTTGAGCTGGAAGTGCCCGAGATCTTTGACGGCACTGTGGAGGTAAAGGCCATCAGCCGCGAGGCCGGTGCCCGCACCAAGATGGCTGTCTGGTCCAAGGACCCCAACGTCAACCCCGTTTCTGCCTGCATCGGCCCCCACGGCGACCGTGTGGCCGCTGTGGTCGAGAAGCTGGGCGGCGAGAAGATCGACATCGTGAAGTGGAGCGAGGATGTCTCTGAGTTCATCTCTGCTGCCCTCAGCCCCGCTAAGGTCCTCAAGGTCGAGCTGCTGCCCGGCGAGACCCGCTCCTGCCGCGTCACCGTTCCCGACCAGCAGCTGAGCCTCGCCATCGGCAACAAGGGCCAGAACGCCCGCCTGTGCGCCCGCCTGACCGGCTACAACATCGACATCCGCCCCGAAAGCGGCTACTACGGTGAGGAAGAGCCCAAGGCAGAACAGCCGAAGACCGAGGAGACTGCGGAATAATCCGCCGCCCCACGCCGAAGGAGGGAAATCGGATGGCACAAAAGAAGATCCCTGCCCGCCAGTGCATCGGCTGTATGACCAGCCGCCCCAAAAAGGAACTGGTGCGGGTGGTGCGTGCGCCCAGCGGCGAGATCAGCATCGACCTCGTGGGCAAAAAGCCCGGCCGCGGAGCCTACCTCTGCCCGGACCCGGCCTGTCTGGCCAAGGCAAAAAAGAAAAAGGCGCTGGAGCGCTGCTTTGAGCAGCCGGTTCCCGCCGAAGTGTATGACGCACTGGCCGCGCAGCTGGCCGGTGCTGCAAAGGAGGCAGAGCAGAATGGCGAAGCATAAGAACAACACCCCCGAAAAGCCCGCCCTGCCCCCGCAGGAAGCGCTGTATCAGGCCGTGAGCCTCTGCCGCAAGGCCGGGGCCTTGACCATGGGCTTCGACGCCGTGGAGGATGCGTGCGTCAAAGGCAAGGCATGGCTCGTGATGGTGGCATCCGACGCCAGCGCCAAGACCATGCAGCGGCTGAACTACGCAGTGGGTGATCTCGTGGACGTGATCACCATGCCGCTGACGCAGGACCGGCTGGCCGATATCAGCCGCAAACCGGTGGCGGTGTACGCCGTGACCGACCGCAACCTCGCAAAGCTCTGCTTTGACCGTCTTTCGGACTGCGGGGCAATCAAAAATGAGGAGGATATGAGCGAATGACCGTAAAATATAAAGTAAGCGATTTTGCAAAGGACCTGAATGTTTCGGCAAAGAAGGTCCTCGATGAGCTGGCCGCCATGGGCAGCACCGGCAAGAAGAACAGCTCCACTCTGGAGGAGAACGAGCTGAACTACCTGCTGGAGAAATTCAGCAAGGACAACAGCGTGGCCGACCTGACCGAGTACCTGAACAGCGCAAAGCAGCCGGTTCAGGAGAAGAAGGCCGAGAAGAAGGCAGAGAAAAAGGCCGAGCAGCCCAAGGCCGAAAAGCCCGCTCAGCCCGAAAAGAAGGCCGAACCCGCTGCCCAGAACAATAACAACAAGAAGCACGGCGAGAAGAAGAACGAGCAGCACAAAAAGCGCGAGGAGAAGACCGTCTCCCTGAGCGAGCTGGCCCGCGAGACCGGTGCCAAGGCAACGGCTGCCCCGGCCCAGTCCGTCTCCGTCCGCCGCGAGGACAGTCAGGTCACCGTCGATACCCGCACCGTGGATGTCAATGTGGATCGTTTCGATGCGCGTTACGATGATCTGGCTTCCACCAAGAACACCGAGAACCGCCGCAAGCCGACCCCGCAGGGCAACAAGCAGAAGTTCACCCAGCGCGGCCAGCGCCAGCGCCAGCAGTTCCAGAAGGGCAAGCGCGAGACCGAGTTCGAGCGTCTGCAGCGCATCCAGCTGGAAAAGGCCCGCAACGCGCAGCTGAAGGTCTCCATCCCCGACGAGATCACCGTCGGTGAGCTGGCTGCCCGCCTGAAGCAGCAGGCCGGTAAGGTCATCGCCAAGTTCATGCAGATGGGCGAGATGCACGCCATCAACGACGTCATCGATTTCGACACCGCTTCTCTGCTGGCGGAGGAGTTCCACGCCAAGGTCGAGCACGAAGTCCACGTCACCATCGAAGAGCGCCTGTTCACGCAGGAAGAGGACGCCGCCGAAGATCTGGTGGAGCGTCCGCCGGTCGTCTGCGTCATGGGCCACGTTGACCACGGCAAGACCAGTATCCTTGACGCCATCCGCAAGACCAATGTTACCGCGGGCGAGGCCGGCGGCATCACACAGGCCATCGGTGCTTATCAGGTCAAGGTCAACGACAGCCTGATCACCTTCCTCGACACGCCGGGCCACGAGGCATTCACCTCCATGCGTGCCCGCGGCGCGAACATGACCGATATCGCGGTTCTGGTCGTGGCAGCCGATGACGGTATCATGCCCCAGACCGTCGAGTCCATCAACCACGCCAAGGCTGCCAACGTCAAGCTGATCGTGGCCATGAACAAGATGGATAAGCCCACCGCCAACCCGGAGCGGGTCATGGAAGGCCTGACCAAGTACGGCATCATCACCGAGGACTGGGGCGGCGATGTCGCCTGCATCCCCGTTTCCGCACTGACCGGCATGGGCATCAACGACCTGCTGGAGCGCATCGCGCTGGAAGCTGAGGTCATGGAGCTGAAGGCGAACCCCAACCGCCGCGCCAAGGGTGCTGTCGTTGAGGCTCGTCTGGATAAGGGTCAGGGCCCCATTGCCACCATTCTGGTTCAGAACGGCACCCTGCACGCCGGTGATGTCATCATCGCCGGTACCGCCGTGGGCCGCGTGCGCACCATGCGCAACGATAAGGGTCAGATGCTGGAGAATGCCGGCCCCTCCACCCCTGTGGAGATCACCGGCCTGACCGCCGTTCCCGAAGCGGGCGACCTGTTCGAGGCCGTTGCCGACGAGCGTCTGGCCCGTGAACTGGCCGAGCAGCGCATCGCTGCCGCCAAGGAGAAGCAGTTCTCCTCCTTCCAGAAGGTCACGCTGGATAACCTGTTCAGCCAGATGGCACAGAACGACATGAAGGAGCTGGCCATCGTGGTCAAGGCCGACGTGCAGGGCTCTGCCGAGGCTGTGAAGCAGAGTTTGGAGAAGATCTCCAACGACGAGGTGCGTGTGCGCGTCATCCACGCCGGTGTCGGCGCCATCAGCAAGTCTGACGTCGATCTGGCCGATGCCTCCAACGCCATCATCATCGGCTTCAACGTCCGCCCGGACAACGTGGCCAAGGAAGAAGCTGCTGCCACCAAGGTGGAAATGCGTATGTACCGCGTCATTTACGACGCCATCAACGATGTCACCGACGCTATGAAGGGTATGCTGGCACCCAAGTTCCGCGAGGTCTCTCTGGGCGAACTGCAGGTGCGTCAGGTGTACAAGATCTCCAACGTGGGTACCGTTGCAGGCTGCCGCGTGACCAGCGGCAAGATCACCCGCGACAGCAAGGTGCGCGTGGTACGTGACGGCATTGTCATCGCCGAGGACGAGATCGCATCCCTGAAGCGCTTCAAGGACGACGCTAAGGAAGTGGCCGAGGGCTACGAGTGCGGCGTGACCCTGGAGAAGTTTGCGGACGTCAAGGAAGGCGACGTGTACGAGGCCTTCAAGATGGAAGAGTACCGCGACTAAGCAAAAACCGAATATATAACAGCTTCCCGGCAGAAAAGGCTTCCCCCGTCCGGGGGAAGCTGTCGAACGAAGTGAGACTGATGAGGGCGTATCTTTCGCAGGTGTGGAGCGTGCGCCCTCATCCGTCGTTTTGGCAGACAAATGCCGCCTTGCCCCGGCCGGGGCAAGGCTTTGGGAAGCTGCCGGACAGAATTTGGAGAAAACTATGTCTCAGAAAAATATGGGCCGTCTTGCGCAGGATATGAAGCGCGAGGTCATTGCCATCATCGGCCGACTGAAGGACCCGCGGCTGGAGGGCGGTCTGCTGACCGTCACCCGTCTGGACGTGACGCCGGATCTGGATGTGGCAAAAGTGTATGTAAGCGTGATGGGCCGCGCAGACGGCCCCAAGCCTGCTATTGAAGCGCTGAACCGTGCCGCAGGCCATGTGCGCACCGAGGTCAGCAAAAAAATGCACATCCGCAAGGCACCCCGCTTCATCTTTGTGGAGGATGACGGTGCCGCCTACGCCGCCCACATCAACGAGCTGCTGCGCAGCCTGAACGTGAACGGCGAGGAGGAAGCACAGCCTGTCGATACCGAACAGACCGAGGACTGACTGCCTTTGCGGAAAGGATGGATCATTGGATGACAGAACAACTGGATGTGCAGCAGATGGCGCAGCGCCTGCTGGCTGCGGATAACATTTTGATTCTGTGCCACAAAAACCCGGACGGTGACACCATCGGCTGCGGCAGCGCCCTGTACTATGCGCTCAAAGCGCTGGAAAAAACGACGGCGGTGCTCTGCTCCGATGCCATTCCGTCCCGCTACGCCTTTACGAACCCACGGCTGTTCAAGGGCGAGTTCGAGACCCGCACTGTGATTGCGGTGGACGTGGCCGGTTTGCAGCTGTTTGGCGAAAATAACGGTGTGCCGCAGTACGCACGCCATGTAGACCTGTGCATCGACCACCACGCAGGCAACAACGGCTATGCCGATTTTACCCTTCTGGATGCCGGTGCCGCTGCGGCAGCGGAACTGCTGTATCAGGTCATCGTGGAGATGGGGGTGACTATCACCCCCCACATTGCCGACTGCCTGTACACCGGCATTGCTACCGACACCGGTTGCTTCAAGTTCTCCTCCACCACAGCTAACACCCACACGGTGGCGGCAAAACTTATTGAAGCCGGCTGTCATGTGGAGGAGCTGAACACCCTGCTCTTTGACACAAAGCCCCGTGCCCGCATGGAGGCCGAGCGCATCGCCCGCAACCATCTGGAGTACTATCTGGACGGTCGCTGCGCCCTGATCTACCTGACGAGAGACGAGATACGGCAGAGCGGGGTAGACCCCGCAGATCTGGAGGAACTGACCAGTCTGCCCATCAGCATCGAGGGAGTCAAGGTGGGTCTGACCCTGCGCCAGCAGCCCGGCGGCAGCTACCGCATCAGCGTGCGCACCGCAAAGGGCGTGGACGCCTGTGCCATTGCCCGGCGTCTGGGCGGCGGCGGCCACACCCGCGCAGCGGGTTGTGAACTGCTGGGCGACCTTGAAAACGCCAAAAATGCGATCCTTGCAGAGGTGGAAGCCGAGCTGGACGCACCGCAGGAGGAAGCATAATGCAGGGCATCCTGATCGTAGACAAGCCCATGGACTGGACCAGCTTTGACGTAGTGGCAAAGCTGCGCGGCGTGCTGGGTACACGCAAGCTGGGGCACAGCGGTACGCTGGACCCCATGGCCACCGGCGTTCTGCCGGTGTTCTGCGGCGGTGCCAGCAAGGCGGTGGATCTGCAGCTGAACCACGACAAGACCTACCGCGCCACCCTGCGCTTGGGCGCACGCACCGATACCGGCGATAGCACCGGCACTGTGCTGGAAACTGCACCCGTCACCGCCGGAGAGAAGGAACTGCTGGCTGTGCTGCCGCAGTTTGTCGGCCCGCAGATGCAGGTGCCGCCCATGTACTCGGCAGTCAAGATCAACGGTCAGCCGCTGTATAAGCTGGCGCGTGAGGGCGTGACCGTGGAACGCAAGGCGCGCCCTATTGAAATTTACGGCATCGAGTACGGCGGCAGTCCGGAAGAAAACGAGTATGTGCTGACGGTGCGCTGCTCCAAAGGCACCTATATCCGCACCCTGCTGGAGGATATCGCCGCCGCAATGGGGCAGAAGGGCACCATGAGCGCGCTGCGCCGCACTGCTGCCGGTCTGTACACCGAAGCAGATGCCCACACGCTGGAAGAAATTCTTGCCGCAAAGGAGCAGGGGAACGCTGCACTGGAAGCACTGATGCTGCCGGTGGAAAGCGTGTTCACCCCGCTGCCGCTGCTGATGGTGGAGCCATGGGTGGAGCAGCACCTGTACAACGGCTGTCCCACCAGCCGCTACCCCGCAGCAGACGGACGCTACCGGGTGCGCAATGCCGCCGGGCAGTTCCTTGGCCTTGCTAACATTACCGGCGGGGTGCTCCGGGTGGAAAAACTGTTCGTGGAACGTAATTGAGCAATAAAGGAAACAAGACCCATGCAGATCATTTCTCAGTTTGCCCCGCTGCCGCTGGCACAGCCCGCAAAGGGTACCGCCGTGGCCATGGGCTACTTTGACGGCATCCATATCGGCCACCGGGCGGTGATCGAAGGGGCTGTGCAGTGGGCAAAGACCCATGATGCAGCTCCGGCGGTGTTCACCTTCCGCCTGCCGGTGGAAAATAAAATGAAGGGCAAGCGCCTGCTCTCCACCGAGGATAAGCACGCCCTGATCCACAGCCTTGGGGTGGAGTATTACCTCACCCCGGACTTTGAGGCGATCAAGGCACTGAGCCCGGAGGAGTTTGTGCGCGGCATCGTGGAAAACTGCCACGCCCGGGCGCTGTTCTGTGGCGAAAACTTCACCTTTGGCGCAAAGGCTGCCGGTACGCCGGAGCTGCTGCGCACCCTCTGTGCTCCTCTTGGGGTAGAGGTAGTGGTGGTGCCCATGGCACAATTTGAGGAAAAGCCGGTGTCCTCCACCCGCATCCGCACCGCGCTGGAGGGCGGGGACATCCCGGCCGCCAACGCCATGCTGGGCATGCCCTACGCCATCCGGTTTGCGGTGCAGCACGGGGCAGGGCTGGGGCACACCCTCGGGGTGCCCACCATCAACCAGCTGTACCCGCAGGGCTTCCAGATGCCCCGCAGCGGCATTTATATCACCCGCACCTGTATCAACGGGGTGTGGTATCCCTCGGCCACCGGTCTGGGCAGCCGCCCTACCGTGAACGATGACGCCACCAAGGTGACCTGTGAGACTTTTATCCCGGGCTTTTCCGGTGACCTGTACGGCACCGACCCGGTGGTGGAGTTCCACGCTTACCTGAGCCCCAGCAAAAAGTTTGATACGCTGGACCAGCTGCGGGACTGCATCAACGATGCCGCTCGCCGCGCACAGGAATATTTTGCATAACGCATCAACAGCGGAAAAATTATTTTTATTTGGGGTCGAGAAACGCCTGTGGGCGTTTTTCGACCCCTTTTGTCATGAAGGAAAACAGCATTTCCGGCGTCTGCGGGCAGAAAAAACCGCACTTCGGGCAAAATAGACACATTTCCGTGCAACAATGGCAAATGTTTGTTAAACAATTATCTATCCCATATCCTTGCAATGCACGCAGTTTTTGTTTATAATAGTAACTGTACGGGGCAACGCCCCGATTGTGAGCGAGACTCTGGTTCAGAATTATAATTTGAGAGGAGTTTTTACCATGGGTTTAGGTAAGAAGACGATCGACGATCAGAACTACTGCGGCAAGAA
>ERZ826146.2056-NODE-2056-length-16325-cov-67.783774_pt1 | contig 16325 bp, 10 predicted proteins | sample MGYA00519857_ERZ826146 | MGnify/ENA primary metagenome ERZ826146 (study PRJEB31778, sample SAMEA3449222) | human gut metagenome | biome: human gut; feature: human-associated habitat; material: faeces | place: United Kingdom | collected 2010/2012 ...
TGGAGATAAGCGGGATCGAACCGCTGACCTCTTGAATGCCATTCAAGCGCTCTCCTTTATTTCGTGTATAATTTGTAGCAATATTCGTTATATCGTTTTTTCTTGTAAGACCATGTCGTTTTCGCTCCTTCGGCTGGCCATTACGAAGCGGCCTCCAAACCGCGCAGGAATTGGTCAACACTGATGTTCAGCAAAACCTTTATCTTGTAGTCACGATAGACCTCGATCCGTTCAAAGAGCTGACCCACAATCATTTTCTTTGTTTCAAGACTGGCTGCATCATACACACACGCCCAGCTGATAAGCCGGTCATACTCTTTTGTCATCTGCTGATATACCGTGTCACGTTCATCCAATTCCGCTTGCGCTTTTCGGAGCGCTTCTGATTTTTCGCTGCACTTTTGCTGCTGCTTCGCAATAAGATCACCCAGCATTTCCTTGCTAAAGGCACTCTGCCCATCCAACGCCTTCATTATTTCTTCCCGCAAATTGCTAAGGTCACGTTCTGCTTTGGCTACTTCCTTTTCCATCTGCCGGACAACAGCCGCTTGGTCATCCAACTTCTGTTCAACGCCTATGCGGATGGCATCGGATTGTGAGAAATGGCCTATGCGTTGGAATAGCGTATGGACGAAGTCGTTGACAGCAGTATCAAGGATATGCATCGTATAGCCAGTTTGTCCATCACACTCTCCGTGTGAACGAGTCTTGGTCTGACAAATATACCGTATGCGAATGTAATCTGTCCCATCCGCCCTGCGGCGGCCTTTCCCATTCGTTGTAAGCGAAAGACGTTTGCCGCAGCACCCACAGAACGCAAGACCTGTCAGCAGCGCCTTTCCCTTTGTATTGATAGGAATATGGCGCGTATTTGAACTGTGTTCGGAGCGTGCCTTAGTTAGCTCCTGTACCGCGTCAAAGGTATCTTGGTCTATAATGATAAGCTCTGGCTGGACAGGAGAACGGCTCTCTCCGCTGCGTATAATGCCTGTATACAGCGGATTACGCAGGATGGCTCTAATAGTCGCGGGATGCCAGTTCTTTCCCTCACGGTCTTTTATGCCCTTTTGACGCAGATAATTGGCGATACGCTGCGGGCCATAGCCCTCATTCAGATAGCTCGCATACATTATCCGGACAATAGGGGCTTCCTCCTCATTTATCACAAGGTCGTTCAGCTCCACACCCTTTTTGTTTTTACGGCCTTTTTTGACCAGCTTATAGCCATAGGCACATGGGCCGCCTCTGAAAAAGCCATCTGCCGCTATCTGCCCCATGCGGGTAGATACGCGGATAGATGTCTTGCGGCTCTCTCCATCCGCCTGCCAAAACCGTATGTAGTTGGTCAGCTTATCGGTGTGCGACTCGATACGCTGCTCACCCTCCTGCGTACTCCATACGCGAATACCGTGGTCTATCAGCCACTCCACCACAAAAGGCGTTTCGTCTGCGATACGGCCAATACGGTCAAACATGAAGACAAGCAGTACATCAAACTTCTTTGCACTTGCCAATTCTTTGACTTTTTGTATCTTATCACGGTTTTCCGCTCGTACCTTGTGCCCGGAAACACCTTCCTCTTGCAGTTCATAGACGATCTCCCAACCCATCCTGTCGCAGAACTCGCGGCAGGCTTTTCTCTGCATGGGAATATCCGCCTCGTGCTTTTCATTGTAGTACACCTGCTGACCGGTAGAAACACGGTACAGGCACAATGCCCTCAGCTTCTCCGCAGATGTCTCCATATTGTGCGGGTACGGCATAATAGAATTATTCAGTATAACACTCGTATTGTTCATGGCGATCCATCCTCTCTTTTGTCATGTGAGATAACAGATCGACACATCCTCATATTGGATTGTCAAGGTGCAACCACAGCTATTGCCGCAACTATATTATCTCATATTTTACAAATAGTGTCAAATTTCTGCTGAAATTACTATAAATTCGCAGAATTCAGGAATGCCAGATATGAGTCCATCAGGGTGCGTTTGAAGCGTTCTTCAATCTTAGGATTTGGGTCACAGGCAAAAACCGCTTCTACCTTACAGCCGTTAAACTCAAGATGGAGCACCGGGCGTCCCTGCAAGTCCTTCTCCAGTGGAAACTTCTCATGGTTATTCATTAGTGTACTCCCCCATTTTGGCAGCACAATGCTGCTGTTTCTTTTTCAGTGGCGGAATGGGCGACAGCGGCAACTGTCTCATAGGTCACGGCCTCCCTCCATTCTGATGGCGGGGCGTTCTACGCGGTGAAGCATAGCCAACGCAAGTATCTTACCCCTCCGCAAGTCGTGGCGGTGGCACTGCCACAGTGCCGCCATGTGACGATGGCGTTTCTCGCTCCCGTCCCTGTGGACGATCTTGGCGCACCTCTCACCGGCTCGTTGCTTCGGGAATGTACCCAAACAGCCCTATTCAGTTTTAGAATGGCATATAGCCGGACTGTTGCCAGCCCGTGAGAAGGCGCAGCACACTGCGCCCTCTCACGGATCAGTAACACTAATCCGTTTCAATGACCTCGCCTTCAGGCAGGCGGGTCAGATCAAACTTGTAGATGATCTGCAACATCAGCTTGCTTTGCAGACGCCCTTTCAGTTCCATATCCACAGCCACGCGGCGGTTGCCGTACTCATCGGTCATGGTTCGCTGGGCACACATGGTTATGTAGCTGTCGTAATTGCGGAGTACCTGCTCCATGGCGATAGGATCGCCAGCCTTGGCTGCAAGAATGGTTTGATAGGAAATGTTATTGCCCATACGAACCTCCCAACAATTTCCGCAGTTTGGTCAGTGATGCCGCTCTGCGATGCTGCACCGTGTCCGGCTTGAGCCGCAGCAACTGTCCGATCTGCGGGTCGCTCATGCCCGCAAAGTAGTACAGCAGCGCCACATCTCGCAGGCGTACCGGTAGGACAGCGATAGCCTGTCCCAGTGCGGCGTTCTCTACCGCCACGGTATAACCGCGGATGTGGAACTCCACCGTATCTTCGGGGATGCGGTCAACTATGGACAGCCTCGCCATCTCCACCGGCGTAAGTGCCGAAAACGCCGTCTCGTTCTTTGCATGATATGCCAGCTCCCGCAGGGCATCGGTACGCTCGTTGCGGATGACCTGCTTGCAGAAGGAGTCAAAGGTCTGCTCCGTGTAGGCGTAAAAATCTGTGAGTTTCATAGTCGTTCTCCTGCTGTCTTTCGTTCTGATGTAGCTATCACGGACAAGAACGGCAAAACCCGAATTTTTCCCGAAAAGTAGCAGTAAAGTTACAAAAGGCTTTTGTATTCGATTTTTTTCGCAAAAGTGGGGCGAAAAAAGGCGTCTCAAGTTGAGACACATTTCGACACGAGACATGATAAGTTGCAAAAAGGAAAGGCGGCATACTGCCGCCTTTCCTTTTTATTTAACCCGCCATGCCGCTACCTAAGTCATAGCCAAGATCGCAGGTATAGCGCCACTCGACTACATCGCCGTCCTTCACTTGGTATCGGGAGCAGCCGTAGTTGGGATACCAGCCGTTGACGTTGTACATCCAGCCGGAGAGGCTTCCCACGTCGAACTCGTAGAGGTTGTTGATCCCCTCCACATACGCACTGTTGTACATGGGCGTCCAACTGGACTCCATATGGATGGCGTTGTCACGACATACACGCTGAAGGACATCGAATACGCTCTCGCCCTCGCTGAACCCCACCTCTGTGGCCGGAAAAATAACACCATCTTTCGGCACGAGGAACCGCTTGTTTTCCACGCACTTATCCATGTTGTCCAAGATAGTCTCGCAGGAGATGGAAAGTGTACAGGTGTGGGTCATGGAGGTATCCACCGTCGTGTCCTGCGGTTCTACTGGAGCAGGTCTGCCCTCTGGTATGGGATCGGTCATGTACTGGTCCTTATCGCCGGTATTCTCCGGCTGCGTCTGCTCGCGGCCACAGGCCGCACAGGACAGCAGCAAAAGGATTGCCAGAAACAGGAAAGCGATATGCCTGCATCTTGTTTTCACATTACTGCTCCTTCTTGATGCGGCGGTAGCGGCGCGCCATGCCGAAGGCCAATAGTGCCGCCACAATGGCGGCCAGCAGTATCGCTCCCAGCGGCGTTTCCGTCAGAGCAGCACCCACGATCTCAAACACGCTGTTGCCCTTGCCGTCCGGGCCGAACTTGCCGTTCTCCGCGGCTTGGAGGTAGGTAAGAGCGGATACAGCGGAGGGGAAGTCCAAGAGCTTGCTTGTATAAGAAGGCAGTTCGGTCAGGCCATCCACATCTGCATCTACCTCCGTTCTGGTGACAAACCCAAGCCCATCAATGTAAAAGGTTTTCAGACCATCCGCGACTGTGTTGCCGTTTTTTACAAAGCGTTCATCATTCAAGGAGATACCCGCGGCATCCATCATATCCAGTACGGCGAGAGTCGCCGCGCCGTCAGGCAGGCCATCTCTGCCGGGGAAGCTGCCGTCCGCCAACTGCACGGAGGAGAGATATTCAATGGCACTTTCTACCGATTTAGCGATGTACTCTTTGTCCGTATGCGGAGCCAGCGCCGCGACAGCACCGGCGTTTAACTCCACTTGGTCTTTGTTCGTGAATTTGCTTGTCTGCCAGTCCTCGCCCTGCTTAAGTACATACTTGTAATGATCGTCAAACTTTCCGTTCGGCATCTGGTACTCGATCATAGCTGCCGCATACTCATCCACAAGCATGTCCGCGTCGATGCCCCGTGCGCGCCACACATTGGGATCGACCGCGTCAACATCCTTCAGCAAGTCGTCGAGTTGGGGAAACTCTCTGCCGTCAAGAGATGTCAGCGGTGCGAGATAATCAAGTCCCTCCACATTGCCGGGGTCCATCCCCAACGCAACGAGAGCTCTGACAGCCCCACACGAAAGGGTCTTACTCTTCTTTTTATAATAGTATTCCTTGCTGGTCAACATCATGTTCTTCATCAGCTCGGAGAGCTGTGCCTTCTCCTCCTCGGAGAATCCTCCATTTGCCTTTTCGAGTGCCAAGATATCCCTTGCAAAAGAGGCTATGTCGCTCTCTGTCACCATCCATGAATCCTCGTTCCAGAGGCTTCCGTCGGATACCTCCTGTTCAAAGAGCGCCTTCTGTTCATCCAGCAATTTGGAAAAGCCTATGGTGGACGCATTTTCGGACGCAGAGGGGGCAGGCGCGGTGACAGTAACACTCGCCGCTTTCGCAGCCGGCCTAATACTGCACAAGCCTGTATACGTTGCAGGATTAATATAGCTCCGTCTTAATACAGTGGTGACCACCATATCAAATGTCTCTTCATCTGGCGATATACTTGGCGGTTTCGGCATCACCTTCGATACACTATGATACCACCCCCCCCAAAGAGCATTGTAACCCCATTTTACATCATAACGGTAAAACCCTTGATACGGCGCATTCTCTGCTTCCTCAAAATAGAAATCCTGATACCAACCCATCATGCCGTCCAGCACGGTGTGGCCGTCCTTGGTGAAGCGCTCGTCCGCGAGGGAGATATCCAGCGCGGTCAGCATCTCCATGACCGCCGCATCCTCTTCTACGTCTTCGTCGCTGTATTTGAGGAAGCCGCCGCTGGAGAGCTGCTGCCCGGAGAGGTAATTCAACGCCTTATCAATGGCCGTGGACACGTCCTTGCGGCTTTGGTAGGGCGCAAGGGCCTGTACGGACTTCGCAGTCAGAAGTATGTAGTCAAAGCGGTCCGGCTCACTGACCACGCCGTTTTGCTTCAGTCCTGCTGGCCATTGGGAGGTGTAGCGGAATTCGCCGCTGCTCTGCTGCCGGGCAAGGGCTTCGGTCAAAAGCTGCTCCCGCAGGGCGTTGAACTCGTCGGTCTTGCCTGCGTCACCGGCGGCATCCAGATCCATCAGCATATCCAACCGGTCCTCGTCCGCCTCCACCAGCTCCGGCTTCCGCAGGGTGTCCATGAGGTCGTACCCGGCGAAGTCCGTCACGTCCAGTCCCATAGCCGCTACTGTGCGGATAGCACCGGGGATATAGGCCGTCTTGCCCCGCTTGACGGCGAGGTCCAGCCAGTCGGCCAGCGCTTGCAGGTATTCGTCATAGAAGCCGCTGGGGACAGTTGCGCCGGAGGTCCACAGGGCGTAAACTACCTTGGCATTCTCCTCCTGCGTGGCCGTGGCAAGATAGTCCTTGCTTTCAGTAACGCGCTGGATCACCAGCTCCGTCACCGTCTGATACGCCTGCTCCGCCTCATCCGTCCATCCGTCCGCAGGGGCGGCCTGTACTACGATGGGCAAAAGCATCGCCAGCGACAGCAGTGTGGTGAGTATTCTTGTGAAATGCTTTCTCATTTGCTCTCCCTCCTGCGGCGGACGAACACCGTCACGGCCACCATGACGACCACCGCGCCGCCGATGATGAGAAACAGGTTACGCTGTGCCGCGTCCGTCTGTGCTTTCACCGCAAGTACGGCATCCCAGTTCTGGATGAGTGCCTTGTCATGGTCGGACAACGCCTTGTAGCGTTTCACCAGCCTGTCCACGGTGGGCTTCTCGCCCAGTCCGGGTTCGGTCATGGGGATGATCTGCTCCTGAATGTCTGTGTTTATAGCCTCGATCTCCGCATACAGCGCATCTATGTCGCTCTTGGCCTGCGTCAGCTTGGTCATGTAGGTATCATAGCCGTCAAAATCACGGCTCATTTTCAGCTTGTTCAGCAGAGCCGTCACTTCCTCATCGTTCTCTGTACTCAGCTTCTTGGGCAGGGCGTCCGCCTGCTGCCGGTCGGCCTCGGTGAATTCGTAGCTGCCCGCGAAGGATACATCGCTCTCCTCCGGCGTCAGTATCTTGGCGGACACACTGCCGCCGCGGAAATCGTACAGGATACCCATTCCCTGCGCCTGACGCCACACGGCCGCCAGCGCCAGCAGCGCCTGATCGGTAGCCATACTGTTGCTCTCACCCGCAATGGCGAAGGGGTTGCCGGGGTCTGAATCGTAGGAGTGGGCGAAGCCGCCGTCCTCCTGCTGGTAGTAAAACAGCGCATCCAACAGGTTGATGCCGTTTTTGATGAACCGCGGGTCATTCTGCGGGTCAATACCGATAGAGCACAGCGCCACGATGATCTGCGACACGGATTCGGAGTTCCGCGTGCCCCAGCTGCGGAAATCGCCGGTATCCAACTGCAATTCAGACAGGCAGCTCAGCGCCTTATCCACCGGGTCCTTCACGTTGAACGTAGAATCCCAATAATAGGGTGCCAACGCCTGTATCGCCATAGCGGTGATGTCCGGGTCAGCGGTGCTGTCCTGCGCGAAGCGCAGATTAAAGCCGTTATCCGGGAGCTGGAAGGACAGTATTTTCTTTACCATCTCCATGCGGGTATAGCTGGATTTCGGCGGGATATTATACGTCATGCTGTCCAGCGTGATAAGCCCCCACAGCCAGCCGTTGAGGCCCTGCGCGCCGATGTCCATGGTCTTGCCGCGGTCATATACGCCGTCCGCGATGAGGTTGATGTCGTTACCGTTTTCATCCTTGCCGAAATGAGTGGGGTCGCCGCCGCAGGCCAGCACAGCGAGAGAGATGCGGTGCCACTCGGTGGCCTTCACCCGGTCCAGCTTGTCCGGCTCACGGTACTTCTGCTCAACGTAGGTCTGCAAGGCCGCGAGGTAGGCGTCATAGTCATCCTCCACGCCGCAGCGGCTCAGACCGATGGGCAGCCAGTCCGCAGCCGTGCTGCCAGCGTAGGTCAGCTCGTCCCCGGAGAGTAAATTGTCGGTCTCAGACAGTCCCAGCACAGAGCGCTTCTGCGCCATGATGCCCTGAATGGCCTCGGAGATATCCTCCAGCGTGTATTTGCCCTTAGGCACTACCTGCCGCTGGTTCTGCTTTTGTGCGGCCGCTGCCTGCTCTGCCGTCATGGGCGTAACGGCGATATTCACATCGGCGGTGAATGTGCCGTCTATGAACCGCACCTCGCCAATGGAGTTGGAGCGCTCCTTACGGACAAAAACGCCCCAAGTCTTCTCCTCCCGCTGTGCGTCCTTGCCCACCCGTATCTCCACCGTGCCGGTGAAGAAATCCGGATGGTCCAGTGTCACGGACTGCACATAGTACATCCCATTGATGGAGATGCCGCAGGAAACTTCGTTTTTGCTGTCCTTCAGCACGGCCAGCACTACGAGTGCGTTTTCGCCAGCAGGCAGATCATAGTTCTTATTGGCAGCGAGGTATTGCACTTCCGCGCTGTCCGTATCACCCGCCCTTTCAAACACCCAGTAAGGCAGTATGGCCCCTTCCTGTGCCTCAACATTGATGCTGTATCCTGCCGCGTAGGCTGCGGGTATCATGCCGAAAACCAGCACCAACGCCAGCAGAAACGCCGTCAAATTTTGCGTTTTTCTTCTCACAGAGGTATTCCTCCTGCTTCCGTTTATATAGCCGTATTCGTGTGGACGGAAGTTCCGCCCACGCGAATCGACAGACTACGCCCTCGGCGCAATCAGGTTTAATTATTTCTCGTCACGCTCGTCGCGCTTCACCTTGTGGTAACGGCGCACCGCGCCCACGATGATCAGCGCCGCGATGACGGCTACGATGCTCCAGACGATGATGGGGTTCTCCCGCACCACCGTGCCGATGATCTCCCACACGGAGTTGCCGCTGGCGCCGCCCTCGGTATCCTGTCCATCCGGCACATCATCCGGGGCGTCGGAGGTCTGGGGATCGTTGGTGCTGTCGGTATCAGGCTCCTCCGCATTCTCGGACAGGCTGTCCATGCTCACCTGCTGGGCATCCAGCCACACAGGGAAGGTCATAGACGTACCGCTGGCCTCCCACTTGCTGTACAGACGGTCTGCCAGTGCCGCAAGACTGCTGGCGTACTGGCCGTAGATGCTCTCGTAGGTGCCGCTGGCCATGCCGCCGCCACCGGTCAGCCACGCGCTGAACACCTCCTCGCTGCCGGAGTCGATGTACTTCTGCAGCGCCTTGGCGATGGTATCGCCGTCCTTGCCGTCCACGCCGGTGTGCTCGTTCAAACTGGCCAGCAACAGCGCCGCCAGATCCTTGGCCTCGTCGGTCTTCTTGCCCACGGCTGCGGTGGCCATGTTATCCAGACTATTGGTCAGCAGGGCACGGACCACGTTGGGGTTCTCTTCCAGCCACTTCTGGAAGGACTTATTCCCGCCGTTGGAGCCCCACTCGGCGTAGGCGCCCAGCACAAGGCCCTTGATATCGTACTCCACGTCCATGTTCATGCCGTCCTGCAGACCCTCGTCGTTCTCGTCGCCTGTGCCAGTGCCGCTGCCGCTGCCGCCGTAGTAGTAACCGCCACCGCCACTGGGGGTAGCGGAGCCGAAGGTAGCCGTAACGAGGACGTTGCCCTCATTGGGCATGGTAAATGTGGCCGGGTTGGAGATAGACTTCGCCGCGGTGCCCACAGGGAGCTGAACGGTCATGGACTTCAAGGCGTAGGTGTTATCCATGGGCGTAGCCTTGATGGTCACGCTGGTACCCGCAGGCCCATAGACTGCTTCTTTGCTGGAGAGCTCTTTGACCGTGTTACTTGCATTGCGGGTCAGTTCCACCTCGCCGCCAGTACCGCAGTCCACGTCTGTGCGGTAGTACCGCTTGCTCATATCGGGTGTTGGCAGCAGTGTCGGATACTTGTCATCCTTGTCCTGCTTCCACCAGCCGAGCTGGGCATCCTGGCCGGTGCCGCCCTGGGAGCCTTCGCCCTTGCCGCCGACACCCCATGCTACCTTACCGCTGGCAAAGTCATCCGCGCTGGCCCACTCGCCGCCATATGCGGTAGAAAACTCGCCCGCGCTATCAGCGAGGTAGTAAGAGTTTGTGACAAGCTCATTGGATGCACTGATGGCAACGTGCTTTGCCTCATTGTAGGTAAAGCAGTTCTTAATGTTGCCGGACGATGCAATGCCATACGCACGTTCTGCCGCACCTTTTCCAGCATCAGCCGTTACCTTGCCGAGGTTGTACGAGAAGGATATACCGCCAATTCCCGAAATATCTTCGCTTTTGCCGTATGCAACGATTCCCGCGGCTATACGCGTGCCGGTAATATTACCTTTGTTGAGGCAGTATTTCGCTTCGCCGCCATATGTTGAGCTCAGTCCGTATGCAATGCCCCCCGCATACTGGCCGCAGACTTCCCCGGTATTCACGCAGCGCTTTGCCCACTGCAAATTAGTCGCGCATATACCTCCGGCGTAGCCGCGCGTTCCTGTGGTTTCTGTAGCTTTAACCGTGCCACTATTTTCACACCTGGTGGCTGTGCTATTAGTGCTGCCGCCCAATATACCGCCGGCATAGAGCAGGCCGGTAACGGTGCCTTCGTTTGTACAATCCTCCAAGGTGTATTGGTTTGCCGCGTTAGAAGAATTATTGGCGCCGGCGATACCGCCTGCTGTTGCGCCGGATATATTCCCCTTGTTGGTGCAGTTGATGACCTTGACGACATTGTAGGCAGCGCCGTTGTTTGCAACATTATATCCGATCAAGCCGCCGGCGGAACCGAAAGGAAGGGCATAATTTGCATCACCATGGCTGGTTACTGTTACCTCCGTCGTGATGTTCTCTAGCGTAATGGTGCCGTGTCCCACGATAGCCGTTAAACCGCCGGCATGACCCTTTTCCGCCGTTACATCCCCGCTTATGGTCAGGTTCCTGATATATGTACTCGTGCCGTCCACACCGAGAAGCCTGAACAGTCCCGCATACCACTCCTCGCTGACCTGCAGGCCGGTGATGGTAGTGCCGTTGCCTTCAATGCTGCCGCCGAAAGAGGTGTTCCCATTGCCGATGGGCGTCCATTTCCCGGTAAGAGCGATCGTTTTATTCTCCGGCGTTAAAGCAAAGTACTTGCCCTTGTAGTTGAAGCCTTCGTCATTGACCTGCGTTTGCAGAGCAGTCAGCTTTTCGGCATTGGAGATCTGATACGGACTGTCCTTGCTGCCGTCACCGCTCCAGATATTTTTCCACACCGCGTAGAGGATAACGTTCTTTTGCTCTTTGGTCACCGTAATTGTCGGGGCCTCACCACCGAAGGTATACTCCGGCGCTGCGGCGTCCGACTTTTCACTCCAACCGAGGAACGTGCCGTTTTCGTGCTTGAAGCCAAGATCATCGGCTGTTTTAAGGGTAAATGTCCAAGACTCTACCTCTTCCTTGAGCAGCCAGCTATCCGATACCGCTGTACCCACGGTTGCGGTGCCGGGGTCGTAGGTGATGGACACAAGGCCCTCCTTTGCACCGGGCTCAAGAGAGTTATCCCAGCGGGTCATGTGTACAGGGTTGTAGGGCGTGCTCAGCTTGCTGATCCACTTCTCTATATTGGCAGCGGTAGGGGTGTTTTCGTTCAGCACCTCCACCAAGTCGGACGCAGCACTGTCCATGGTGACCTTGTAGGTCAGCTTGCCGTTCTCCTCTTCGGTTATGGTAATTTCGGTCGTGCCCGCCTTGGTAGTATCGCTGCCGTTCTTGACGTAGATACCGGTTTTCCCGGCGATATCAGCATAGTAGCTGTTGACCACCGTGCCGCCGCTGATTTTGTGGGTCATTCCCTCTGCGCCGGTCACCGTGCCGAGGTTGTAGCAGTTGCTCGCTTCGTTGATACTGCCGGCGATACCGCCCGTGGCGCAGTTGCTTGTGACCGCGCCAAAGTTGGCGCAGTTGGTTGCCGTGGCCGCCCCTCCGACCACACCGCCGACAGCAGAGCCGACCACTACGCCGGTTACCTGCACGCTACCTTCGTTCCAGCAGAGGTTTATCTTACTGCCGCTAACAGCGAAGCCAACCACACCGCCGGCGCTGACGGCCTTGTTTGATGATGTAGCTGTCACATCCACTTTGCTCAGGCAGTTGCTCACAGTGCCGGCGCCCTCTAAGTATCCTACAATACCTCCGACAAAGAAGTTGCCTCCGCTGGTATAAGTGGCGTCAATGCTGCCCTCGACCTGTACCTTCTGCACCGTACCACCCTTGAGGTATCCAAATAAGCCGGCATACTGCATGTTGGAGGTCACGAACAGTCCCTTAATCCTATGGCCGCCGCCGTCGAACGTTCCTTGAAAGACAGGGCCATTGCCAAGGCCGATCGGCGTCCACGAATAGCCGGAAAGGTCGATATCATTGTCCAACTCAACAGTCTTGTCATTGAAATTCTCAGAGATTTTACTACCGTTTTTATCCTTCGCCGTGCCGTTCACCAGCGCGGCAAAGCCGAACATCTCCGCTGCGGTGCGCAGTGTATACGTCTTTTCGTCCTTATTTCCCACATACCAATCGATGTCCGCTTCGATTTTGCCGCCGATGGTGTAAAAATATGTGTTCTGCGTGGGATCACCGTTCTTTTGTATGTCAATGATCTTCGTCGGCTCTCCCTTGGTGCCGTAGCTTACCATGTCGCCGCTTTCAAGCGTGGTCGTATCCACCTCCACAGAAAATGTTTTGTTACTGGCCCAGACACAGTAGGCGTACCATGTGTCGCCGTTTTGGAACACGGTCACATCTTCGCCGCCCTCCAGACGGATGTCCTTGGCCGGTGGGGCGTACACCTTTGTCAGCGTCAGCTCATAAACACGGCCAGAAGTGCTGCCGGCGCTGATATACGTCAGCTTAGGCACCTTAACCTTATCTGCCATGCTCCAATTCACGGCATTACCAAGGCCGCTTGTGCCGCCGTTCAGCTCCCATGTTACGCGGCCGGCGGCAAATTCGTCCTCCGTCCGGGCGCCGGTGTCGCCGTTCTCGCCGTTTTCATCGGCCGTGCTGCCGAAGGTGGACTGGTCCGCCAGATAGAAGCAGTTGGTTATCGAGCCGTTACCGCCCACGGCAAGGGTGCCCATGCTGTCTTTGTTATAGTAATAGCTGCTGGACACCGTCGCGCCTTCCACGGCCGTGCCCACCAGTCCGCCGACTGCGGCATTTTCATCGCTGCCCTGTGCCTCGGCGGTGGACATGCAGTTTTTCACCGTGCCGCCGGACTCCAGCGTCCCCACGAGCCGGCCTGTGCCGCCGCTGATGTTCACGGACTCGATGGAGCCCTTTACCACGCCGAACAGGTCGCCGTTCAGGCCGGAGATGGAATAGCTCGACCCCGTTCCGTTAAACTTTCCCGCAAAAGGATGGTCAGATGTGCCAATGGATTCCCAATCGTCGGGCAGTGTGATCGACGCCTTTAGGGTAATAGTAGCCATACCGGTTGTGTCACATCTGCCGCTGTTGACCATGCGGGCCAAGAGCTTGAATTGGTCTTCATTTTCAATGCTGCATGTTTGCAGAAATTTCTGCCACGCGGCATAATCCGCAAAGTCTGCTTCCGTTCCGTAGTACAGCCTTACAGGTTTAGCAACTGTGTACTCAATACCGTCCGATGTGATTTCCAACAATTCGTCACTGGCCGGGTCGGTGGTAACGTATATACCCTTAGCTTCCGTCTTAATGGTAGCCTTACCTTCAGTTACCTCGTATTTCCCATCGATGGGCTCAATCAAAGCGTCACCCACCATGACGGTTAACTTAGCTTCACAGTCTGAAAAAACAGGCTCGAACATGATGATCTTGGGAAGTTCCCCAAGCACAGGGTAAGGTTTGTCCGCAGTCCACATCCACCCCTTATCACCCTCAATGTCCATGTTCACTGTCGTAAGGTCTGCGTTCTGCCCAGTAATAGCGGCACAGTTGATGGCCCCAGTTCCCCCCACCACTTTGTCTTCAGCACCGCCATTTTTGTAAAACCAGCAGTTTTTGACATTCGCAGCTGTACCGGCACCTACCACACCACCGCGGTTACTCCCGCTGACTTCTATCTGTCCATAAAAACCACAGTTGATGACATATCCTTTAGCGTTATTGCCTACAACGCCGCCGACCTGAGCTATATTATTTTTAATGACACCGGTTACTATCAGATTTTTCACCGTTCCGGCGCTTATGCCAAATAGTCCCCGGAGAGTCTTCTTTTCGTTAATGTACAGTCCCTCAACAGTATGCCCAGCACCGTCAAATGTGCCTTGGAACTTCTTTTTGTTGTTGTTGCCAATCGGTATCCACGGATATGCCCCTGTCTGACCTTCAGCAGCCTTTGGCATACCATCTTTGTCCAGTTCGTTCAGCTGAATGTCACTTGTCAGCGTAAAATACTTGCCAGAATAGCTTTCCCCCGCATTGACCTGCTGTGCCAAATATGCAAGTTCCGCACCGGTGCTGATTTTGTAGGGATCATCAACCGTACCAGCACCACCAGCAAACTTTTCCGCAGGCTTACCATCCCACACATCACTGTCAGTATCATCATTCAGCGGAGCGATGTCGTCCTCACTGTTATTCTCGTCCTCGGTGGGCTGCTCGTCCTTGTTGACCTCGTCCTTCTTATCCTCGGCAGGATTTTCCTCGCCCTTATTATCCTCAGCGGGCTTGTTGGCGTCGCCTTCGCCCTCACCGGGGTTCTTATCTTCGTCACCGGGGTTGGTGGGCTGCTCGTCCTTGCCGTCCTCGGTGTTCTTGCTCTCGTCGTCCTTGCCCTCGGCATCCTCATTAGGGTTGACATCAGCCGGGTTCGCGTTGCCCTCGATGATGGCCGTACCGCTGCCGCCCACCACCTCCGTGGCAAAGGCCGCGGGGGTCACCAGCGTCAGCGTGAGCACCATGCTCATCAGCAGGCTCACCACGCGCCGGGACATACTGCTTGTCCGTTTCTTCATGTGATCTGTCTCCTCTCGTTGTTGAACGTATCTATATAAAAACTATTTAGTTACCGCTTTTCGGCATCACCACATACAATTTGCCTGTCTCCGGGTCTTCGTACACCGTGCCCTTCTGCTCGAAGCTGCTGGAGGACTGGATGTCCTGCTCCATCTCTTCCGCGTTGTCCAGCTCCTGCATCTGCTCCCGCTGGAGGATCTCCACGCGGGTCTTGCTCAGATCCACGTTCCAGTTCAGTATGACCGCCGCCATCAGCCCGCAGGCGAACACCAGCATCACATCCGACAGGTTCGCCAGCCCGGACATGGCGTCCACCTCCTCCGTCACCCGGCGGCGGGAGGAAAACTTACCCTTCAACATCGCTCGTGACCTCCTCCAAAACTGCCTCCATCAGCGTTTCCAGCGACACCATGTCGTCGTTGTACCACCGCTTGCGGATGTGGGAGATGACGCTGGCCACCGCCGCGCTGATGACGCCGGCGATGGTGGTGTCGAATGCCACGTTCATGGACTCCGACAGCGTCACCGTGTCGCCCTGTCCCAGCGCCACGATGCCGGGGCCCAGGGGTATCAGCGTGCCCAGCAGGCCGAACATGGGGCCCAGCTTGGCGATCATGTCCGTGATGGAGGTGGTGCGGGCGTTCCGCGCTTCCTCCGTGGCCAGCAGGCGTTCCGCCAGCGCCGTCAGGGTGTCCTTGGGCAGCCCCCGGCTCTCCGCCAGCTCCAGCAGGGCCTTCTTCTGCCGCCGCAGCAGGCCGCTGTTTTCAATCAGCTCCGCAAGGCCGTCCGCGCCCGCCGCGTGTACGTCGCGCAGCAGTTGGGGGACGTTACACTTATGCTTGCGGCGCTCCGCGATGTACTCAACCACGATGTCGCCGATCTGCCAGACCGCCCCGGCCATCAGAATTATCAGTATAATGAGGCAGGGGATCATCAGCGCCTGGGCGATGGTATGCAGTATTTCACTCAAAGAGATCATGTGTGTTTGCTCCTATTCCTGTTTCTCGCCCCGCAGGTGGGGCGTATTTTTCCCGTTACCTGCCCCGCAGGGGCGGGTAACATATTTGCTTTTGTATGTGGTTTTGGTCTTGCCGTTCAACAAAGAGAGGAGGTGGGAGGGGTGGCTTTTCCCCTCCCACCCTTATGGAAAGCTGACAGTCTCCGTTCAGACCGTCATGGCTTGACAAGGGGTGGTGTCTTTTTCGGCGGCCTTCGCTGCTTCGGCGGCTTCCCGCTCTGCGCGGCGCTTCACGGCCTTTTCGTGGGCCAGTTGGCCCTGCCGCAGGTTCTTCTCGATCTGCTTCTGCCGCTTCTTCTCCTTACGCTCCGCCAAAAACAGCGGCTCCTGTATCGCCCGCTCCCTGCGGTAGCGGGCCGTGCTGTTCAGCTTCATCGTCCGTGCGGGCGGCAGACAGGCCGCACGCATAGCTGCGTCCCAGCTTCCGAAGCGTTGTTCGATAAACGCGCCGCCGTCCACCTCACAGGGTGCTGGGCTGTGGCGCAGGGTGCGGGCACACCGGGCCAGATACAGCGCCAGCTCTCGCAGGGGCGTGCCCGCGTGCTTTTCGGCAAACGCCGCGTCCCGCGCCGCCAGCGCGTCCTTGGTGCGCTGGGCGATCTTCTGTTCGC
>ERZ826146.2063-NODE-2063-length-16284-cov-3.280177_pt1 | contig 16284 bp, 12 predicted proteins | sample MGYA00519857_ERZ826146 | MGnify/ENA primary metagenome ERZ826146 (study PRJEB31778, sample SAMEA3449222) | human gut metagenome | biome: human gut; feature: human-associated habitat; material: faeces | place: United Kingdom | collected 2010/2012 ...
TGAAAGGATTGTTCGTCGTGTGGCCGTTGTCGATCGCCCACAGAATAAATGCCCGAAAACGAGTCAGCATATCGGCAACCGTATTCAGCCCTCGCAGTTTAGGTAACCCTTTCGGAACTTCGTTACCTTCCCCGTCCAGTACGGGAGGTCGCTTGCGCTTCGGGGTTTTGACTGCGACCTTTGCCGAATAGGGATATTGTTCGTATATCTGCGGATAATGCAAGAATACCGATCGTTCATCGAGTAAGAAATTCTCGATTCGGCGCAGCAATTCCGGTGTAAGCATCATGAACGAAAGCGAAAATCCGCGGCTTTCCTCTGCTCGCATGTATAGCTCGAAACGATGTAGGCAGCGTACCAGCACCCGAAAGTTCTTCAATCGGTTTTCAGACAACTTGTGTGTGGCGAGGTAAATATCTATTACGTTGAAAAAGGTCTTTTCGTGTTCTTTCTTCGCCTTGGTCGGTTTGTGGAATCGCTTGACGATACCTTGCATATACTCACGTGTGATGGCGGCCTTGTCGGGTGTGGTGTTAATTTCTTGTTCCAACAGGTCGGTCAAGGCTTTAAGACGGGACCGCTTTCCCAAAAGCTGTTCGCGCTCCTCGCCCTGAATCAGCGGAATATTGATATCATTCTTTTTGCCCCAACGTTTACGGTCGATCCATATTCCGGAACCGATACGCAAGCGGACATCACGCGAAATATAGAGTCGCAGGTTGATTTCAGATTCTCCTGCGCTGTTGGTCGTCCTGCCGATGTAGTAGTTCGTCTGTGCCATGCCTCGATTTCTTTGTTTCAAAGGTATGTAAATTCATGGATTCGCGCAACTTCTCGTGTCCGCAATTTGTCCGCATTTTCAGAAAACTGCGAAAATTCCATTCTTGCCAGTCCAAACAAATACAATTGTTATGTATTGATATATAAACTATTATGGTTTATTCCCGATTTATGGCATTTGCGTAGTTTTTGACTTTTCAATACCGGCTCCGGGTACTATGGAACGGAATTCGGTTTTCGACCGAAAATTTTCCGACAGCCTACTGCGATAAAGTATCCTGCGGGATACTTTATTTGTTTTTAACCGGACCGTGCGACGGGAACAATAGCCGCACGCCTCAAAAACAACTGAATTATATAAAACATAATTACCCTACCCGCTATGGACGACGGTTATTATTATTGCCTGTATTCAGACCCTTAATTTCTAACTTATATTAAAGAATGAAAAATGTCAAGTTGTTCAGAGGCGAAGATCTGCCTTTGGAATTGCACAAAGTGCGCGTAGTACAAAAATTGCATCTCGTTCCTATCGAACGTCGTCTCGATGCCCTGAAAGAGGGCGGCTTCAACACCTTCCGTTTACAGACGACCGATGTTTTCCTCGACATGTTAACCGACAGCGGTACCAATGCCATGAGCGACAACCAGCTCGCGGCGATGCTCCGCGCCGACGACGCCTATGCGGGTTCGCAGTCTTTCGTGCGTTTGCAGAAAGCTGTGGAAGACGTATTGGGTAAGAAATACCTGCTGCCCGTCCACCAGGGACGCGCTGCGGAGAACATCATTGCGCGTACTTTCATCAAGCCCGGTCAGACGGTGCCCATGAACTACCACTTCACCACGACTCTGGCTCACATCCAGGAGAACGGCGGTAAAATCGTGGAGCTGATCTCCGACGCAGGTCTCGAACTGCACTCCGACAACCCCTTCAAGGGCAATATGGACATTGAAAAACTTGAAAAATTCATCACCGAAACAGGCGTGGAGAACATTCCGTTCATCCGCATGGAAGCCTCGACCAACCTGATCGGCGGCCAGCCCTTCTCGATGTCCAACCTGATGGACGTGCGCCGCATCGCGGACAAATACAACCTGATGCTGGTACTCGACGCCAGTCTGTTGGGTGAAAACGCTTACCTGATCCAGCAACGCGAAGAGCACTGGAAAGAGAATTCGATGGCCGACATCATCAAGGCAATGACCGGACTGGCCGATCTGGTTTACTTCTCGGCCCGCAAACTCAGCTCCTCGCGCGGCGGCGGCATCTGCACCAACCGCAGGGAACTTTACAATAAAATGGAAGCTATGATTCCTCTGTTCGAAGGCTTCCTTACCTACGGCGGTATTTCGGTTCGTGAAATCGAAGCGATGGCCGTAGGCCTCTACGAAACACAGGACGAAACCGTCATCTGCCAGAGTATCGACACCATCCGCTACCTGGTGAACACGCTCGATCCGAAAGGCATTCCCGTCGTGACTCCGGCCGGCGTCCTGGGCGGACACCTGGACGCCATGAAATTCTGCGAGCATATCCCGCAGGAGGAGTACCCCGCCGGAGCACTGGCCGCAGCCCTCTACCTCTGCTCGGGCGTACGCGGTATGGAGCGCGGTACGGTATCGAGCGTCCGCGACGAGAACGGCAAAGAGATCCTGGCCGACGTCGAGCTGGTACGCCTCGCCTGCCCGCGCCGCGTATTCACGCTTTCCCAGATCAAATACGTCATCGACCGTCTGGAGTGGCTCTACGAGAACCGTCACCTGATCGGCGGTCTGCGCTTCACCTACGAGCCGCCCGTGCTCCGGTTCTTCATGGGCGGTCTGGAGCCGACTACCGATTGGCCGGCACGCCTGATGGAGAAATTCCGCAAGGATTTCGGGGACAGCTTGTAGGAAAAGCCTCCTCCCCACACCTACTAAATAAGCAAGTGTTTGCAGCACGGTATCCGAATCCGCTGCAAACACTTTTCTTATACCTCCGGCAGATCACTTCGCCCGCACCGCCTGCGCACGCCGTTCCAGAATGGCCGGCGTGTTCTTCAACGCCCACTCCACCAGATTGTTCAGATACGGCATCAGATCGCCCCCGGAATCGGTCAAACGATACTCGACGCGGGGCGGCACTTCGGGATAGACCTCTCTATGGACCAGCCCGTCCGCTTCGAGCGAACGCAGGGTGACAGTCAGCATCCGCTGCGAAATATCCCCGAGCGAACGTTGAATGTCGTTGAAACGCATCGTCCCGTTCGAATACAACGTCGTCAGCACCAGCAGCGACCACTTGTCACCGAGGCGGCTCAAGATATCCCGAATCGGGCAAATTCCCTCGTGTAAAAAAGTTTTCATTTTTTTTGCGGTTTTATCTCTTTGTCGTTCAACATCGGTTACCTTTTTGTAACTCGCTTACCAAAAAATCACCTCTTGCAGAACCCGATTACTTATTTTATGTTTGCACTACAAAAGTAACTAACATATCATTAATAACCATAAAACTCAAAAATTATGGCAAAGAAAGTAGCTGTATTGGTCGTAAACCCTGTCAACGGATCGGGCTTGTTTCAGTATTTGGAAACCTTCTTCGAGAACGGCATTCCCTTCAGGACATTCGCGGTAGCGGATACCACGAATGTAAAAACCAACTCGGGGCTTCGCCTCCAGACGGACGATGTAATCACCTCACTCAAAGGCCATGAACACGAATACGACGCCATCGTATTCGCCTGCGGCGACGCCATGCCCAAATTCGCGGAAAACGCAGACAAACCCTACAACGTGGATATGTTGAGCGTCATCAAAAATTTTGCGGCCCAGGGAAAAACGATCGCAGGGCATTGCGCCGCAGCACTGCTCTTCGACAACCTCGGCATCGCACAGGGCAGACGGGTGGCCCTGTATCCGTTCCTCAAACCGGTCGTCAAAAGCTGTATCGGAACGGACGAAAAAGCCGTCATCGACGGCATCTTCTACACGGCACAGAACGAGAATACGATTTCCTGCCTGCTGCCCGAACTGTTGAAAGTCCTGAAATAATCCCCGAATCGTAAACATCGAACGAAGTCCCGGCTTTTCATAGGCCGGGGCTTTGCAATTTATCCGAAGCTTCCGCCTCCGCTTATCGGAAATCCGACTGTACCGCGATACACAGTCCGAAAACGGCCCGTTTCCACACAGCTTCCACACATTTGGGGCACGATTCCACAGTCATCGACCGCACGAATATCGCAACAACAAATTATCAATCAACATTTTGAATACAATGGCACACGATTGGATATTTCTAATTGCAAAAACCAAATTCCAATACCAATGAAGACATTCAGACTTATTCTGGCTTTCGCAGCCGTAGCGCTGACCGCAGTGTCATGCGTCGAAAAATCAGGAAAATACCAGACCCTGCTCGCCCAACGGGACTCGCTGCTCACCGTCGAGCAAAAGTACGATCAAACGCTGGAAATCCTCAATGAGATCGAAACCGGATTTCAGTCGATCCGCGAAGTCGAAGACCGCGTGATGACTCAAATAAGCGACATCGAAAACAAGCCGCTGGACAAAAAACAACAGATGGTATCGCAGATCAACCAAATCAAGGGTATCCTGCTCCAAAACAAGGAGCGAATCGCCGAACTCGAAGCACAATTCGCACAAAGCGGCCGCAAGAACGCTTCGCTGGCCGGGACGATCAAACGTCTGCAGGAAGAAATGACCCGGAAAGTCGCACAGATCGAATCGCTTCAGACCGAGCTGTCCCAAAAAAACATCGAGATCGAGGAGCTCGCCGGTACGGTCGAGGAGCTCAACAAGGACATCGCCGGATTGAACGAAGTCACTGCCAGCCAAAAAACTACGATCGAGGAACAGGATAGTCAGCTCAATGTCGTCTGGTTCTGCATCGCCGATATGAAGCAGCTCAAGGAGGCTCGCATCGTCGAAGGCAACGGACTCTTCAAAACCAAGAGCATCATGGATGGCGACTTCGACAAATCGGCATTCACATCGGCCGACCTGCGGAATCTGACCCGAATCGAAACGGGCAGCAAAAAGCCCAAGCTGCTCACCTCGCACCCCAAAGAGAGTTACACGCTCACACCGGGCGAAGACAAACTGGTAACGCTCGAAATCACCGATCCCGCAAAATTCTGGAGCATATCGAAATACCTGGTCATTCGGAAATAAACCGATTCCGACAGACCGAATACCCCTGCCCGAACTGCAGGGGTATTTTTCATCCGGGAAAGTATATCGGACCATAACCGTCGGCCCAGATAAGAAAACTCGGCAAAGCTCAAACGACGCTCGAAACGGGAGCAGTGAACGCTTGCGTACACTGCCCCGCAAGGAGGAGGAAAAGGAACTTAAATAAATTTGGGGCTGCGCTCGGCTTTCACTATCTTTGACATAGTCTTAAATAGGATGCGCCTCGGAAAATTGGGAACAAGTTCCCGTTTTCTCTCGGCTTTCACTATCTTTGCCCTATGATCCGATTATCGCTCATCATCGCCACTTACAACCGCTCCGCAGCGCTCGTCGAAGCGCTCCGGTCGGTCGTGCGGCAGGATTTCCCGGCCGCAGAGTGGGAGTGTATCGTCGTGAACAACAATTCGCAGGATGACACGCTGGCCCGGTTCGAAGCGTTCGCAACAGAACATCCCGCAATCAACCTTCGGATCGTAACCGAAACCCGGCAGGGGCTCTCCCATGCCCGCAACCGGGGTATCGACGAAAGCCGGGGCGAATACATCGCCATCATCGACGACGACGAACGCATCAACGAACAGTTCATCTCTTCGTACGTCGCCCTCTTCGACGCCTACCCCGACGCTGCATCGGCCGGAGGCCCTATCATACCCGAATATCCTGCGGGACGCCCGGCCTGGATGTCGAGTTATACCGAACGTCCGATAGCCAATCCGATCGACCTGGGGCGAAAGATCCGCCCTTTTCCGAAAGGACGTATTCCCGGCGGCGGCAACATGGCCCTGCGGCGTTCGACGGTCCAACGATACGGCGCCTTCGACCCTTCGCTGGGGCGAACCGGAGAGCAACTGATCGGAGGCGAAGAGAGCGATCTTTTTCAGCGGTTGGCAGATGCCGGAGAACGTTGTTACTATGTTCCGACAGCAATTATGTGGCATATCATTCCGCCGCGAAAGATTTCCCGGGAATACTTCGAATCATTATGTTACCAGGTCGGACGCACCCAACGCCTGCGGGCCGGAATGAGGGGGCAAACCGTGCGTCTGTTATCGGGCGAAGCCGTCAAGTGGGGTGCGACACTCCTGTTGGCTCTCGGCTTCCTATTGCGGTTCTCCGTCCCCAAAGCCCGCTATCTGCTCCTGATGCGGAGGCAAATCACACGGGGAATATCGGGTCGAAAACCGTAAGACGCAGACTTGGGGCTCTGCCAGTGAAAATACCGGTTGCATCGCTGCAAACCGGTATCAGAAAATTTTGCTGTACAAATATGTTCTCCGGATGCGGGACTTGCCGCACAGAGCCGTACATACGTATCCGCTATTCCAGTGAAACAGGCGGCGAAACCCCAGACCATAGTTCGGACGAGTATCCGGCGGAGGAACATCTTTATTTATGTTTCCCATGCGACGGAGGCGTGCCGGGCTTATGCCCCGGTCGGGGATGTTTATGGGGCTTCGGAGCTTTTTTGTGAGGCGGATGCGGCCGTTCATGAAAATGGTGCACCGAAGGCGAATTCGGGTGACGAGGGCAACGGGAGGCACACGAGGTGACGAGCATCGCCGATAAAACAGCGACCAGAGTCCAAGCCAACATTCGTTTTGCTTTCATAATTCTACTCTCTTAAAAGTGGCACAAACAACTACCGTAATGCAATAACAAAAACAGTCGGCACGCCGATAAGAGTTTCCCTTTAGAACAGGTATTTCTCCGACCGTACTTTCTCGACCAGCTGGAAAGCGTGCTGCCACGCCTCCTCGCTGAAAGTCGTTCCGACCACTTCGATCACCTTCCCGGCGACGATGGCACCGATCGTACCGCACTGACGCAGCGTCAGCCCCTCGCATAACCCGGAGAGGAATCCGGCGGCATACAGATCGCCCGCACCCGTCGTATCGACCCGCTTGGCTGCAGCCATGATCCCCACGTGGACCACTTCGCTGCCCCGCTTGATCAAAGCCCCCTTGATACCGACCTTCACGACGGCCAGTTCGCACAGCTCCGAAAGCATCTGCAAGGCATTGAGCGGCTCGCCCTCGCCGGTGAAGGCTTTCGCTTCGTCCTCGTTAGCAAAAACGATATCGACGTAATCCTGAATGAGCGAGCGCAGAAATTCCAGGTTGGCCTCCACGACATTGAAACTCGCCAGGTCGATCGCCACCTTCAGACCGCAGGCTTTAGCCGTACGGACCGCACCGGCAATCAACTCGTGATCCTGCACCAGATAACCTTCGATATAAAGACAGTCGTAACCTTCGAAAATAGCGGACGTAACCTCTGCCGCACTCAACTCCAGCGCAGCCCCCAGGAACGTCACCATCGTCCGTTCCCCATCGGGAGAAATAAGCGACACACACCTTCCCGAGCGCTCCTTCCCCCGGAAAATAAAGGGTTCTATACCCAGGTTCTCAAGAGCCTGAATAAAGAAATCTCCCGTCTTGTCGGTTCCCACCTTGCCGATAAAGCCCACGTCGCAACCCAACCGGGCCATCGCCCGGATCGTATTCCCGGCCGATCCGCCGAGCGAGAGCGAGTAAGGCAGACCGGCGACCGATTTCGAAATCTCGGTCTGCAAGGCCGCATCCACCAGGCTCATCGAACCTTTCGGCAAATTGAACGTATCGAGTACTTTGTCGGTCTTCAGATTGACCAACATGTCTGTCAGAGCGTTTCCTATTCCTATTACGCGTTTCATGAAGTCAGTATTGTTCGAAAATAATGTCAGATAGAGAGGATGCGCACCAGATCCACCGCTCCACGGTCGATAGTCCGGTCGTGGCTGACGGCACGCGAGAAGGGGACATAGACGATCTGCCCGTTGCTCAGACCGATCATCACGTTGCGCTGCCCCTCCATGAGCGCTTCGATGGAGGCTTCGCCCATACGCGAAGCCATGATACGGTCGATTGCCGACGGCGACCCGCCCCGCTGGATATGTCCCAGAATGGTTACCCGGGCATCGTACTGCGGAAACTCCTGCTTCACGCGTTCGGCAAGCCCCATGGCACCGCCCGTAGCGGGATTCTCGGCCACCAGCACGATCGCCGAATTTTTACTTTTGCGGAATCCCTGGTTGATGAGCTCGCCCAGTTGATCGACCTCCGTGTCCATCTCGGGAATGATCGCGGCTTCGGCTCCCGAAGCGATCGCCCCGTTCAACGCCAGATAGCCGGCCGTATGTCCCATAACCTCGACGAAGAAGAGGCGTTCATGGCTGGAAGCCGTGTCACGCAGTTTGTCCACCGCCTCGACAATCGTATTGAGCGCCGTATCGTAGCCGATCGTAGCGTCCGTACCGCCCAGATCGTTGTCGATCGTACCCGGCAGGCCGACGATCGGCACATCGAACTCCTGGGCGAAAATACAGGCGCCCTTCAACGAACCGTCCCCGCCGATCACCACCAACGCATCGATACCGCTGCGCTTCATATTCTCATAAGCCCGGCGGCGCCCTTCAGGGGTCATAAACTCCTGGCTGCGGGCCGTCTTCAGCATCGTGCCGCCCTGCTGGATGATATTGCTCACGGAATCCGATTGCAGGTCGATGATTTCGTCATCGACCAATCCCTTATAACCGCGCATAATACCTTTTACGGAATACCCGTTATAGATCGCCGTACGCGTCACGGCACGGATCGCGGCATTCATCCCGGGAGCATCGCCCCCCGAAGTCAGCACTCCGATACACTTAATTGCAGCCATACTTTTTCTTTTTACTGAAAAAACGTTCAAATATACGAATAAGTCGAGAACAAAAGCGAATTTTATTCGGTTTTGTCGAGCGGGAGTATATTGGACGAAGTCAAATATACGAAAAACAACCGTTCTCCGCAACTTTACTCCGAGGGAAACGACCGTCGCACGCGGCAGTCCCGCTCCGCCGGAGCCGGGAAATTCCGAACGCCCATTTCTTCAGCCACACAACTTCCGTGCAATACGCCTTGCGGCGTGCCCCTTCGGTCCGCCACAAAAACCGAAGCCGGACTTTTCCCACAGGAAAAAGATCCGGCTCCGACCTGAAAAACTTTTTATTTCGATCAACGCTTTTATTCGAAATCAATCAAAATCATCGCATTCGGCCGCAGGCTCCGTCGCAGTAATCTTCACACCTTTCGAGCCGACATGAATATCGACCTTCTCACCGTCCTCCTTATCCTCCACCGCGATTTTCACCCGGCCTTCCCCGGCACTCAAATCCACGCTCCCGTCGGGCGTATCCACCCGCAGCAAAGAGGTATCGGCGGAACGGGGCTCCGGCAGAGCAGGCAATTCCATATCCGGATCGTAGCTTTCCGTCCTTATCTCATACCATTCATATCCCCGCTCACTCTCCCGGACCGCAGAAACACCCAGGCCGATAATAATCAAGATCCAGATCAGGAAAGTCGTCAGAACAGCCCGGCGGCTCGGTTTGCGGGAAGCTATCAGACACATCAACACGTAAATCAGCAACAGCACCGGCACCAACGCGGTCATAATCCCCAGCGACACCGTCCAGATGCCCGCATCGACAGACACAACCTCCGGACCGGCCATCCCGACAGCAAACAGACCGATAATCAATGCGCATGCACCCAAAACCAACCCGAATACCAGCAAGCCGGCCAGGAGTTTCAATACGATCAGGACGACCTGCCCCAAGGCATAAACGGCCTTGGCAACGACCGGTTTGGCATCAGCATCGACATCGTGATTCGCCGCCGAAGCCTCCTCGATGGATTGTACGGTAATCCGCTGTCCGTTTTGTTCGAGCTTCTGACGCGCAGTACGGGCTGCCGGTACAGCGAACCACATAATCAGGTAGCAAATAAAGAACACGCCGAGCAAGTTGCTCATCAGCGGCACAAGCCACCAGAAAAACGGAATCCATCCCAACAACAGCAACAGAATGAGCGGCAGGAACATCAGCAGACGGATCCACGTGGGACTGGTCCCGAAATACTTGGCCACACCCGAACAGACACCGCCCAAGCGCGCCTGGTCCATATCCCGGTACAGGCGGCGCGGAATCCGGCCTTCGCCGCGCGGGGCTTCACGGCCCTCCTGTTCCCGAATGGCTTCGGCAGACCCCATTTGGGCAATGATCTCCTCGACCAACGATAGCTTCACCACTTTAGAATTATCCTGGTGCGAGAGAATCAGCTCGGCGATACGGGCCTCGATATCCTCGACGATCTCCTTTCCGCCGTCGGTATTTCTATACGTATCGTTCAAGCTCTCCAGGTAACGCGAAAGCACCTGAAAGGCATCGGCCTCCATCGTGAAGGCAATCCCCGAAATACTACATTTCTTAACCTCTTTCATCGCGATCGGTCTATTTGAGTTCGTTATTCGCTGCACCGCGAGTAGAACCGCCGCTCGTATCGGCAGAATTCACACTGCACGGTCCGGCATAGGAAACGCTTCCGGCGCTCGACGTTCGGGATTGCAAAGCCTGCTCGCAATAGACCCGAATATCGGCGGCGCTCGACGCCTCCGCCTCGCAGAAGTGTGCGACCAGCTTCCGGGCATCGATCGACGCAGCGGAAGAGGCTTCGAACACCGCTTTCTGTACCGCACCCTGCAACAGAATCGACGATGCGCTCGAAGCATCCGCTTCCAGACGGTCCGCATCGATCTGCGCCACGACTTTAGCGCTGCTCGAAGCGTCGATTTCACACGTTTCGACCTGTGCATCCACACGGATCCTGGCTGCGCTCGACGCCTCGATCTCCAGCATTCTGCCGGTAAAGAGTGTCTTGGCCACGATCTTCGCAGCGGAGGAAGCCTCCAATTTGCGGATATTTCCGTTGTAAGGTACGCGCACCAGGATCTGCTCCGAAGGCACTGCATGAATGCGGGGAGCGACCGTAATCTTCAACTCGCCACCATCGATCCCGACCCGCACGTACTCGATCAGGTTATCATCCGCACAGATCTCGATATCGCCGGGCTCGTCGGTAAGCAGGACCTTCACTCCGCGCGAAGCATCGATAGTATGAAAGTTTCCGACCGCCACGGTGCGGGTTATCAGATTTCCGCTTCCCTTGATCCGGGTTTGACCGAAGATACTGCCTCCGCACGCTGTCGTACCGAACAGAACGGCCATCATTGCCAACAGGGCCATCATCAATTTTTTCATCGTTTTCAGTTTTTTAATTAATCAATCGGTTATGCCGGGTCGTTTTCCCGGTGGCGAATCATTTGAATTTGTCCTACCAGTTCCTCCCACGCTTCATCCAGCGAAGCCAGGTACTCCCGGCCCTTGTCTGTGAGCGAATAGTACTTGCGGGGCGGTCCCTGCGGGGACTCTTCCCACCGGTAAGTGAGCAGGCCCGCATTCTTCTGCCGCGTCAGAATCGGATACAGCGTCCCTTCGACCACGATCATCTCCGCCTCCTTGAGTTCGGCGATGATCTTCGGGGCATAAGAATCCCCCTGCGAGAGGATCGCCAGGATACAGTAATCCAGAATACCCTTGCGCATCTGCGCCTTTACGTTATCCTCAACCATATCATCGTTGTTTATACATTGAATTTCTTATTTCATGTTTCAGCTCCGGGTCCGGTCCGCATATCGGAAATACGCAAACCTCTCCCCGTACAGTCCCGGGCCGGACTCGGCCTACCGGGAATTCCCTTCGAGCCGTTTGGGACCTTTGGGCACGACGATCCACAACAGGATATAGACCCAAATCGACAACCCGCCGACCAGCACCAGGAGCAGCGTCGCCAGCCGCACCTTTCCCGACGGAAGTCCCAAATAATCGGCTACTCCGGCGCACACACCGGCAATGACTACATCGTCCGACGAACGGTACAATCTCGCATGATTTCTTTCTGCTTTCATAGATTTCCATTTTTAGAAGCTGTTTGAATTTTATTCGAGATTATTCGAAAGCCGTTTTCGAGTAGATTCTTTTTGGGTAGTTGCCGTAAATTGCGGGCTATTTTCAAAACCAGCTAAAAAAGAAGATACCGAAAAGAGGCTCAAAGAAGCCGAAACACTTTCTCACAGCGAATGTTCAACTCATTTATAAAATTCAAAACATATTTTTAGATTTCGAAGAGATACAATTCAAAGGTTCCGACGGGATCACGATCCACAGGATGATGTAAACCCACAGCGACAGACCGCCGAAAAGAATCAGGAACAGCGTGATAAGGCGCAGGATCGTCGAGTCGATCCCGAAGAACTCAGCGATTCCGCCGCACACGCCTGCGATCGAACGATTCGTCCGCGAACGGTACAAGTGCCGGGAATTGACGCACGAGGCACTCTCCGCATCCACGGACGCCTCGTCCCGCTTCTCCCCGGTCGGCAGCTCGCCGAACTCCGATGGATCGCCCATTTGAGCCATTGCACCCTGCACCATCTGAAGGGTAACGACCATCATCGGCGATGAAATCCTGGACCGGAAAATCTCGGCCAGACGGGCCTCCACGTCGTTGAGAATTTCCGGATCACCGGCCGGCAACCGCCGACGGATCGCATCCAGGTACTCCTTCAACCGACGGTAAGCATCCTTGTCGAAAGTAAATGCCTGGGAAGCCAAATTTACGCTAATAGTCTCTTTCATGGTCAATATCTATCATTAATAAATGAGTTGTATATTCTTTACAGTTCTATCACACCACAAATATAATGTAAAAGTAATTACCATGCAATACATAGTACTATTTTTTCAACAAAAAATTTCGTTTACCAATAATTTCACCTCTATAAATATAAAAAAAGCGCCAGAGGTAAACCGGACGCTTTAACATAAGATAGAAAGACTAAATATATAATATTTCCACGAAACTAATAAATGCCTCTTTCCTTTAATATCATCCCCCAACCACTTCCATCCTTATATTTAAATAATATAATTTGGGTAAGAGCATTCCCTTTACCAACTTCTATTGTACCATCAGAAAACACATAAAGATAAGACTTAGAAAATCGCTTCCTATAAATCTTTTTACCCGTATTATTATCCACAACAACTACTTTGACTCCATTGGTAAAATAATCACCAAGTTCTGCTGCCTTAAATTTAACAATCACATCTAAATAATTGTTCTGTTCTATTGCCGCCAATGAAACATTTCGATATAAAGTAATTCCCCCTATTGGCTTAACACTCTCGCCTTCACTTTGCGCAAAAGTGGAAACGGTTGAAAAAATAAACAAGAATACAACGAATACTTTTTTCATGATATCAAAAAACAATTAGATAAAGAACAAAACACAATCATTAGACCTCATTTCCATTAAAAATCATCAATATAAAAAAAGTGGACAATTCTCTCGAATTGTCCACTTTAGTAGCGGGAGGAGGACTCGAACCTCCGACCTTCGGGTTATGAGCCCGACGAGCTGCCAACTGCTCCACCCCGCGATATATCGTTTATTCGATGCGAATATTCCGCTTTTGTGACTGCAAAGATAAAACAAAAAAATGGTTCTGCCAAATATTTCGACGATAAACCCAAAAACAAATACCGATTAAGCAGGCCTTCAAGCCGATGAATCACTCCTCGCGCTTGCAGCCGGCACCAATCAATTCCTCCTGAAAGCTCGCATACTCCTCCGGAGTTACGAATTTGTCGGCACTGATCGTCAATTGTCCGACCGGAGTATCGATCCGAATCCGAACATCATCGCTCGTAACGATCTTCAGGTTCTTTATCTCGACATTCAACCGTCGGGTCTCTCGACCACGGACCACGGAGAGGTGCAATACTCCCTCCTCGATCTCGATCGCTCCATTCTGAATAGACCATCGATCCTGATCGCGCATCTTCCGAAACACAGGATAGACCAGTACCGCAACAGACAACAAAAGAAAATAGCCGAATATCAGTTTCCAATGGAGCGAGGTAAATGGCAATTGCTCCGCAAAAAAGATTTTCAACAGCAAAAAGAACAGAAGCATTGCGACTCCCATTCCCAAAAGAAGCCGACGAAAACGCGTCCGTCTCGTATCGTCATAACCGTATTTACTCATGGCTCGATTTGTTAAATGCCGGATAGAAACTATCCGACTTCATCCTCTACGAACCAAATATACGAAAAATTAGCGAATATACTTCCCCGACCCCAGAAAAATTCCGCAATACGGCTCTACAACGATGTTCTGCCACAACAGCGCCCTCTCATAGAAACCCTACTTCATACGCCTCTCACCGCTCCATACGGACATACCATCGGAAGCGGACGAACGTCAGACGCCCTTGTCGGGCACAGCCGCCACTGTCTTCGACACTAAAGCAGCCGCCACGACCTCAGCTAGATCCAGCACCTCCCGGCCGTCAGCTCCGCGTGCGATAGCTTTTTTACAAAGTGGACAAGCCGTTACGATCGTCCCCGCTCCCGTAGCGCTCAGCTCCTTCGCCACGGAACGCGCCAAGCGAAGCTGCTGCGCGTCCGAAATCGCCGTATTGGCCACCGAAGAGCCGCAGCAGAGGGCGTGTTCCCGCGTCTGGGCCGGTTCGAGCAGCACGCCCACCGCTTCGATCACCTCGCGCGGCTGGTCGTAAATACGGCTCCCGCGTCCCAGTTCGCAGGGGTCGTGGTAAGTGAATGTCTGCGCCCCTCGGCGAAGCTGCAGGCGGCCGTCCCGGATCAATCGCAGCATATACTCGGAATGGTGCAGCACTTCGATTCCTTCGAGATGATACTCCTCCCGGAATACCTTCAGGCAGATCGGGCACGAAGTGACGAGCGTCGTAATCCGGTGCTTGCGGGAAAGCGCAATGTTGTAATCCATCATCTTGCGGGCCGAATCGGTTTCACCGGAGAGCTTCAGAGGCCGGCCGCAGCAAACGCCGCCCTCCTTGTCCGCCCACCAGACCTCTTCGCCCGAAGCCTTGAAAATCCGCTCCATCGCCAACAGGATACGGGGCGTCAGCAGGGTCATACACCCGGCGAAATAACCCACGCGGCCCTCGCCGGCCGAACGGTCCACCCCCTGAAAATACTCGTAGCGCTTCTCATCGGGCGTATTGCGCATCGTGTCGCGGGAATTCAGACGCAGCGTATTGAGTTCGATCCCCACCGGACAGCGCTGTTCGCAACGGCCGCACATCAGGCAGTTGTTCGCCACCGACTGACGCAGGTGGTTATACCGCCGGTCACGCAGGAAATAGACCGACTGCACGTCATTGATTCCCAGCACGCTCTGCAACTGACAGGGATCGATGCAGATACCGCAGCGCGAGCATGCTTCGACCTGAAAATGATCGAACGCCCCCTCCTTTTCGGTCGAGCGGAGTTCGTAATGCCGCAGGAAGATCAGGGGAATCTCGGTAAAGATATGCATATACCGCGAGAACGGCAACGCCACGAAGAAAATACCGAGGCATGCGGAATAGGCCCACCATGCCGCGCTTTCGAGATTCATCAGCGCGAGCGTGCTGACGTGCTCCGCCATCCACGCGCCGACCGCCCCCGTCAGGAATCCTCCGCCGCCGTAAAGGGCGCAGGTCGTGCTCTCGGCGATCAGGCGCACCGGGAAGACGAACCACAACGCCGAGAGGGCCACGCGGTCGCCCAGCAAGTGCTTGGTCGTACGCCGCATGCCCATCGCCCGCGAGTAAACGCGCTTGCCCCAAGCCAGCGCCACGCCCGAAAGGACGAAGAGCAGCAGCAGGTCCATCAGGAAGTCGAACACGGGCTTATGTTCCAGCCCCGTGGCGAAATATTTGAAAAAGACGTGTCCCTGCAGCGGCACATAACGGAATCCGAGGTAGGCGATGGTCTCGATCCACCCCACGGCAATCAGCAGAAACCAGCCGAAAGCCAGACTCATGTGCATGTAGCCCAGCAGCGGATTGACCTTGAAGATGCGGCGGTGCAGCAGCGATTCGCTGATCCCCTCCCACACGGCCGCCAGCGTACGGCGCGTCGGCAGTCCGAACAGAATCCGTTTCTTGTCGGCGCGGGGCAGCAGGTAGAGCCACGAACCCCACTTCCAGAGCAGTACGACGAACATCACGGCCGCGCCGACCATGAACGGTATGCAGAATGGTGCGAAAAAAGTCATCGTCAGAAGTCTCCCAGTTTACGTTTGATAAGCATCACCACGCCGCGCGTATTGATGCCGCGCGGGCACACCAGCCGGCATTTGCCGCACAGCATGCACTTGTTCATCTCCTCGTAGGCCCCCTGGTATTCGCCGCGGCGCACCAGCGTGTGGACCTTGCGGAAATTGAACTCCGTGAGGTTGCCCGCCGTGCAGACCGCCGTGCAGGCCCCGCAGCCGATGCAGGTCTGCAACTCGGGCATCTCGCGCAGGATCTCGTCGCTCTTGCGCAGATTGTTGCGATCCAGATCGATCACGCGCGGCTT
>ERZ826146.2076-NODE-2076-length-16149-cov-7.944513_pt1 | contig 16149 bp, 9 predicted proteins | sample MGYA00519857_ERZ826146 | MGnify/ENA primary metagenome ERZ826146 (study PRJEB31778, sample SAMEA3449222) | human gut metagenome | biome: human gut; feature: human-associated habitat; material: faeces | place: United Kingdom | collected 2010/2012 ...
GAAGGCGTGGCCGCGCTGGAAGTGAACGTCTCCTGCCCCAACGTCAAGAGCGGCGGCATCCTCTTCGGGCAGGACCCCAAGCTGGCCGCGGCCGTCACCCGCGCCGCCCGTGACGCGGCCCCCAACAAGCCGCTCATCATCAAGCTTTCGCCCAATGTCACGGACATCGCCCTCATGGCCCGCAGCGTGCAGGACGCCGGTGCGGACATGATCTCGTGCATCAACACCCTTTCGGGCATGGCCGTGGACGTGGCCCGGCGCAAGCCCCGCCTGGCCAATGTCATCGGCGGCCTGTCCGGCCCGGCCATCAAGCCCGTGGCCCTGCGCTGCGTGTGGCAGGTCTGCAAGGCCGTGGACATCCCCGTCATCGGCCTGGGCGGCATCTGCTCCGCCGAAGACGTGCTGGAGTTCATCCTGGTGGGTGCCCATGCCGTCCAGATCGGCACGGCCAACTTCATCGACCCGGCTGTCAGCGAGAAGGTGGCCGACGGCATCAACGAATGGCTCGACACCCACGGCGTCAGCGACGTGCACGACATCATCGGAGCCGTCAACAGCTGAACCGCCCGGCAGGCCGGCGAACAGCAAAACCGACAAGAATAACGCCGGAGGGCTTGAAAAAACAAAAGAAAAATACTACTTTTGCACACTCACTGCGAGAACAAATCGAATAATAACACTATAACATTGAAACGTTAAGATGGACATTTCATTTGAGAACGTAGACGGCGTAAACGGCCTGTTGACCATCAAAATGGGCAAGGCTGATTACGAAGAACAGGTAGAAAAGACGCTGAAAGACTACTGCAAGAAGGCCAAGATGCCGGGATTCCGACCCGGGAAAGTGCCTATGAGCATCGTGAAAAAGCAATTCGGGAACGAGGCCAAAGCGGAAGAAATCAACAAAATCCTGTCCGGCAAACTCTACGACTACATCAAAGAGAATCTGACAAAGGAAAAGCTCAAGTCCCGCCCGAACACAATGTGGCGCTACCGCGAGCTGCTGCCGGTGGAGGAAACAACGCCCGACACGCCGCTGCGCGTAGGCTGGAGCCCGCTCTACGAAGAGCCGCGCCTTGCAAAGCAGCTCGGCCTCAAAAAGCTCTGGGTCAAGGACGACGGACAGAACCCGACGGCGTCGCTCAAGGACCGCGCGTCCGCCATGGCGGTCGCCAAGGCGGGGGAGGCGGGCGCGAAGATCATCGCCTGCTCGTCCACGGGCAACGCCGCGAGCTCTCTTGCGGGCAACGCCGCGGCCGCGGGCCTCAAGACTTTCATCTTCGTTCCCGAGCGCGCGCCCAAGGGTAAGGTCGCGCAGCTGATGACCTTCGGCGCAAACGTGATCTCCGTCAAAGGCAACTATGAAGAGACGTTCGAGCTGTCGAAAAAGGCCATCGACAAGTGGGGCTGGTACAACCGCAACGCGGCCATCAACCCGTACCTCTCCGAGGGCAAGAAGACCGTTTCGATCGAGATCGCCGAGCAGCTCGACTGGAAGATGCCGGATTATCTCGCCATCTCCGTCGGCGACGGCTGCACCATCGCAGGCGTGTGGAAGGGCCTCAAGGACCTGTACGCCATCGGCTTTATCGACAAGCTCCCGCGCCTCATTTCCGCGCAGGCCGAGGGCTGCCACCCCATCAACCGCGCCATCGCGGAGAACAAGCCCTGGGAGCCGATGGAGGAGAACACGCTGGCCGACTCCATCGCCGTCGGCGTGCCGCGCAACGCGGACAAGGCGCTCATGGCGATCCGCGAGTCGAACGGCATCGTCGTGAACGTGACGGACGAGGAGATCATGGCGGCGCAAAAGCTGCTCGGCACGACCTGCGGCGTCTTCGGCGAGCCCGCGGGCGTCACTGGCACGGCGGCAGTCAAGAAGCTCTGCGAGCAGGGCGTGCTCGGTGAGAACGACACGGTCGTCTCCGTCGTGACGGGCAATGGTCTCAAGGACGTGGCCAACGCCATCAAGTTCTGCGGCGAGCCGATGAGCCTGCCGAACTACCTTGACCTGCTCGTCGAGGAATTCGACAAGCGCGGCATCAAGACCGAAGCGTAACAGAAAAAGAAGAGCCCCGTGAATCGCATGATCCGCGGGGCTCTTTTCATACAAAATACTTTTTGACAAATGGGATCTGGTGAAGCAGCGCTGAGACGAGGAACGACAGCGCGCCGATGATCAATGTCAGCAGGGGAACGGAGAAAAACACGTTGAGTGACAGCGTGTTGAAGTGCAGAAAAATGTCGAACGATTCGATGAACAGCGGGTGTACGAGGTACGCGCCGAAGCTCCAGCGCGACAGCGCGCGAATGCACCTGTGACACTTTTCGCTTAAGTTCGGGAAGTTCAGATGCTCTTTGGCAAAGACGAACAGCCCCACGCAGACAAACAGTACATTGAGCGAATCGTAGCCGTAGAACAGCTCTGTTGCCGCGCCCTGCAAACGCGAGGCGAACGACGTCAGCACGACCGTGAGGACGAAGCCGAGCACACCGAGCGCGTAAAGCACACGCTTTGCGGTCAAGGAAAACTCCTTGCGGACCAAATAGTAACCGAGCACAAAGTAGGGGACGAAGCCGAGCGTGAAATGATAATAGAATTTGCCCGTGAGCGCCTTGAATTCAGCGCAGTACTGCCACGAGAGAAGCGACACGGCCGACGCGATCTGCGGCAGCAGGAACGTAAAGATGAGCGTGAGCAGTAGAAAATAGCGCAGGAGCTTTTCATCCCGCACGATGGGGCGCAGAAACGGTACGATCAGATACAGTCCCACGATCATAAAGAGGAACCACATGTGATAGTGACCGTTGAGAAACTGTTGCAAAATAAGGTTCGTCGGGCATCCCTCGAAGTTCACCATGAAGACGGCGTAGAGCGCCGACCAGAAGATGAACGCTGTGACAAGGCGCGACACGTTCTTTTTCAGAATGTGCCCGATGCTCTGCGAGCCGGAGAGAAACAGCGCGCCGCTGATCATCACAAAAACCGGAACAGCCCAGCGGACGGCACTGTCGTAAAGGTTGAAGGCTTGCCAGGCTCTTGAATAGACGTCCGTATCGGCCCAGTGCTGCGCGGACAGATGCAGCACGATGACGGCGAAAGTCGCCAGAATGCGCAGTACGTCAAAATACGCGATGCGCTGCGGCTGTGTCTGTTCCATACTTAACGTTCGACCGCCTTTTCAGGATCGGCGTTCTCTGCTGGTGCGGTCTCCTCGGCAGCGGGGGAGGCAGACTCATCCGCTGCGGGCTCTGCCGCGGCAGCTTCGGCCTCCTGCGCCTGCTGGGCGGCCATGGCCTCGGCGCGGCCTTCTTCGCGCGCCTGCTTTACGGCCTCCTCGCGGGTCTTTTCCGCCTTGGCGCGCTCCTTTTCGACCATGTGCTGAGCGTGCTTATTTTGCAGCTTGAACACCAGCCGCAGCACGAACACGAACACCACGATCGCAAGGCCGAGCCAGCTCCAGAACTTGAGCTCGAAGAGCGTCTTGACCGTCCAGTACTTCGCCTGCATGCCGAGGAAGCAGAACAGGATCGACACGGCCAGCGCCGCGCCGAACAGCAGCACCCACAGCACCGACTTGACGGCGCTGTGCTTGCGCACGCGCAGGTGCGCGATCAAAAACAGCAGACTCAGCAGAAAAAACGCAGGGAACTGCGCAAATAAAATTTCCCTCAGATCCATATCTTACCTCACAGTGCGCATTTGCCGCGCTTCAAGTATTCGCCCATCTTGCCGCCGACGACCTTGCCGCCGTCCACCTGCAGCTGACCGCGCAGGTAGACCTTCGACACGCCGCCATTCGTGCGGAAGCCCTCGAACGGCGTGTAGCCCGCCTTGGAGAGCATGTCCGCGCCGTGGAGCACGTGGCTCGCGCCGGGATCGTAGACGACGATGTCGGCGTCGCTGCCCGCAGCGATGACGCCCTTGCGGGGGTAGAGACCGTAGAGCTTGGCGGGATTTTCGCTCAGCGCGCGGCAGACGCCGCCGAGCGAGAGCTTGTTTTCATTGATGGCCACAGTGTAGACGACCTCGCCACGCGTTTCGACGCCGGGAAGACCGCCGGGGATCTTCGTAAAGTCGTCGCGGCCCATGTCCTTCTGCTCGAGCGTGAACGAGCAGTGGTCGGTCGAGATGGTCTGCACCTCGCCGCGGCGCAGCGCCTTCCAGAGCGCTTCACTGTCCTCCTGCGAGCGGATCGGCGGCGCGCAGACGTAGCGCGCAGCGGAGGAAAAGTCGGGATCGTAGTAAACGCCGTCGTCGAGCGCCAAATACTGCGGGCAGGTCTCGACATACACGGTCTGTCCGCGGCGGCGCGCCGCGGCGATCTCGTCAAGAGAAGCACGGTTCGTCGTGTGGACGATGATGACGGGCGCGTCGGCCGCCTGCGCGATGCGCAGCAGACGTGAGACGGCCTCGGCCTCCAAATAGTCGGGGCGGGAGATCGGGTGCGATACGACGTCCGCGCCCAAACCGCTCGCCTTGAGTTCGGCGATGCGCGCGTCGATGACGCCCGCGTTCTCACAGTGGACGCCCGCGATGCCGCCGCGGGCCTTGAGCGCTTTCAGCGCGCGGTAGACCGCGCCGTCGCCGATCATCATGGAGGGGTAGGTGAGGTACATCTTGAAAGACGTGATACCGGCGTCGAACATCGCGTCGAGCTCAGACTCGATGCTCTCGTTCCAGTCGTCGATGGTCATATGGAAGCCGTAGTCGCAGTAGCACTTGCCGTCGGCCTTTTTATGCCAGAGATCAAGCCCATAGGCAAGGGATTCCCCTTTATTGGGGCAGGCAAAGTCGATGACCGTCGTCGTGCCGCCGCGGATGGCGCTTTTGCTGCCGCTTTCAAAGTCGTCGGCCGTCGTGGTGCTGCACACATCGAGATCGAAGTGCGTGTGCGCGTCGATAAAGCCAGGGAAGAGCATGCAGCCCGTCACGTCGACGACCTCGCTCTGCGCGGCGAGCTCGGGCGGGATGTGGCCGAGCATTTCGACCTTTTCCCCGTCGATGAGCACGTCGGCGCGGCGGCAGCCGCGGCCGCTGACGACATAGCCGCCTCGAAGCAGTGTTTTCATGGAAGAACCCTCCTTTGAAAAAATACCGTTCCAAATTAGCAAAAGCATAGCATACTTTTTACCTGATTTCCATAGAGTTTGGAAAAAATGTGAGAAGCGCCAAGATTTTTGCCGCAAATTCGGAACAATGCCGTATTGAGAAAGTAGCAGACATACGATACAATAAAATCATACCACATTCCGCTTTTATTTGTACAAAAAGCGAACTTTTGGCGTGCAGACCAACTGAGAGATGTGAAAAGAAGCTGCGTGTCACGAAGAGCGGACAGAGAAAAAGCGGAGTGAAAAAATTGAGGAGGAAAACACTATGCGCAAGTTCCTATCCGTTCTGCTCGCAATGGCGATGGTTCTCAGCCTGACTGTGACCGGCTTTGCGATCGAGGACACGGCAACTACAAGAGAACCCGAAGTCATGACCGAAGAAGCGACGATGGCGGGCAAGACCGTGATCCTGCACACCAACGATGTGCACGGCGCGATCGCCGGCTACGCCTACATCACCGCGCTCAAGGCCGATTATGAGGCCAAGGGCGCCGAGGTCATCCTCGTTGATGCGGGCGACTACAGCCAGGGCACGAGCTATGTCAGCGTGACCAAGGGCCTTGACGCCATCGAAATGATGAACGCCGCCGGTTACGATGTCGTCACGCTCGGCAATCATGAGTTCGACTACGGTTACACACAACTCAAGGACAACATGACCAAGGCCAAATTCAAGGTCCTCTGCGCCGATGTGTTCAACGCTGACGGTACCCCTATCTTCGATGCCAACTACACTTACACCACCAAGTCCGGCGTGAAGGTCGGCTTCTTCGGCATGGAGACGCCTGAGACCCAGACCAAAGCCAACCCCACCAAGATCAAGGGCCTGACCTTTGCGACGAATGACGCCTTCACCAAGGCCGCCGCCGATCAGGTCGAGGCGCTCAAGGATGCGGACGTTGTCATCTGCCTTGCGCACCTTGGTGTTGACGGTGAGTCCAAGCCCTACCGCTCCACCGATCTGTATGCTGCCGTCAAGGGCATCGACTTCATCATCGACGGTCACTCCCACACCGTGATGACCAAGGGCGAGAACGGCGAGCCCATCCAGTCCACCGGCACCGCATTCGCCAACATCGGCGTGATCGTCATCGACGACGCCACCAAGAAGATCGAGAGCAACTCCCTCTTCGAGATCAAGGAAGACACTGCCAAGGACGCGACCGTGGCTGCCGCCGCGCAGAAGATCATTGACCGTATCGACAAGGAGTACGGCGCGGTCTTTGCCAAGAGCGAAGTAGTGCTCAACGGCGCGAAGGCCCCCAACGGCAACCGCGACAGCGAGACCAACAACGGCGACCTGATCACCGATGCGATGGTCTGGAAGACCCTGCAGGATAAGGAATCCCTGACGGTTGACGCGGACCATGTGGTCGCCGTCACCAACGGCGGCGGTATCCGTAAGGCCATCAACCCCGGCGATGTGACCAAGAAGAACATCAATGAGGTCCTGCCCTTCGGCAACACGGTCGTTACAATCTACATTACCGGCGCTGAGCTGCTCGAGGCGCTTGAAGCCTCCACCTACTGCACGCCCGATGCGATCGGCGGCTTCCCGCAGGTTTCCGGCATCAACTACACCATCTCCACGGCGGTCGCCTATGACGCCAATGCCGAGACCTATCCCGCTTCCACCTACTATGGTCCCAAGTCCATCAACCGCGTGACCATCAACAGCATCAACGGCAAGGAGTTCAAGGCCGATGACACCTATGCGGTCATCACCAACGACTTCTGCGGCGGCGGCGGCGACACCTACTATGCTTTCGCTGCAGCTACGGCCAAGTTTGATACCGGCATTCCTCTGGATGAGGTCGTGATGGAGTACATCACCGCCGAGCTCAAGGGCGTCATCGGCAAGCAGTATGCCGCGCCGCAGGGCCGCATTCTGATGAACCCGTTCAAGGATGTCAAGGTTTCCTCCTGGTTCGGCAAGTATGTCATCGACCTCTACAATGACGGCATCATCAACGGCACCTCCGCCACCACCTATGCGCCCAACGACACCCTGACCTGGGCTGCCGCGCTCAAGCTCCTGCTTGTCAGCCACGGCGATCTCAAGGCTGCGGACGCCACCGGCGCCGACTGGAGCAAGAACACCATCGCCAAGGCTGCGGAGCTGGGTCTTGTTGCCGCCAATCTTGACGGTGCGAAGGCCATCTCCCGTCTCGAGTTCTGCCAGGTCGCTGCCAAGCTCAACAAGCTTGCCGAGTCCAAGACCGAGAGCAAGTTCACTGACTGCACCGACGGTTACGTGATGGCGCTCGTCGACGCGAAGGTCATCAGCGGTATGACCGAGACCACCTTCGAGCCTGCCGCGTCCCTGACCCGCGCGCAGATCGCCAAGATCCTCTATCAGCTCACCCTGATCGAGAAGTAAGGCAAAATATAAACGCAAAAAGAGCGCTGCTTAGGCAGCGCTCTTTTTTTGCTTACAATAAGGAAGAGGGAGCCGGGGCATCGCCCCGGCTCCCTCGTTTTTCGCTTTGCTTACAGGTAGAGATAGCTGTACTTATCGCGCACGGTGAGGATGAGCGCCTCCAGCTCGACGGGGAGATCGTTGTCGCAGGAGGCCAAGTCGTATTCCTTCACGCCGTCCTCGTAGCGCAGGCGGACCATATCGTCGTCCTCGAAGAGCACGCCGTAGTTTTCGCTCTCGTCCATGTCCTCACGCGTATCAAAAAGGGTGAACTTATCGTGGCAAGGTTCGCTTGCGTAGGGGCAGAACTGCGTGCAGTTGCCGCATTCGTTGCACATCTTGTCGACATGGACGATCTCGTGCGAGCCGTCGGCCATCTTGATGACGACATTCGCGCGGTTCGGGCAGGAATCGACGCAGTTTTCACACACGGTGGAGCACTGTAAGCAGCGCTCGCCGTCGCAGACACACTTACTGGCCATCGAGAGGATACCCTTCTTGGCCTGCGCGTCGAACTCGGTCACATCGGCCTCGGCAGGGATGTCGTAGATGTGCGGGTGACCGATGACGATCTCGGCAAAGCGTGCGGCGTCGGCAATGCCTTCGACCACGGTGGCGGGGCCGCGGTGCGCGTCGCCTGCGCAGTACACGCCGGGGATGTTCGTCTCGAACGCGGGACCCTTGCGCTCCATCTCGATGCCGTTCGCGGCCATGAGATCGGCGTCGACCTGCTCGCCGACGGCGGAGATGACCATGTCGCAGGGGATGGTGAACTGCTCGCCGGACTTGACGGGGCTGCGGCGGCCGCTCTCGTCCGGCTCACCGAGGATCATCTTATCGCACAGGAGTTTGCCACGGCTCTGCTTGACGGGCGCGGCCAGCTCAACGAATTCGACGCCCTCGTCGATGGCAAGCTGTAACTCGTGCTCGTCGGCGGGCATGAATTTCTTCGTGCGGCGATAGAGGATGGTCGCATGCGCGCCCATTCTCTTGGCAACGCGCGCGGCGTCCATGGCGGTGTTGCCCGCGCCGACAACGACGATGTTGTCGCTCAGGCAGGGCTTGACCTGCTTTTTCATGCGCTTCATCCACTCGATGACGCCCTGCACGTTGCCTTCAATGTCGAGCTTGCCGGGCTTCCACGCGCCGGTGGCCATCAGGATGTGCGTGTAGCCCATCTTCTTGAGCTGTTCGACGGACGGAGCAGGCTTGCCGAGCTTGACCTCGACGCCGTAGCGTTCCATGAGCGCGATGTCCTTGTCGATGGCCTCGTCGCTGATGCGGAAGGCGGGGATGACGTAGCGCGGCACGCCGCCGAGCTTGCGCTCGCGCTCAAAGATCGTGGTGGGAACACCCTCGCGGCCAAGGAAGTACGCCGCGGCGATACCGGTCGGGCCGCCGCCGACGATGGCAACCTTTTTATCCTCGACCGGCTCAGGCATACGGAGGGAGGCCATCAAGGTGTTGTAGCCCTTTTCCGCGGCAAGAAGCTTCGTCTCGCGGATGTGGACGGATTCCTCATAGAAGTTGCGCGAGCACTTGCCCTGGCAGCGGTGCGCGCAGATGGTGCCGGTGATAAACGGCAGGGCGTTCTTCTCGGTGATGAGCTTCAGTGCTGGGCCGTAGAGCCCCTTGCGGCAGAGCTCAAGGTATTCGGGAATGTCCTGCTCGATGGGGCAGCCGCCCTTGCAGGGCGCGGTAAAGCAGTCGAGCAGCGGCACCTGTTCATCTTTTTTGCGCGAGGGGAGCGGCTTGATTGCCTTGAGGTGGTGGAAGTCGTGCAGCGTGGAGGCGGCAAGGTCGGAGATCGCGGCGGGGTCGTTGCCGGAAAATGCGCGGTAGGGCATATCCTCGACCTTTTCGACCATCTGTTGCAGGCGGTTGTAGCCGCCGGGCTTCAAGATGGTGGTGGCGACGGTGATGGGCCAGATGCCGGCGGCAAAGAGCTTGTCACAGTTGAAGTAGTCCGCGCCGCCTGCGAACGAAATGCGCATCTTGCCGCCAAACTGGCGGGAGATGCGATTGCACATCTCAATCGTCAGTGGGAAGAGGCTGCGGCCGGACATGTACATTTCCTCGTTGGGAAGCTCGCCGCGCGTCGTGTCGACGGGGAAGGTGTTGGAGAGCTTGAGGCCGAATTCGAGCCCCTGCTTGTCCGCGAGCTTTTGCAGCCGCTCGAACATCGGCACGGCGTCCTCCCACTGGAGGTCCTCGTTGAAGTGGTGCTCATCGAAGACGATGTAGTCATAACCCATGGAATCGAGGATGCTGCGCGCGGTCTTGTAGCCGAGGATCGTCGGGTTGCACTTGACGAAGGTGTGCAGGTGCTTTTCCTTGAGAAGATAGCTTGCGATGCGTTCGATCTCCTGCGGCGGGCAGCCGTGGAGCGTGGAGAGCGTAACGGAGCGGGAAACATTGGGGGAGATCGAGGCGATGAAGTCCTTTTCCTCGGGGAAGAGCTCGGTCAGGACTTTTTTACATTCCTTGAACTGCGCGGTCTTGCCCGCGTCCATCATGTTGTTGATATAGGTGTTGACCTTGCGGCCCTTGATGCCGTCCAGGTCGTAGCCGACGGACATATTGAACACGAACCCGTCGGGATCGCCGAAGCCGTAGACCTTGCTCATGATCTTGAGCGCGCACCAGGCCTTGATGTACTCGTCCTGCGCCTGCTGCACGGTCAGCTCGGTCGACCACTCCTGGTTGTAGCCCTCGTCAGCGGCGAGGATACAGGGGCGGGGAACACAGGCGGCAAGCTCCGCGCCGTCCATTTTCTGCACGGTCTTGACCTCGAAAAAGCGCGCGCCGGCGGCATAGGCCGCGATGATATTCTGCGCAAGCTGGCTGTTGGGGCCGGCGGCGGGGCCAAACGGCGTTTCGATGCGCTCGCCAAAGATCGGCAGGCTCTTGCCGCTTGCGTGATAGTGCTTATGAACGCCGAACACATCGCCGCACTGCGCATATTCGCTCGTCACCCAGTTCATCAGAGAGTCGAACGGAATGGGATACATTTTTTCAGACATTGCTTTTTCCTCCCGCTTGCTTAATAGGTTCTGTGATTCAGCTCACCCCAGAGTTTCTTGGCCGCCTCAAGGATGTGCGCATTTTCGGCTTCTTCGTCGATGCCGACGAGCTCGCGGTCGAGCATGAGGGTCTTGCCGGCGGCGATGGTGGTTTGGCACTGGCGGCCCGTCATGCCGAAGATCATGTGGCCGTCGATATTCTCGTCGGAGAACGGGGTGAACGGCTTATAGTCCATGACGATGATGTCCGCTGCCGCGCCGGGCTTCAGCACGCCGAGCGTGTCGGGGAAGTATTTTTCACCGATCTTCGCGTTATTCTTGAAGAGCATGTCCGTGACCTCGCACCAGCCGACGTTCGGCAGGCAGTTCTGGCTGCGCTGGGAGCAGAGGGCGACCTTGAGGGACTCGAGCATATCGTTCGTATAGGCGTCTGTGCCCATGCCGAGAAGAATGCCGCGCTTGTGGAGTTGGAGGACGGGGCAGATGCCGATGGCGTTGCCCATGTTGGATTCCGGATTGTTCACGACCATCGTGCCGGTCTCCTTGATGATCTCCATTTCGGCGGTGTTGACGTGGATGCAGTGGCCGAGGATGGTCTTGGGACCGAGAATGCCGTGATCCTGCAAGCGCTGGACGGGGCGGCGGCCATAGTTCTGGAGGGAGTCGTACACATCGTTCATGCCCTCGGACACGTGGATGTGATAGCCCGTGCGGCCGTTGTTGGCCGCGACCATGCGGTCGAAGGTCTTATCAGAGATCGTGAACAGCGCGTGGCCGCCGAACATTGCCGCGAGCATCGGGTCCTTATTCTTTTCGCATTCGGTGATAAAATCGGCGTTCTCCTGAATGGCCTGTAAGCACTTCTCCTCGCCGTCGCGGTCTGAGACCTCATAGCACAGGCAGGAGCGAAGGCCCAGGCGCTTGCTCTCTTCGGCGATGGTGTGCAGCGAGCCGGGAATCTCACCGTAGGAGGCGTGATGGTCGAAAATGGTCGTCACGCCCTGCTTGATGGAGTCCATGTACAGCGCGGTGGCGGACGCGCGCGTGCCGTCCATCATCAGGTGGCGGTCGATGGCCCACCATGTGCCGTCGAGCACTTCGTAGAAGTTCGTCGGGTTGTTGCCGACGATGGAAAGGCCGCGGGCGAGGGCGGAGTAGATATGCGTGTGCGCGTTGATGAACGCGGGCATGATGACGCCGCCCCTGGCGTCGATGATCTCGGCGTCGGGATACTTGGCGCGAAGCATCGCTTCCTCGCCTACTTCGACGATCTTCGTCCCCTCAAAGGCGACGGCGCCGTGCTCGTAATACCCCTGCGCGCTCGCGTCGCGGGTGATGAGACGACCGTTGGTGACAAGTTTCATAAGTTTGCTCCTCCTTTTTCTTTTGCCTTTTCCCCGCCGCGAAAGCGGCACCGCAAGGGGAAAGAAAAAAGCGCTCCTCGCACAGACCTTATCATCTCCCCGAAAGGGGAGACCGTACAGCCCGTGCGCGAAGCACTACGTTGCAGCTACCAAACGGTAATTTAGTTTGCAAAAATATTTTACAGGAATCGCGAACAAAATGCACGTTTTTTTCGTCTAAACTGACGTAGAAAATAAAAACGTAATTTTGTGCAATCCGTGGAAAGATAAAAAGATGCCCCGCAGCGGCCGTGTAAGCCCCGTCAAAACCTGCACCATTCTGGACAGGTGGGTCGCCTCTGTCCGGCTTTATTGCTTCCAACGTCCAGCCGCAGACGGCAGCCGGGAGGCCTGCAAACCACCGGAGCGTACCGGCGTCCCTTATGACGAAATGTGGGTTTAAAAAGAACTTATCACGCACCCCGCAGGGCATGTTCAGTTTATCTCAGTTTTCGGAAAAAATCCGTCGCAATCGAAGTTTTACTCTTCGTCGGAAAGGATCTGCTCCATGAAGAGGTCGTAGACCTTGTCGATCTCCTCTTCGTCGTCAATGGTGACAAGGAACTCCTCGCCGTTTTCCATCTGGCTTTTGAGGATCACGAGACCGTATTCCTCTTCGTTTTGCTCGTCCTCGCTGTCCTCTTCGACCACGGGGAAGAAGGCCATATACGTCGTGCCGTTATGCTCGAGCGCGTCGACGTATTCCAGCTCTATATCGTTGCCCTCGTCATCGGTCAGCGTGACGAAATTGGGGCCGAACTCATCGTTCATGGGGGAACACCTCCTGAAAGTTTGTGCTCGCATTATACCGCACCTTGCGGCAAAATGCAAGACAAGATACGTACCACTTGACAGCTGTGCTATACTATATTCTGTATCACTATTGAAAATCGGCTATGCGCTCGCGCGCATATTTCTATCGCAAAGGAGGAGGCGCTTTATGGAAGAAAACCGCGCAGAAAACCAGACGCCCCGAAGACAGCACACCCAGCACCCCACGCATCAGGCACACAAGAAGAAAAAGTCCGGCACGGCGAAAACGGTCATCGGCACCATCTTAGCCATCGGACTCACGACCTGCCTGATGTTTTTCGCCATCTTCATGGTCTACGTGCACACGTCGCTCGATCTGAATGTGGACATCTCGGCCTACACGCTCAAGCAGAGCTCGACAGTCTACTATCAGGATAAAACAAGCGGGGAGTGGGTGGAGCTCACGAAGCTCCACGGCGTAGAGAACCGCACGCTCGTGAGTATCGACGAGATCCCCAAGCATGTGCGGGAGGCGCTGATCTCCATCGAGGACGAGCGCTTTGAAAGCCACCACGGCGTGGACTGGAAGAGCACGGCGAGAGCCATTCTCGGCAAGCTCACCGGTACCTCGACGCGCGGCGGCTCGACGATCACCCAGCAGGTCGTGAAGAACATGACCGGCGACAACGAGGTGACTATCAAGCGCAAGGTGACAGAGATCTTCCGCGCGCTGCGCCTCGAGAAAAACTACTCGAAGGATGAGATCCTCGAGACGTACCTGAACCTCGTCTACTTCGGCAACGGTTGCAACGGCATTGAGGCCGCGGCGGAGGGCTACTTCGGCAAGACCGTCGGCGAACTGAGCATTGCCGAGGCTGCGTCCATCGTCGGCATCACGCAGTTCCCCTATAAATACGATCCGTCGCGCGGCGACTGGTACCGCGAGCAGAACAAGGAGCGCCAGCTCACCGTTCTTTATAAGATGCACGAGCTTGGCAAGATCAGTGACGAAGAGTATGAGCAGGCAAAGGTCGAGCCGCTCGTCTTCTCCTGGGACCCGGGTTTTGTTCCTTCTGCGGGGGTTGCAAGCAGGGTGGATACCGCCTCGAGCACGGAGTATGACTCCTACTTTGTTGAGCGCATGTTCAACGACATCGTCGCCGATATGCACGAACAGCTCGGATATGATGAGTCGGTCGCAAAGGATCTGCTCTACACCGGCGGCTACTCCATCTACTGCACGGTCGACCCCGAGATCCAGTCCATCGTGGAGAGCGTTTACGCCGACCGCAATAACCTGAACTACACCTCGTCCAAGGGCGAGCTGCTCCAGTCCGGCGCGACGATCATCGACAACACGACGGGCGACATCGTCGCCGTTGCGGGCCGCGTGGGCGAGCGCGAGGGCCGGTTCCTGCTCGACTATTCGACCGTTGTGCGTCAGTGCGGTTCTGCCATCAAGCCCTTGAGCGTTTACGCGCCCGCGCTGGATGCCGGCGTCATCACGCCCGCGAGCGTCATCGACGACTATCCCGTTGAAATGCTCGGCGGAAGCATCTGGCCGGTGAACGCCTACTCGGGCTACCGCAGCATTATGACGCTGCAGGACGCCATCCGCAATTCGTCCAACCCCACGGCGGTGCGCACGGCCATCAAGCTGACACTGCCCTCGTCGTATGCCTTTATGACCGAAAACTTAAGCTTCACGACGCTGACGAACGATGATATGACCGCGGCGGGTGCGCTCGCGCTCGGCGGCCTTTCCAAGGGCGTGACGACGCGCGAGATGGCCGCGGCCTACGCAACATTTGCCCGCGGCGGCGTTTACACCACGCCGAGAACGTATACCGAGGTGCTTGACCATAACGGCAACGTCATCCTTGAAAATAAGACCGAGTCCCACGTCGCGATGAATGAGAGCACCGCCTATGCGATGAACGAGCTCCTGAAAAACGTCGTGCGCAGCGGTACGGGTACGGGCGCGAACTTCTCCGGTATGACCATCGCCGGTAAGACCGGTTCGACCAACAGCAACAACGACCGTTACTTTGTCGGTTACACGCCGTATTACACGGCAGCGGTCTGGGTCGGCTACGACACGCCGACGCGCATCGTGGCGAGCGGCAACCCCGCGGCCACGCTGTGGAAGACGTTTATGAGCAAGGTTCACGCGGGCCTTCCGAACAAGGACTTTGAAGTCAGCAGCGCCGACATGGTCAGCGTGACCGTCTGCACGCAGACGGGACTTCTGGCCTCGGCCGGCTGTCCCTCGCAGACTGTCAAGGTCGCAAAGAGCTATGCGCCCTCGCTGAGCTGCGACGGACACATCAGCGTAACCGTCTGCGCCGATTCCGGCATGCTCGCCTCCGACTACTGCCCGAATGTTACGACGGCCTATGTGCTCGATCTGAGCCAGCCGAACGTCAGCAGCGGTTGGGGCTACAAGCGCGAGCTTCTCACGACGCCGCTGAGCGCCGCGCTTCAGGCAACGTATCAGGCACAGCTCGAAGAAGGGCTCATTTCGTCGATCCCTGCAGGCGAACCGGTGCGCACGAACAGCGGCACAGTGCAGCTATACAGCGATTTGATGTACAGCGGCGTGTGCACGACGCACACAACGCCGCTGGAGCCCACGCCGGACCCGGATGCACCGGATGACGGCAGCGGCACGACGCCGGGCGGTGATGCCACCACTGGCGGCGACAGCGGCACACAGACGCCGTCTGACAACACCGGCACGGCGGGAGACAGCGCATCCGGCGATGTCGGAGACAACGGCCAGTTCCTCAACTGGCTGCTCAACAACGGCGGCACAGGCCGGTAAAAAACAATAAAAAAGAGAACGGTTTTCCCCGCCTCCTAATAAGAAAACATGAGCAAGTCCAGTAAAATCAATGTTTTCAGAGGCAAGGAACACGATGTGAAGTCAAAAATTTAATACTGGCAGGACAAAGGGTGCTGATATGAAATGTCAGCACCCTTTTCCTGTCCCAAACGCCATAGGTAACACAAACCTGTGGCGTTTTTTTATGCCCTGCTGGGGGCACCCAAAACTGTATGAAAACGGGTGGGAAACCCCCTGTTTTTTCGCCTGTGGGCGGCGCAAACGAAGCCGCCCATATTCTTTCCCTCATGGGAGGCCGGACGGTGATACAGGGGCGCAAAACCACCGAAACGAACACTTTTCAAAACCAACGGAAGGAGGTATCCAACATGGCGGTATTCCGCATTGAGAAAACCCGCGACTACACGGTGATGTCCAACCATCACCTGCGGGACAAGTCGCTTTCGCTGAAAGCGAAGGGCCTTCTCTCCCTCATGCTCTCCCTGCCGGAGGAGTGGGACTATACCACCAAGGGGCTGGCCCAGATCTGCAAGGATGGCGTTGACAGCATCTGCGCCGGGGTGCGGGAGCGGGAGAGCTATCGATGGCATG
>ERZ826146.2078-NODE-2078-length-16142-cov-11.568285_pt1 | contig 16142 bp, 20 predicted proteins | sample MGYA00519857_ERZ826146 | MGnify/ENA primary metagenome ERZ826146 (study PRJEB31778, sample SAMEA3449222) | human gut metagenome | biome: human gut; feature: human-associated habitat; material: faeces | place: United Kingdom | collected 2010/2012 ...
TACTCCGCGCCGCAGTCATCCCAGGGGATCTGGGAAGCATCGCTCTCGCTGTAGACCCGGATCTTCTTGCCGTTGATGATGAGGTGCCGGTCATCGTGCTCCACCGTATCCCGGAAAGTCCGGAACACGGAGTCATATTTCACCTGATAGACCATGTAATCCAGATCCGCATTCCGCAGGTTGATGCCGCAGATCTGATAACTGCTGCTGCCACGCTCCACCATGATCCGCAGAGCTACGCGGCCAATGCGGCCGAAGCCGTTAATGCCTACCTTGATCGCCATAAACAGATCCCTTCTGCCCTTTGGGCGTTGATTTGTTGCTTTCATTATAGGCGTATTTTCTAAAAGACGAAATGGACGATCTGTAAAATTAAATCTGCCTTTTCCAACGGCTCTTAGCCCCTTTGCATAGCACATCGTTTACCACATCGTTTACTTGTGAAAAGTTAAATTATTTCAAATTTCCGACAAAATTCTTGTTTTCTTCCTAGATTTTTGATATGCTGATTGATACCATCCCGCATTGGGAAATGTTTTCCTGGTGTAATTTTCACTCTGCGGCTTATGATAGTTTTGATGCAAAACAGAAAGTGAGGCACTGTTATGGAGCAGCACGGGACCGAGGCAGCTCTGCTGCCGAACATTGCCAACCAGATGCGCAGCCTGCTCAGCAATCTGTACCTGGCGGCTTCTCAGGTCATTCCTCCGGAGCAGCGGGAGCAGGACCCAGCCTTGGACGCCAAGGCCGCCATTTTGGAGCAAAGTTTTTTCCGGCTGCTGCGGCTGGTCAACAGTATGTCCGCCGCAGAGTATCTGTCAGACAGCCAAACGCTGTCTCTGCGGGACGCCGATCTGGTAAAGCTGGTCTCTGAGGTCTGCGAGTCCTCTGCGGATCTGGCAGAACAGTTGGGGATTCAGTTGAAATTTGTCTGCGCCATGGATCGGCGGGTCTGCACCATTCATCCTGCCGCCGTGGAGCAGATGCTTTATCATCTGCTTTCCAACGCGCTGAAATTTACACCTGCCGGCGGCACCGTCACGGTGGAACTGAAAAAAAGCGGTGAAACTTTGCGGCTGACCGTCAGCGACACCGGCTGCGGCATCCCGGAGGTGTATCAGCGCAGTATCTTCCAGCCCTTCTTCCGGGTGGACAAGTCTCGCAGCCGGGAATACGGTGGCGCAGGACTTGGGCTCTCACTGGTATGGGAGATCGCCGATCTCCACGGCGGCTCCGTTTGGGTGGAGAAAAGTTCGGAGAAGGGCACTGTCATTGCGGTGGAGCTGCCGGTACAGTGAAGCTGTATCTCACTCAATTAAGCAACGCAGCAGGAGCGGCCTTTGTGCCGCTCCCGCCTTATCTTAGCGTTTTGAATGACTTCACATTTTTCTCACCAAAGCAATATTTCAGCAGCGCATGGTGCGTCCGAATCTTATTGGTCAGCACCTCACGGCAGAGCCGGCGCTGCTCCGACTGCTCCTCATTCTTCGCCCGTTCCGGAAGGCCAAGCTTTGCAAACAACTCCTCAGCAGGAATGAAATGCTTTTTCTGATCTTCTTCAGGAAGCTTGCGTATTTCTTCTGATTTCCTCATTGTTTCGTGGAGCTGCCTGTGCTCAGCTTCTACTTTTTCTTCCTCAAATCCGAAAAAAGTCATTTCATACAGGACTTCTGCACAGAGCGCCGCCGCACCGACATCCTGCACATTGTGGGAATTCACTTCATAACCGAGGATCTCGTTCCACGGAGATAAAATGAAAGAATAGCTTTCCGGCCGTGACTTGAAATGCGCCAGCCTGTCAAGTTCTTCGTCTTCCAGCGAATCGATCTCCGCAAGACTTTTCAGCTGAGAAAGCTCCGATTCCGGCTCGAATTCCGCAAGGAGTTCCTTTTTGGAATACAGGCACGGATCCAGAAACTCACCGTCATCGTCAAAATGATAAATGCCAAGCAGCAGGTGTCCTGATTCACACGGTTCAATGTCACGCAGCGACAGGACAAATTTTGTCATGCGCTGTATGGCTTTTTCTCTCTGTTCTGTTTCAGCCCTAAGTCGATCAATAAATGCCCTGACTACATCTTCCATAGGCTGAGAAAGGATCATATCTTTTACATTCATGTCGGTGCCTCCTTCGGCCCAAGCCGTACTATTATGTGGTTCCTACGCTGTGTCCAGAGCAATTTCAGTCTCTAATTTCAGGCAACGAAAGAAACCTCGTCTTCTGTTGGTATTGTATCATTTTCCCGCTGGCCTTCCAACCGGAACTATGCTTACAATACAGCCGATTTTTGCTTCATGACGCTCCGGTAAGCGGTCGTGTTTCTTTAGATTCCGGGTCCTGCCCTGTACCTGAAGCATAAAACGCAGCTGTAGAAAGTTGCCTCTCTACAGCCGCGCTGCACTTTGTCAACGCTTCAGCAGCGTCTTCAGATCCTCCTCCGAGGTGGTAACCGGAGCAATATGGAAATTCTCCACCAGATAGTTCAGCACGCCCGGCGAGACGAACGCCGGCAGCGTGGGGCCGAGACGGATATTCCTGATGCCCAGATACAGCAGCGTCAGCAGGATACACACCGCCTTCTGCTCATACCACGAGAGTACCAGAGACAGGGGCAGGTCGTTGACCCCGCAGCCAAAGGCATCCGCCAAGGCCAGCGCAATTCTAACGGCCCCGTAGGCGTCGTTACACTGTCCTACATCCATCAGCCGAGGCAGGCCGCCAATGGTCCCGAGGTCAAGGTCGTTGAAGCGGTATTTTCCGCAGGCCAGCGTCAGCACCACAGTGTCGGCGGGCGTCTGCTTGACAAACTCGGTGTAGTAGTTCCGTCCGGGGCGGGCTCCGTCACAGCCGCCGACTAGGAAAAAGTGCCGGATGACACCGCTCTTTACTGCCGCGATCACCTGATCCGCCACGCCAAGCACCGCGCCATGGCTGAAGCCGGTCATGACCGCGCTGCCGCCGTTGATGCCGGTGAACACCATATCCTCGGCGTAACCCCCCCAGAGCCAGCGCCTTTTCGATAACGGGGGTGAAATCCTTATCCTCGCCTATGTGGGTGGTTTCAAGATAGGATAGAGCGCAACAACATCCTCTACCAGTGGAAGACCGATGAGCATCTTCTGCGCCGCAACACCTTCATCGGAGACTGCTACAACGAGTTCCAAGAGCGGAAGGACGCCCCTACGATGCTGCGCGTGATGATGGCCAACTTCATTTTGGAGGGCATCTATTTTTACAGCAGCTTCATGTTCTTCTACAACCTCTCACGCAATGGCAAGATGCCCGGCTCGGCACAAGAGATCCGCTACATTACTGCGGAACGCCATTGATGGTTCCCGTCTGCGTCTTCGATGTGACGACCGTCACGGTAACAGGTTTGTATGTAGCGTAGGTAAAGGGGACGATTTGCTCCGATTCCTTCTCCACGAAAGCTACCGGAAACATACTGTCGGCAACGCTGCGAAGCTTTGCCAGCATATCCTCCTTGCCGGTATTGCGTTGTTGAAGCGATGCGGAGTAGGCCGCAAGGATATAGCTTACATCGTGCCCGGCGGAACCCCGTGCATAATTGATAAGTGCATCCATTGACAGATCGTAGTCGTATCCGCCGTCCTCAATGATCTGCTCGACTTTTGCGAGGGCTGCGTCATACCCTTCCTCCACAACTGCGGAAATATCTGCAGAAAGGTCGTTATAGGATTCCAGCAGCGTTGTGGGGTTTTCCATGTCCACCATCGACCCATCCAGCCCAAACACGCTGTTTGTGACAACGCTGGGCAGTGAAACGATCAAGACGATAATGACAAGGAAAAACAGACAGATGCAGACAAGTATCTTAAACAGTGTATGACGCATGGCCCATGCCGCCGATAAAATTGCGCCCCACGGTCCGCCCGCAGCGGTTCCTGCGGCTATCTCGGCAACCGCCTTGCCGCCCTCCACACTGCTGACCTTGCCGTCTGTGCCGGTCGCCGTCGTGCTGATATGTCCGCCGCTGATCTGGGTTCCCTTGAGTGTATGACCCGCAAGCTGAGGCATATAGTTGCCAAGGCTGCGGTCGGCGATATCGCCGGCAATAGTGCCGGCGGCTTCTGTGGGACGCGCTGCTACGGAGGAGATGGATTCTCCTGTAAGCATCGCGCCGTTTCTGGCAGCGACACCGCCAAAAACGCGCCCGACAAAGCCGACGCCACCGCCCATGCCCATGCGCGTGCCGCCATCAACGACGGCGTCACGGACATAGCTGTTACCCTTGAATCTGCTGGCAAAGCCGGATGCAAAGCCGCTGGCCGCGGCGCCGGTTCCGGTTGCAGTCGAACCGCCCCTGCCGAACACGCTGCCTGCGCTCTTTGCGCTGTGTCCCACGCCGCTGATCACCCTTGCAGCCATCAGCAGTTCCATGCCCATGCTGGAACCGGTCTGCGCCACATTAAGTCCCATGGCGGCCATATAGCTGTCTAATTTCTGTGCGGTCTTTAGGAATGCCAGTGCGCAGAACAGCCATAGAAAGATAGATCCCTGCCCTGTACTCAGCGCGCCGCCATTTCCGATATACTGGCCTACCGAGGAGTTAAAGCCCCGGATAAACTACACGTTCATGACCAGCAGGAGAAGCTGCGAGCCTACCATCCTGCACCAGCTTTTAAAGACCTGATTAGTCGCCTTGGAGCCGCCCATGCAGAATGCCAGCGGGGAGGTATAGCACAGCACACCGACCACGATATACCGTTCGACCGCCTCCAGCAGCAGCTTGAAGTAATTCCATCCGAGTGCGATCAGCAGGATCAGAACCAGTATAGGCCCGACAACCGTCACGGTTGAAACGATTGTCAGCAGTCCGTTGCTCAGTACCTGCTCCACACCGGCAAAGGTGAATTCCTCCGCCGTCATGCTTACATCCATCAGTGCCGTATACGGCGCTCTGGCAACGTCGAGCGCCAGCATGAAAATTGGTTTTGCGTATCCGATCAGCAGCGCGAAAATCGCGCCACGCACAACTAATTGCCATGGGTTTTCGGCTTCGGTAATGGGTCCTCCGAACGCCCGGAACAGCTGCCAGACCACAACGAGAAAAAGGACTGCCCAGGCTGTGTACTGCATGACGTCAAAGGCCTTGGTGATGAAGGGGAAATACTCCTCCATGGTCACCATGTCTGTTCCCAACGCATTGAGAAAGAGGCCGGAAACCGCGTCCATGATCTGCGAGGCAATGCTGGAGATCCATGTCACGATCCCTTCAAAAATCCAGTCTAAGATAGTCGTTCACCTCCCGTCTGATCCCGAACTGTTGATCATTAGCCTGTGTACTGCCCGCCGGCGATCAACGGCTGCAGGTATGCTACGATAAAGCCGAGTGTGTTAAGAATAATCCAGGTCACAACGACGCGCTTGAGCCAGCTGGTGGCCTCGTCCACTGCGCGCTGGTTCCGGCTGACCATCCGCACCAACAACGCAATGGCCGCCACGGTCACGGCGACAATGGTACTGATCCCGACCAGCTGTCCGTAGATATCCCGCATGATCGTGGAAAAGCGATCCCAGATCGTTTCAGCCATTACGGGCTGGACGGAGAGGATCATTGCCGCCGCGGCGCCCACTAACGACCAGTAGGTATTTCTGAGCCGATGCTTACCTGATACAAGTTGCTTTGACATGCTTTTACCTCCTGTTTTTCAATTCGGCACATAAAAAGGCACCGCTCTCTGAGGCTGAACTGCCTCGCAGAAACGGTGCCTTTATGGTGTGCTCCTACTATCGGACACTAACAGTATAGCATGTTTGCATTTACATGTCATCGGCGCGAACCGTGCCATTTTCTCCGCCTTTTTCTGTGCCATCCACTATGCCAAAAGGGAAGTGGCGTTTACTCTGTTGCGGAGAAACCGGCGACTTTACAACCGGTAAGGCAGTCAGCGTCGTGAATTATGAAGCTGCTACAGCAAATGGATACCTCTTTCCAGATTTCTGAGTGCATCCATCACTGTGTAAAAAGAAGGAACATCACCATAGATCATACCCAAAAATCTTTTTCTACGATGGCATCATTCAAGCCCATCTTATCTGCTGTATTTCGGAACAGTTCGCCACGGTCATTGTCCGGCAATCGTGCTACATTTCTCATTGTGTGTCGCCCCACACATTTTCCGTATCGTATCGTAAACCCAATCCGTAGATTCCGTCGCCTCTTTCAGACAGGCTCGCTTTTCGTCCTCGGTCAGCTTTTCAGAAAGCGTCTGTATGATCTCCGCCGTCACATTGATCCTTCCCAAAGTTTTCAGTGCCTGGATCACCAAGCTCGTCATGTAAGACAGACCGGTGATTTCCTTGTTGGTCCTATGCTTAAATTCCAGCTTTGTGGAGTTCCACTCATAGGTCTTATACGGGCCGTCGCTGATATAGGACCAGACCGCCGTTACCTGTGTGGAGAGCCCCAGAAGGTTCAGGGCTGTATTCCCACACGGGACGATGGTCCAATGGTAACTTCGCGCCAATGCTTTTGCAACTGCGTCCGGGTCAGCCGCTACGTATTCATCAAGCAGCTTGCTGTACTTCGGCTTTTCGTAAACACCCTTTAATATCCGGCGAAGCATACCGATTTGCGTTAATCTGTTCAGATTGCGCCTGGTTGTTTCCGAATCAGCAATATCCGCGAAATCCGAGTTCACGAAGATTGTGCCGTCGTCCGCACCGTTGATTCGCTCCTGTATCTGCTTGGAATATCCAATTTTCATCCTGTCTCCCTCCTCCATCATGTCCCGAATGTTATATAATATTCGGGACAGAATTTCAACCGGATTTGCGTTCCTTATCTACAGTATCTCCAAACAATCTGCACATAATCAAACAGCTGCTATGTCGATGCATCTGCGCGGTATCATTTGTCCCGCTCCTGTAGAAGCAATGCAATAATCGAGACCTTTAACCTTACCAGTTTTCCAAAATAGAAAGAACCTCCAGCCAGGAATCCACCTCGCCGGCAGGGGCAGACCATAGACGCAGGGCGATGATATTGATTGCCTGCGTGCGGAGCCGGTAATAGTGCCGGGCAGAGATGTCCAAACGGTACAGAAGCTCCTCGTGCATCAGCTTGTCCGGCCTGAGAAAGGTCATGTAGATGATGTCGTACATCTTGTTCCCGTTGACCGGTTTGGATTTCAATATGCTGACCGCATCGTTGATCCGGTCAACCAGCAGGCGGGAGCGGCGTACACTCTCCATCCGGCCTTCCAGCTTTCGATTGTTCATCCCAAGTTCCAGGTCGATCCGATCCAGCAGCGTATCCAGATCCTTCAGCGGGCGATCCAACTCCTCTGCTACGCTGGACGGGAAGCATTCCAGCGTCCAGAGAATGGTTCGGTAGTGCTGCAGCAGGAGAAGCGTGTTATGATACATGCTTTTCTTTTTCTCCTTTTTGGCTTGGCGGACTCTGTCATCATCGATAGACGAATCTCCCAGAATGCCGCGCTTTGTTAAAAGCTCAATAAATGCGGCGGACTGCTGCGACAGCTTGGTTTCCTGCTGTTCATAAAGCGCCTTTCCGGCACTGCTTTCGATTTTGCTCATGTCGATTCTCCTTTCCGGTTTCGTGAGTGTAAGAAAAAATCCGCGTAAGCACATGGCCCGCGGATGTGGTTCGCATCTATGCGGCACAGTCTACTACTTACACCTCTGCAGTCATAGATACAGTTCTGACAATTCCAACACAGAGAAATATACGCGCGTATTATAGGGGACGAAAGTGCAACGCGATTTTTTGATACCTGTTCGGCATAATCAGTGGTTCTCATGATAATGATCCTGCGGCTATACCAAAGGATCATCTTGTTCAGGCGTGCATTGTCCGAGCCTCCAATATGCGCATTTCCTGCGCAAATACGCATTTTCTCAATAATGCGTTCAATTTCTGCGCCGGTGGGCAGCGAAGCCTCTGTATCCAGCGGATAAAGTCTATTGAAAATGAGGCAGCCGTAGGAGCCCGGCAGACGGTGCAGAGCGAAGGCATCCCCATTCTTCTGAAAAAATCTCCACACCTTTGTCTTTTCCCAGCCCCAACGCCGTCCCAAGGCTTCCAATGTCAAAGCGGCGCCAAGTCTCCCGAATTGAACGGCAGGCGCCAGACAGGAAAACGCATTGCCGGTCTCCTGCCAAACCGTGTGGCACCAGAGGTCCAGCCATGCATCTGATTCGCCGAATGTATAATGCTGATCCGCAAGGCGCTGCGTGATGTTGCGGGGAAGGCAGAGAAAGCCATAGCCGTCTGTTGCGTAGACTGCTCTTCAAGCCGACCACGCCACCGGACCACATTCCTGGCATTACATCGTTTGTGTATCCGCAGTATTTTGCCCGACCCTTGCGAAATGCCGCCCGCGAGGCCAGCTTCGCCCAATAACCCATGATTCCCTTGCCGACCGGCAAATGAGTCCTGGGCAGCTTGACCCATTGGTATTTGAACAGGCATTTCGGCATGACGGGTTCCTCCTTTCTGCGATTGGATATAAAAACAAGGCAGCCCCTTTAATCGAGAGACTGCCCTTGCAGCATGTGGTTACTATATTCTTACTTGAAGTCCGTGTAACGATTCTTTCTGCACTCCTACGAGATACCAGTCGTTTCCGTACTCGATGCGAGTGGGTATCCATTCGTCATTTATCAAGACCTCCATTGCAGTTCCGCAGTGCAGGCCGCCATAACTGTTTCCTTCCTCATACAAAACGTCAAAGCGATTTGTGGAGGAGTAATATATAAGCATCCCTTTTTTCATGTGGGCTTACCTCCTGACAAAGAATTTAAAATCATTTTCCCATAGTCATATTTTATGAAATTAGTACAAACCGCATCAGCGTCAATGCAGTTCATTTTTACTTAGGGGTGTTCATGAAAAAAACTCCGCAAATTCACCTTGTGTTGACCCTTCAGTTAACCCATTTACTCACCCATTTGTCCCGGTTAACCCATTTTTAGCCCTTATAAAATTGGCTAACCGAGGCCACATACGGTCAAAAACAGCGAAAAGCTCCAAAAGCTATCAGACGAAAAAGGTATAAGAAAACCCCGGAAATGGCGTATTTCCGGGGTTTTTGAGCTTTTGAGTTGTAAATTTGCGTCCGATCAGCGCTTGCTGAACTGAGGCGCGCGACGAGCTGCTTTGAGACCGTACTTTTTACGTTCTTTCATTCTCGGGTCGCGGGTCAGGAAGCCTGCGGCCTTCAGGGATGCGCGGTAGCTCTCATCGACGAGGAGCAGTGCGCGTGCGATGCCGTGACGGATAGCGCCGGCCTGGCCGGAAACGCCGCCGCCGTGGACGGTAGCCTCAATGTCGACCTTGCCGACGGTGCCGGTGGTGACCAGGGGCTGACGAACGATGAGCTTCAGAGTCTCAAGACCGAAGTAATCGTCGATATCACGGCCGTTGATGGTGATAACACCGGTGCCGTTGGGGATGAGGTGGACGCGTGCTACAGACTGCTTTCTGCGTCCGGTGCCGTACATATACGGTCTTTTGCACTTATAAGTTGCCATATTCTCTTCCTCCTATTAGCGATCCCAAACTTCGGGCTTCTGAGCTGCATGGGTGTGCTCTGCACCGGCGAAAACGCGCAGGCGCTTGAGCTGCCACTGAGCTATGGTGTTCTTCTGAAGCATGCCGCGGACTGCAAGACGCATTGCCAGCTCCGGGCGATTTGCCATCAGGTGCTTGTACTGAGTCTCCTTCAGGCCGCCGACCCAGCCGGAGTGAGTACGATAGTACTTCTGCTCGAGCTTCTTGCCGGTCAGGACTGCGTCCTTTGCGTTGATGATGATGACGTAATCGCCGCAATCGACGTGAGGAGTATAGGTGGTCTTAAGCTTGCCGCGAAGCAGATCGGCAGCAATTGCAGCGGTCTTGCCGAGGGGCTTGCCTGCTGCGTCAAGGACGTACCATTTTCTTTCAACGGTCTCCTTGGTAAGCATTGTCGTGGACATATTTGTGCCTCCAAAAAATTTAAATATACTTTGACATTTTAACGGGGCGCTATTAAAATACAAACATTGAAAATAGCGTGCTCTATTTTTATACCACAGCCGCGAAACAGTGTCAATACCGATTTTAATCCGCGTTTGATAAACTCGCAAAATCTCGCAAATGCTCCTCAAATCGGCTTGATGCTCAATTTCATTTTTGCATTTTTCGAGAGGTTTTAGCATGGACATACGCGCACTTAACGAATTTACCGGCATTATCCGCAAGGCCGTTGACGATTACGGCATGATAAACGAGGGCGACAGGGTCGCAGTCGGCGTTTCCGGCGGCAAGGACAGCATGCTGCTCCTTCTGGCGCTCAAGCACCTGCAAAGCTACTATCCCAAGCATTTTGAGCTTGAGGCGATCACGATCGAGCTGGGCTTTGAGGGCATGGATTTTACGCCCGTGCGCGAGATGTGTAAGGAGCTGGACATTCCCTACACCTGCCTGAAAACCGACATCAAGGAGATAGTCTTTGACGTGCGCAAGGAGGATAACCCCTGCTCGCTGTGCGCAAAGATGCGGCGCGGCGCGCTCAACGACGCGATCCGCGCGCGCGGCATATCCAAGCTCGCGCTCGGCCACCACTTCGACGACGCGGTCGAAACGTTTCTCATGAGTCTGCTGTTCGAGGGGCGGCTGAGCTGCTTCCGGCCGGTGACGTTCATGGATCGCAGCGGCGTTACGCAGATACGTCCGCTCATCTACGCCGGCGAGCAGAGGATCATGAACCTTGCCGACTCGCTTGATATCCCCATCGTGGAAAATCCCTGTCCGCAGGATAAGGCCAGCAAGAGATATGAGATAAAGCAGCTTATAAAGACTCTATCGCTCGCCTATCCCGACATGAAGTCTAAGGTGTTCGGCGCGATGCAGCGTCTGCCGCTGCCCGGCTGGGGCATTGAAAGTTAAATGAAAAAGAGCACCCGACCGGGTGCTCTTTTCATATGCTTTTACTTGTCCTTATCGTCGGGGCTCATGTCGAACTCAAGCTCCGCATCGCACTTCGGGCAGCGGATCGAGCCGAAATCGAGATCCTCCTCATAGACGGTGATCGTTTCGCCGCATTTCGGGCAGGTCACTTCGTACTCCTGCTCGTCGCCGCAGCTGCCGCAGCAGCCTGTGCAGACGTCGGCGTCGTCATCATCGTCATCGATCTCGTCGTAGTCCTCGTCATCGTCGTCCATATCACCGATGCAGAGATCCTCGAGGTATTCCATATCCTCGCTTATATCGCTGATGCTGTCGGAAAGATCCTTTGCATGAGCGTCAACGGCTTCGATATCGTCGGCCATGGCTTCGAGCACGTCGATAACGGCGAGCATCAGCTTGCCCTCGTTGGTGCTGTCCTTTATGCCGAGGCCGTCTGCAAGACCCTTGAGGTATGCGACTTTTTCACTTACTGTCATATTAATAAATTTTCCTCCATTTTTGCGTCGGTATGCCGTCAGGCAGCCGATAGCCGATAGCGGATATTTTTTTAGTAGCGCCTTTTAGTAGCGCCTTTGCGCTGATACCGATACATTTATTGCGGTTGCACGACCGGTGGGTGCAGGCAAAACCGCGGCAAGCGGGTGAGCATTGCTCGCCCCTACTGGTACGTAGCCTTATGGTGTGCGCTTTAATTCAACCCCTCGGCAGCAAAGCTGCCTGCTCCCCTTGACATGGGAGCCAATGGGGTGCGGTGCAGAATTTAACATCGCACTAATGTGTAGCGGCAGTTTTCCGGTTTTGCCGGTAACTTCGACACCGGGCACCGGCAAAACTCAGCTTGCACTACCGGGTTGCGTAGCAGTCACAGTATATTCCAATGTCCCGAACCGGGCCACCAGAGATAACCGTATTGGTAGGTGCGTCAAAGCGCCTCTAAAATCACTTGGAGCGGCTGAGGTACTCGCCGGTGCGGGTGTCGATCTGGATCTTCTCGCCGGGCTCGATGAAGAGGGGAACCTTGACCTCTGCGCCGGTCTCGAGGGTTGCGGGCTTGGTCGCGTTGGTAGCGGTGTTGCCTGCAAAGCCGGGGTCGGTGTCGGTGACTACGAGGTCAACGAAGAAGGGAGGCTCGACGTTGAAGACCTTGCCCTTGTAGGAATAGATGGTGCAGGGCATATTCTCTTTGACGAACTTGAAGCTGTCGTTAAGAACGGACTCGTCCACAGGCTCGAGCTCGTAGGTTTCGGGGTTCATGAAGTAGTAAAGGTTGCCGTCGTTGTAGCTGTATTCCATGGTCATACGATCGACGGTAGCGCTCTCGAACTTTGCGGTGGGGTTGAAGGAAGTTTCGGTGACGGCGCCGGTGATGACGTTTTTCATCTTGGTGCGCACGAAAGCTGCGCCCTTGCCGGGCTTAACATGCTGGAACTCGACGACCTGCATGACCTGACCGTCCATCTCAAAGGTAACGCCGTTTCTGAAATCGCCTGCTGTAATCATAATAGGTGATCCTCCTATGTGAATTAAAATTAATGTCTATAGCCTTAATAGTTTACATTAAATTACGCCATATTGCAACGATTATTTTTTGCTTTTGTTCTTATTTGCATTATCCGGAGCGTCGTTTTCGCGTTTTCCGGTGCGTTTTTCAAACGCGATCTGGAACATATAGACGACCATCGCCAGAACGCCGACTATGTAAAGCACGTTCCGCAGAACCTCCGGAAAAGCCGGAATGAAGCTTTGCAGCAGCGCCGTTACGCACACGACTATGAATCCGCCGTAAAGAAACGGCGTGAGCGAGAAGTTCATTTTTCTCTCTTTCTTTTTTCCCTTTGTCATTGTTTTCCCTCCGTTACAGTATCAAAAGCTGCTTTGCGGCCTTTGTTATCACTTCGCAGCCGCCCTCGCGCAGGATGAGCACATCCTCGATCCTCACGCCGAATTTGCCCGGCAGATATATGCCCGGCTCGGCGGATATCACCGCGCCCTCCGGCATCGGCGTTTTCACCGACGGCGACGCGGACGGCGATTCGTGGATATAAAGCCCCAGCGAGTGGCCGAAGCTGTGTCCGAAATATTCGCCGTAGCCTGCGTCGGAGATCACCTTGCGCGCCGCGCCGTCGATCTCCGCGCCGGTAACGCCGGCGGCGGCCCTTGCAATGCCTGCAAGCTGGGCGCGCAGGACGATATCGTAAACGTTTTTCATCTCGTCGGTAGCGTATCCGACGGCGACGGTGCGCGTCATGTCCGAGCAATAGCCGTCCTTTATGCAGCCGAAATCCATGGTGATAAAATCGCCCTCGCGCACAACGGCATCCGACGGAACACCGTGCGGCATGCTGGAGTTTGCGCCCGTCACCGCTATGGGGTCAAAGCTGTTGCCCTCGCCGCCGTGCTTGAGCATTCGATAGCTTATCTCGGCAGCGATATCGCGCTCGGTGATGCCGGGACGGATTATGTGCAGCACATCGTCCAGCGCTTTCTCGGCTATCGCCTGCGCGCGGCGCATGCTGCGAATTTCCGCCTCATCCTTGGATGCGCGCAGCCTGTAAAACAGGCTCTGGCACGGATGCAGCTCAACGCCGAGCACCCTCTGCCAGTTGAGGTACGCCCCGTGCGAGAGCGAAAACTCCTCCGCACCGAGCATTTTCACACTGCATTCGGTCATTGCCTCGCGCACGAGCTGCGAAAGGCGCTTGCCTGCGCCGAACATGCGCACCGTTATATCGCCCGAAACGCTTTTTTCCGCCGCCTCGATATAGCGCGAGTCGGTCAGCAGAAACGCCCGGTCGAGCGTTACGAGCACCGCGCCGTCGGTAAAGGCAAAGCCCGCTGCATAGCGCTGATTAAGCTCATCTGTTATAAGCACCGCGTCAAGCCCGAGATCTATAAGCCCTCCGCGTATTTTTGCAAGTCTTTCCACTGTGTGCCTCCGTCTCAGAAGCCGCCCGGCTCGTCGCTTATCGGCTCGAACGCGCTGTCGGACCGGATGGAATCCTGAAGATCGACGAGCAGTATCGAGCCGTCCTTACCGCTCTGGAATATGCCGCGGACTATCTCCGTTCCGTCGGCAAGCTCATATGAAACGGCTATGTTCGGCTGCGCGTCGGGAATGAAGCTTTTGACCTCCACACCTTCGCCGGTCGTGAGGTAGTTGCGCTGCCAGAGCATCCTGCCGGAGGTGTAGATCTTCACGTTGTAAACCGTCTCCTCGGCCGAGAGGACAACGCTCTGCCCGTCCTCGTCAACGGTGACCGTGCCAAGGATATTCAGGCTGCTGCGGTCGAGCTTGTCGCCGTCGTCGGCCAGCAGCATGCCGTTATCTCCCTCGTATTCGACCGGCATGAAGCTTTCGTCGATAAACTCGGCAAGCGCCGAATACGGTATCTCGAACGTCAGCACGCCGCGGCTGTATGGCGCGATGTCATAGGGATTGGCGTAGAACACAAGGCCATTGTCGCTGAAATACCAGTTTGCGCCGGCATCGACGAGATCGCTTATCGTGCTCTCAAAATCGTCAAACAGGATGCTGACGCCGCCCTCTTTGTAATCGTCCCCGGCTGCAAGGCCGATGACATAGTTTTTGATGAAGGTCTTGAGCTGCTCCTCGTTTTTGGCAATGTCCGCAATGGTCAGAAGCGAGCCGTCATCGGCGTTGTAGCTGCGGCTGGTGCGCGTAGAATCGGCGTGGATGCCGCCTACATCCTGCGAAACGTCAAACACGACGCTCAAAACGCGTGTATCGCAGCGCGTCACGCTCGGCGCGCAGTAGTAGCTCAGCTCGATCGGCTCGCCGTCGGTCTGATCCTCGGCAACGCGCTGGGTGTACTCCGCGTCGGCCCCGAACCTGACATACAGCTCCGCCAGCGACGAATTTATGCGCTCGGCCGCGCGCTCGTCCTTCGAGCTTATCGTTGCCGTGCCGAGGCTCTGCCTGTAATACGTCGTGCCGTCGCCGCTTTTAAGCTCCTTATCCTCGAAGCCGTAGCTCACCGTCATGTCAAACTGCGGCACATAGGTTCGTTTCTCATAATCGCTGCCGTGCTGGCATGCGCACAACGCCCCAAGCATCGCGCAGCAAAGCAGCATGGAAATTGTCTTTTTCATTATCTTCAACCTTTCACACCGGTATCAAAATGTTAACAAACTGCTAACAAAACCGTTGAATTTCAAGGGTTTTGCACACTTTCAACAAAGTTATCAACACATTATGTAAATCACAGAGGGCTATCCGCATTCAGAAAGCCCTGGATGCCGCGCGCGCAGTAAGTATCGAGCACATAAGCCACTCGCTCGGGCGCGGCCTTCATGCCGGTATCGAGCCAGTATTTGACCACAGTCGATATGGACGAAACGAGCAGCTGTTTAAGGCACTGCGAAAAAGTCTCGCTCACATCCCCGAGCGTCAGGATCTCCTGCTCGAGGTAGTCGTCGGCGTGCTTTGCAATGACCTTGAGCATCGCGTCATGGTCGCCGTAAGGGCCGACAAAGACACGGCAAAGCTCTCGGTTTTCGCTCAGAAGCCGCAGCGTTTGCAGCGATGTCAGGCGCTTAAGCCCCGACTCCTGAAGCCGCTGCGCAAGCGCGTCGGAAAGTTGATCCTCCAGGCTCCTTTTCAGCTCATACGGGTCGGAATAGTGCGCGTAGAACGTGCCGCGGTTTATGTCCGCCTCGCGGCAGATCTCCGTCACGCTTATTTTTTCGATCGGTTTTTCGGCGAGCAGACGCAGAAAGCCATCCCTGATCGCCTGCTTGGTGTATCTTACTCGTCTGTCTTCCTTCTTTGGCTTCGCTGTTTCCATTCCCGCCACGCTCCTTATTTCTTTATACATACATCTTACTATACAAATGATAGAAAATCAACACAATGCCTGTTTTTTTAGTGGCGATTTGACGCAGCTACGGATACATATATTGCGGTATCCCGGTGTCGAAACATTGGTGGAAACCGTATGTGCCTCGCGCCACATTAGTGCGACATAGCGTTTTGTTGCCCGGTTCGGAACAATTGTGGAAACCGTATTTTTAGAGGCGCATTAAAATTTTACGAATACGTCTATTGCAGTGCCCCGATTCGGAACATTTGAATAAACCGTAGTTGCCTCGCGCCACATTAGATTGTGCCATATTAGTGCAAAACTTTGTCTGCACCCAATTGTCTTCCCCTTGCGGAGCTTGAGGGGAAGATGCCGCTTGCGGCAG
>ERZ826146.2119-NODE-2119-length-15895-cov-6.676515_pt1 | contig 15895 bp, 16 predicted proteins | sample MGYA00519857_ERZ826146 | MGnify/ENA primary metagenome ERZ826146 (study PRJEB31778, sample SAMEA3449222) | human gut metagenome | biome: human gut; feature: human-associated habitat; material: faeces | place: United Kingdom | collected 2010/2012 ...
AAGCTGGGCGGCGAGTACAAAGAGACCCGCACTCTGCGCCTTCCGGGTGGCGACACCCGTACACTGATTCTGTGCAAAAAGATTTCGCAGACTCCGACAGCCTACCCCAGAAACGGCGGAAAAATTGCGAAAAGCCCGTTGAAATAACGAAATATCGATAGAATTTTGTAAAACCCTGCCGAACGAAACTTCTGGCAGGGCTTTTATTTGTGTGATACACTGTGCCTGAAGCCTGAGTTTTCCACGCTTTCCCGGGAAAATGTGAAAAACAAAACCCATCCACCACGCGAAAGGAGCCGTGTATCCATGTTTGAACGCAAAAAGCAGGCGGGCAAGATTTATTTCCTGCCCATCGATCAGATCAGGCCGTCACCGTTTCAGGCACGGCGGGAGTTCAGCGAGCAGGAGCTGGCTGCGCTGGCCCAGAGCATCCGTGAAAATGGTCTGCTGCAGCCCATCTCGGTGCGAAAAGTGTCGGATGGCGGCTACGAGCTGGTAGCCGGGGAGCGGCGGCTCCGTGCCTGCCGCCTTGCTAAAATGAACACCATCCCTGCCATCCTCTGTGATTACGACGATGAGCGCACCGCCGCGCTCGGTCTGCTGGAAAACATCCAGCGGGCCGACCTGAACCCATTTGAGCAGGCGCAGGGCTTAAAGGATGTGATGGTGCTGTGGGACTGCACCCAGGCCGAAGCCGCCAAGCGACTGGGCATGGCGCAGCCCACCCTTGCCAACAAGCTGCGGCTTTTGCAGCTGAACGCCGACCAGCGGCAGTTCGTGCTGGACAACAGCCTCACCGAGCGCCATGCCCGGGCGGTGCTGCGTCTGCCGGAGAACCGCCGCAGTGAAGCCTTGATCAACATTGCCAAGCGCCGCATGAACGCCCGGCAGACCGACCTCTACATTGAACAGCTGCTCAACACCCCTGCAAAAGGCAGGCACCGCGTCTCGATGGTCAAGGATGTGCGTATTTTTGTGAACACCATCGACCATGCCATCCGTCTGATGACCGATAATGGTGTGCCCGCCACTGCCCACCGGGAGGAGAAGGACGGGTATATCGAATATACGGTGCGCATCCCAACCACCGCCGCCGAACGGTAAAATTGTTCCATGTGGAACAGGAAACTCCCGTGCAGAGCGTAGTCGCGTGTTTAAAGTTTCATGCCTTTTGCTAAAGCATTGCCGCCGGGTACGTTCTCTTTTGCGTGCCAAAAGAGAACCAGAAAAGCACCCGCTACTTTCGAGGCGCGGGAGGCACGAACTAGGGGCTGCTCGCCCCTAGTAACCCCAAAGCTGTTGGGCTCCATACAAAAAATCCAAGTCGCTTCGCTAAAGGATTTTTTGTGTTCCGCCGATTGGAAGCCCCTCAGTCGCTGCGCGACAGTTCCCTCAAAGAGGGAGCCTCTGGCAAAACCGGAAAGCGTTATGGTTTACCCGGAAACTTTGCCGTTATGCCAAGGGCTCTCCCTTTGGGAGAGCTGGCAAGCCCGACAGGGCTTGACTGAGAGGGCTAGCCAGCTTCCCGGCGCACATTCAAAATCGTTTGTTTTGTCTCCCGAAACCGTGCAGTTTTTGATTTTCCCACCTCTAAAAGTTAAAAATCCAGCGGAAAAACGCTTCAGATGGTTCAAAAACCGATTTGGATGTGCTATACTAGGTGTTAAGGTGCCTGTATGGACGGGAAACCGGCGGGCATGACTGCGAATGTTCCACATGGAACAATTAAATTTTCCCGGAAGGAAGAATTGTGCGTGGCAAAAATTGTAGCAATTGCGAACCAGAAGGGCGGCGTTGGCAAAACCACCACCGCCGTCAACCTGTCGTCCTGCGTTGCGGCGCTGGGCAAGCGGGTGCTCATCGTAGACCTTGATCCGCAGGGCAATACCACCACCGGCTACGGCATCCCGAAGCGCAGCGTGGAAAAGGGAACCTACGAGATCCTGATCGGTGAAGCACGAGCATCCGAGGCCATCCGTAAGACCGAGTACCGCACCGATGTCATCGGCTCCAACACCCGTCTGGCCGGTGCCAGTCTGGAAATGATCGACCTGCCCGCTCGTGAGAGCCGCCTGCGCAAGGCGCTGGCCGAGGTGCAGAAGGACTATGACTTCATCTTTATCGATTGTCCGCCCAGTCTGGACCTGCTCACCCTGAACGGCCTGAGTGCCTGCGACAGCGTTCTCATTCCGGTGCAGTGCGAGTATTACGCGCTGGAGGGTCTTTCGGAGCTGATCAGCACCTTAAAGACCATTCGCAAAAAGTACAATCCGTATCTGGATATCGAGGGCGTGGTGTTCACCATGTTCTCGCTGCGGTATAACCTGACCGTGCAGGTGGTGGAGCAGGTGCAGAAGTATTTCGGCTCCAAGGTGTACAAGACCACCATCCCGCGCTCCATCCGTATTTCGGAGGCACCCAGCTACGGCCAGCCCATCAATTTCTATGAACCCAAGGGCAAGGGCAGCGAAGCATACATGGATCTGGCAATCGAATTTGTCAAGAACAACCGCCCGCACGAGCCCAAAAAGGCCCGCAGCAAAAGTGCATCCGTCGCAGAGCAGACGAAAAATGCTCTGGAAGATTAAACCTCAGGGGGAACATGAATGGCAAGAGGAAAAGGAGGACTTGGCCGCGGGCTGGACAGTCTGTTTGAAGATGCCGCCCCGGTTTTTGAGTCCGGCGCAAAGGTAGATACCTTGCCCCTGCGTGAGATCGAACCGGACCCGGAACAGCCGCGCAAGACCTTTGACGAACAGGCGCTGGGCGAGCTGGCGGCCAGCATTGCAGAGCATGGTCTGCTGCAGCCCATCGCGGTGCGTCCGCGCCCGCGCGGCGGCTACAGCATCGTGGCGGGTGAGCGCCGCTGGCGTGCCTGCCGCATGGCAGGGCTGAACGATGTGCCGGTGGTCATTAAGGAAGTCAGCGACGAGCAGGCCATGGAGCTGGCTCTGGTGGAAAACCTGCAGCGCGAGGATCTGGACCCGGTGGAAGAAGCAACCGGCATCCGGGAGCTGATGACCCGCTGCGGCCTGACGCAGGAGCAGGCGGCACAGAAGCTGGGCAAGAGCCGCAGCGCACTGGCCAACAGCCTGCGCCTGCTGAACCTGCCGGAAAATGTGCTGGAACTGCTGAAAAGCGGCTTTATCAATATCGGCCACGCAAAGGTGATCCTGAGCCTGCCCACACCGGAGCTGCAGGAGCAGGCGGCGCAGATCATCGCAGACAACCAGCTGAACGTGCGTCAGGCCGAGGCGCTGTGCAAAAAGCTGGCAAAGCCCGCAAAGGAGCCCAGAGAACCCAAGCCGCGGGGCACTCTGCCGGTGGAGGTGGAAGAAAGCCTCAAGCAGGTGCTGGGCAGCGAGGTGAACGTGGCCTACCACGACGGTAAGGGCAGGCTGACCGTGCATTTCTATTCAGACGAGCAGCTGCGGGCCTTTGCCAACCTGCTGGGACAGTACCAGAACGAAGAATAAAGCGATCCAAGGCGGGCGACCGTCTTTGAACGGCACAGGGGAGGGGATCTTCTGTGCGAACCGAAATAGAGCAAGGAGAGTCAATCATGCTTGATATCAAATTTGTCCGTGAAAACCCGGACGCTGTCAAGGAAAACATCAAGAAGAAGTTTCAGGATGCAAAGCTCCCGCTGGTGGACGAGGTCATCGAGAAGGATGCCAAGTACCGCGCATGCCTGAAGGAAGTGGAAGCCCTCAAGGCTGCCCGCAACAAGCTGAGCAAGGCCAACGGCCCCCTGTTCGGCCAGCTGAAGAAGTGCACCGATGAGGCACAGAAGGCTGAGCTGCAGGCTCAGATCGATGCCAACAATGCCGCCGTCAAGGCCGATGCCGACAAGATGGCTGAGCTGGAAAAGGAAGAAGAGACCCTGTCCGCACGCATTCAGGAGATCATGTACACCATTCCGCAGATGATCGATCCCAGCGTGCCCATCGGCCCGGATGATACCTACAACGTGGAAGCACAGCGCTTTGGTGAGCCTGTGGTGCCCGATTTCCCCATTCCGTACCACACCGAGATCATGGAGAGCTTCGACGGCATCGATATGGATGCTGCAGGCCGCGTGGCCGGCAACGGTTTCTACTATCTGCTGGGCAACATCGCCCGCCTGCACGAGGCTGTGCTGGCCTATGCCCGCGACTTTATGATCAACAAGGGCTTTACCTATGTGATCCCTCCCTTCATGATGCACGGCAACGTGGTGCAGGGTGTCATGTCCTTCCCGGAAATGGATGCTATGATGTACAAGATCGAGGGTGAGGACCTGTACCTGATCGGCACCAGCGAGCACACCATGATCGGCCGCTTCATCGACCAGACGCTGGACGAGAGCAAGATGCCCCTGACCCTGACCTCTTACAGCCCCTGCTTCCGCAAGGAGAAGGGCGCACACGGCATCGAGGAGCGCGGCATCTACCGCATCCACCAGTTCGAGAAGCAGGAGATGATCGTCGTCTGCCGCCCCGAAGAGAGCGCCGATTGGTACGAGAAGCTCTGGAAGAACTCCGTTGAGCTGTTCCGCAGCATGGAGATCCCCGTCCGCCAGTTGAACTGCTGCTCCGGCGATCTGGCAGACCTGAAGGTGAAGAGCTGCGACATCGAGGCTTGGAGCCCCCGCCAGCAGAAGTATTTCGAGGTTTGCTCCTGCTCCAATCTGGGCGACGCACAGGCCCGCCGTCTGCACATCCGCATCAAGGGCAAGGACGGCAAGACCTATCTGGCCCATACCCTGAACAACACCTGCGTGGCACCTCCGCGTATGCTGATCGCATTCTTGGAGAACCACCTGCAGGCCGACGGCACCGTGACTATCCCCAAGGTGCTGCAGCCCTACATGGGCGGCCTTGAGGTCATGGTCCCGACCCACAAGAAGGCCTGATTTTTCCACGGCAGCTTCCTAAAATGTTGAAAATGCTCCACCGCTTGCAGATGCAGACGGTGGAGCATTTTTGCGTGGAAAAAAGAGCTTTGAAAAAATTTTGATTTTTTTGAAAATATCTGTTGACAAATGGTCTGCGTCTGGATATAATAATAAAGCACCGTTCAAGTGCGCAAACAAAATATGGCGGCATAGCTCAGTTGGCTAGAGCATTCGGTTCATACCCGAAGTGTCACCGGTTCAAATCCAGTTACCGCTACCACGTTACAGAGTTTCGCTAAGATAAGGGGGACGGTCGTCCGCAGTAGTGGACGATGAAAGTCGGAGGTTTTAGCGAAGCTCTGTATTTGTAAGGCCCGTTGGTCAAGCGGTTAAGACACGGCCCTTTCACGGCTGTAACATGGGTTCGATTCCCGTACGGGTCATAAAAGCTCTCAAGCAAAATGCTTGAGAGCTTTTTATTTGACCCGTACGGGAATCGAACAGGGCGGCGGTGCGAAGCACCGTAAGCAATCAGCCCAGTGGGCTGTTGCTTAGCCCGCGGGTCCTAGCGATTTAGGAATGTCTATGGGGCGAGACTGCCGTAGGAGGAATCGAGGATTTTTTATGCAACCCGTACGAGGAATCGAACCGCTTTTCTTCATTCCCTGTACTTTTCCATCATTTCCTTGAACAGGATGGCCGGGGACGGCGGGGTGTAGGTGATGGCGTTGGCCCCGGCGGCGATGGTGGCCGAAATGGTCTCGCCGGTCTTGCCGCCGCTGGCGATGATGGGAACATCGGGAAACTCGTCCCGGATCTTTTTCACGATGCGGGGCGTGTCGGTGCTGCACGCCACATTCAGGATGGAAGCCCCGGCCTCGATGCGGGAGCGGATATCGGTGTTCTCTTTGGTCACTGTGATGATGACCGGGATATCCACCACCCGCGAAACGGCCAGCAGATTCAGGTCCGAGATGGGGGAGTTCAGGACTACGCCCATCGCGCCTTGGCTCTCGACATCGCGGGCGAGGTTCAGGGTGCGCACGCCGTGGGTGGTGCCGCCGCCCACACCGCAGAACACCGGGATGTAGGACGCCTTGATGATGGCATCGCTGATGGCTTGCTGCGGGGTGAAGGGGTAGACCGCGAACACCGCGTCAGCGTCGCAGTTGCGGATGATGGCGAGGTCGGTGGTGAAGACAAAACTCTTCAGCCGCCGCCCGTTGATGACGATTCCGCTGGCCTGATAGACCTCCTGCGGCATTTTCAGGATGTTATGGCGAAGGCGGCTCTCGACGTTGGGGGAAGCTTTCTTTTCGGTTGCCATGCAAAAACCTCCAGATCAATTTCAAATTTGAATCAAATTATAAAAAAGAACGGTCCGTAATGCAATGAACTCCCCGTAAACAATGTGAAAACAAACGTGTGTCGGAAAAAGCGGCCCTTCCCGCAAAGAGGAAGAGCCGCTTTTTGACGTCAGTGTTTTTTTGCGTAGGTAAAAATGTCCATCGGCGTGGCCGCCAGCGCATCGGCCCCGGCGGCAGTGAGCTCTGCTTCGCCCCGGAAGCCCCACAGCGCCCCCATGGCGGGCAGTCCGGCGTTGTGGCCGGTCAGGATGTCCACATCGCTGTCGCCCACAAAGAGGGTGGTTTCCGGCTTGGCACCGAGGTCGGCCATCAGGGCATAAACGCCGGTGGGGTCGGGCTTGGTGGGCACATTCGGTCTGCTGCCCCGGACGAGGGCGAACTTCCCGGCACCGAAGTAGTGTTCGATGATCTTTCCGCACAGAGGGTCTGCTTTGTTGGAGAAGACGGCGGTCTGGATGCCCGCAGCGTTCAGCACGTCCACCAGCTCCGGGATGCCGGGGTACGGGGCAGTTTTATCCTCCTTGTGGGCGTCGTACCGGGCCGTGAACTCGGCCAGCGTGGCGGCCAGATGTTCCGGCGTGCGGGCCTCGGCAGGGGAAAAGCGCTCCACCAGCTTTGGGATGCCGTTGCCCACCATATGCTTGAACTGCTCAACGGAGAACGTCGGCCAGCCATGCTGTGCGCAGACCCAGTTGCCCGCGTCGGCAAGGTCGTCGATGGTGTTCAGCAGGGTGCCGTCCAAATCAAACAAGATTGTTTTTATCACAGAGAAAGACTCCTTTTTGAAAACATCCAAAGTCCTCGAAAAAGCTCCCCCTCTGGGGGAGCTGGCGCGTCAGCGCCTGAGAGGATTTTCTAAAAATTCAAAACATTTTTGCGCGTCCCGCCACGGCACGCTGCGGACGGTCAGCTTGACCCGGCCGGGAAAGGCGAAGGTCAGGTTGGTGCGGTCCACATTGGCAGCCCACGGCGACTGGTTCGCCGTCAGGCAGAGGTCCGGGTGGAAGACGCAGATGCTGTGCAGGTAGATGCCCCGCTGCCGCCGCAGGGTCAGCTGCCCGTCCCGCAGCCAGATCCCCTCTCGCCGGTAGCCCATCATGCCGCCCGCCAGCCCCGCCGCAAAGAAGACGGTGGGGAACAGCAGGGTCACGGTCAGGCTGGGCAGGGTGTAGACCGAGATGAGGGTGAGCAGGGCGCAGAGGGCAAAGGGGACGCCGGCCGGTGCGAAAAAGATGAGACTCCGCTGTTCCGTGCGGGCCAGAAGGTCCGGCGGCATCCGAAACTCCGGCAGCAGCTCGCGGAAAAGCGCTTCCTCCCCGGAACGGTAGACGAAGAGGGGCAGCTCCGGCGAGCAGCCTCCCGCCGTGACAAAGACGGGCCAGCGCCGCAGCAGCCGCGCAAAGGGGGAGAGCCGGACGTCCGCGTAGCTGATCTCGGCCGTCTTCACCCGGATCTCGAACCGGTCGAGCCAGCCGCCGCTGCTGCCGATCTGGTCGGCGGTGTGCCAGACTTCGTAGTGGACGGTCTGGACGAAGCTGCGGATCAGGCTCAGCCCCAGCAGAAAGCCCGCAAAGGCCAGCAGCCAAGCGGCACCGGTGGGCAGCCACCGCGCCGCCAGCCCGGCCAGAAAGTTGATCTGCGCAAAGGCCAGCTCGTAGCGGTCAGGGCCCTGCCGGCTCTGCCGGATGGCCAGCAGGAAGAGGGCCAGCGTCGAAAGGCCGTTGGCCCCCAGCAAGCCCAGCGCGGCTCGCTCGCCGCCCTTGGGCCGGTGGAGGCTGGGGGCTTCCACCGGCAGCAACTGGTCGGCCAGCTGTGCGGCATCGCCTTTGGTCAGGCAGAGGGTCAGGGTGCGCTTTTCCGGTTCGCCCATCGGGTAAAGGGTGACCCGGCTGGCCCCGGCCAAGCGGAAATAGAAGGGCCGCTCGATGGTCAGCGCCGCCAGAGAGGCCCCGCGAACCGTCCGGTCGAACCGGAACAGCAGCTTCCAGTGGAGGCAGAGGGTGCCGTTTTCGTCCAGCGACCAGCTGCTTGCGCGGAGGATGACCCAGCTCACGCCGCAGACCAGCAAAAACAGGACGATGTCCTGCCGCAGCGCGGCACGCAGGGCCTCCCAGTTGCGCTCAAACAGCACGTTGACCAGCGGCACAAGGTAGAGCACCAGCGTTTTGCGGAAGATCTGGAGGGCCGCAAAGGGATGCAGATGCTTTTCGGTCATCGGCATGGGGCATCCTCCGCAAGGGCATAGGCCAGCGCTGCGGCCTGAGCCGCCGGAACGGCGGGCACCAGCACCCGTGCGCCCGGCGCTGAGATGACCAGCACGGTAACTCCCGCCAGCCGCAGCAGCGGCGAGCGGAGCTGCTGGATGCCGGTCACGGCCCGGCGGGGCACCACCCGCCGCACCGGGAAGACGATGCCGACATAGATGGTCAGCGTCTGTGCCCCCAGCACCGCGGCGTAGCTGCACGCCCGCGCCCGCAGCAGGGCCACCAGCCCCGCCCAGAGCAGACAGAACACCACCCCGGCGGCAATGCCCTGCCAGAAGGCAAAGGGCGCAAGGAACAAGCCCACCGCAGCAACCCATATGGAAAGGACGGCGCGCCCCTTGGGAGGGATGACCAGTGCGGTGCGGCGCAGTTCCCCTTCGGTCACTTGTCGCTGAGGCCCCAAGCCTCGGTCAGCAGGTGGAGGGTGTCGTCCTGCGTCAACAGCAGGATGCGGTCCCACGGCAGCAGGACGGTGTTGCCGTGGGGGATGATGAGCTCGGTGTCGCGGGTGACGCTGACCAAGATGGCGTTGCCGGGGATGGGAATGTCCATGATGGCTTTGCCTGCAAAGGCGAAATTTTCCGGCAGCAGGATCTCGTTCAGGCTGGCGGTGCCGCCCCCCAGCGAAAGCAGCTGACGGATGGTGTCCGTCTCGATCTCCCGCTCTAAGATGTGGCTGAGGTTGTCGGTGCCGCAGACCACGGTGTCCACGCCGAGGGTGTGGAGCAGCTCCCGGTTCTTGGGGTTGGAGGCGCGGGCTACGGTGCGGTCTACGCCGAACTCCCGCTTCGCGAGCTGGCACGCAATGAGGTTGTCCTCGTCCGAGCCGGTCACGGCCACAAAGGCGTCGCAGCTGGCCGCATCGGCGGTGCGCAGGATGTCCATGCTGATGGAGTCGCCGCAGATCACCGGGATGTCGAGCTGATCGGCCAGCATTCGACACTGCGCCTCGATGGGCTCAATGATGACGACGGAGTGGTGGTTGGCCAGCAGACTCTGGGCCAGATACCGCCCCACACGCCCGCCGCCGGCAATACAAATTTTCATAGAGAGGCTCCTTTATACGTTGGGTTTACTTTGAGAGGGCGCGGAACACGGCCTGTTCCGTGAGGATGGTGGGGCAGATGGTCTCCAGCCCATAAGCCTTGTGGTACAGCACCTGCAAATGCGGGTCCGAAACGCGGCAGATGACCTTCTCGCGCTGGAAGATGCTCTTGGCGATCTGGGCCGCCATCAGATTCACCGAGTCGTCCTCGCTCACGGCGGCCACAGCGTCGCAGTTCTCCACGCCGCCCTGCTTGAGCACATCCGGGTCGGTGGGGTCGCCCACCAGCGCGGTGCCGCCAAAGCTGTAATCGTCGAAGCTGTCCAGCCGCTTGAGCTGTTCGGAGTCCTTCTCGATGAGGGAGATGTCGTGCCCGATGCGCTCCAAGTCGCGAACCAGTGCGGCCCCTACCTGATCGCAGCCGATGACCAGAATATTCATACGTCATACCTCGTTATTTCAGAATGCGCCGGAGGCAGCTTTGTACACTGCCGGTCCGGTGGTTCCAGTATAGCATATTTCCAAGCGCAGATGAAGGTAAAATTTTGGGATTTCTCGTGCGCCGGGCCGCATAATATGGTATACTGAAAGGCGAAGCTGAAAACGACAAAAAACCGGCGTGCCCCTGTGCGCCGGGCTGGGAGGAAATCGATGTTTTTTGAAATTCTGAAAGCCATTCTGATGGGCGTTGTGGAGGGCATCACCGAGTGGCTGCCCATCTCGTCCACCGGTCATATGATCCTTGTGGAGCAGCTCATCAAGTTCAATGCAAGTGAAGAGTTCATGTCCATGTTCCGCGTGGTCATCCAGCTGGGTGCCATCCTCGCGGTGGTGGTCCTGTTCTGGAACAAGCTCTGGCCCTTCGGGCTGCGGCACGGCCGCGTGACCTCCAAGCCGGAGGTCTGGCAGCTCTGGTTCAAGGTGGTGGCCGCCACCCTGCCGGTGCTGGTCATCAGCCCGCTGGACGACTGGTTCGAGGCCCGCTTCTACAACTACATCACCGTTGCTGCCATGCTGATCTTGTACGGCATCCTCTTCATCGTGGTGGAAAACCGCCGCGCCGCGCCCCATGTGGCCCGCTTGGAGCAGATCACCTATAAGGAAGCCTTCCTCATCGGCGTGTGGCAGATGCTGGCCATCATCCCCGGCACCTCCCGCTCCGGCGCGACCATCGTGGGCGGCTTGCTGCTGGGCCTTTCCCGCGCCTGTGTGGCGGAGTTCACCTTCTATCTGGCCATCCCGGTCATGGCCGGTGCCTCTCTGCTCAAAGTGGTCAAGTTCGCGCTGTCCGGCGTGGCCATCACCGGCACCGAGATTGCAGTCCTCGTGGTGGGCTGCGTGGTGGCCTTTGTGGTCAGCTTGGCCGCGATCCGCTTCCTGATGGATTACGTCAAGCGCCATAATTTCAAGTTCTTCGGCCTGTACCGCATCGTGCTGGGCCTTGTCGTCCTCGCCGTTGCGGCCATCAGCGCCATTGCATAAACACAGAAAGAAAAAAGAGAGTATCAAACATCACCGCACGTTCAAAAGAGAGGAAAGTACTTATGGAAGCATCGACTGTTTACTTTACGGATTTCCGCTGTCCGGTGGGCACCAGCCTGACCGAGAAGCTGCGTCGCCTCTGCCTTGCGGCGGGCATCAGGAACATTGACATGGACGGCAGGTTCGTCGCCATCAAGATGCACTTCGGTGAGATGGGCAATCTGGCTTACCTGCGCCCCAACTACGCCAAGGTCGTGGCCGACCTGTGCAAGGAGCAGGGCGGTCTGCCCTTCCTGACCGACTGCAACACCCTGTATCCGGGCAGCCGCAAGAATGCGCTGGAGCACCTGACCTGTGCGCAGGAGAACGGCTTCTGGCCCATGACCACCGGCTGCCAGATCCTGATCGGCGACGGTCTGCGCGGCACCGATGAGGTCGAGGTGCCGGTGCCAAATGGCGAATACTGCAAGACCGCCAAGATCGGCCGCGCCATCATGGACGCCGATATCTTTATCAGCCTGACCCATTTTAAGGGCCACGAGTCCACCGGCTTCGGTGGCACCATCAAGAACATCGGCATGGGCTGCGGTTCCCGCGCGGGCAAGATGGAACAGCACGCTTCCGGCCACCCGGCAGTGCAGGAGAGCCTGTGCCGCGGCTGCCACCGCTGCGCCAAGGAGTGCGGCTCGGACGCCATCCGCTACAACGAGCAGAACAAGGCCGTCATTGATCAGGACAAGTGCAAGGGCTGCGGCCGCTGCATCGGTGCGTGCAACTTCGACGCCATCTACTCCCAGTGCGACAGCGCCAACGAGATGCTGGACCGCAAGATGGCCGAGTACGCCGCTGCCGTCTGCTATGACCGCCCCACCTTCCACATCGGCCTCGTGCAGGACGAAATGCGCAACGCCGTGGAATCCACCACCCGCACCGACATGAGACTGACCATGCCCATGAACCAGGTCGTCGGAACAGCCGGCAGCGTCGCCACCTATTCCCTTAGCACCGCGAGGATCGGATGAACAAACGGTATACGCCAACATGCTTCTTTGCGCATATTGGCGTATACCAACACCGCTCACCGAGTGTTCCCGAGACTGGAAAGCGGCAACGCGGCTATGTCTATCCCCAGCGCATCGGCTGCGGAGAACACCGCTTCAATCGGGGCTTCGCCCCGCTGGAGCAGAGCATCGGCAAACCGGGGATCGATACCGGCCTGGGAGGCAAGGTCGTCGGCGTTCCAGGAATGGTTCGCGGTCTCTTCACGGAAGGCGGCTGCGATATCCGATTCGGTGCGGGCGAAAAGAGTCCGGCGTTCACGCGGCGCTTGGAAACGGCTGAGGTAACGCGCGTACTCCAATTGCGCCTTTGTCGGCTCAGGCAAGTTATAGTCCAGATTCGACATCGCAGACCTCCTTAGCGTTCAGCGGGTTGGACTGGAGTCGTTCGACGCACCGAAAATAGGGAATCCGGGAACCGCATCGGCCGACGATGGAGTGCCTGGAGTGCCGTACAACGTCCCGATCTGTTCGATCGCCCATGCGCTCCAACGTGGGGATTCGACCGTGGATGTCATCAGGCCGGCGGGGAGGAACCGGCGCATCTCGTCGGCGAAGGCATCCGAGCCGATCACATCGGCGACCCCCGCCACGCGATCAGCACGGTCTGCCCAAAGTCCTTCTTCGCCGTAATCAGATGATTTCAATTCCGCAAGCTCCATCGCCCGTCGGGAATCGACGTCGCCTCTCGACGCCAACCAGCACATGTCCCACAGGTCGCGTCGCCGCAGGTGCGATGCGCAGGCATAGGAGAGCAGCTTGTCGGCAAGAATCTCGGTGGGGCTTTCCACATCGAGGATGATCTGACCCGACAAGGCCGGGAACATCGGATAGTTGACCAAGGCGGGACGATGCTGCGGCTCGTACGCGGGAATCGATGCCACCTCCAGCTTGATTGTCTGGCTCGGCAGATCCTTGCGCTGACCGGCCGTGCGAATCGCTATACGCCATCTGCGCGTCAGCCCATCGGCGTCGGGTCTCGGCTCCTTGACCCGGACCGTCACATCATCGCCCATCCCCGAGAGCGAATCGGAGATGCAGGAGCCAAGCCCTTTAAGGGTGTCCATGTCGAACGAGGTGCCGCCGGCAAAATCAAGGTCCTCGCTGTACCTCGGGGACCCGTGGCACAGGCGCAGACTCGTGCCGCCCTGGAACACCAGCGAGGAGAAGAAACCCTCGCGCATCATGGCGTCCAGGATTCGATAATGCAGAAGTTCCTTCTCGATCACGGGAAGCAGATTGCCCATGCCCTCGCCCCCGGCCAAGACGATCCCGGCCGCCATAGCCTTGTAGTCATAGGTGCCGTCAGCTCCAGTCATCATCGTCCTCCAATTCGTCCATGTCCACCAGATCGAGGTTGCGTCCGACGGCCTTCAGGTCACGATACGCCCACTGTTTCGACGCGAGCGGCGTCAGTCCGTCATCGCGGGCGATCAGGTTCGGCAGGATGCGACTCCAGCTGAGCTTGCAGTGCGTGAACTCGATCACCCCGTACGCGGTGCGGAACTCGCCCTCACGGCCCGTGGTCATGAACGTGACCCTATCCACCGGAATCTGGCTGATCACGTTCCAGCGCGACAGAGCGCTTTCGAGGCTTTCCCACACCAGCTCGCCGGAACGCAACCGCTTTGCGACCTGATGAAGTGTCCCCTCGCCGAGATGGGAGGAATACGCGAACACGTAGACGCCACGGGCGGCACGGACCAACGCCTTCGCCGATACCAGGCTGGACAGGGTTCGGTTCAGTTTCTGCCCCTGCTCGCCCAGCACGACGGCCAGTTCGTTCTTGCAATACACGTAGCACGAGTACTTGGCATCCATCTCGCGCAGCTGGTCAATCGCCTCGCTCCTCTTCATGCATATAAGTGTACATGAATATATGTAAAAACGCATATTCATGTACACCTATCACAATCCTGAAGCGTTCCAATCAGAGGGAACGCCCTCGTGCCGGACCGTCTTCGAGACCAATCCCGTCGATGGCGTTTTCCGAGAAAGGGTTCTCTCTTAATCTGCCGACGATTTCCGCTACGGCGCGCTCTTCCTGATCAACGCATTGGACAAGCTGGGAAATGAACGGCTTGGGATCGCCGTCAACCTGCCATGCTTCCAGACTTTTCCCATAGCTGCGGCCGGCATCATGTTTGATTGCTACGGGCCGGTAGCCGGCAGCCATGAGCATGAGATTCAGAATCTGTCGCCCGGTTCGCCCGTTGCCGTCCGTGAATGGATGGATGTTCTCGAACATCGCGTGGAATCCGGCAGCTTTGAGGATCGGGTGGTCTTTGGAACCGTTCACCGCGTCCACGAGCGCTTCCATGTCCTCGTAGATTTCAAGTGGGTCGGCGGTCTTCACTCGGGTGGCGGTGATCCTTGCCTGGTAGCCGTAGGGGCGGAACCGACCCCTGAGCGCGGGCTGCATGTCCAATGCGGTGACTTCATGCAGCTTTTGGATCATCTCGACACTCAGCGTCCGCTCCTCTTCAGCGAATCGTTCCGCATAGGCCATGCCATCCGCAACGCCACGGGCGGCGAAGATGTATCTTGCCGGCGAGTCGGTCGGCACGAACTCGCCCTCCAACACCAGTTCGGTGTCCTCAAGCGTCAGCGTGGATCCCTCGATCGCGTTGGAGTTGTAGACATAGCGGGCCATCCATTCCTTACGGTAATCCTCAAGCGCTGACTGCTCCACCCCATCCAAAGGAAACATCTGCCTGAACCGTTCTCGGGCAGCATCGGAACGACGAAGCAAGTCGGACACCTCCGCGTCCCGCTCCAGAGAGTCCAAGAGAGGAGGAAGGTTTCGGATTTTCTCAGTCAGCGCTGGATTCGGCATATCGGCTCCTTAATCGATGCTTCCATAAGTCTACAAGCGCAGGCGCGTCACATGGACAGTCCTGGCGTATCTCTACCTCCACACTGCCGTCGTGGTGGTGGCCGCGCATCTTCAGGATTCCGTTCTCGTCCCAGATGTGGTCGATCTCGCAATCCTTGAACGGGGAATCATCGCCGTTCATCAGATCATCGAAGGTCTCGAACGAGGATATGCCCGTGCGTTCGCCGTCCCATCGGCCTATGCTTCCGAACGCGATCAGCGGGTTGCCTCCCATCGGGTTCCTGTACGAGGAGAGAACCGACTGGGATCCATTGAAGAAATCACGTAGAGCGCCGGTCTCCATCCTGTAATCGGTTTGACGGGATTCGTCCGCGAAGGCATCGAACGTGATCGACGTGCCGCTCTCCTCGTACAGCCGCCACAGGCTGTCGGCGCGGGTGCTGTGTTCACGGTAATACGGGTCCCCGTGTCGCGTGTCGTAGTCGGCGGCGTTGTAGATGGGCCTCTTGAGGGGTTCCGGGTCGCGTATCTCGTCCGTCCAATTCATGTCCATCATGTGCTCCTTCGCTTTATCGTCCGTGTGTCGTTTCCATGCCGTCATCCAACGCGAGGCCGAGCCCTGCGGTCTCAGGAGACGTTTCCTGTGGGTCGGCCCAGCCGACGGCGAGGTCCAGCGCGCCGCGCAACGCCTGGCCGGAAAGCCGGTACGTCCAGGAATCGTTTGCCTCGTAAGGGAAGGATTCGCCGGACACGATGCCGCGCTCGTCATGCAGGCTCACGTCGAACGTTCCGGGTTTGGCCGTGATCAGCGCATGACGGGCGGAACCGGGAGCCGAGACCTCCAGCGCCTTTCTGCCGTCGGGAGACCCGGTGGCGGTGAATTTGATATCGGGGTGGTGCGCGAGGCTGTAGGAAGCGTTGGACTCACACGCCAGCGGGACCGTATCTCCCAGCCCGCTGTCTGCGG
>ERZ826146.2120-NODE-2120-length-15892-cov-14.923218_pt1 | contig 15892 bp, 10 predicted proteins | sample MGYA00519857_ERZ826146 | MGnify/ENA primary metagenome ERZ826146 (study PRJEB31778, sample SAMEA3449222) | human gut metagenome | biome: human gut; feature: human-associated habitat; material: faeces | place: United Kingdom | collected 2010/2012 ...
TTTGTATAAGCGGGTCGCTGACGCTCACTTAGTCCCATTTTAGTACAGATATCTCGGGATAGTAGCGTTCTTTTTTGATAGTCGGTGACAGTGCAGTTGCATTGATACACTCACGAAATTATTAACGCCTTGTAGGTATCGAAGCTGTTTTCAGCGTTGTTGGCTGTATATTTATTGTTTTGACTTTTTACTGTATGTTGCACTGCAATTTCGATGAAATTTTGATAAGCCGAGAAGCTGTGATGAAATTTTTGCATTTCATCACAAACCCTTTATACTATTTACTGCAATGCCGTTTCAGCCGACTGCCTTTTTCGCATTGCGCTCCAGCTTACAAAGCCGTATATGTCATTTGCAAAGAAAATAACAAAGCAGATAACGACCGAGATATAGCTTATATCGGTCAGTGCGGCGAGCGACCAGAGGATCATAAGTATTATATCGTTAGCGGCATAGGCTACGGCGAAGAACCGGCTGCGGCGGAATGTCAGATATACCGCAAGAAAGCTTGTCGTGACAGACAAGGTACTCGGAATGAGGTTTGCCGTGTTGAAAAAGTCGAGCACGAAGTAGAAAACTACGGTAACAACGGCGGTAAGCACGAACATAAAGAGAACCTCGCCCCTGTGGATATGATTTACCTTTACCTCAGCCTTGCCCTTTGCAAACGGGTTTCTTATCCAGCTGATAAAGGCGGCAAGCGCCATAGGTCCTGTCATTCCGAGATAGGTTATCATCTCGCCGTAATAGGCAAACGAGAAGGAGATTATCGCATAGAGTATGCTGAAAATCACGCCGAGAGCCTGTCCTATGGGGTTGCCCTTGGCATTGAGCAAAAGCGAGGTAGCGCCTATAAGCGACGCTATGACGGATAGTATCCCGTCTTTGCCGAACATAACAGCCGAGCCTGTTATCAGCACTATCGAGCCTATCCATAGTATTTTTTCAAAGGTTGTGAAGTAGTTGTTAAGCTTTTTTAACATTATATCCTCCGTAAATTCACCGAAAAAGCACCGTGAGTACATCTACAAAGACCTAACGATGTACCACGGTGCTTTAAAAGCATCTCTACCCGGTGGCAGAATTATTGTATTGTTATTTTAGCATAACGGTCGGGGGTTGTCAAGGAGCGTCCCGGTTTATTTATGCCTGTTTAACAAACGTCGCATTTCCGATTTTTTCAGGTACGCTGAAAGTTGCGGTAGCCGGGATTTCATACGTTCCGCTGAAATTGACTTTTTCAGCCTGCAATGCAACATACTTGAGCATTTTGTTCTGAAGTGCGGTCATCTGTTCATCAGTGAGTGAGAAGCTGCCGTATATTTCGGTTCTTGCGGCAATTTCTTCTGCGGTTATGCCCGCTTCTTCAAGTTTATCCATGGTGTTGTTGTATATATATGCAGGTGTGTATATCAGATCATTCTTCAAAATCGCAGTATTGTATGTGAATAAATTGAAGCATTTTTCCACATCGCCTGAGGCGATAGCTTCTATTTCTTCATCGGTGTATATCATATCTGCATATTCGGCATTCTCGCTCTCAGATGAAAGCTCAGTATAATATTTTTGCAGATCTTTCAATATTTCTGCAACTTTATCGTGATCCAATGAGTATTTTTTTACCACGTTAGGAAGATTTGGCATTTCGTTGATATTATAAGGTCTGTTTTTATTATCAACGGGATTGTCATTTTCTTTGCTCCAGGAGATATACTCCTGAAGTTCTTCTTCGCTACATGATTCTTTAACAAGATTTTCAAATTTTATCGAAAATAATCCCAGTTTGGATATTTCCTTAGCACCGTAAAACGCAGACAGTTCATCACCTCCGCCGTTTTGATTGATATCAAGTGCCGGCATTATTTCTTCCTGTATATCCAATTTAGTTTCGCTTTTGTCTGAACTTGGTGTTGTTTCAACCTCAGAGGATTGAATAATGTCGGACGAGTTTGATGTTGCTTGTGATGTCGATTGGCAACCGCACACAATTGCGGAAACAGCGAGTAATAAGCCTGTGATAATAAGAACGTTTAGCGATTTTTTCATAAAATTACCTCCTTAATATGAGTATGTGAAATTGATGTTTTTGAAAAAGTCAAGTGGTTGAGTGTAGTCCAAAGAGTTTAAGGATTTATTAACATCATAGTGTAGATGCGAACCGTAAGCCTCTCCGGTACAACTAACTTTTCCGATATAGTCGCCGGCTTTTACTTTATCATTTTCTTTAAGATTAACAGAAAATTCTCTCATGTGCAGATATCTGACAACATAACCATTGTCCTGTATTATTTCGACAAAGACTCCTCTTCCGTAAAATTTATCGTAAAAAGAATATCGCACCGTACCGTCATAGCTTGCATACACAGGATAACCGTCAACATCACCGTTTGCATCAATTATATCAATTCCATCGTGGCGTTTGCCGTTATCGTAATTAGGATATCGTTGCGAAATATGAGTTGCCATATAGGGTGACTTAAACATATAAGACCAGTTTGTCGTTGGTTTTTTATATCCGCATTTTGCACAGACATTTTCATTTACACTGTTATATATATGACCATGTGCAGGTATTGGTACATATGTGACAAACGAACATCTTGTACAGTATATTTTTCTTTTTCCTTGTGTAGTACAATCGGGTGGTGTAGCACAAGTATCTTTGGTATTGTGCCCCAAAGCATCGGTATAATTATACTTTACAGTATAATCACAGCCTGATACTGTGCAGTAAGCAAGGGTATAGCCTTTTGCGGTACACTTTGGCAATACGACCTTAGATTTAGTATTGTGTCCTCTCGGATATATCATCACAGTGGATTTGTATCCGCACTTTTTGCATACCCTGTATTTAGAGCCTGTGGTGGTACACCCGGATTTCTGAGTAATCACATACTCGCCGAATACATGAGAACAATCGGCATATACAGAATAATTACCGAAAGTTGCACAATTGAACATAATTGCTAAAATTAAAATAGCTTTTAAAACGTTTTTCATAATAAACCTCCTTTATCTATATTATATTAAACGAATTACAACAAGTCAATACAATTCAGGTAAATTCAGTTAATCTTACTGAATATATGTCAAATTTTTAGATGAAATGTCAAAAACAGCCTGACGGATATCGGTATCCGTCAGGCTGTTACATATGATTGATTTTTCAATGCTCCATAATCTTCCCATACAGCTCCGGTCGGCGGTCACGGAACACGCCCCAGCTCTGGCGCAGGTCACGGTTCTGCTCGTGGTCGATGACCGCTGTTATAACTGCCTCGTCCGTTCTGTCAGCCTCGGCTACTATCGCTCCCGTAGCATCGGTTATGAACGATGAGCCGTAGAACGTCAGCGATGAGTCCTGATTTTGGTTTTCGGGGGTGGGGTGAACGTACTCTGTACCTATCCTGTTTGCGGCGATAACAGGAACAAGGTTTGCCGCCGAATGACCCTGCATTGCTCTTCTCCAGTGGGGCATCGAGTCGCACTCCAGAATAGGCTCACTGCCGATAGCGGTGGGGTAAAGGAGCATATCCGCACCCATAAGCGCCATACAGCGTGCGGCTTCGGGGAACCACTGATCCCAGCATATACCTACACCGATACAGCCGAACCTTGTATTCCATACCTTAAAGCCTGTATCGCCCGGAGTGAAATAGAACTTCTCCTGATAGAAATGATCATCGGGAATGTGGCTCTTGCGGTATATTCCCATAAGTGAGCCGTCACAGTCTATCATAGCTATCGTATTGAAAAAAGCATTGCCGTATTTCTCATAGAAGCTGACAGGTATAACCGTGCCGGTTTCCCTTGCGACCTGCATAAAACGCTTTACGGCGGGGTTATCCTCAGTCCTGTCGGCAAGATAATAGTAATCGTAATTCTTCTCCTGACAAAAGTACGGAAGCTCGAACAGCTCGGGGAGAAGTATCACATTCGCTCCGTCCGATGCCGCCTGTCTTACCATATGCTCTGCCTTTGCTATATTTTCTTCACGGTCGTCACTACAGCTCATCTGGACTGCCGCAACCTTGACATTACTTATCATAGGGAGTTTCCTTTCTGACAAATGACGGTATCTGGTGGGTTATGCAATGGATATTTCCGCCGCCGATAAGTATATCGCGCGCGTATATCTGTATTATCTCGCGGTCGGGGAATACCTTCTGTACCTTCTGCTTTGCCCTCAGGTCGTATTCGGTATTCTCGCCGCCGAACGCGGGCATCACCACGACCTTGTTACCGATGTACAGGTTTACATAGCTTGCACTGAGCGGGCTTACGGTATCTCTTGTAGGCTCTCCGTCAAACGAGTCAAGACCTGCTACCTCTTCCTCGGTCATATATATCGGCTTTGGCATTGCAAGCTTTACAACGTTTATCTTTCTGCCAAGTGCGTCTGTGCTGTTTTCCAGTACGTCAAGGCAGGCACGGCACATCTCATATTGCTTGCTCGTTTCGTCCTCGCACCACGATAAAAGCACGGTGTGGGGCGCGGCGAACACGCAGATATTGTCAACGTGTTCGTTTGTTTCATCGCCCAGTATTCCGCCGGGAAGCCATATTACTTTTTTTGCGCCAAGTCCCTCACAGAGATTTTCTTCTATTTCCGCTCTTGACAGCTGCGGATTTCTTCCCGAACTTAGCAGACACGCTTCGGTTGTGAGCACTGTGCCCTCGCCGTCTGAGCTTATACTGCCGCCCTCAAGCACAAAATCGCTGAAGTCGTACACATCGATATCAAGCATATCGCAGACCTTGCGTGCTATCTTGTTATCCTTGTCCCAAGGGAAATAAAGTCCGTCAACAAGACCGCCCCACGCATTGAAGTACCAGTCCACGCCGCGCATATCGCCCTTGTCGTTTACGACAAACTCGGGTGAAACATCTCTTGCCCACGCATCGTCAGAGGACATCTCGACAACACGGATATGAGGGGGGAGCATTCTGCGCGCATTTTCGTACTGCTCGAATGACGCAAGAACAGTTACCTTTTCGCTTTTTGCGATAGCGCAGGCAACCTCGCAGAACGCTTTTTTCGCCTTTACACCGCCGTACTGCCACGAATCCGGCCGCTCGGGGAATATTATTATACAGCCGCTGTGCGGTGAAAATTCCGCCGGCATACGATAGCCGTCAATAAGCGGCGTTGAGTCGGAAATGATCTTCAATAAAAGCTCCTTTTATCCTAAGACTTACATTTCTCTTCCGAGATCGAAAGCCTTTTCGTTTATTTCTATAACCTTTGCGGGTACGCACTTTTCAACTGCCTTTTTCCAAGCGTCAAGCTCGATGCCGGGAAGTACCTTTGAAAGAACGCCCATAAGCACAACGTTAACGGCTCTTGCACTGCCGGCTTTTTCTGCGGCTGAGAGAGCGTCAACTGCGATAATGTTTATACCCATAGCCTTTATCTTGTCGATAATGCCGTCGGGATATTCAGCCGCACCCGTGATTACGGGCATGGGGCTTATCTTCTGTGTATTTGTTATTATTGTACCGTCTTTTTTGAGATATGATACATAGCGCGCGGCTTCAAGCTGTTCAAAGCTGATTATCATATCAGCCTGACCCTTTTCTATAACGGGGCTGTATACCTTTTCACCGTATCTTATATATGTTACGACAGAACCGCCACGCTGTGACATTCCGTGTACTTCGCTTACCTTTACCTCATAGCCTGCCGTGCCGAGAACGCTTCCCAGTATGCGGCTGGCAAGAAGTGTGCCCTGTCCGCCTACGCCGACTATCATAATTGACTTTGTTTCCATAGCTATATTCCTTTCGCCGCTCATTCCTTGATAGCGTCAAACTTACAGAGCTGTTCGCACAGTCCGCAGCCGACACAGAGAGTATTGTCGATAGTGATGCACTTGTCACCTGCAACCAGTGCGGGACAGCCTATTCTCATGCACGACTTGCAGTTTTTGCACTTGTCGGCATCTATGTGGAACGGAGGCTTGTGCTTTACGGTCTTGAGCAGTGCGCAGGGCTTGCGAGCAATTATAAGTGAGGGTTCAGCCTTTGCAAGCTCTTCCTTTATAACTCTTTCGGTTTCGGCGAGATCGCCGGGATCTACAACGGTAACGCTGTTAATGCCGATAGCATGAGCAAGCGCTTCAAGGTTTACTGCCGATGCGGGATCGCCGTAGATGTTCTTGCCGTTTGCGGGGTTGTTCTGGTGACCTGTCATACCTGTGATGCTGTTATCAAGCACGATAACGGTCGAATTACTGCGGTTGTATGCAATGTCAACAAGGCTTGTGATACCGCTGTGCATAAATGTACTGTCACCGATAACGGCTACAGCCTTGCCCTCATATTCGCCCTTTCTGCCCTTGTTGAAGCCGTGCAGACCGCTTATACTTGCACCCATGCATACTGTGGTATCAATAGCGCTTAAGGGAGCCGCCGCACCAAGAGTATAACAGCCGATATCGCCGCTTACCATTACGCCGAGCTTCTTAAGTATGTAGAATACGCCTCTGTGAGGACATCCTGCACAGAGTACGGGGGGACGAACGGGGATCTCTGCGTCAAGTGTCTGCCACTCGTCTTTTTCGCCGAGTACGACCTGTCTTACCTTGCTCTGGAAGTATTCGCCCTGGAGGGTGAACAGTTCCTTGCCCTTTACGTCAATGCCGTTCTTGCGGCAGTGTGTTTCGATAACATCGTCAAGCTCTTCTATAACGTAGAGCGTCTTTACCTTGGCGGCAAAGTCCTTGATGAGCTTTACGGGCAGAGGGTTTACCATACCGAGCTTTAAGTAGCTTGCCTTGTCGCCGAGCGCTTCCTTTGAGTACTGGTAGCAGATACCGGATGTGATAACGCCTATCTCGTCACTGTTTAACTCGACAGTGTTTATGCCCGATGTTTCGGCATAGTCGATAAGGTCAAGTGTACGCTGTTCAACGACAACGTGCTTCTTAATAGCATTTGCGGGGACCATTACGTTCTTTGCGATATCCTTCTTGTATTCGGGGATAGCGTGGGGGATTCTGTCTGCTGTTGTTACAGCCGACTGAGAGTGGCTTACTCTTGTTGTAAGTCTTAAAATCACGGGAGTATCGAACTTCTCCGATATCTCATATGCAAGCTTCGCATAGTCCTTGCACTCCTGTGAGTCCGAGGGCTCGAGCATGGGGACTTTAGCGCCTATAGCATAGTGGCGTGAGTCCTGCTCGTTCTGTGAGCTGTGCATACCGGGGTCATCTGCTACTGCGAGCACCATACCGCCGTTTACGCCTGTATAGCTTGCTGTAAAGAGCGGGTCTGCCGCAACATTAAGGCCAACGTGCTTCATAGCGCAGAAGCTCCTTGCGCCTGCCATACTTGCGCCTATTGCGACCTCGCAGGCTACCTTCTCGTTGGGTGCCCATTCACAATACATTTCGTCCTCGGGGTATTTTGACGAAAATTCGGTTATCTCGGTACTGGGTGTGCCGGGGTAGCTTGATACAACGCTTACTCCCGCTTCATAAAGACCCCTCGCAACCGCCTGATTACCTAACATTAATTCAGACATAAGATGTTTCCTTTCAAAAATGCAGGGACGGCAGACGCTGTCCCGTGTGTGATTAAAAACTGCCGCGTGTTGTATTCCGTTCTGACACACAGCTTACTGTATCATTATACTACATTTTTTCCGTGATGTAAAGAATTTGTTGAAAATGAGCGGAAATCAGAGAAAATATCGGTGAGTGTACTGGAAAAGGGACAAGGAATGTGGTATTATATGAATATAGCATTATTGACACGGAGGAAGCAATATGGCACATATAATTTCAGGTGCTGCGGGAAGCGGCAAGACAACGGCTTTATACTCTCTTCTCAAAACCGACAAAGGAAATAAAGTATTGCTGGTGCCCGACCAGTTTGTGTTTGAGAGCGAACGCAGAGTTGCCGATGAGCTTGATGAGAAGACCTCCGGGATTATGGTTACGGGATTTATGTCATTGGCAGAAAAAATATTGAAAAAGTACTGTCCGCGAAAGATCTATGCCGACAGCACGGCAAAGCTCGCCATAATGAACAGAGCGGTAAAGTCGCTTGCGGAGTCGTTCGACTTCTACGGCAGTGCCGCAAAAAAGCCCGGCTTTGTATCGGTGTGTCTGTCGGGCGTTGAAACGCTGAAAAGTGCCGGGATATCCTCGCAAAAGCTGTATGATATTATAGCGGAAGACAGCACTGTAAGCTCTGCGCCGGCGCATTTTACCGACAAGATGCACGATATAGCGCTTTTCTACAGCCTTTATGACAAGATGCTGACAGAGCTTTACGACGACAGGCAGGACAACCTTCTGCTCGCGGCAAGGACTATAGCGGAGAATGATTGCTTCCCCAAAAACACAAGAGTATACATAGACGGCTTTGACAGCTTCTCCGGGGCGCAGAAGGAATTTCTGCGCGCTATGGCGGACAAGGGAGTGGATTTTACCGTTGCCGTCTGCACAAACGACAGCGGGGCAGAGATATTCTCAGAGTGCGACAAGACAAAAGCGCTGTTTGAAAATCAATACGCCATGGACTGCGGAAAGCCGCAGAAGACAGAATATACAAAGTTCGGCGACAGTGCCGTAAGATACAAGAACGATACGCTCAGAGTACTGCGCGACCTCTTGCAGGGCGGCAAAGCCGGAAAGCCCGCAGATCCGCACGGAGTGACGCTTGCATATTCCCGCAATATGAGCGGGGAAGCCGACTTTGTATGTGCAAATATAAGGAAGCTTGTAAGGTGCGAGGGGTACAGATATTCGGATATCGCGGTCATATGCGCCGCTCCGGCAAAGTACAGGGACGCGGTACGTTCGGCTGCGCTCAGATATGAAGTCCCGATATTTGCGGATCTTCCTGAGCCGGTATCCGAAAAGCCGCTGTTACGTTATCTGGATTGTCTTTTATGTGCGGCGGAAGAGCCTACAGGAATAAAAGTATTAAGATATATCAGAAGCGGATTTGCGCGTATACCCTCGGATAAAAAAGAAGGCAAGACTGTGCCGCTGACGCTGAGGGATCAGCACATAGTCGAAGAATACGCAAACCGTTGGGATCTGAAAAACAGAAGATGGGACAGACCGTTCCCGCATATTACCGACGATGCCGAAAAAGCAGTCGAAAATATCCGGGATAAAATAGTTTCTCCGCTGACGGAGTTTGAAAAATCTGTGCGAAATGTCGGCGGTAAGGAGCTTGTAAGGCGTTTTACGGAATTTTTGTTTGACAAGGCGGATATAAGCGCGGCAATACAAGGAAAATGTCAGGACAACAGCACAAGACAGCTCCGTTATGTAAAGGAGCTTACCGAGGAATATAACAACCTGTGGCGCAATGTGTCTGATATGCTGACATCGCTGTACGAAACGCTTGACGATACACCTATGACGATCGGCGAGCTTGCGGCGCTTATTCGTACCTGCTCGGCTCAGATAAACCTTTCGCGCCCGCCCAAGGTGCTCGACAGCGTACTTTTCGGCGATCCTGCAAGAACCAGGAGCAGAGATGTACGCGCCGTGTTCGTTATGGGTGCGGCAGATGGCGCATTTCCCGGGATAAGAACAGATGACAACGGCATATTTACAGCTGATGACAATGAATTTCTTGCACAGAGCGGGCTTGATATAAACGAAGACGAGGATGCCGAATATTCGCTTGCGGTCCTTGACTGCTATAAAGCGCTGACGCTTGCGGGAGAAAAGCTGTTCGTGACATTTGCGGGAGAGCCTGAAAATGCGTCAGAATACGTCGGTGAGACAGCAAAGCTTATCGGAACGGATATTGTAAATATCGATGAGCTTCCTCCGCTGTATCTTATGGAAAGCGCAAAGTCGGCAGACAGACAGTATGTGCTTAACGGTACTGCGCTTACAGCCCCGCAGAAAAGAGCGGTGACCGAGGCGCTGACAGAGTGCGGCAGGGAAAATACCGCCATTTCAAGGATAAATGCGGCGGCTGAGAGAAGAGCGGACGGTGCGGATATACACAGGATAGGCGAAACAGCAAAGCTTGTTTTCCCGTCCTCGTCACTTTCGCCTACGGCTATCGAAAAGCTGAACGGCTGTAAGTTCTCGTACTTCTTACAGTACGGTATGGAGCTGAGAAGCCCGTTCGATATAACGATGAGCGCAGTAAACTACGGAAGTATAATGCATTATATAATGAAATACAGCTTTGAAAGGCTGTATGCAAACGCCAAGGATAACGGAAATCCTCATGCCGGTGAAGACACGATAAAACAGCTTGTAGCAGAGGCTATGACGGAGTACCGCGAAAAATATCTGCTCGGCGAAAGTGAAATGAGCGCAAAGTTCAACACCCTGTACAGAGCGCTTTCAACAGCGGCATTCTATCTGCTGAAATATATGACAGCCGAGCTTGAAAACAGCCGCTTTGTACCGACATATTTTGAGCTTACGCTGTCAAAGGCTTCATCTGTTGATGAATTTGACGCATCGCCGTACAGCTTTGATATAACACTTGACGACGGAAGCACACAGACGGTGACTATCGGCGGAACGGTTGACAGGGTGGACATGGCATACGGTGATGACGGAAGCCGTCAGATAAGGGTAATAGATTATAAGACAGGAAAAAAGGAAGCGAGTCTGAGCCGTATCTACTACGGACTGGATCTTCAGCTGCTGCTGTATCTGCTTACACTGAGCGATAACAATAAGGATAACGGCTGTCAGCCGTCTGCGGCTATGTATTATCCTGCGGGAAAAACTCCGCTTAAAGATATAAAAGACCCGTCGGAAGAGCTTAAAAGAGGAATGTGGCTCGACAGCCACAGGGAAACAGGCTTTGCCGTTGAGGGCACACAACAGGAGCTTGAGCGTGATAATTACAACGGAAAGTACATTGACCAAAACGGTAAGCAGAAGTATGAATGCCTTTACAGTGCAACAACTATCGAAAAAACAAAGCTTGCGAACCTCGAAAGCAGAATAGCAAAGGTCATAAAGGAAAATGCGGGTAAAGTAAAGAGCGGCTGTGTCGATGCAAAGCCGCTGTCGGAAAACGGCGTGGCTATTTCCTGCAAGTACTGCGAATATAAGGATATATGCGGTGCGGGAATATCGTCTGCTACAGATGTCAATTCCGAAGATGCTGTCGCATTCAGCGAAGATATAGTGCTAAGTGAAGAAAGCAAGTAAGGAGGGGTTGAAGATGAATTATACAGATGCGCAGAACAAGGCTATAGAGCAGGGCAGACACCCCGCTATAGTATCCGCAGGCGCAGGAAGCGGAAAGACCGCCGTGCTGACACAGCGCGTTGTAAGAATGGTGTGCGACAGAACAGATCCCCTCGACCCGTCAAAGATAGCGGTGGTCACATTCACCGACAAGGCGGCGGGAGAGCTCAGGGCAAGGCTTGACAAGCTTATGCGTGAGCGGGCGGCTGACGCTTCAAATGCCGATGACGTGTTATTTATACGCCGTCAGAGAAACAGACTGCGTAAAGCGCGGATATCGACTATCAGCTCATTTTGCTTTACACTTATAAGGGAGAATATCGACCTTGCTAAAAATCTTGCGGCGGGTTTTTCAATTATGGATGAAACCCGCGCTGGTGCACTCAAGAATGCTGTGCTTGATGATGTGCTGGAGGATTTTTATCTGAATGCCGACAGTGCGGATAAAGATATCATTCTTGAAAACTATATACAGAAAAACGATGCCGATCTCAGAAACATTATCCTTTTCGTGCACGCAAAATCGCTCAATCACACCGATCCCGAGGGTTGGCTGTCGCGCAGTGATGATGCCGGGATACAAAACAACATAAAGCTGAGACTTATCGAAAAGGTCAGATACTATGCTAAGCGTTTTGATGAAGAAATTTCCGCAATGCGAAAAGCTATTGAATGCTATGAGGGCAGTAATGCGGATAAGCACGCGGCATATGCGGACACGTTGGAAAACGTCTATGGCAAGGCTATAAATGAGCTTATTCAGAATAACTGTTGCTTTACAGAAGAGATAACCGCGCTGTCGCAGACAAAGTTCGATAAAGCACCGCCCGACAGAAGTAATGAGAAATTAGTCGGAGCACACAGAAAAGCGGCAAAGAGCATTTTCGAGGATAACATATACAAGACCTGTCTTAAAATATCATCGTTTGACGATGATATGAGTAAGAGCCTGCCCGCTGTTACTGTGCTCAAAGAGCTTGTGATAAAGTTCGGCAGAAGGTACGCAGAGGAAAAACGCAGTCGCAACTGTGCCGATTTTTCTGACGCGGAAAGAGAGCTGTACGGTATCCTTTCCGACAATCCCGAGGTCGGAAAAAGAATAGGCTTACAGCTTATCATTGTAGACGAATTTCAGGACAGCAACAGGTTGCAGTATGAGATATTCAGGCATTTGTCGGATAAGCTTGACGGACTGTATTTTGTCGGCGATATAAAGCAGTCGATATACGGCTTTCGGGGCGCACAGCCTGAGGTTTTCTCCGAGATATGTGCATCGCCGGGGTTTGACGTACTGCCGCTGAACGAAAATTTCCGAAGCGGCAGGAGCGTTATCGACGGTATCAACACACTGTTCGACCGTATGATGACCGAAAAGACAGGCGGCGTTGACTATGAGAAGAACGGCAGACTTGTCTGCGGACTTGATAAGGACGGTACAGCTGTAACAGATCCCGATGATATGACCGAGGTCTGTGTTATCACACCGTATACGAGTGTTGCCGCCGAGAGCGAAGCCGAATATGTTGCGTCAAGGATACGCGGTATGATAGACAGCGGATATAAGGTCGGCAAAGAAAAAAGACCTTGCACCGAGGACGATTTTGCCATAATAATGCGTTCACCCGCAAACAAGGCAGAAATATATGCACAGGCGGTAAAATCACAGGGGCTGGGCGTGACGTTCCCGCAGAAAGACGTGTTTACCGAGTGCCCGGAAATAAGGATCATGCTTTCACTGCTTAAGGTGATAAACGACCCGTACGATGATATAAGTCTTGCAAAGGTGCTTATGTCGCCGTTGTACTGCTTTACCGCAGAAGAGATGGCAAGACTCAGGACAGGAACGTTCGGCTTTGATATACCTGCTTTGGAGAAAGCCTGCCCGGAAGAGCTGGAGCGTTATTCATGTGACAGAGATAATCCCGGATGTATGAAGAAAAAGCCGCTGTACAGCTGTTTAAGACTTGCGGCATACGGCTACGATACATCGGCATATCCGGTGTTGGCTTCTCTTACCGAAAATATCGCACCGTCTGCAAAGTGCATCGGTTTTTTAAGCGATCTTGACGGGTTCAGGGATATAGCGGCGGCATCTTCGCCCCATGAGCTTATACGCATTATATATGACACTATATCCGCTCCGGAGCTTCTGTCGGTGGGCGATGATCCGGTATCAAAACAGGCAAACCTAGAACTGCTTATATCATATGCCCGTGAGTACTGTGACTTCAGAGGCGGCGGAACGATAAGTGACTTTATTGAAAATATAGAGAATATGGGCGGTTCGCTGAAAGCGGCAGCTTTTGCAAGCAGTCACGGAGTAAAGATTATGTCTGTGCACGCGTCAAAGGGCTTGCAGTTCCCTGTGGTTTTTGTGAGCGACTGTGCGCGTAAGTTCAATCCCAATGATTATAACGGGGATATCATTATCAGCGAAGAATACGGGATAAGCACAAAGAGCGTTGACATATCGACAATGAGCAAGATACCATCGCCCGCATACCACGCGGCATCGCTTGAAATAAAGGCTGGACTGTTCAGCGAGGAGATGCGCCTGCTGTATGTTGCGGCAACAAGAGCCGAAAACAAGCTTATCTTCACAGGTACGAAAAAGATAGCCGATAAGGAATATGATAAGCTTGATATAGCCGTTGCGGGACGCAAGGGAGCTAAATGTAACGATGTAAACTATTTGCTGTGGCTTCTTGAAGCACTGTCCTGCGAATGCGACAGGGTAGACGACAGAAAACGGGGAATTATAAAATACGGAGATGTGAAATATGAGTTCTATCCGCTGTGCGAAAGCAGTGACGGCGATGACAAGACCGCCGTTTCCGAATGCGCCGTTTCTGAGGTGACCGCATCGAACGAAGAACAAAGAGCCGATGATAACGACGATGTTGATACCGGGTTCAAAGCCGCTGTAAAAGAGGTGCTGAGCCGGCACTATGAGTATGAGCCGCTCACGGTTATGCCGTCAAAGTTTACCGCTACAGAGCTTGCGGCAAATCTCAGAGAAAGGTATGGCGGTGAAAGCTACGGGCTTTATATAGGCAAGCCGTCATTCCTTACCGAAAAGCAGACCGGCAGACTCAGCGGAAAGCGCCGCGGCGATGCATACCATAAGCTTATGGAGCATATACCGTTAGATAAGGTGATGTCGGCAGAGATGGTACAGGCTTATATCGAAAACACGGCGGCAGATCTTTTTACTGTAGCCGAGAAAAAGAGCATAGACCCGGCGGATATCGCAAAATTCTTTGAAAGCGATATAGCAAAGCGGATAATAACTGCCGCCGCAAAGGGTAATGTTTACCGTGAATACCCCATATTCCACAAGCTTGATGCCGGGCAGTACGACCCTGCGATCTTCGGAGTTGAAAGCAAAGAAGCGCTGATCGGCGCAGAGCCGTATGTACAGGGTATTGCGGATATGTTCTTCATTGAGGACGGAGAAATAGTGCTTATAGACTACAAGAGCGACAGAACGGACGTTGAGCAGACGTATATAGATGATTACAAGCTTCAGCTTGATATATACAGACAAGCGCTTGAACAGGAATTTTCAATGCCGGTAAAGCAAATGCTGATATATTCGTTTACACTCGGACATTTCATAGATACAAGGAAAGGCGGAAAAATAACCGATGCTGTTCAGTAAAACCCCCGCGACCATAAAACAACAGATAGATATACTGCGGCAGAGAGGCTGTATAATAGCAGATGAGGAGTACGCCGAAAAATGCCTTACCAATATCAATTACTATCGTCTTGCTTATTACTTTGCGCCGTTTCTGGAGCGTAAGGGTAAGTACAGAGATGGAACGACCTTTGAGCAGATAATGAAGGTGTACGACTTTGACCGCATATTGCGCCGTATGATAATGACATATCTTGAAGAGATAGAAATATCGATGCGCGCGATAATCTCCAACTATCACGCTATGAAGTACGGCGCACTGGGATATCTCAACGCATCGAGCTTTGATCCGCGTCATAATCATCAGGCGTTTTTGTCGAAGATAGAGCGGCTTATCGAGGCGAACGAGAACGAGGAATTTGTAAAACACCACAAGAGAAAATACGGCGGTATAATGCCGGTGTGGGCGGCTGTAGAGCTGTTCAGCTTCGGAACGCTGACATATTTTCTTATCGATATGAAAACGGCGGATAAGAAGGATATGGTGCCACGGCATTTTGACCTGAACTACAGAACGGTAGAGGACAGAATGCTGTGCCTGTCGGATCTCAGGAACGTGTGCGCTCATTATACAAGATTATATGAGAATCCGTTTCCGAATGCGCCGAAAAGCTCGGATGGGCTTGGCTTTGAGCCTGACAATACGCTTAAATCCTATATGGCGGCGGCAAGGTCGCTCTATCCTGACAAATACAAGTGGGAAAATGAGTTTATACCTGCTGTTGCCAATCTTATTGACGAGTACGGGATGATAGATTATATGAGCGGATACGGGTTTAAAAAGAAAGCGGAATAGATAAAAAAGGGGTTGTGTACAACCCGAAAAAAGTGAGTCGAAGCGCTAAAAATAGTGCGCTCGGCTCACTTTTTGTATAGTTTACTCCTATTATATTGCTTTAATAATTAACAATGATAGCAGGCTAACGATAGTGCTGTTTGCAGGACAGCACTTCTCGGGTTCGCTATTCTGTGCGATAACGTTGCTGCTATGTGTGAGGGA
>ERZ826146.2124-NODE-2124-length-15852-cov-16.362537_pt1 | contig 15852 bp, 8 predicted proteins | sample MGYA00519857_ERZ826146 | MGnify/ENA primary metagenome ERZ826146 (study PRJEB31778, sample SAMEA3449222) | human gut metagenome | biome: human gut; feature: human-associated habitat; material: faeces | place: United Kingdom | collected 2010/2012 ...
TGCTTTCCAGTGTCACCCGCCCATCGTGTGCCTCCATAATCCGGAGCACATAGTTCAGTCCCAGTCCAAAGCCGGGAACACCTCCGGAACGGCTGCGCGCACTGGCTTCTGCCCGTTCATATTTCTCAAAAATCTTCCGCTGGTCTTTTAAAGGAATACCGAAGCCATTGTCGGCCACCGTCACACAGACCGTTCCATCCGCTTTCCGTTCCGAAACGAACGTAATCTCCACCGACTCACCCGAATACTTCAAGGCATTGTCTATCAGGTTGCTGAGCGCTTCTTTCAGAAATTCCTCGTCCGCCCAGACCGTTTCTTCCTGCAAATGCCAGACAAACGTCACCGGCTTGGTTGCCTTCGCCTTGTACTTCTCCGCCAAATCCTCCAAAATCGGTCGGAGCAGACAATCCGTCTGCTCTAATTTCAGTGCATGATTCTCCAGTTTGGAAAGTGTCAGCACCTTGTTGGTCAGCGCCAGCAGATGTTCTCCTTCCTCCTTCACAATCCGGAAATACCGTTCCTTCTTTTCCGGCTGTCCGTCCAGACGCCCGCTTTCCAGAATCTCCGTTCCCATCAGAATGGAGCTCAGCGGTGTCTTCATGTCGTGAATCATGGCATACGAGAAATCCTCCCTCACCTTGGCAATCTTGTCCTGACGGATAATGACCCGTATCTGATACACAATACAGACAATGACCAACGCCATAATCAGCACCGTGGCAATCAGCAGCAGCGTCATACGCTGGAAAATCACCCAATAAGGATTCAGAATCACCCCTTGCAGATAACGAGTATGTGCCATGTCGAGAGCTACCGGTTGCGTTTTCAAATATTTCTGTCCCTCCAGCTTTGCCTGCGGAGAGGATGCCTGCAACACATTCCCCAACGAATCCGTCATACAAGTCGACACCTTGGCCGAGATTCCGACCGAGTCCAGCAGGTGGGTATAAATGGAATCCAAACGATGCAAGGACACGTCCATCTTGAACGTATTCAGCACCCCTTCCTGCAGAGCGATAAAGACTGCAGATTCGATGAACTGGCGTGTTTCCGGAGGGGAAGACTGCAGCGTATCGCTGTCCTCCACCTCCTCTTCCAGTTTAAATTGATAAGTATACGTGGAATCCTTCTTCCCATACAATTGCTTCCAGAGGCTCATCCGACAGAAAGTTTCCTGAAGTGCCGCGTCCTTGAAGAGCTCATGACTTTGCCGCATGACATTCTCCCGTGTCAGCTTGTAAGTATTGACCAGCCAGACATACTGCAGTTCGACAATCGCAATCAGTCCCACTACCGCAATCCAGCGAATGTGTTTCATCTTCATAACCGTATATTCTTCACGTAAACGAAAGCCGTTAACGTAGCGTTAACCTTGCCTTAACCCAAAAAGCAAAACGGGCTTTTTAGTTTTGCAGTGTCAAAGATAATGAAAGATAAAGACACGAACGATATGAAAAAGTATTTTTTAGTGAGCATCTTGTTACTGCTCGGTACGATGCTCGGCACAGTCACTGCACAAACCATCACAGGAAAAGTCACCGACCCGTCTGATCAGCCCATTGACGGGGCTACGGTCGTACTCCAGACACTCGATTCCGTATTTGTGGAAGCCACCATCACGAATACCGATGGCACCTTTCTGCTGAATCACCAGCCGACACGTTACCGCCTGCTCTTCCAGCACCTGCTGTATGAAACCCTGGAAAAAGAGGGAAGCGGAAGAGATGTCGGTACATTTGTGTTGCAGCCGAAAGACTACGCCCTTCAGGAAGTCGTGGTAGAAGGCGAACGCCCGCTGGTCACCGTGGAAGGCAGCCGTCTGAGCTACGACATGCCGCAGCTGATTTCCCAACGGCTGGTCACCAATGCGTACGAAGCCCTCAAACAGCTTCCGGGCGTGATTGAACAGAACGACGTACTGACCTTGGCTGGGGCAGGCGGCGTCAGTCTGCTGCTGAACGGCCGTCCCTCGTCCATGACCTACGAACAACTCATCACGCTCTTAAAGGGGATGCCGGCTTCACGCGTGGAAAAGGCAGAAGTGATGTACAGCGCTCCTCCACAGTACCACGTACGCGGGGCCGCCATCAACCTCGTGCTGAAAGGATACAAGCCCGGGGAAGGAGGGCTGCAAGGAGAAATCCGCGGTGAATACAAACAGCAGAAGGAAGCCGGCGGCAACGGAGGGGTCACACTGGCCTATACTTCTCCCAAAGTCGACCTGGATTTCATGTACAACCTTCAAAGCAGCTACACCCGCGGTTACATCGACTTCCTCGCTCATCATACGGTGAAAGGACAGGTGTACGACGTGAACCAGGTGACCGAACATACGAGACGCAGCCTGGCACATACCCTGCGGGCCGGAGGAACCTACAAGTTCGATGCCGACAACTCCCTCGAATTGTCGTACACCACCCAGTTCAGCCCTAACAGCCAGCACCACAGCCATTCCAGCGGCAGCATCTCCGAATCGTTCAATGATTCCCGCACACACCATCAGATGCACAACGCCGCCTTGAACTACACCTCCGGATTCGGTTTCCGGGTCGGTGCCGACTATACCAATTTCACCTCAACCGATACCCAAAATTTCTTCGACCAAAGCCCGGAAGAAGTGGAAACCCGTTTCGTCAGCCGTTCCGACCAGCACATCGACCGCTGGAAAATCTATGCCGACCAGAGCCATTCACTGCCGCACGACTGGATGCTGAACTACGGGACTTCCTTTTCCTACGTGCACAACCGGAACATACAAGACTATGACTTGCCGGAAATGCAGGGCCAGAACCTGTACAACCGCATCCGTGAATATACCTACAACGTCTACGCCGGATTCGACAAGCCGTTCAACTCCCAATGGACGCTGAGTGCTTCTGCCACCTTGGAATACTATCAAATGCAGGATTACCGGAAATGGGCCGTCTACCCCACTCTCCAGTTGAATTACATGCCGTCGGCCTCCCACATCCTCCAGCTGTCTTTCAGTTCCGACAAGACTTACCCCGACTACTGGACACTGAGCGGAGCCACCAGCTACCTGAACGGCTACAACGAGAGTGTAGGGAATCCCTTCCTCCGCCCTTACACCGAATATGATGTCGACCTGACTTACATTCTGAAAAGCAAATACATTTTTCAGGCAAGCTACAGCTATATACCCGACTATTTCATGCAGACCGTCTACCTGGATTCCGACCGCCTGAAAGCCATCTACAACTGGCAAAACTGGGATTACAGCCAAGAACTCGCTTTTACAGCCATCCTTCCTTTCAAAGTAGGAAACTGGTGGGACAGCCGACTCACCCTGCAGGCAAGCTTAAAGCACGACAAGGCCAGCGCATACTATGATGCGCCTTTCAACCAACAGCAATGGGTGGGAGTAAGCCAGTGGACAAATACCTTCCAACTGTGCCGTCGTCCCAACCTGAGAATGGAAGTCACCGCTTTCGGGCAGACCCAATCCATACAGGGAAGTTACGACATCCAACCGGTAGGCTTCGTGGATGCCGCCTTGCGCTATACCTTTGCCAAAGACAGGGCCATGCTCCAACTGAAAGGCAGTGACATTTTCAACACGATGAACCCCAAGACCAGAGTCCGGAACGGAGCACAGTATCTCGACATGAACACGAAAAGCTACCTGCAGAGTGTCACCCTTTCGTTCAGTTACCGTTTTGGCGGATACAAGAAAAAAGAAGTAAAAGATGTGGATACCTCCCGGTTCGGGAATCATTCTTGAGTTTACTTCCGTAAACCATCTACAAAAAGATTTTTGTCTTACTATAAATTCTTTAAAAAAGATAGTATATTTCTCCTATTTCCTCTTTTTTATTTCCAATTTATGTCTAACTTTGTGAAAACGTCTAAACAAAGTGAAATATGAAAAAGTTATTATCTACACTGATGGTGATAGCCTGTCTGGCGTTCGCCATTCCGGCGCAGGGGCAAATACAATTCGGGCTTAAAGGAGGTTTGAACATCTCCAAGATTTCTCTGACAAAAGAAGTCTTCAACCCAGATAACAGAACAGGATTCTTTGTAGGTCCGACGGCAGAGTTTACATTGCCGCTTTTGGGAGTAGGCATCGACGTCGCAGCCCTTTATAACCAATCGGGTATTGACACAGAAGCCGGAAGTACCACCAGAAAAAGCATCGAAATTCCGATTAACTTGAAATGGAGCATCGGATTCAGCAGCGTAATAGGAGCTTATCTGGCAGTAGGTCCTCAATTTGGATTTAATGTAGGAGACCGCTGGTTCAAGGATATATGCGAGTTCAACAAAAAGACCACCAGCTTGAACGTAGGTGCTGGCTTGAAACTTTTGGGTCATGTACACCTCGGTGCCAACTACAACATCGGTTTGAAAGACAATGGTATCATGGTCAACACTGAAGACGGAAAGTCAGAAGGTTTCAAGAATAACAGCTGGCAAGTATCCATTGCTTATATGTTCTGATTCAATCTGCCAATTATAAAAAGGCCTCTTTTAAAGTGCGTTCAAGCAGCTTTAAAAGAGGTTCTTCTTTTTTATACGAGTCAAACTTATTCTTTATCACAGGGATATACCACTCCCCATTCCTTGCGGAGGGCATCCATCTGCTGCATGAGGCGTAGCGTCTCGGCGTGCGGCATATACGGCGATTCCAGCCAGCCTTTCTCGATGGCTTCCAAAGAGGCATATACCTGGTATTCGTAACCTGTAATCTGCTGCGGAGCTTCGTACACCGCTACCGTCTGATAGTTGGCATCCAAAATTCGAACCGACTGTGGGTTGTTGATATTCTCCACAATCAGATGACCTTTATCGCCCGAAATCACTCCCATACGGTCGGTCACGGCATGAATACTGGCCTGCAAAGCCGCCATCTTTCCATCCTGGAACAGCAAGGTGATGTTTTCCTGTGCATCGACCCCCGTATCGGTCTTCTGACAAACAGAATGTACGGAAGCAATCTCCTTACCGAAATACATGGCGGCAAAGTTGAGCAGATACACTCCCAAGTCCAACAACGCACCTCCCGCCAATTCCGGACGCAGGATGCGTTCTTTCCGGTCAATCACATAGCCCAAATTAGCCGAAAGCATATAAGGCGTACCGATGACTCCTTCTTCCAGCAGTTCCCGAATCTTCAGTGAAAGCGGCATGTAGCGGGTCCAGATAGCTTCGGTCAGGAATACCTTTTTTTCCTCGGCCAGTTTCAGCAGCTCGGCAGCCTGACGGGCATTGGCGGTAAAGGCCTTCTCACACAACACAGGCTTGCCTTTTTCGATACACATACGGGCATTGTCGTAATGCATGGCATGAGGGGTCGCAATGTAAATCAAGTCGACTTCCGGGTCTGAGGCCAGTTCCTCATAACTTCCGTAGGCCTTCGCAAACTCCCACTTGTCGGCAAAAGCCTGTGCCTTCTCCAACGTACGCGAAGCCACGGCATACCGTTTCACTCCTTTCATTCCTCCAAGGGTGGCCGCCATTTTGCAGGCAATTCCGCCACACCCGATAATTCCGATATTGTAAATTTTCATTTTTCATTAAATATTAAAACCAGGACACAAAGCTATAAAAGTTTCAGAAGGGAACCAGCTATGTGAGGGGCTTTTTATACCTTTGCAGTATGAAAAAGTTCGTAGATGTCATCGTTCCGCTGCCCATTGCCAGCCAATATACTTACTCGCTTCCGGAAAGCCTGGAAGAGAGTGTACAACCGGGCTGTCGGGTCATCGTATCCTTCGGTCCGAAGAAGTTTCATACAGCCATCGTAACAAAAGTACATGAAACGGCTCCCGAGGCATACGAGACGAAGGACATTTCGGAAGTACTCGATTCGCGCCCCGTCTTATTGGCCCGTCAGTTCTCTTTCTGGAAATGGCTGGCCGACTATTATCTCTGTACGCTGGGCGATGTGTATAAAGCGGCTCTGCCTTCGGGCATGAAGCTGGAAAGTGAAACGCTGGTGGAATACAACCCGGACTTTGTGGCTTCGGAACCGCTTCCTCCACGGGAACAGCGTATCCTGGACTTGCTCAGCGCCGACCCGGAACAATGTGTCACGCAACTGGAGAAGGCCAGTGGGATGAAGAATCTGTTGCCGGTCATCAAGTCGCTGCTGGAGAAAGAAGCCATCTGCATCAAGGAAGAAATCAAGCGGAGCTACAAGCCACGCACGGAAGTACGGGTCCGCCTGACAGAGGCTTTGCAGAACGAACATCACCTGCACATAAAATTTGATATGCTGGCACGGGCTCCCAAACAGCAGGCCATTCTGATGAAATACCTGGAACTGTCGGGATGGAATGCCCAAGGGAAAGACATCCGGGAAGTCAGCAAGAAGCAACTGCTGGAAGCATCCGGACAAACCCAGTCCGTTTTCAAGAATCTGGTAGACAAACAAATACTGGAGACTTATCTGTACGAAATCGGCCGACTGACTGACAAAGAAACCGAAACGGTCCCCGTACATACCCTCAGCCCCGCTCAGCAACGAGCCTTTTACGAAATTCTGACTTGTTTTCAGACCAAGAATGTCTGTCTGCTGCATGGAGTCACGGCCAGTGGCAAGACTGAAATCTATATCCACCTGATACAAAAGGCCCTTCAAGCAGGGAAACAAGTGCTCTATCTGCTCCCGGAAATCGCACTGACCGCCCAAATCACCGAACGGTTGAGAAGAGTGTTCGGCAGCCGCCTGGGAGTTTATCATTCCAAGTTTCCTGACGCGGAACGAGTGGAAATATGGCAGAAGCAATTGTCCGACACTCCTTACGAGGTGATTCTGGGAGTGCGCTCGTCCATATTCCTGCCCTTCAAGCGGCTGGGACTGGTAATCATTGACGAAGAGCACGAAACGTCCTACAAGCAGCAGGATCCGGCTCCCCGCTATCATGCCCGCAATGCAGCCATTGTACTCGCCTCCATGTACGGCGCCAAAACTCTGTTGGGCACGGCAACCCCTTCCGTAGAGACCTGGCACAACGCCACTACCGGTAAGTATGGCCTCGTGGAACTGAAAGAACGCTATAAAGAGATACAACTGCCGGAGATTATCCCCGTAGACATCAAGGAGCTGCACCGCAAGAAGATGATGAACAGTCCCTTCTCTCCGCTGCTCCTGCAATACATCCGCGAAGCGCTGGAACAGAAAGAACAAGTCATCCTCTTCCAGAACCGCCGCGGCTTCGCCCCCATGATAGAGTGCAACACCTGCGGCTGGGTACCCAAGTGCAAGAACTGCGACGTCAGCCTCACCTACCACAAGGGGCTGAACCAACTGACCTGCCACTACTGTGGCTACACCTACCAACTGCCCCGCATCTGCCCCGCCTGCGAGGGCACTGACCTGCGCAACCGCGGCTTCGGCACGGAAAAAATAGAAGATGACATCAAAGCCCTCTTCCCCGACGCCCGCGTAGCCCGTATGGACTTGGACACCACCCGCACCCGTACCGCCTACGAGCGCATCATCTCCGATTTCCAGCAAGGCAAGACGGACATCCTGATAGGCACGCAAATGGTGTCCAAGGGTCTGGACTTCGACCACGTCAACATTGTGGGCATACTCAATGCCGACACCATGCTGAACTATCCCGACTTCCGCGCCTACGAGCGCGCCTTCCAGCTGATGGCGCAGGTTGCCGGACGCGCCGGACGGAAGAACAAGCGCGGCAGGGTGGTGCTACAAACCAAAAGCATCGACCATCCCATCATCCCGCAAGTCATTGCCAACGACTACGAAGCCATGGTAGGCGGGCAGCTTGCCGAACGCCAGATGTTCCACTACCCGCCCTACTACCGCCTGGTGTATGTCTACCTGAAGAACCGGAACGAGACCCTGCTCGACCTCATGGCGCAGACTATGGCCGCCAAGCTCCGCACCGTCTTTGGCAACCGTGTGCTGGGACCGGACAAGCCGCCCGTAGCACGCGTACAGACCCTGTTCATCCGAAAGATTGTCTTGAAGATAGAAACCAATGCCCCAATGGCACGTGCCCGCGAGCTGCTCGTCCAGGTGCAAAAGGAGATGGTGGCGGAAGACCGCTTCAAGTCGTTGATAGTGTATTATGATGTAGACCCGATGTAAATAACTCGTAACTAAAGAAATATGAAGAAGATACTTTTCGTTTGCCTCGGCAACATTTGCCGTTCCTCCTCGGCAGAGGGAGTCATGAAACATCTGGTAGAAGAAGCCGGACGTGCGGATGAGTTTTTAATCGATTCTGCAGGCATTCTGTCCTATCACCAGGGCGAACTGCCGGACAGCCGGATGCGTGCCCATGCTGCCCGCCGTGGATACAATCTGACGCATCTTTCGCGACCCGTACGTACCGAGGATTTTTACAACTTCGACCTGATTATCGGTATGGATGACCGCAACATCGACGACCTGAAAGATCGTGCCCCTTCAACCGCCGAATGGAGCAAGATACACCGCATGACGGAATACTGTACAAAGTTTACCCATGCCGACCATGTACCGGATCCCTATTACGGCGGTTCCGAAGGTTTTGAGTATGTGCTGGACATTCTGGAAGATGCTTGTGCGGGGTTACTGCAGAGCATTTAATCCAGCGGCATTACATGGTACAGCGTCCCCTGCCGTGACTTCTTGTTCGGTATTTCAAGCTTCTTGAGCGTCCGCCCGAATACGGCCACCTTATTGATAGCCAGACGGTCACGCGTCTTTGTCTGCAAGGCGGAAAGAATCTGCATGGGCATCATCCATTGCCCCTCCTCATCCTCTTCTGCCGCGCGGAAATGGCTGTGGAAGAGTTGTTCCAGTGGGGTGAGCTGTTCAAATTCCCGGTTCGTCCGCTTCAAGATGGCTTCGTCGGCATCATCCAGCCAGTAGCGCTCACCTTTGGCTACGGCATTCAGAGCCTGCGCATAGAGCTGGCGGTAGTTGATGCTGACATTCGTATCGATGGGACCGGTGACCTCAATGCAGATGAAACGGCGGCTGCCACTGGGGTCGGACAACAAGTCCTTCTGATTGCTGGTGCCTATGAAGGAGGCATACCGCCGCATCTCACGGATGGTGCTGCCGTAGGGTTTGCGCAGGTTGGCAGCCGGTTTCTGCAGCAGATGCTTCAGGAAGCCCTGCTGGTTGATGTTGATTTGATCGAACTCGTCAATGTTGACGAGCAGAAAGCGTCCCAGACTGCGTTCTGCTTCCTGCCTGCTCTTGAAGTCGATGCTGTCCGTATAGCCGAAACGCAGCTCCGGTGGCAGCAAAATGCGGCAAAAGGTGGATTTCCGGAACCCTTGAGAACCGACAAGCAGAGGAGAAGTATTGTTTCCGTGTTGCCGGTCCATTCCACGCCAGTGTGCCACCATGCCCAGGAACCAGCGGTAGAACAGCTCCTGCCAATGAGGATTGTGGCACGGAACGAGGTCGGCCAACGCCCGGATGCGGTCTTTCCCGTCCCAGCGGCCGGTGTCGTAAAGGTATTCTTCGACGGGATTATAGAGTGGTACGTAGTCTGAAGTTAGGAAACGGTTGATGTCGCGGTCCCATACGCGGATACCCTCCTTCAGGGCATTCATGGAGACCGTACTGCGGGCACGCTGGTCAGCAGGCTTGAAATAGAAATGGACGGAGTCGCGCTGACGGTATTCCAAATCATCCAGAACGGTGTTGTAGCGAAACTCATACCGGCGGCCCATAAACTCTTCCAGCCGGAAAACGCTCTCCTGCTCTTGCGTCAGACTGCTCTTTTTCCCGAAGCCTTTAAGCTCTTGATATAGGTTATGAATCGTTTGACGGACAATGAATTCATCCGCTTCCCGGTAATAGTGCATCAATGTCTGACGGACTACTTCCTCTTCGGGAATGCCTGCCTTGAAACAATGTTCGGCCAGAGGCACCAGCAGTATCCGTAAATCCCCGTCCCGTTTCCAGCCGCCCAATCCGCGGAATGCACGGTCAAGGGCCGACTCGAAGAGTACGGCAAAGGTGTCCGAGGCTTTACTGTCCGGATGCAGCCGCAACAGCGGGTTCTTTTCTGCGAGTTTTCGTTGCCGGAAGTTCTCTTCCTCGGGCATGCTGAGGGGCTGTTCCAGGCAGAAAGGTACAGCGGCAGGATTGTAGTATGGATATCCGTCCAGAGTCATGCGGCAACTCTGGGTAAGGGAAGGTTCTTTCAATGTAATGGCAAACGGCAGCAAGGGCTGGTAGCACTTCACCGCCATACGGTAGGCGTGGGCATGAAACAAGGTGGCATCGCTCTCCCGCTTCGGCGTCGTGCCGTCGGGCAGGGCAAACAATACCCATATTTTGGCACTCCGTCCACTGGAACCGCAGAAAGCGGCAAAGGTCTGTGGTAGCAGGGCGGCTTGTTGTTTTACATATTCCGCTTCGGCAATGCCCGACAGACGGTTTACTTCCAGTTGTACGAGTCCGTTATAGTTCTTCATCCACCGTTCCCCCTCTTGTGTACGGCTATATTCCACGGCGGGATAGATGCGGGGCAACTTGTCTATATGTTCGTATTGGGCGCAAGTGCCCTCCAGTTGAGGAAGGACGGCCCGGAGGGTCGATACATGTCCAGCTTTGGTTTCGGTTTTTAGTTTTTTAATCAGTGCATCCGCTTCCAGGGTGCTGAGGGCTTCCTTTCTGCTCTCTTTTTCTGCTCTAATCAAGGTAATTTTCATTCTGTTTGTCAGCTTGTTTAAGTAAATATAATTCTCGTAAAGATACTACATTGAAGAGCTGAAAGCAAGCATTCTGCGGAATAATTATTAAATGGATACAAGTCTCCACGACTCATGCAGAGAAGTGTTAAAAGCAAGTGAGTTTCTTTGTCGAAACACTGGCATTCCTTTGCTTTTCTCCCTTTGTTTGTCTACTTTTGTATAGGGAATAGATGACGCCTAACGACCATGAACAACTCTGCTTACGGCCATGAAGCAATCGCTTGACGACCGTAAACAGAGTTGTTCATGGCCGTTAGGCGTCTCTCTTTCCATAGCTTTTACGGATGAAGTACGCACCCCGCACCTATTCCGCATAGGGCGCAAACTTATTATATAACAACTTAAAAGACATTGAACTATGGCAATTTTATTTGATTGGTATGAACTTCCGGAACCAAAAGACAAACAGCGGGAAGAAAAGATACTTCATCCACGCATCCGCTTGAACGGCTCTACCACTACCGACGAACTGCGTCGCAGAATTCAGGAACGCAGCTCGTTGACGGAGACTGATGTCTCGGCGGTACTGGATGCCTTGTCGCACGTCATGGGGGAAGACCTTGCCGAGGGGCGGCAGGTGCATCTGGACGGTATCGGCTATTTTCATCCCGTACTGACGAGCACGGAGCCGGTGACCGCTGCGACCAAACGAAAAACCACCAAGATTAAGCTGAAGGGCATCAAGTTTCGTGCCGACCAGGTGCTGAAGAATGAGATAGGTGCCATCAAAGTTAAACCGCTGGGGCTGAATGAGCATTCCCAAAAGCTGAGTGACAAGGAGATTGACAGGCGACTGACGGGCTACTTCTCTACGCATCAGTTCCTTACGCGCGAGAGTTTTCAGGTTCTCTGCGGGATGATGCGTTCCACTGCGCAGCTTCATATTCGCCTGCTCCGCAGCGAGGGTAAGCTCGAAAATGTGGGAAAACTGAACCAACCGATTTATGTGCCTTGTACGGGGTATTACGGTAGAGACGAGTAGGTTACGGTAAAACTTAGGCGTTTTGAGTAGGTGGAAGCAGATTTTGCTTCCACCTTTTTGGGTTGCTTCCACAGCGGGGCAAATGCCGATGGATAGGGGGATGCAGGAGGTGGGTGGAAGTGTGGAAGCAAAGTGATGGAAAATAAATTTCTGGAGGGGATTTAGAAAAAGAAAGCAGGAAAGTAAAATTAAAGATTAAAAAAATCCCTGGCCTCAAAGAAGCCAGGGATTCTAATGTTATTTCAAGGTTTCTCTAAATAAGTCCTCCATAATAAAGGACTTATTTAGGAATACATTGATTAGCGTTTGTTTACAGTCATGCCAAGTTCGATAACACGTTCGTGCTTGTACATGTCAACAACTGTAATCTTCAATGTAGAAGGAACAGCAGCTGTCGGGTTAGTTGCCTTAGAATTTACGGTGAAACCAGTGATTTTACCTTCCTCGATGTTTACAGTGAAGTATTCATCCACTTCACCGTTGGCATTGGATACCAAGTGGGCTTCCTTAATTTCCAATGACTTTTCATAAGGTGCGCTCAAAAGTGCACTATATTCACTGTCACGAGAGCTGATACCCTTAATATACTTAGCATACTCTACAGTAACATCTTTACCATAAGTCAGTTCTGTGCTATAAGGTAATGTCGCAGTAGCTTTCAAACCAAGGTCATCCTTAGTAGCCCATCTCCAAGTGTATGTATCGTTGTAGATGCAATTGAATACAGTCGGGAAAGAAGCAGCGTCGATAGTGTAATTAACAAAGGCACCATCTTTCTTCTCTGAAGAAATCTGACCATAGTTGTACACTACAGTTGTAGCATGCTGAGTCTTATTGTCAATGTACTTCTCAGCAACAGACAATTTTTTTGCACCAGTCACACCATTGTCAACAGTCTTATCACCGTCTACCTTAGCAGCAGCAAATGTTATCAGATAATCCTTTGCTTCACCCTTACCGAAGTTGAATACTTGTTTCATTTCCATTGTACCTTCTGTAGCCTCTGTTGCTGTCCACTTATTCGGAATCAAGTAGCAGTTGTAAACGCCTTGAGCATCCAGCTGGTTAGTCTTGATAGAGAATCCTTCCGGCAATGTAGTCGGCAATACTTTCTGTACAGAAATGGTACTTTGTGACAAGAATGTACCTTCAGCATCAAAGAATTTAACGATACCTTCATAAACCTTGTCATTCTTCATTGTCTGGAGGTCAACTATAGCTGCTAACTTAGCGTTTGCGATATCTTCAATCTTAGTAGCCTTAGTCTTACCGTCAGCTTTGTAGAATGTGAATGTAGTACCTTCAAGTACTTTCTTATTTTCTTTGATATTAATCTCATTTTCGACATAAATGCTCAAATCGAACTTGTCAGCACCGGCAGGAACAGTGAATTTAGCCAGGCCTTCATAAGCGTAAGTAGTCGGAGCAGCGACATATGCAGTCGGAGTGATTACGTATTTAGCTTCACTGGCTATTTCAGAGCCATTACCAGCCTTCACCCAAACGATTACTGATTGTTCAACTCCGGTATAGTCGATAGTAACCACCTTCAAAGGTACTACTACGCCCTTGGCATAAGCACCACTAATTGTGATATCGAATTTGTTGTCTTTGCTAACAGTTTCTACACCTGCAATAGTCAAGCTCTTGATAGCAGCTTTGTCTGTTGTAGAAAGAGCCTTATTATCAATATCAACAACAACATAGCTACCCATGATAGGGCTGGTTCCTTCTTTTGAAGCAACATTGATTTGGAATGCTTCACCACTTGCTACAGGGTAACATTTCTCAGTATTAGGTGTCGCAGTAGCAGATGGATTTTCATAAGCTGTCAAATCTTTTTTAACTTCTATCGTAGATTGAATAGTTGAGTTCTTTGCAATCTCATCTGCCTTAGTATAAGTTTTCAGTGCTGATTTCGCAGTAATATCATAAGTTGATGTTACAGTTCTTGCATCCTTAGTTGCTGCAAGTGCAAATAGGACGCTCTTATCCTCACTTACTACTTTTTTACCAAAAGCTTCGAGATCAGCCTCTTTGTTCAGTTCTACTTTAACTTCGTAGAGACCGTTAGAAACAGATCTGGTCAACAAGCCGTCGTATGCTTCTGTGCTGAGTGTAATATCACTGAGAGCTTCACCCTTGCTATTGATAAGAGAGAACATCTCGTTTGTCACAACAGCATTTACGGGAGCTACAGAAATCATGAAACTAGCCGGAGTTGTGTAAATCTCATTGGCATTGATTGTGAAGCTGCCAGTAAATCCTTTACCGAATTCGTATGATTTTGCATCTTTCACGCTGGCGTTCGGATTCAGCTTAGCAGGAAGCTGTGCATAGTTCAGTTCCAGTTTCGGATTTGCTGTCTGAAGATCCAGACTTGTAATCATCTCCGTAGTCAAGCCTGTCAGTTTCGTAACCTTTTCAGTCAAGTCATTGATTGTTGCCGCAAGTTCCTTCTTTGCAGCATCGAACTTTGAATCGATAGTAGATTCCAACTGTGCCTTTACTTTGGCTACTTCATCTTGAGCAGCCTTAATTGCCTCTGTTTTTGCATTGGCAGCATCAAGAGCGGCTTGAGCGGCAGCTTTCTCAGCTTCTGTTGCAGTAGATGCAGCGTCATTAGCTTTCTTCACAGCTTCTTCTGCTGAAGTCTTTGCAGCTGCAGCTTCTGTTTTTGCGGCATCCAAGGCTGCTTGCAAAGCTGCGATTTGAGAAGTCATATCTTCCTTAGTCGCAAGCTTGTCAATTTGTCCTTGCAAATTCTCGATGTCATCATCGTAGTCCTTACAAGACGTAAACGTTCCTGCAGTGCCCACCATTAAGGCACTGAACAGGATTACACTTAGAAACTTCTTGTTCATAATTGAAAACTTTAAATTTATAAATTTAAAAAATAAAAAAGTGAATAATCTCTCATTTTCATTCCCTTTCACATAGCTGTTGATTATATGATTTTTTCCGTTACTTCGCAGGTAATGAAATCCTGTTAATTCCATTAATAATCAGGGAATAAGGAGAAAATAGGTAAGGTTTGTCTGGAATAGTAAAAATCAGCCCGTTAGGATATTGGAAAGAGGATTGGAAGTCCAGAAAAGTGACAGTGGGAAAGGGATGAAATGAGGCTTTCAAAAAATGAAAGTATGTATTTTTTGGTTCAAAAGGTTGAATAACAGCATATTGACAGAACCGATGGAAGCTCCGTAAAGGCAACACCATTCCGTTCCTCAAAACTCATTTTGAAGACTCCGGAAAATGCGCAACAAATCTATTCTATCCTATCAAAAGAAGTAACGTCTTTTATACTGTACACGCTCCACTTCTTACAAAAGAAATTACCCTCTGATTGGCCTCGTCAATCTTTCTGTTGCTGAAAGGCTTCAGATAGGTTTCCGTCACCGTGATGGAGGAGTGCCCCATGGCTTCCGATATGATTCCGGGATGTATCTCGCAGTGATAAGCCATTGTGGCCCAAGTATGTCTCGCCGCATAACTACTGAGTGCCGACTGCATTCCCAAGCACTGCCTGAGTACTGCCAGCCGCTGGTTGAATGCCCTGAGTGCCGACTGGTATTCCCGGTATGCGGCTTCCGACCCTTCCTCACTTTGTAATATGGGGAATAAATAAGGAGAGTCCTTGTCCTTGTTTGCTATTATTCTCACCATCTGCATGGCTTCGGGTGTGAGTGATACGGTCAGCGCCCGTCCCGTCTTCCGTCGTCTGTACGATAGTATATTTCCCTGCAGGTCCCTTTTGTGCAGGTATGCCAGATCCACAAAGGGTATGCCCCTGAGCATGAACATGAGTACGAAGAAAATCCTTGTTTTCTGCTGTGTGTTTGGGAGCGTCCCTCCTTGCAGGCTCCTTTCCGTCTCCCTTACCAGGCTGCTGATGTCGGATGCCTCGAGCGCCTTCTTCCTGTCCGCCCGTGTGCCGGTATATACATGCTCGAACAGTCTGGGTACATACCGTATGTACTTTCTGTCTACCGCCCGATGATACACCGAGCGTACCGTCTTGATGTAGGTGGATACGGTGTTCCAACTGCAGTTCCTCTGCCTGAGGAAGTTTTCGAATCTCTTCAGTACGGTCGGGCTCAGCCCGCGCATGGGCATCGGCTGCCATTTGGTGAATGCCGAGAATGCATTCACCGCTGACTGGTAGATGTGTGCCG
>ERZ826146.2130-NODE-2130-length-15814-cov-2.948410_pt1 | contig 15814 bp, 11 predicted proteins | sample MGYA00519857_ERZ826146 | MGnify/ENA primary metagenome ERZ826146 (study PRJEB31778, sample SAMEA3449222) | human gut metagenome | biome: human gut; feature: human-associated habitat; material: faeces | place: United Kingdom | collected 2010/2012 ...
AGAAGATTATTATGCCGCTATGAAAGCGGGTAAAGATACCGTCACCCCGATTTCCTACGGACTCAATAGCCGGCTGGTGAAGGAGAACGGAAAGATTGTCGAGAAGGTATGGAAAGTAGGAGGCCTTTATTCGGCAGCTATCGAACAGATTGCAGGCGAATTACAGAAAGCCGTTCCTTTTGCCGAAAACGATACGCAGAAAGCAATTATCGAAAAACTGATTGAATACTATCAGACCGGTGACTTGAAGACATTCGACGCCTACTCCATCCTTTGGGTAGAGGATACGACTTCGGAAGTGGATTTCGTGAACGGTTTTATTGAAACTTACGGCGATCCGCTGGGTATGAAAGCCAGCTGGGAGTCGACCGTAAACTTTATCAATAAGGAAGCGACCAAGCGCACGAAGATTATCAGCGATAATGCGCAATGGTTTGAAGATCATTCTCCGGTTGATAAATCTTTCAAGAAAGAAAAGGTAAAAGGGGTATCGGCTAAAGTGATTACTGCCGCTATCCTTGCAGGTGATCTTTACCCGGCAACGGCTATCGGTATCAATCTGCCGAATGCTAACTGGATTCGTGCCCATCACGGCTCTAAGTCAGTAACAATCGGAAATATAACAGACGCTTATAATAAAGCCGCTCACGGAAACGGATTCAACGAAGAATTTGTTTATAGCGATGCTGAAATACAACTGATTGATGCCTATTCTGACTTAACGGACGAGCTGCATACGGACTTGCACGAATGTTTGGGACACGGTTCCGGTAAGTTACTTCCGGGTGTAGACCCTGATGCTTTGAAAGCATACGGCTCTACCATCGAAGAGGCGCGTGCCGATTTGTTCGGATTGTATTATGTGGCTGACCCCAAGCTGGTAGAACTGGGACTTCTCTCTTCTCCCGATGCTTATAAAGCTCAATATTATACTTATCTGATGAACGGTCTGATGACGCAGTTGGTACGTATCGAACCAGGCAATACTGTGGAAGAAGCTCACATGCGCAACCGCCAGTTGATAGCCCGTTGGGTATTTGAAAAAGGAGCTGCCGATAAAGCGGTGGAACTGGTGAAGAAAGACGGAAAGACTTATGTGGTTATCAATGACTATCAGAAAGTACGCGAGCTTTTCGGCGAATTGTTGGCTGAAATCCAGCGAATCAAATCGACAGGCGACTTCGAAGGTGCCCGTTCATTGGTAGAAAACTATGCCGTAAAAGTAGATCCGGCTTTACATGCAGAAGTTCTGGAACGTTATAAGAAGTTGAATCTGGCTCCTTATAAAGGTTTTGTGAATCCGAAATACGAACTGGTGACAGATGAAAACGGAAACGTTACGGATGTCACGGTTTCTTATGATGAAGGTTATGTAGAACAAATGTTGCGTTACAGCACTGATTATTCTCCGCTGCCTTCCATAAACAACTGATCTGAAATGGATATTAAAGAACAATTGAAAGATATCAAGACACAGCTCCGTCTCTCTATGAACGGGGCTGTGTCCCAAAGTATGCGCGAGAAAGGGCTAGTTTATAAACTCAATTTCGGAGTGGAACTGCCTCGTATCAAGATGATTGCCGAAGGTTACGAAAAGAATCATGACCTGGCGCAGGCTTTATGGAAAGAGGAAATTCGCGAGTGTAAGATTCTGGCGGGAATGCTTCAGCCGATCGAAACGTTTTATCCCGAGATAGCCGATATTTGGGTGGAAAACATCCGGAATATCGAAATAGCAGATGAATCTCTTCCAGCATTTACCGTATGCTCCGGCCAAATCCTTTCACTGGATTGCCGACGAACAGGAGTATGTGCAGACTTGTGGTTTCCTGACTGCCGCCCGTCTTCTGATGAAGAAAGGGGATATGACTGAACGTGCCTCCGGCGAATTGCTCGACCAGGCGATTTGTGCGGTACATTCCGACAGTTATCATATTCGTAACGCTGCTTTGCTGGTTATCCGCAAATATATGCAGCATAGCGAGGAACATGCTTTTCAAGTATGCCGCCTGGTGGAAGGTATGGCTGATTCTACCTTGGAAGGGGAGCAGATGCTCTACAACATGGTGAAAGAAGAGACTGAAGAATAATTAACCCATTACTTATTTCTAGGAATTTCTTTTGCTTTCCGCAAAAAAGGCTTAACTTTGTTCGCGCTAATTTTGGCTGATGATGGAAACTCAAAACGTGAAAGATACAGTAAGGCAGATATTCACGGAATATCTCACGGCGAACGGGCATCGAAAGACTCCTGAACGCTACGCCATACTCGATACTATTTATTCTATCGACGGTCATTTCGATATTGACATGCTTTATTCACGGATGATGGACCAGGAGAATTTCCGGGTGAGCCGGGCGACTCTCTACAACACCATTATTCTTCTTATCAATGCACGGCTGGTCATTAAGCATCAGTTCGGTACTTCCTCCCAATACGAAAAATCATATAATCGCGAGACACATCATCACCAGATATGTACTCAATGTGGTAAAGTGACCGAGTTTCAGAACGAGGAACTGCAGCAAGCCATTGAAAATACGAAATTGAGCCGCTTCCAGCTTTCGCATTACTCCTTATATATATATGGAGTATGTAGTAAGTGCGACAGAGCTAACAAACGGAAAAAAGTAAATAACAACAATAAAAAAGAAAAATGAAAGTAGATGTTCTATTAGGATTACAATGGGGCGACGAAGGTAAAGGCAAAGTAGTCGACGTATTAACACCTAAGTACGATGTGGTCGCTCGTTTTCAGGGCGGTCCGAATGCCGGTCATACACTTGAGTTCGAAGGACAGAAGTATGTACTTCGTTCTATTCCTTCCGGTATTTTTCAAGGAGATAAGGTAAATATTATCGGTAACGGTGTAGTGCTCGATCCGGCATTGTTCAAAGCGGAAGCTGAGGCACTCGAAGCATCGGGACACCCATTGAAAGAGCGTTTGCACATTTCTAAGAAAGCTCATCTCATCCTTCCGACACACCGCATACTGGACGCTGCTTACGAAGCAGCCAAGGGAGATGCGAAAGTAGGAACAACCGGTAAAGGCATTGGCCCTACTTATACGGATAAAGTTAGCCGTAACGGTGTTCGTGTAGGTGATATCCTTCATAATTTCGAACAGAAATACGGTGCGGCGAAAGCTCGTCACGAACAAATACTGAAGAGTCTGAACTACGAATATGACCTCACAGAACTGGAAAAAGCATGGATGGAAGGTATCGAATATCTGAAACAGTTCCATTTTGTAGACAGTGAGCATGAGGTTAACAATTATCTGAAAGACGGCAAGAGCGTTCTTTGCGAAGGTGCTCAGGGAACGATGCTTGATATCGATTTCGGTTCGTATCCGTTTGTTACTTCTTCCAATACGGTTTGTGCAGGTGCCTGCACCGGTCTGGGAGTAGCTCCGAACCGTATTGGCGAAGTGTTCGGTATCTTCAAGGCATACTGTACTCGTGTAGGTGCCGGTCCGTTCCCGACAGAACTGTTCGACGAGACTGGTGACAAGATGTGTACATTGGGACATGAATTCGGTTCTGTAACAGGACGTAAACGCCGTTGCGGATGGATTGACCTGGTAGCTCTGAAATATTCCGTTATGATAAACGGTGTTACCAAACTGATCATGATGAAGAGCGACGTGCTCGATACATTCGATACCATCAAGGCTTGTGTTGCTTATAAGGTAGATGGCGAGGAAATTGATTATTTCCCATATGATATCACTGAAGGTGTGGAGCCTGTATATGCAGAACTGCCGGGCTGGAAGACAGATATGACAAAGATGCAGAGCGAAGATGAATTCCCGGAAGATTTCAATGCTTATCTGACTTTCCTGGAAGAACAACTTGGTGTGGAAATCAAGATTGTATCTGTCGGACCGGACAGAGCCCAGACAATCGAACGTTATACTGAAGAATAAGAAATGTTATTCTATTCCTAGAATAACTTTGTTCTATAACTTAATGAGAGGCGGAGAAATGGAAATGACTCCGCCTTTTTGTTTTCTCTTTACCCCCAATATTAACTATAACGCATTATGAAAACACATTTCATCACTTTCCTATTATTAGTAGGTATGAGTCTGGGAATCTCCTCCCGGCTCCACGCACAGTCTTCTTACCAGCCTGGTGAAGAAAACCTCAAAGCCCGTGAAGAATTTCAGGATAATAAATTCGGTATTTTCCTTCATTGGGGACTGTATGCCATGCTTGCCACCGGTGAGTGGACTATGACAAATAATAATCTGAATTATAAAGAGTATGCCAAACTGGCAGGCGGTTTCTATCCCTCCAAGTTTGATGCGGATAAGTGGGTGGCTGCCATCAAAGCATCGGGAGCTAAATATATCTGTCTGACTTCCCGCCATCATGACGGCTTCTCCATGTTCGATACCCAATATTCGGACTTCAATATCGTGAAGGCAACTCCCTTTAAGCGGGATATCATCAAGGAGCTGGCAGCAGCCTGTAGCAAACAGGGAATCAAACTTCATTTCTATTATTCTCATCTTGACTGGACGCGGGAAGATTATCCTTGGGGACGTACAGGACGGGGTACAGGACGTCCGAATCCGAAAGGAGACTGGAAAAGCTATTATCAGTTCATGAACAATCAGCTGACGGAACTGCTGACTAATTATGGTCCGGTAGGAGCCATTTGGTTTGACGGATGGTGGGATCAGGATGGAAACCCCGGCTTTAACTGGGAATTGCCGGAACAATATGCCATGATCCATAAACTACAGCCGGGCTGCCTGATAGGAAATAACCATCATCAGACTCCTTTTGCCGGTGAAGATATTCAGATATTCGAACGTGACCTGCCCGGAGAAAATACCGCAGGGCTTTCCGGACAAAGTGTAAGTCACCTGCCCTTGGAAACCTGCGAAACGATGAATGGTATGTGGGGATATAAGATTACGGATCAGAATTATAAATCAACGAAGACGCTGATTCATTATCTGGTAAAGGCAGCCGGAAAGAATGCGAACCTGTTGATGAATATCGGCCCTCAGCCCGACGGAGAGCTTCCGGAAGTAGCCGTACAGCGGTTGAAAGAAATGGGAGAGTGGATGAATCAATATGGTGAAACGATTTATGGAACCCGTGGCGGTGCGGTTGCTCCGCATGATTGGGGAGTGACGACGCAGAAAGGAAACAAGCTGTATGTGCATATTCTGAATTTGCAGGATAAAGCCCTGTTCCTGCCTTTGGCAGATAAGAAGGTGAAGAAGGCAGTACTGTTTAAGAACGGCACACCTGTCCGATTCACTAAAAATAAAGAAGGCGTGTTGCTGGAGTTTACAGAGATACCAAAAGATATTGATTACGTTGTAGAACTTACAATTGACTAATTTTTAGCTAATTCTTCATAAAAGCATAGGGAAACTATCGTTACATACGTAGTTTCCCTTTATTTTTGGCAAACAATTTGTTTATATAGATATAGAGTAATAATTAAAATGAAAAGTATATGATGTCTTATTGGGTATTATTTATTGGTATTGCCGTAGCAAGTTGGTTGGTACAGATGAATTTGCAGAACAAATTCAAGAAGTATTCCAAAATTCCGACAGGAAACGGTATGACAGGACGCGACGTAGCTCTGAAGATGCTGCACGACAATGGAATTTACGATGTACAAGTAACTCATACACCCGGTCAGCTGACCGACCACTACAATCCTGCTAACAAAACAGTGAATCTGAGTGAAGGTGTATACGAAAGTAATAGTATCATGGCGGCTGCCGTAGCGGCACACGAATGTGGACACGCTGTTCAGCATGCACGTATGTATGCTCCGTTGAAAATGCGCAGCGCCTTGGTGCCGGTAGTGAATTTTTCGTCCTCTATCATGACTTGGGTATTGCTGGGCGGTATTCTGCTGTTCAACTCCTTCCCGCAATTGTTGTGGATTGGTATCATTCTGTTTGCTACCACTACTTTGTTCAGCTTTATCACCTTGCCGGTGGAAATCAATGCAAGTAAGCGCGCGCTTGTGTGGCTGAGTTCATCCGGCATTACTAATTCGTACAATCATGCACAGGCTGAAGATGCTCTTCGTTCTGCTGCTTATACGTATGTAGTTGCTGCATTAGGCTCACTGGCTACATTGGTATACTACATCATGATCTTCATGGGTAGAAGAGACTAAGAAATGAAAAAGGGAGAAAAGTACGTTTATTAACTTCTCTCCATAGAATATAAAAAGATTCTCCGCAGTCTTTCCGAAGACTATGGAGGATTTTTTGTATTGTTTAGGGTCTGACTTGAGTGTTTCTTTACGATATTGATAGGGGATGGACACAATACGGGTGATTTTTTCAAATATATGTAAGTATTGCTCGGAAATTTGCAGTAAATTTGCGCAATTAAAATACTAAACAGTAATTATATCATGGCAGCAAAACCAAGTATTCCTAAAGGAACTCGTGACTTTTCGCCGGTAGAAATGGCGAAGCGTAATTATATATTCAATACGATTCGTGACGTATATCATCTGTATGGTTTCCAGCAGATAGAAACTCCGTCGATGGAGATGCTTTCTACACTGATGGGGAAATATGGCGATGAGGGTGACAAACTTCTATTTAAGATTCAGAACTCAGGAGATTATTTTTCCGGCATCACAGATGAAGAGTTATTGAGTCGTAATGCTGTTAAGCTGGCAAGCAAATTCTGTGAGAAAGGTTTGCGCTATGACTTGACAGTGCCTTTTGCCCGTTACGTGGTGATGCACCGCGATGAAATAACTTTCCCGTTCAAGCGTTATCAGATACAGCCGGTATGGCGTGCAGACCGTCCGCAGAAAGGACGTTACCGTGAGTTCTATCAATGCGACGCCGATGTTGTCGGCAGTGATTCACTGCTGAATGAAGTAGAACTGATGCAGATTGTCGATACAGTATTCAGCCGTTTCAACATCCGTGTGTGTATTAAGATCAATAACCGCAAGATTCTTTCCGGTATCGCTGAGATTATCGGTGAAGCGGATAAGATTGTAGATATCACAGTGGCTATTGACAAACTGGATAAGATTGGTCTGGAGAACGTCAATGCGGAACTGAAAGAGAAAGGGATCAGTGATGAGGCGATTGCCAAATTGCAGCCGATCATTCTGCTGAGCGGAACCAATACTGAAAAGCTGGCTACACTAAAGAGCGTGCTGGCAGCCAGTGAGACAGGCATGAAAGGAGTCGAAGAAAGCGAATTTATTCTGGGCACATTGGAAACAATGGGCTTGAAAAATGAAATCGAACTTGACTTGACGCTGGCTCGCGGATTGAATTATTATACCGGTGCTATCTTCGAAGTGAAAGCGCTGGATGTGCAGATCGGCAGTATCACCGGTGGCGGTCGCTATGACAACCTGACAGGAGTATTCGGTATGGCCGGTGTGTCGGGAGTCGGCATTTCTTTTGGTGCAGACCGTATCTTCGACGTCTTGAATCAACTGGAACTTTATCCGAAGGAAGCAGTGAACGGTACGGAATTGATGTTCGTAAACTTTGGTGATAAAGAAGCTGCTTTCTCCATGAGTATGCTGGCAAAAGTTCGTGCGGCAGGTATCCGTGCGGAAATCTTCCCGGATGCGGCAAAGATGAAGAAGCAGATGAGCTATGCCAATGCCAAGAGTGTTCCGTTCGTAGCTATCGTAGGAGAGAACGAAATGAACGAAGGCAAAGCAATGCTGAAGAATATGGAAACCGGCGAACAGAATCTTGTTTCGGTGGAAGAACTGATAGCTGCTTTACGCAATTAAAAGCAGGGTATAGAGTGAGAATATCCGCTTTTCCGGTGAAGTACTTGACAAATGATTTTTTATGTTGTATCTTTGGGAAAAGAAAAGGCATAAATAAGATGAATGTAATAAGAAAAATAGATACATAAATATCACCTTTATACTGTTACTTATAAGTATCAGAAGAACTTGGAATGGGGCAATGATCAGATGATTATTGCCCCATTTTGTCGTTAATTATGCCTGCTATATTTCGTCTCGTACTTAAAAAGGGACGAATATAGTTTTTAATAAACTTGATACCGTTTTTAATAAACGTGCAATAAGTTTATTATAAACAGAATCCGTGTTTATTAAAGGCTGTTTTTGTTTTTGTAAAGATAAAAAAATGCGGCTCCGAATGAAAATAGACTATCGGAAACTATATAGAATGAAATGGTAATTTCATATAACAATTGCTTCTTGAACTCATATTTTCGGAAGGCTTAATTCCATTTCTTAATTAAAAACTTTAGATCTTCGTTTTATATTAGACTGAAAAAATAAGGAGAGCCGGACAGTAATTTTTATCTTTGTGCATACATTGAATTGATAGCAAATATATGAAAAACAACAACCCCCAAAGTAATATGAAAACAATAAGAAACACACTTTTTCTAGGCATAATCTGTGCTGCCAGTATTGCCTCCTCGACTGCTCATGAACTCGAAACCAATGAGAACTCCCTGAAGAAGTCGGTGAAGGCACAGACAAGAAAAGAGATTGTTACGTTCTTTTCTGAATCTCTTTCCGGTAAGACAACCACTTTTGACGCAGGAAAACCGTTGAAACTGTCAGAAGTAGAACACTATCGTGATGTCGTATGGCAGTTGTGGAAAGAGGCAAATGATGGTTTTAAAGAAGAAAAATTAATAGCTTTGGATACACTCTCATCCGCTTCTACCGGCTATTGGGAACTTCCTGATAGTTTGGAACCAAATGCAGTGATGCCCTATTACTGGGGAATGAAAGGGACAGATGAAACAGGAAATGAACTTCCATTATTCCTCTATCTGCATGGTTCGGGACCCAAAGAGCGGGAATGGAGTACCGGATTGAATATTTGCCGGAATTTTGATGATGCTCCTTCCGTTTACTTTATTCCACAGATTCCGAACGAAGGCGAGTACTATCGTTGGTGGCAGAAAGCTAAACAGTTTGCCTGGGAGAAATTGCTGCGACAATCCTTGCTCTTGGGAAAGATTGATCCCAACAGAGTGTATGTTTTTGGAATCTCGGAAGGCGGATATGGCAGTCAGCGTCTGGCCTCATTTTATGCTGATTATTGGGCTGCTGCGGGACCGATGGCAGGAGGGGAACCTTTAAAGAATGCTCCTGCGGAGAATTGTAGTAATATTGCTTTTTCTTTGCGGACAGGAGATAAGGATACCGGATTCTACCGGAATACACTGACCGGATATGTACGGGAAGCATTCGATAGTTTGGCGCATCAGCATCCCGGCTATTTCACTCACAAGATAGAACTGATTCCCGGAATGGGGCATAGTATTGATTATCGTCCGACGACTCCCTGGCTGAAGCAATATGTCCGTAATCCTTATCCCAAATATGTAAGCTGGGAGAATTTTGAAATGGACGGACTCTACCGGAAAGGATTTTATAATCTGTATGTGAAGGAAAGATCCGATGAAGAGGGGAAGTCGCGTACTTATTATGAAATGAGTATTTCGGGAAATCATATTTCATTGAAGGTCGATGATGTTGTTTATGAAGCTACGGAGAAGGATCAACGATGGGGAATAGAGATGAAGTTTGCGAAGAAATATGCGCAGGTGCATAAAGGGAAAGTGGTCATTTATCTCTGCGACGAGCTGGTCGATTTAACTGAAAAGGTGACTCTGACGGTGAATGGCAAAAAGGTTTTCGAGGGAAAAGTAAAGGCTGATTTGAAGAATATGGTTAATAGCTGTGCGGTGTTCTTTGATCCGCAACGGCTTTATCCGGCAGCTATCGAGGTAGAATTAAAATAGATGAGATTGCAAAGTAGAAGTATCCCCGGTCGTATATCCAAGAATTATTCTTGTGTACGACCGGGGATACGTATTTATCATAAATTATAAATGGCGTTCCGGATACATTTCCTTCCACCATTCCGGTTGATCCTGTAGCCAACGGGCAAACCATGCCATGATGGAATTATGCCATTTGATTCGCTTGTCATAATCGGAGATGAAATGGTTTTCTCCGTCTACGGTCACGAACTCTACAGTCTTGCCAAGTATCTTCAAAGCGTTGAAAAGCTGGATACTTTCACCGATAGGAACATTGGTATCTACCGTACCGTGTAGCAGCAGTAACGGTGTGTTTATCTTGTCGGCGTTGAACAGGGAGCCTTGTTTGGTGAATAAGTCCGGGTCCTTCCACGGGTAACTGTCGGCTGCGGCGATGGCATTGTAGGAATACCCCCAGTAACCTTCACCCCAGTAGCTGGTCACGTCACTGATTCCGGCGTGCGATACGGCAGCGGCGAAAATATCCGTCTGCGTCTGTAAATACTGCGTCATGAATCCGCCATAAGAAGCACCGAGACATCCGATTTTCTTTTCATCCACAAACGGATGCTCTTTGCAGAACTGCTTCGTACCTTCGATGATGTCATCTGCTGTACGTTTGCCCCATGCATTGACGTGGCGGGCGGAGAATTCCTGTCCGAAGCCAATCGTTCCGCTAGGCTGGATGATGTAGACCACATAGTCACGTGAAGCGAATAATTGTGCGCAATACGGATTACTGATTCCGCGGGTAGTCGGAGTCGTACCGCCATAGTAATATACAATCATCGGATATTTCTTGTTCGGATCAAAATTCGGAGGCAGGCACATCTTGCCTGTGATGACAGTTCCGTCGGAAGCGGTAAAGTTCCACGGCTCTGTTTTTCCTAATTCTATTTTCTCCAGAATCGGTTTCATCGGGTCGGCAAGCAGGCTGGAAGTCTTTTTCTTCATGTCATAGAGATAGGCCACTCCGGCATTGTAGTCCGATTGACCGATGTAAGCTGCGATGCCCGGATTGTATTCGGACAAAGCGAAAGCGCTGGTAACATCCGTTTCGAGGTTCAGCTTCTCAAATTTTCCGTCCTTCGGAGAATAACGATAGATGTTTTTGCAATCGCCATCGTCCGTATTGAAATAGATGCACCCATCGCCATGATTCCATTGCAGAGGGCTGACTGTCGGATGAAAGTCTTTGGTAATCGGTTGTATCTTGCGGGTACTCAGATCCATAATAAAGGCCTGAGTATCGAAATCATTGGCAATAGGGTGATTGCCACAATTCTTTCCGATGCCGCCGAACGCTTCGGGGCTGCCGGTCAGCAATAGCTGCTTGCCGTCAGGAGAGTAGCCCGCGCCTCCAACAAAGCGATCTTCATAGAAAAGAGTATCCACTTTCAACGTTTCCAAATCTACTTGGTAAAGTGAGGACAGAGAGAACGGACGTTGAGTGATGTTTTCTTTGGATGTACTGTATAACATGTATTTTCCGTCCGGAGAAATATCTTGCAGATATGTGCTGTGGTTGCCATAGGTCAGGCGCTCGGAGACACCGTCGGCCAGGTTGTATTTCGCAAGGAAACTCCGTCCGCGAGAATTGGGAATACGGTCTGCAGGACTTACGATGCGGCGGAGAGGACCATCTTCTTTGACTCCTTCTTCGCGGGGATAGTAAATCAGAAAATCTTCGTTGGGCGACCATCTGAAACTCTGTTCGGGAATACTTTGCAAAATCGTTTCTTCGCGGAGTGTGGCAGGATCGAGGGTGATTACGTCATTTCCTGTCAGGGCGGTTACTGTGTAGTATAGTTTATCACTTTTGGGCATCCAACTCATGCCGTCTCTGAGATTGGTCAGGAGTACTTTTCCGCTCTTTAGTTCCGTCAGTTCGCAATAAGTGCGTGAGCGTTTGGCGGCGTGGTTATCCCAATAACGGGTCAGCAGATACTTTCCGCTGGGAGAGATGGAAACAGCGATGGCACGGTTGCCATAAACTGTATTGTCTAGAGAAAAACGCTTCTTTGCTTCCGGATCTAGATTGCAGGCAATGTCTTTGAATTTCTCGTCTTTGATCAGTTCGCATTTCAGCGTTGGTGCCGCTTTGTCATCGGAAGCAGAAAGCAGTTTGATGATTATCTCGTAATCCCGCTCCGGTTCAAGGCTGAGAGCGATGTCACGTGATGAGCCGGAGGTGATGCTGTCTTCTGCCGCATCCTTTACTTGCTTGGAGGCTCCGTCAATGAAGACTTCCCAGCGGACGGGGGAGGTGATTTTCAACTTCCCTTTCAGGAAACGTTCTGCACGAATCTGAGTCTTAACCAGATAAAGTTTATTGTCTTTATCCGCTTTCTCGAAGCTGAGATACCCCGCTGTGTCCGCAGTGAGCGACTGCATCGGTGCATCCGGCAAATGCAGTACGACCGGGGTCTGGAGTAACATCTTTTTGGTGTGTTTTTCTCCTTTAGGATTGATGCTGTCGTTCATAATGGGGGTACGAACGCTGATGGCATTCCGGACTTTGTACTGTGTCAGTCGGTCTTGTGCTTGCATAGTAACACCGGTTGCCAGAAAGATGGCCAAAGCCATAGTTCTCTTTTTCATTTGTTTATGTCTAAAGTTAATAAATATTTGATTGCGTGACTAATATAAGACAAATGCTTGAAGTCTGCAAGATTCTGTTCTTTTTATTTTAATATTCTATTTGACTAAGTATCCCGTTGAGGAAAGCGATAGCTACTCCGTAATTTGTCATCGGCACATTTTGTAACCTTGCTCTTTCGATGCGGCTCAGCACATATTTGCGGTTGAACATACAAGCGCCGCAATGGATAACCAAAGAATAAGGAGTAAGATCCTGCGGGAAATCAGTTCCCGCCACGATATCTATCGATAACTTTTCTCCAATCCGCTTTCTTAACAGATGCGGAAGTTTTACTCTCCCGATGTCTTCGGATAGAGGGGCGTGTGTGCAGGCTTCGGCTATCAGTACACGGGAAGATTCTGTCAGACTTCCGATGGCTGAGGCACTTTTCACATAGTACCGGATATCTCCTTTATAACCTGCAAAAAGAACAGAAAAAGAGGTCAGTCTGCTTTCTTCAGGCTTTTGCTCGTAGACTGTTTTAAAGACTTGTGAGTCTGTAATAATCAGTTTAGGAGGGCGGGAGAGGGCTTGCAACGTTTCCCGTAACTTATCTGTGGTGCAGCTCATGATCAGACATTTCTTGTCGAGCAATTCCCGCATTGTCTGTACTTGTGGCAAAATAAGCCTCCCTTTGGGGGCTTGAATATCTTGTGGCATGACCAGTAAGACAAGATCTCCTTCCGTTACTAGACTGCCTGTGATGCTTTGATGATCGAAATCTTCCGGCAACTTTTCCAGAATGGCTTGTCGTATCAGTTCGACGCCTGTCTTCTCTTTGGCACTGACAGGAATCGGCTGGCTTCCAAAACTCTCCTTTATCCGGATGGCAAGGGATGCGGTGTTCTTCCGTATATCTGCCTTGTTGATGAGCAGAATGGTCGGGATGTTTTTTGCCTTAAGTTGTTCCAGCCAATGAAGTTCTTCGGTGAAGTCCGGTTCTCCGGTTTCTTCAGCAGAGCCACCACCTGCACAAAGCAGAAGGGCGATATCGGTTTTCTCTACGGCTTTCCACGTGCGTTCGATACGCCTGTTTCCTAACTCACCTTCATCGTCAAATCCCGGAGTATCAATGAACAGACAAGGACCGATACCGTGAATTTCCATTGCTTTCTGTACGGGATCGGTCGTTGTTCCGGGAGTATCGGAAACAAGAGCGGTATCCTGTCCGGTCAGTGCATTGATCAGGGAGGATTTTCCGCTGTTACGCTTTCCGAAGAGGGCGATGTGGAGCCGGTTGGCATTGGGGGTGTGGACTAAATTCATAAATCAAGCAATTGTTGTAACGTTAATTATCCGCATGGAAACTTGGCAGGGGCACCTTGCCCCTTAAAATCTGAAATCTCTTTTTCCTTCCGAAATATCTTTTAAGTTCCGGATGGCTATTTCTCTGATTTTGGGATTCGGAATCCGGTCGGTCTCTTTGGCTATCAGTTTCATTCCTTTGATTCGGGTGTCTTCCGACGCATAATCTTCGAGGTATTCTTTCAGAGTCATTAATGCATTGGGGCCGCAGCAGTTGGCTATCTGTCCTGATTTGACTAAGGACATAAATCGGTCCCCGGTGCGTCCTTCCCGATAGCAGGCGGTGCAGAAGCTGGGGATATATCCTGATTCGAGCAGCCAGTTGACCACTTCGTCCAGTGTCCGGGTGTCGCTTACATCAAATTGTGCGGAGTTATCTTCCGGAAGTTCCGTTTCCGCATAGCCGCCTACGCTGGTGCGGGAGCCGCTGCTGATTTGTGAGATACCGAGTTCAAGTACTTTTTCGCGGGACTCCTGTGATTCACGTGTGGATATAATCATGCCGGTGTAAGGAACCGCTATCCGGATGACAGCAACAATCTTGCTGAATATATCATCGGAAATCGCATTGGGAAAATCCCCCGCATCGATGTCGTCCGCCGAACAGATGCGCGGTACGCTGATAGTGTGCGGACCCACACCGAAACGGGCTTCCAGATGTTCTGCGTGCATCAGTAATCCTACGAAGTCATAGCGATAGGTATTCAGTCCGAAGAGTACTCCCATTCCTACATCGTCTATGCCGCCTTCCATGGCGCGGTCCATTGCTTCGGTATGATAAGCATAGTTACTTTTCGGTCCGGTGGGGTGGAGAGCTTCGTAGTTCTTTTTGTGATAAGTTTCCTGAAATAGGATATACGTGCCGATGCCGGCATCTTTCAACCGGCGATAGTTCTCGACGGTAGTGGCGGCGATATTTACGTTTACACGGCGGATAGCCCCATTCTTGTGTCTGATACTATAAATGGTCCGGATGGATTCCAGTATATACTCCAGTGAGTTGAGAGTCGGATGTTCGCCGGCTTCAAGTGCCAGACGTTTATGCCCCATATCCTGCAAAGCGATTACTTCCTGACGCACTTGTTCCTGCGTCAGCTTAATGCGGGCGATATGTTTGTTTTTGAGGTGATACGGACAGTATACGCAGCCGTTCACGCAGTAATTTGAAAGATAAAGCGGAGCAAACATTACGATTCTGTTTCCGTAAAAAGCAAGCTTTATGTCGTTTGCAAGCTTGTACATGCGTTCGGTAACTTCGGGAATATCGCATGCAAGCAGAACGGAGGCTTCCCTGTGGGTGAGTCCCGCGCAGGTTACGCCGTTTCCGCTGCGCTTCGGTGCGGCCTTTTCGAGCAGACTGTTGATTAGCTCGATATTGTGCTTATTTGCTTCCGCATAAGCAATGGTTTCGCGGATTTCCTCATCGTTGATGAACTCCTCCGCACGGAGGGATTTGGGATCAAAAATAGCCATATTATTCCTTTCTTGTCGGTCGGATTACTCTTTCCGTCAGACAAAATTATCGTAACAATGCTGTTGCCCGGAGATCTTCCCGGCGAGTGCCGCCACACACCGCTTAATGTTGAAACAAACTTCGCAAGCATCAGCAAGCTGCGGCGGTGCATCTTCATTTTTTATTCAAAAAGCTTCAGATTATTCAGCGCTTGATATCTCCCCGTGAAGTGACGGTTTGAAAGCCGATCGCGTTCAACCTGCCGTTCAGGCATTTAAGGCACTGTGCAGATTCATCACCTGTGCATATTTTGTTGTCATAAAGCGAATATTTCTTTCGCACGGCAATGGGGGACAGGTTCGGCATCACGACATTGGCTCCGGCAAGAATGCCTTTTTCACGTCCGTTCGGGTCGATCGTGCTGAGTGCTGTGGTGGAGGGCAAAAGAATATTCGGCTTTATGAGCCTTATCAGTGAGAGAAGAAAACAGGTCTGCTCAACACTTCCTGCCGGGTATTTTGCAAACGGCGTGTCTTTATGCGGAATAAACGGGCCGATGCCGCACATATCCGGGGAGAATTCTTCAATGAATTTCAAATCTTTTGCAAGCGCTG
>ERZ826146.2135-NODE-2135-length-15794-cov-3.235974_pt1 | contig 15794 bp, 7 predicted proteins | sample MGYA00519857_ERZ826146 | MGnify/ENA primary metagenome ERZ826146 (study PRJEB31778, sample SAMEA3449222) | human gut metagenome | biome: human gut; feature: human-associated habitat; material: faeces | place: United Kingdom | collected 2010/2012 ...
TAACGGTAGAACTTACATCCTGGCCGGAAGTTTCTACATCATCGTCTACCATGCCTGCATCAATGATACCAATCATGGATACATCTTCGTTGGCGTTCAGTTCAGTTACTCGGATAGGTTTTAGTTCAGTTACGCCTAAGTCTTCTACTTCAATGGATACACTCTTGGGCGTAATCATTACGGAGTTAAGCTGAATGACGTATTTTCCCGGCTTGATGTCTCGGATGGTAAAGTTTCCATCCGCGTCGGTTCTAACTTGACGGTTTTGTCCTTTTACCGTCACGATGACTCCGGGAACGGGGTCATTGCTTACTGCTCCGATCACACTTCCTTTCACGTTCACATTTCCTTGTGCAAAGGCAAGGTAAGGAAGGAAGAATGCCATGAAGAACAGTAATTTGTGTTTCATAAAAAAATAATTGTTAGTTTAGTGTAATTTATAAGGGGTTAAAAGAGAACATGAAAAAGTTTTATAGAGCTTTTTCATGTTCTCTTTTTAGAGGGATTCAAAAGTTTTTATTGAGGTAATCCTGTGAGTTTGATGTTATAGAGTCTTAATCCCATGTTATTTTCACTAGCTGAAGATGTGAACTCTAATGTGGAACTTTCACTTCCTGTTGCATCGAATTCTACTTCAATTGTATAAAATACATTTGCATCATTATTGTCTTTTGATACAACCTTACTTGGTATTGTAACACTTTGAGCATTAAAAGTAACTTTTAATACATTCAGGTCAATACTTGAACCAGAGTTATATACATTAGCTGCAGCTTCGTATGAAAGTTTGAATTTGCTGTAATTTGCAGTATTAATTCCAGCTATAGTCAATTTGCTGTCTTTTCCTGATGGGAACCATATATTATTTACCTTTGCAGTTTCACTAGGATTGCTTTCTGTCTTATGTGCAATGCTACGTACATCAGCATTCCCACTTTCATCACTAAAGGTTAAATTTGAGTTGTCCCATCCTGTGAATGAGTTGATTTTAGCCTTATTGGCTTCTGTACCTCCATTAGCAAATGTTTCTATAAAGAATACTTTTTCTTCACCTGGTTCTGGTGTAACTGTTCCGCCACCTTCTCCGTTGGCAATGACTTTCACATTCTTGATTTCCCAAGTACCTGCGGCTGAAGTAGTACTAATATATTTAAATGCAAATTTGATTGTTTTTCCAGCATAAGCAGACAAATCGATGGTTGCAGTGACGAAGTTGTAGTCATTGTTAGTTCCATATTTATCGATGGCTAGCTGTTTCCATGCTTCTGTATTAGTTTCAGTTATCCAAAGAGTCAATTCTTCGGAAGGAGTTCCAGCAAATTTGTGAGCATGGTCGAATGTTAGGGTAGCGGTAGTTGCTTTATTTAAATCAATAGTTGGAGAAATTAACCATGATTCAGATGCTTTTGCACCTCCTATATAACCGCTAGCTTTCATAAACTTATCGTCATTATATGTGTCATGTTTCCAAACATAACTTCCTCCTTCCGGAAGTTGTTTATCTTCAATGGTAAAGTTTCCTTGGCTGGTAGCGAATGATTCATCCAATACTACGGTTTCTTTACCTGGTTGAACTTCACCATCAAAATCTACATTAATATCTCCACCTGGTTTTTCAGTCCAATCTTCAATGGTTGCTGTACCTACAGTTACTACTGGTTTGCCATTGTTGATGGACAAGTTAGCGTTGAAGGTAACGTTTTTGCCTTCTTCAAAGATCGAAGTATCAGTTAGGGTATAAGTGTATGACTTACCTGCGAGGTTGAATTTCAAAGTCACAGCAGTCTGATCGGTAGAGGCTGCGGTTGGGAGAATGATTGCAGTGGCGGTTGTACCTTCTGCATTTACATTCATGGCCACGTCTTTCTGGTTGGTGCCAGCGGTAGCAGTCAACGTTCCATTGCCTAAATTGAATTCTCCTTCTGTACTGATTCCGTTCATGTCGATAGTCAGTCCGTTCAAAGTCTCAATTGTGGCGTCTTTTGATACGTTGATGGTCATTTTCGACAATTTGTGAGTAAACGTCAGGCTGATGTTGGAAGATGTGGTTGCTGCTACTCCTTTAGTTCCGTTAGAGTAAATCAAGTCGATGGCGGCTGGTTTACTTTGGTCTGATACGTTGACTGCGATTTTGTTACCACTTACGCTTGTGGTATAAGGATAGTATGCAATGAAGTCTACACTTCCACTTTCCGGAAGGTAGATGCCATTGCCCGAAGCTGCTGTCAGTGTACCGTTGGTTTGTGCAATGTACTTCTTGTTTTGTGCAGTAGCTGCATCAATAGTACCTCCTGCGTTCATCATGTAGATACCTACTTCGTCGTTCGCATTCCAAGTGTTGCCGGATACTCTTGACTGAATGGCAGTAGTAAAGACGATACCTTCACTTCCGTACCATTCGCTGTTGTCATCGTTGTTTGTACAGCTCACTAGAGCTAGGGTTGATAATGCCCCCATGTACAGTAAATTCGAGATCTTCATAATTGTATATTTATAAGGAACATGATTAGATTATTTCCATGCAGTCTTTTGGCTTTTTATGCTTTCAGTGATTTCCGGTTTATCTGGGAAAAATGTAAAGCCAGTCATTTCTTCCAATTCTTTGACAGATACAAGTCCTATGTTAAAGTTTCTGTCGCTGTACGAAATGTTGTCTAACTTATAGCCTACAGTCTGATATTGTCCGTTTACTTTTCGTGCAAGTGCCTTGAAATAGTATTTAGGTATGGCTATTTTATTTCCGTCGCGGTCAGTAGTATATTGGATAGTCTGGTCGGTGGCGGTTGTAGGCATAGCTCCTGTTACGACATACAATGTATCTGTTGCGCTGCTCCATCCTCTGACTGCATCTTCCAGATCTGCCCAAATAGTCTGGTTCAGTTTTTTGCCTATTTGGGGAGTCATGTTGGTGTAGTAAAACGTTTGGCTGTTGATGGCGTTTGACCGCAGGCGGTCACCGCTTGGAAGTTGGTGTCCTCGGTCATACTCTTTTGCAGGATATGAACTTGACAGGTTGGCTTGTAGTGATTTAGATAATTGAGGGTCATAGTCCCATGCATCAGTACGTTTTCCGCTTCCATTTACGTACCAGTTGCACAGAGGATAAGCTACCCAGTAGGCTATCTTTAAATCGGTATCATAAAGCATGCTGTAATTTCGGATTTCAGTTCCATTGAATGTGTTGCTGGGGTAATACTCTCCAGTGTAATGAGTAATGTATTTTATATTTGATTTGGTTAGTTGAGACTCGGTAATCAATGGTGTTTCTGTCCATCTTGTATATTTTGCCTGAGGATCGGTTGTGATTTCTCCCCCTTTATAATTTATATTGACATTGCAAATATATTTGGCTCCTTGTTCGATGTTTCCCGTAACCGTTGTTTCAATATCTTTAGTCTGTCCGTTCAGTTCCAGCTGAATTTTTAATTTCCCGGTCAGGGGTTGCGGAAGTAGGATTGCTTCAGCCTGCGTACCGTTTTCGTTCATATAGAAAGAGATGGTAGCAGTTTCATTGGTGGCCGTAATGATACCGCTGGAAAGATTGGCTGTACCTTTCACTTTCAGCCCATTAATAGATGCTTTTATACCTTTTAATGAACTGCCGGTTGTAGATTTCAGGTTCAACACCATTTTGGCCAGCAAGTGTTTGAATTGAAGGTTTCCTTGTGGAGAAGTTTGGTTGCGTCCCGTCAGGTTTGTAGCCGTCATCAGGTCGATGGTATTTTGTGTAGTTTGGTTGCTCAAGTCTATAGGGTATGCTTTATAGTCGCTGACCTGTTCACTGTAAGGGTAATATGCAATGAAATCAACTGCACTTCCATCTTCCGGATAGTTCATGGAAGTGTTCAGTCCAGTAAAATAACCGTTCCCACTTTTCGTAATATATGGCACATTTCCACTCACCATATTCTGTCCTTCGTGTGAAAGCATGAAAAGCCCGATCACGTCGTTTGTTTCCCATGATCCGTCGTAGGCTCGTGAAGCATTGGAATCATCTATGATGGAAGTGAAAGTGATTCCATACTTGTTCACTTCGTTCTGGATGATACTTGTTTCGTCATTCTGACAAGCGGGCAGAATGCTTAGGGAAAGCATAATCCCTAGTAATGATTTCATTTTCATATTAAGAATAGTTTATTTTATGTTTTTAATCATTCGGAATAAGGTTTTGCTACTATTTTATTTGTTTGCCATGTGTTGTGTGGATATTTATTTCCAAATTTTGGGTTTAATTTAGACTTTTTTCTTGAAATAGGAAAATGTTTAATGAGGTTTTTTCAAAATGTTCATGTTTTATTGCTATTTAAATCAATTTTTTCATGTAGTTATGACACTATGATGAATATTGAGTAAAATGTGATATTTATAGTTGATAATTTTTCAAGATTTATCTGAGTGAAAAGAGGATGAGATGTCTTCTTTGAGGGATTGGTCATTCTTTATGTGAAAATAAATGTGAAAGATAATTTATGTCTTTTGTGGAATATAAAAAATCCCGTTTCTGTTTATAACAATCAACAGAAACGGGAGTATGAAAAAGGAATTATCTCCTTTATGTAATTATTCTTTTTCTTTCAGGCTTTCATCAATGGCCTTAATCTTGTTCAATACAAGTTCCATGTCTTTCTTCAGGCGTTCAATTTTGCGTGTGATGTCAGCTACCAATGTGCTTCCTTTCTTTGAAGAAGAATTCAGGAAGCCAAGATTGTTTTCGTATGTCTGAATGTCGTTTTTCAATCCTTCATACGTGCGGACCAATCGTTCTCGGTCACGATAAAGGTTACTTTCTTTGTTTCCTCCAGTGCGTACACTGCTCAAACGTTTTTCTGTGGCCGACATGTGCAGACGGTCGAATAATTTATCCACAAGTCCGTGGAATTCTTTGTACAAGCGGTCCTTTTCCTTGAAAGGTACAAAGCCGATGGAATTCCATTCTTTCATCAAGGCACGTACTTGTTCCGCAGTTGCTTCGTCGGAGGTTCCAGATGCTTCCAATGCGGCCATACGCTTGATGACCTCTTCTTTTTTAGCCTGATTTTCCACTTCTTCTGTCCGTTGTGAAGATGTTGCTTTGTTTTTTTGTTCAAAGAAATAATCGCAAGCACCGATGAAACGTTTCCATACAGCATCAGAATGTTTCTTAGCTACCGGTCCAATCGTTTTCCATTCTTTCTGGAGTTTGGTCAGAATATCGGCAGTTTCCTTCCAGTTGGTACTGTCTTTTAAGGCTTCAGCCTTTTCGCAGAGAGCTTTCTTTTTTTCCAGATTAGCTGCCATGGTTTCCTTTACGGATTTAAAGAAGGCGGCTTTTCGGCGGAAAAATTCATCGCAAGCTGCACGGAAACGCTCGAATATCTTGACGTTCATTTTCTGAGGTGCATAACCGATGGTTTTCCATTTGGCTTGTAGGGCCAGGATTTCCTGGGTCTTTTCTTCCCAATCGGCAAAAGTGGTAAACGTATCGTATTCCATGCCTTCCACGATTTCGCAAATTACGGTCTTCTGGTCAAGATTATGCTGTTCTTTTTCCTTGAGTTCTTCAAAGTGCTGCTGATGACGTTTGTTGACTACTGTGGAAGCAGCTTTGAAGCGTGTCCAAATTGCTTCGCGCAAATCTTTGGCCACAGGGCCGATGGCACGGAACTCTTGGTGTAGCTTTTGCAGCTGGTGGAATGCTGAGATGACATCGGGTTCTTCAGCCAGTTTTTCTGCAGCTTCACACAAGCGTGTTTTTTGTTCTAGATTCTTTTTAAAGTCATATTCGCGGAACTCATTGTTCAACTTTACCATGTCGTAAAATTTTTCTGTGTAGAGTTGGTAAGTTTTCCACAATTCGTTGACTTTGGCTACAGGTATCTGTCCAACTTCGTTCCATTCCTGTTGGAGTTTCTTGAACTCATCATAAATCTTGTTGGTATCTTCCTGTGATTCTGTCAAGTATTTCATCCTTTCCAGGATACCCAGTTTCTTGGTCAGATTTTCTTCCTTTTCTTTCTCTTGTGCAGCTGCCAAGGCATTTCGTTTTTCTTTGATGGCATTCATGACAGTTTTGAATTCCTCTTCTGCAGGTTCTGCTTCCTGGATAAAGTCTTCTGCCTTTCCTCCCCCGTCGATGAAAGCTTTCCGTGCCGCTTCTGTTTTGGCTTTTTGTAGTTTGTAGAATGTTTGTTTAAGTGAATCGATTTCCTGTTTGTCTGTCAGGTCGTTTTTTTCGTTGATTTCCTTCAGGCGTTGCACCACTTCTTCCAATGTTTGTTTAGGTGTGTACATCTCCTTTTCAGTTTCTTCAACAGTAGGAACCGGAGTTTCAATAGTGTTTTCCATTGGAGCCTCGGTTAATGGGCGGTTGGTTTCATTTACTTCCATCGTATATAGATTTTAAAGAGTATAATTCTTTTTATATTAGTGTGTCTATTTTAGAAAAGACTCTTACAAATTAAAGAAATAAAATCTGATTTTCATACTTTTTCAGACAAAAACTGCAAAAAAAAGATGATTTTTTATGATTGACAAAGAAGAGAAAAGACGGTTTTCAGTGTTTTTTTGATGTCAGAGAAAGTCCTTTTGTATGTCAGTGGAAACATTTTGCTGTGTTGATGAAAATATAAAGGCGTTTGAAGAAAAATGTAAAAATATTTTCCTTCAAACGCCCTTGTATTCTTTTCTTCAAAGGTCTAAGAGAGTAATACGGTGATTCCCATATACATCAGCATACCGATGATATCGTTGGTAATGGAGATAAACGGTCCGGTTGCAATGGCTGGATCAATTTTCAGTTTTTCTAAAGTCATGGGAACCAATGTGCCGAATATGGAGGCAAACATGACTACGGCAAACAGACTGATGGACACAGAATAGCTTACTGTGGCGGTGGCTCCGAAGCGGATGAAATTGTAGATGTATACCAGCATAGAGATGATGGTCGCATTGATAACGGCTACCACAGACTCTTTTAGTACTTGCTTGAAAGTGTTTTCTGCATTCAGTGAGCTGTTGGCCAGTCCTTGTACCACTAAAGCGGATGACTGTGTTCCCACATTTCCTCCTGTACCTCCGATAAGGGGAATGTAAAGTGCCATCTCCGGGTGAGCCGCAAAGGTGGTATCGAAATTTCCCAAAATCATGGAGTTGCCGATACCTCCGAGCATTCCGATTAGCAGCCAAGGTAGACGGGCAGTGGTTTGGCGGAATACGTTGTCATCAGTTTCTACATCCTGCGACAAACCGGATGCCAACTGATAGTCGCGTTCGGCTTGTTCACGCACTTCATCCATTACGTCGTCGACAGTGATACGCCCTACCAGACGGCCGATGCTGTCGACCACCGGTACAGCTACCAGGTCGTATTTTTCAATGGTCTGTACCACTTCCTCAATGGGAGTGTCCACATGGACGGATATCGGATCTTTTTTCATCACGTGCTTCACTTTTGATACCGAAGGACTGGTAATCATTTTTTTTAGAGGAAATACGCCGCGCAGACGTTCGTCGTCGTCTACAACATACACATAATAGATTTCGTCCATATCTTCGGCTTGCAGACGCATTTCTCGCAAGCATTCGGGCATACTCCAGTTTTCGTTTACAATCACCATTTCCGTACCCATCAAACCACCGGCAGTATCTTCGTCGTATTTCAGCAGGTCGACGATATCGCCTGCCTGTTCGATGTCTTCAATGTGTGAAAGCACTTCTTCCTGTTTATCTTCATCCATTTCTCGGATGATGTCGACGGCATCGTCCGAATCCATGTAGTCGACGAAGCGCTTGGCAATCGTTTCCGACGGGAGAATCTCGAGGAATTTCTTTCGCGCATCCTCATCCATTTCAATCAGTACGTCGGCTGCAGTTTCGTTGTCCAGCAGCAGGTAGATGAAGCGGGCGTCTTCTGCGTCCAGTTCGTTGCACAGTTCGGCTATATCGGCCGGGTGAAGATCTTTAAGGACCTCCTTCAACTGATCAGAGTCTTTTTTCTCAATCAGTTCTGTGACTAGTTTTAGTTCTTCGGTGTTCATCCTTTTAGCTCCTGATGAGGGTTGTTATCGTAGTCTGTAATTTCTTGTATACCTTTACCCGGCGTTTTCTGTCGTGCCTTTCAATGCTTTCTCTACCCGGTTGGTCAGGTCGATGAATTCTTGAACGGATAGTTGTTCCGGGCGCTTGTTGAAGATGGGGTCGGCACTGAGCGGGTTTCCTTTGTCTAAAATAGACGAAATGGAATTGCGGAGTGTCTTGCGCCGCTGGTTGAACGTAGTTTTGATTATTTGTTTGAAGAGTGTTTCGTTACAACCTAGTTCCTTGGTCTCGTTACGTGTCATGCGGATGACGGCGCTCTTTACTTTTGGGGGTGGGTTGAACACATGTTCATGGACGGTAAACAGGTATTCTACGCTATACCAGGCTTGTATCAGTACGCTCAGAATGCCGTAGGTCTTGTTTCCCGGAGAAGCAGCAATACGCTCGGCCACTTCTTTTTGAATCATGCCGGTGCAGCAGGGAATCAGGTCCTTGTAGTCGAGCATCTTGAAGAAAATTTGGCTGGATATATTATAGGGATAGTTTCCGGTCAATACGAAAGGCTGGCCGTCGAAAAGTTGCTGGAGATCCATCTTCAGGAAATCCTGTTCAATGATGTGGTCTCCCAGTTGCGGAAAATTCTCTCTCAGATAAGCTACCGATTCAAAGTCAAGTTCCACGACTTTGAGCGGACGGTTTTTCTTTAGCAAATATTGGGTGAGAACTCCCATTCCGGGGCCTACTTCGAGGACGGGAAGTGCCGGACAGGCATCCACCGTGTCGGCGATGTCTTGTGCCACTTTCAGGTCTTTCAGGAAGTGTTGTCCTAAAAACTTTTTAGGTTTTACTAATTTCATGCCTCAGGTTTTAAATGTTCGTATTATCTTTGTATCTTGCAAAGTTAAACATAAATCTTTATATACCGATTGATTTTGGAACGAACAGGTTTAAAAAAAATAATAAATAGAGCCTGCCAAATCGCGCTTCCACTGGTGTTGGGAGCTGCCATTCTGTGGTGGACTTACCATGATTTCGATTTCCGGCGGGTGTGGAGTGTGCTCGATGGAGGAATGAATTACGGCTGGATGGCCTTTTCACTGGTCTTTGGCGTGTTTGGACATCTGTTTCGTGGATGGCGCTGGAATCTGACATTGGCCCCCTTGGGAGAATACCCTAAATTGTCGAACAGCGTGTACGCGGTGTTTATTTCCTATGCGGCCAATCTGGTGGTGCCTCGTGTGGGAGAGGTCTCCCGCTGTGGTATTTTGGCCAAGTACGACGGGGTTTCTTTTTCCAAGTCCTTGGGTACGGTGGTAACCGAACGGTTCATCGACAGTATTTGTGTGATACTGATCACGGTGGTAACCTTGTTGCTTCAGTCGCGTATTTTTGCGGCTTTCTTTGAGAAAACGGGTACGAATATGGGATTCTTTACGGGGCTTTTCACTTCTACTAATTTTTACATCACCCTGACCTGCCTGTTTGCCGCAGGAGTGTTGGTTTTCTTCCTGATACGCAAACTGGCTATTTTCACGAAAGTACGGAGCATCTTGAACGATGTGTGGGCCGGATGCCTCTCCCTCCGTCATGTGAAAAAGCCATGGCTCTTTACCTTATATACTATAGGTATATGGGCTTGCTACTTCTTGCAGTTTTATGTCAGTTTCTATTGTTTCGACTTTTCTGCTTCGCTGGGCTGGATGCCGGGGCTGGTGATGTTCGTAGTAGGAAGTATTGCGGTGGCTGTGCCCACTCCCAATGGGGCCGGTCCGTGGCATTTTGCGGTTATCACCATGATGATGATGTACGGAGTAGATAAGGATGATGCAGGAATATTTGCCCTGTTGGTGCACGGTATTCAAACCTTTTTATTAATTTTGCTAGGTATTTATGGCCTTGTGGCTTTGCCGCTGGTAAATAAGAAACAAGCCGGGAAGTGATTTGCTTTTCGGATAAAATCAGATAATAATATGAACGAAATTCTTTCTTTGGCTCCGCAGAATGTGTGGAAGCATTTCTATTCGTTGACTCAAATTCCTCGTCCGTCGGGACATTTGGAAAAAATTCAGGCCTTCTTGCTGGATTTCGGTAAGCAGGTGGGTGTGGAATCATTTCAGGATGAAGCCGGAAATATCATTTATCGCAAGCCGGCTGCACCGGGTATGGAAGACCGGAAGGCGGTTATCTTGCAAGCTCACATGGACATGGTTCCTCAGAAAGACAAACATTCGCAGCATGATTTTGAGAAAGATTCTATTCCGGTCTATGTGGACGGTGAATGGGTGAAGGCCAAAGGTACGACTTTGGGCTCAGATAACGGCATGGGAGTGGCAGCCATCATGGCAGTCATGGAAGACAAGTCGTTGAAACATGGTCCGCTGATGGCCTTGATTACAGCCGATGAGGAAACAGGAATGTATGGTGCTTTCGGTTTGAAGCAGGGCACTGTAGAAGGAGATATCCTTTTGAACCTGGATTCGGAAGAAGAAGGTGAACTTTATATAGGTTGCGCAGGTGGGGAAGACCTGACTGCTACATTGGAATACAAGGAAGAAGAAACCGATCCGGAAGACGTGGCACTGAAAGTGACCTTGAAAGGCTTGCGGGGTGGCCATTCCGGTATTCAGATTGGCTGGGGACATGCCAATGCCAACAAGCTGATGGCACGTTTCATGAACCAGGTGATTGCCTACGATGAGGCTTGTCTGGTATCATGGGAAGGTGGAAACATGCGCAATGCCATTCCGCGTGATTGTGAAGTCGTGATAACCATACCGGCTTCGGAAGTAGACGATGTGCTGGCATTCGTGGGTGAATGTGAGCAGGTATGGCGCGATGAATTTGCCACCATCGAAGACAACCTGAGCTTTACGGCTGAACGGGTGGACTTGCCGAAGATGATGGTACCTGATGAAATTCGTGATAACTTGGTGGATGCCATTTATGCGTGCCCGGATGGGGTAGAACGGTTTATTCCGACGATTCCAGATACGGTAGAGACTTCTTCCAACCTGGCTATTGTGGAAATCGGCAAAGGAAAAGCTACGATTAAAGTGCTGACACGTAGTTCGCGCGAATCCATGAAGGATTACCGTAATACAGCCATTGAAAGCTGCTTCTCTATGGCAGGAATGCATGTAGAGCGCTCTGGTAGCTATTCTGGTTGGGAACCGGATGTGAACTCTCCGATTCTGCATGCCATGAAGGATGCCTACAAGGAACAGTTTGGAGAAGCACCGGAAGTGAAGGTAATTCATGCCGGACTGGAATGTGGTATCATTGGTGCCATTGTGCCGGGATTGGATATGATTTCATTTGGTCCGACGTTGCAATGTCCGCATACTCCAGAAGAACGTTGCCACGTGCCGTCGGTGAAGAAATTCTATGATTTCTTGATTGCCACACTGGAAAATACACCGAAGAAATAACTTTTAGATTTAAAAAATATCGATGTGGAGAGAATCAGGTTCGTAGAGAACTTGGTTCTCTTTTTTTATGCCCTCAGGTAACCTCGTTTGCTTCTTTTAATTAAAAACTATGCAGTAATTTAAGAAATCTACTTTATCTTTATAAGAAACAACCGAAGTGAAATTTTAATTTGAAGGATATGAACAGACTATTCTTACTGTGTGCCATCGGATGGCTGACTTTTATTTTCCCACTGGCTGGAGTGGCCCAAAATTATGAACGCTTGTGGAAGAATGTAGAAGAGAGTCGGAAAAAGGATTTGCCGCAGACACTGATTGCGCAGGTGAATCAGATTTATGAAAAGGCCAGGAAGGAGAAAAATACTCCGCAGATGCTGAAGGCGTATTTTTCACGGGTGGAATGTCAGGTAGAACTTACGCCGGACAGTTTGCAGAAGGAACTTCAGTATATGGAAGATTGGGCCATGAAGGAGAGCGACCCTTTGCAGAAAGCCGTACTGATGTTCCTTACGGGATATTATAAACTGGAGCTTTATCCTGAGAAGATGGATAGCGTGCTGTATTATTTCAATCAGGCAGTAAAAGAAAAAGAGGCCTTGTCGTCTGTATCGGCTGTAGATTTTCGTCCGATGACGGAGATTGGAAAATGGAGCCAGCGTTATTTCGGTGATAATATGTACGACCTGTTGTTGCGGCAGGTCATTTATCGCTTGAAGATGAACGGGCAGGACAGCAAGGAGGTGCAATGTGCCGTGTATGAAGATTATGAAAAGTTGCTGGCACAATACAAGGCTGTACACAATCGTGAAGCCGAGTTGCTGACCCGTTTGGATCGGTTGAGCTGCTGGCAACGCAGGGGATGGCGATATCCGCAACCGGTGTCGGACACCCAGGCGGTGGATTTGTGGAAGTCGTGGGCGGAAACCTATGTTGGATTGGATGCCTGTGCGGCGGTATATATCTGCTGGGCAGATTTCTATCACCGGAAGCAGGATTTTGTGTCTGAAATGAAGGTGATTGAAGAGGGATTGAAGCGTTATCCCGATTCGGAGTTTGCAGCCGACCTGGAAGACAAGCAGCGTATTGTGTGCATGCCTTCGCTTTCGGTACAGGTGACTCGGCCTTATCCGCAGGTGGAAACGGAACTTCGTGTCACTAGCAAGAACCTGGCAGGGGCCACGCTGGAATGGTATAAATTGAATCTCAAGGCGTCTTCTTCTGTGTTTGCCAATAGTGTGGACCATGCAGCGTTAATTAAGAAATATGGCACACTGGTGGATAAGGTGCGGTTGGACTTGCCGGAGACGCCTGATTATAAGGACTCGGTATCTATTTTGACTTGTCGGATACCGGAAGCTGGAATTTATGTGTTGAAGTCCAATCCCGATGGTTATAAGGATAAGACAGGATACGATGTGGTGCATTTGTCTTCGCTTCAGGTAGTTTCTTTCCCGATAGAAGGAAAGCAGACCGAATGTCACGTGGTAGACCGGAAAACGGGGTTGCCGGTGGCAGGAGCCGAACTGGTGTTCTATTCAATTCCGGTGCCGGGTAATTATACGGTATACAAGACGTATCATACAGACAAGCAAGGGAAGGTAGTGGTTCCGGATATGAATACACAGTTGTGGATGCATGCACGGACTGCGAAAGATGATTTTATGGAGGTATCCTATTGGTCCAGAAGAATCTTGTCTACCGTAAGCAGCACGCAGAAGGCTATCGACCGGATGGATTTGTTTACAGACCGTGCACTCTATCGTAAAGGACAGACGGTGTACGTATCGGGAGTGGCCTATACGCAGAATGGGGATGAGGTGCAGGTACGTAAGGAGGCAACTGTGTGGCTGGCTTTGCGGGATGCCCACAATCAGGAAATCGCCCGAAAGGAGTTGACGACCGACGATTTTGGCGCATTCTCCACAGAGTTCCAGTTGCCGACGGAAACATTGGCCGGAACGTTCCGCATTGAATCGGACAAGACTTCTTGTGCTATTCGGGTGGAAGAGTACAAACGTCCGACGTTTGAGGTGACTTGGAAGGAGGTGCAGGAGGCCTATACCATGGGAGACTCTCTGACGTTGGAGGGAACGGCGAAGAAGTTCTCGGGTGCGCCGGTACAGGGCGGTAAGATACGTTATACTTTGAATCGCTCGAAAGCTTGGTTCTGGCGTATGGATGCGGAAGAAAAGCTGTTGGCGGAAGGGGAACTGATGACACGGGCAGACGGGACCTTTGCGGTGAAAGTCTGCTTGGAGCGCCCGGATACGGAGGTTTCCTTGGGATGGGACGGATTTTACCGTTACCGGATAGAAGCGGAGGTGACGGATGTGGCAGGAGAAACCCAGCAAGGGGTACTGGTACTTCCGGTGGGTGAACATGCTGTTGGATTACAGATAAAGGGATTGGCTGGAAAAGTGGCTCGTGAGAAGCTGGAGAAGATTCAGGTGCAAGCCTTGAATCTGCAACGTCAGCCGGTGGCCTTGGAGGTGGCTTGTCATCTTTACCTCTTGGAGGAGACTGGAAAGAAGGGGCAGACGGTATGGTCGGATACGGTGAAGTCGGGCCAGCCTTTCTTGCCGGAGGCGTGGAAACAGCTGGCTTCCGGGAAATACGTGCTGGAAGTATCTGCCCGTGATGCGCACGGACGTCTTTGTCGCGCGGAACAGGAATTGGTACTCTTCTCTTTGAGTGACAGCGTTCCTCCGATAAAGACTGTGGAATGGTTCTATCAAGACGGTACGGAACTGCAGGCCGACCGGCCGGTGACTTTGTACGTGGGCAGCAGTGAGAAGAATGTACATCTGTTTTATCATGTATATAGCGGAAATCGGATGCTGGTGTCCGAGGCCCAGGTGTTGAACGAGGAAATTCGCCCGTTCTCCTATACCTGGAGGCCGGAGTATGGCGATGGAATCACCGTCAGCTTCGGATTTATGAAGGAGGGCATCTGGTATTCCAAACAGGTGGTTCTGAAGCGTCCGGTTCCCGAGAAGAAACTGACATTGAAATGGGAGACTTTCCGCGACCGTCTGCGTCCGGGTACGGAGGAAACTTGGACGATGCGGATTCTGGATGCCTCCGGTAAGCCGGCAGATGCCCGTCTGTTGGCTACTTTGTACGATGCTTCTCTCGACCGTTTGTGGGAGAATCCATGGAACTTCCATTTGACTTTCAGGCGTTATACACCCTCGGTGATGCCATTCATCCAGCAGATGAACAGTGTGGCAATGGCTTACTCTCCCTTCTATACCTATTCACTGTCTTCCGTCTATGTACCGGATAACTGGCAGTTGTACAGTCGCTTGTGGATTCCTTCTTTGCAGCTGTATAGAAGTCTGACACGTAATGTGCAGATGATTCGAGGTGCGGGAGTCATGATGAAGGCAGCTGCAGCGGTACCGAATGTGATGATGAAAGAAGATGTGGCTTTGGCGGAAGAGGGATTTTCTCAAAATGATGGTGTAGAGAGAGTGGAACTTCAGTTTGCGAATTTTGAATTGGAAGCAGAGCCGGATTTGACTTTACGGGAAAATTTCGCGGAAACCGCTTTCTTCTATCCCGATTTGCGGACCGATTCGACCGGTACCGTACGGTTGGTCTTTACCGTACCGGATGCGTTGACTCAGTGGAAGTTCCAGGGATTTGCCCATACGCGGGACATGGATTATGGACTCATGCAGACCGAAACCCGTACCGAAAAACCGTTTATGGTTCAGCCGAACCTGCCTCGCTTCCTTCGTCGGGGGGATGAGGCTTCACTGGCAGCTTCGTTGATAAATTTATCCACCGAGGAGGTGAAAGGAAAGGCCCGGTTGGAGCTGGTGAATCTGGTGGATGGAAGCGTGGTTTACCAGTCGGCTCAGGACTTTTTAGTAAAGGCCGGAGAAACGGGCAGTGTACGTTTTGTTTTCCCAGTGAAAACGGATTGTGAGGTCTTGATTTGTCGGGTGAAGGCCGAAGCGGGTGAGTTCAGTGACGGTGAACAGCACTACCTGCCTGTTCTGACCGATAAGCAATGGATGACCGAGACGCAGTCGTTGCAGGTGGAAGCCGGACAGTCTCAGCAGGTGGACCTGAAGGACAGGTTTAATGGGCAGAGCAAGACGGCCGAAAACCGCAGATTGACCATTGAATTAACTTCCAATCCGATCTGGTATGCCGTGCAGGCACTTCCGGTAGTTAGCAATCCGCAGCAGGACGATGCGTTTTCTTGGGCTACGGCTTATTATGCTCAGGCGCTGGCACAGAAGATTGTGGAATTGAATCCTCAGATTCAGACGGTGTTTGACAGCTGGCGGAAGCAGGGCATGAAGAAAGAGACTTTTTGGAGTGGGCTGGAACAGAATC
>ERZ826146.2136-NODE-2136-length-15793-cov-5.175626_pt1 | contig 15793 bp, 16 predicted proteins | sample MGYA00519857_ERZ826146 | MGnify/ENA primary metagenome ERZ826146 (study PRJEB31778, sample SAMEA3449222) | human gut metagenome | biome: human gut; feature: human-associated habitat; material: faeces | place: United Kingdom | collected 2010/2012 ...
TGGAAGGCGGCTCTGGCCGTGCCACCGTGGAAAGTCCTGCCGCCCTGACCGTGGCGGACGGCAAAATGACCGCTGTCATCCTGTGGAGCAGCCCCAATTATGATTACATGATCGTGGACGGCGAGAAGTATCTGCCCACCAACACCGAGGGCAACTCCACCTTTGAGATCCCTGTTTCTGCACTGGACACCCCGCTGGCTGTCACTGCCGATACCGTAGCCATGAGCACCCCCCATGAGATCGAGTATACGCTGACCTTTGCGCTGAACTGAACCTCTCCGGCATCGCTGTGCGATGCCACCTCTCCTAATAGGAGAGGCAAGAGAGCGACTGCGCAAACTTGGCTCCCCTACGAGGGGAGCTGTCGCCGAAGGCGACTGAGAGGTTATTCCCTATGAAGATCACCCGACAACAATTCCTGCGCGTTCTGCCTGCTGCAGTACTGGCTCTGTCGGGTTGCGCCGCCTCCGAGACAGCGCCCGCCAGCACAGAAGAACTGGTCTTTGACCATGCCTGTCCGCTGGATTACGCCACACAGTTTACTGCCGACTGCTATGAGGGCGGCTATACCATGCTGACCCTGACCGAATCGGGGCAGCAGTTCCTTGTGACCCCGGAGGATGCCGCTGCGGTGGAAGGCCTGCCCGAGAGCGTGACGGTGCTGCGTCAGCCCGTCCGGAACATCTACCTTGTCTCCACCTCGGTGATGGACCTGTTCCTCGCGCTGGATGGGCTGGACAGCGTGACCCTTTCCGGTACCCAGGCGGAGGGCTGGTATCTGGATGAGGCCAGAGCCGCCATGGAGGCCGGGCGCATTGCCTATGCGGGCAAGTACAGCGCCCCGGACTATGAAAAGATCCTTGCGGCCAACTGCGGCCTTGCCATCGAGAACACCATGATCTACCACACCCCGGAGGTCAAGGAGCAGCTGGAGCGCTTCGGCATCCCGGTGCTGGTGGAGCGTTCCAGCTACGAGAGCGGCCCGCTGGCCCGCATGGAGTGGATCAAATTCTACGGCATCCTGCTGGGCAAGGAGGAACTGGCACAGCAGGTGTTTGACCGACAGGCGGAGCGCATCGCTCCCCTGCTGGACCAGCAGTCCACCGGCAAGAGCTGCGCGTTCTTTTCTATCTCGGCCAACAATCTGGCCAACGTGCGCAAGGGCGGCGACTATGTGGCCCGCATGATCGAGATGGCCGGGGCCGACTATGTGTTTGCCGATCTGACCGACAGCGGCAACAGCCTTTCCACCATGAACCTGCCGCTGGAAGACTTCTACGCCGGTGCACGGGACGCCGACTTCCTGATCTACAACAGTACCATTGAGGGCGTTGTCTCCACCACCGACGAGCTGGTGGCCAAGTGCTCCCTGCTGGCGGACTTCAAGGCTGTGCAGAATGGGCATGTCTGGTGCGTTGCCCAGAGCTTTTTCCAGCAGAGCATGGAATTGGCCGATTTTATCCTAGAGCTGCACCGTCTGTTTACCGAGGATGCGCCGGACGGATTGCAGTATTTCATTCACGTTGAGTAAGGAACCGCTTATGACCCGCAAAAAACGCTATCTGTTTTCCTATCTCCTGCTGGCGCTGGCGCTGGTGGTTCTGTTTGCCGCCAACCTGTTCTGGGGCAGTGTTGCCCTGACCCCCGGTGCCGTGCTGGCGGCCCTGACCGGCCGCGGGCAGGACGCACTGTCGGTGGGCATCATCACCCAGCTGCGCCTGCCCCGGGCCGTGATGGTGGTGCTGCTGGGGGCGGCGCTCTCGGCGGCGGGCTACCTGCTGCAGACCTTTTTTGCCAACCCCATTGCAGGGCCCTTTGTCATGGGCATTTCCAGCGGGGCCAAGCTGGCCGTGGCACTGGTCATGGTGGCTTTTCTGAACCATGGCCTGCTCACCAGCTCCCTTACCCTGATCACAGCCGCCTTTGCGGGGGCCATGGCCTCCATGGCCTTTGTGCTGGCGGTCTCCCGGCGGGTGCAGCGGATGAGCATCCTTGTCATCTGCGGTGTGATGATCGGCTACATCTGTTCGGCCGTCACGGAGTTTGTGGTGGCCTTTGCCCAGGACAGCAACATCGTCAACCTCCACAACTGGTCTCAGGGCAGCTTTTCCGGCATGACCTGGGGCAATGTGCGGGCGGCGGCGCTGGTGGTGCTGCCCGCTCTGGCGGCAGCATTCTGCCTTTCCAAGCCCATGGCCGCCTACCAGATGGGGGAGGCCTACGCCCGGAGCGTGGGCATCAATGTCAAAGCCTTTTCCCGGCTGCTGGTGCTGCTTTCCAGCCTGCTGGCCGCCTGTGTCACGGCCTTTGCGGGGCCCATCTCCTTTGTGGGCATCGCAGTGCCGCATCTGGTCAAGCAGCTGCTGGGCAGCGCAAAGCCGCTGGTGGTGCTGCCGGGCTGCTGCCTGGGCGGGGCAGCCTTCTGTTTGCTGTGCGACCTGATCGCCCGCAGCCTGTTTGCTCCCACGGAGCTTTCCATCAGCGCGGTCACCGCCGTGTTTGGTGCGCCGGTGGTCATCGGGCTGCTCATCCGCCGGAACCGGGAGGGTGCACAATGAAGGAATTTCTCTGTGAAACGCAGGAGCTTGCCATCGGCTACGGCAAAACGCCGCTGGCCTCCGGCATTGCACTAAGGGCAAGGCCGGGGCAGATCCTTGTCCTTGTTGGCCCCAACGGTGCGGGCAAATCCACCCTGCTCAAAACACTGGCCGGACAGCTGGCCCCGCTGGGCGGCACTGTGCTGCTGGACGGGCAGGACCTGACCGCCTACACCGGCACGGCCCGGGCGCAGAAGCTGGCTCTGATGCTGCCCCACACCCGCCGCACCGAGCTGACTTCCTGCTTTGAGTTTGCCGCCGCCGGGCGCATCCCCTATACCGGGCGGCTGGGCATCCTGTCCGATACCGACCGGCAGGCCGTGCGGGACGCGCTGGAACTGGTGGGAGCTTCCCCTCTGGCGGGCCGGGATTTCAACTGCATCAGCGACGGCCAGCGCCAGCGCGTTCTGCTGGCCCGCGCCATCTGCCAGCAGCCCGGAGTTCTGCTGCTGGACGAACCGACCTCTTTTCTGGATGTCAAGGGAAAGATCGAGCTGCTGACCATCCTGCAGAAACTGGCCCATGAGCAGGGGCTGGCCGTGATCGTCAGCCTGCACGAGCTGGACATGGCGCAGAAGATCGCGGATGCGGTGGTCTGCGTGTTCCCGCACAGCGTTTCGGGGGCGCTGACCCCAAAGGAGGCCTTTGCCCCGGAGAACATCCGGGCGCTGTACAGCCTGACCAAGGAGCAGTACGAGGCCGTGTTCGGCCCGGAAAAGCCTGCCGGGCCAAAGTTTGAACATTACGTCCGCAGTGGGCAGAAGCTGCTCCGCTGCGGGTACACCACCGGCACCTGCGCGGCGCTGGGTGCGGCGGGGGCCGCGCGGCTCCTGCTCACCGGCCATGCCCCGGAGAGCGTTGCCCTGCGCACGCCGAAGGGCATCGTGGTGGAGGTGGCCCCGCTGTACTGCCGCCCCGCCGGAGCCGGTGCCGAATGCGCCATTGAGAAGGACGGCGGGGATGATGTGGATGTGACCACCGGCCTGCCCGTGATCGCCGCCGTAGAATTGCTGCCCAATACCACCGAGATCCGCATCTCCGGCGGCAAGGGCGTGGGCCGGGTGACCAAGGCCGGGCTGGACCAGCCGGTGGGGGAAGCTGCCATCAACCATGTGCCCCGGCAGATGATCGCCGAGGCCCTGCAAAGGGAAGCCGAGAGCGCCTGCTACACCGGCGGCTTTGCCGTGACCATCTCCATCGAGGGCGGGGAAGAGGTGGCAAAGCGCACCTTCAACCCCCACATCGGGGTCGAGGGCGGGCTGTCTGTGCTGGGCACCAGCGGCATCGTGGAGCCCATGAGCCAACAGGCCATTCTGGACACCATCCAGCTGGAAATGAACCAAGCCGCCCTGCGGGCCAAAGCAGCCCCCGGCCCCCGGCGGCTCATCCTTGCGCCCGGCAACTACGGGCTGGACTACCTCCACGGGACTTACCCGGAATTTGCCGTCCTCCCGGTGGTGAAGACCTCGAACTTCATCGGTGACACGCTGGATATGGCCGCTGCCGCCGGATTCGAGGAGGTGCTTTTGGTGGGCCATGTGGGCAAGCTCGTCAAGCTGGCGGGCGGCATCATGAACACCCACTCCCACACCGCCGACTGCCGTACGGAGCTGTTCTGCACCCATGCGGCCCTCTGCGGCGCGCCCCGTGAAGTCTGCGCTTCTTTGATGGACGCCGCCACCACCGACGCCTGTCTGGAGATATTAGACGCTGCCGGGCTGCGGGAACCGGTGCTGAAAAGCTTGCTTTCCGCCATCCAGCTCCACCTTGACCGCCGCGCTGCAGGGGCGTTCCGGGTGGGGGCGATCCTGTTTTCAAACCAGAATGGCCCGCTGGGCCAGACCGAAGCCGCCGCACAGTTATTGCAGCACTGGAAGGAGTAACGCATTATGGTACATTTTGTCGGAGCCGGACCCGGTGCGCCGGACCTTATCACCCAGCGCGGAGCCGCCCTTCTGCAAGGGGCAGACTGCATCATTTATGCAGGGAGCCTTGTGAACCCCGCCCTGCTGGGGCTGGCAAAGCCCGGCTGCGCCCTTTACAACAGCGCCGAGATGACGCTGGAACAGGTGCTCGACGTCATCCGGCAGACGGAAGCGGCGGGCAAGACCACCGTGCGGCTCCACACCGGCGACCCCTGTCTCTACGGTGCCATCCGGGAGCAGATGGACGCCCTTGACGCTGCCGGAATTTCCTACGATGATACCCCCGGCGTTTCCAGCTTCTGCGGGGCGGCGGCGGCCCTGAACGCCGAGTATACCCTGCCCACCGTCAGCCAGACCGTCATCATCACCCGGATGGAGGGCCGCACCCCCGTACCGGAAAAGGAAAAGCTGGCAAGCCTTGCTTCCCACGGGGCGACCATGGTGATCTTCCTCTCCATCGGCCTCATTGATAAGGTGCAGGAAGCGCTGCTGCAGGGCGCTTACACCTCCGCCACCCCTGCCGCCGTGGTCTATAAGGCGAGCTGGCCGGAGCAAAAAATCGTGCGCTGCACCGTCGGAACGCTGGCCGAGAGCACCCGCCGGAACGGCATCACCAAAACCGCCCTCATCGTGGTGGGGGATTTTCTCGGCACCCGGTACGAGCGCAGCAAGCTCTACGACCCCGCCTTTACCACCGCATTCCGCAAAGGAGCCGACCGGTGACCCCCGCCTACGCCGCCTTCACCGAAAGGGGACTACGGCTGGCTGAAAAACTGGCCGCTTCCCTGCCCGGCAGCGTGACCCGCTGCGGCCATGGCGGGCCGGCCTTAGCCCAGTGGACAGCGGCGGAGTTTGTCCGCTCGGATGCCTTGGTATTTGTGGGAGCCGTCGGCATTGCGGTGCGGGCCATTGCGCCCCATTGCCAAAGCAAAGCCAGCGACCCCGCCGTGGTCGTGCTGGACGAATGCGGACGCTTCGCGGTGCCGATCTTGTCCGGCCATTTGGGCGGGGCCAACGATCTGGCACGCCAGCTTTCTGCGCTCTGCGGGGCGGTGCCGGTCATCACCACGGCGACGGATGCCAACGGGATTTTCGCTGTGGACGAGTGGGCGAAGCATCAAAATTGTCAGGTGTTGGAACCGGCGCGGATCAAGGTCGTCAGTGGGAAACTGCTGGCCGGACAGACCGCTTCCGTCTGGTCGGAATTTCCCCTTCCCGGCGCGGCTCCTGCGGGGGTAATTCCGACCCAAACGCAGGACGCAGCAGACTTCGCCCTGACCCTTTTCCCTGCCGGAAATGCGCTGCACCTTGTCCCCCGCATCGGCGTGCTGGGCGTCGGCTGCAAGCGCGGCACCACCACCGAACAGTTGGAAGCCGCTTTTGCCGCGTTCTGCGAAACCCATGGCCTTGCCCCTGCCTGCATCTGCGCCGCCGCCAGCATCGACCTAAAACAAAGCGAAGCCGGGCTGCTGGCGTTCTGCCAAGCGCACCGGTGGAAGCTTTCCTTTTATTCCGCCGCACAGCTCCAAGCCGCGCCCGGCACCTTTACGCCCTCGCACTTTGTTCAAAGCGTTACCGGCGTGGACAATGTGTGCGAGCGGGCGGCTGTGCTGGCGGCGGGCGGACCCATCCGCATCCCGAAACAGGCGGGCAGCGGCGTGACCTTTGCGCTGGCGCTCCGCCCCTATGCCCCAGATTGGAGGTGGCAGCATGAATAACACCGTGTTCGTGGTCGGCCTTGGCCCCGGCGACCCGCAGTTTCTGACCGCACAGGCGCAGAGCGCCTTGCAAAAAGCCGAGGTGCTGTGCGGCTATACGGTCTATCTGGATCTCGTGCGCCCCTATTACCCGGAAAAGGAATATTACGCCACCGGCATGACCAAGGAGCTGGACCGCTGCCGCTGGGCGCTGGAAACGGCGCAAAGCGGCAAGACCGTCGCCCTCATCTGCTCCGGCGATGCAGGCGTTTACGGGATGGCCAGCCCCCTACTGGAACTGGCCGAGCGGTTTCCCGATGTCGCCGTGGAAGTGGTGCCGGGCCTGACCGCCGCCCTCAGCGGCGGAGCCGTTCTGGGGGCACCGCTGGCCCATGATTTCTGCGTGCTCTCCCTCTCCGACCGGCTCACCCCGTGGGCGGTCATCCAGCGGCGGCTGGCAGCGGCAGCCATGGGCGATTTCTGCATCGCGCTGTACAACCCTTCCTCCAAGGGTCGGCCGGACTACCTTGAAAAAGCGGTCCGCATCCTGCTGGAACACGGCAAACCGCCCCAGACCGTCTGCGGCTTGGTGCGGAACATCGGGCGGGAGGGCCAGACCCACCGCGTCCTGACGCTGGCCCAGCTGGAACATACCCCGGTGGATATGTTCACCACCGTCTTCATCGGCAACGCGGAGACAAAACAGCTCAGCGGCCGGATGGTTACACCGAGGGGGTATCGCGGATGAAAACAGTGGTCTTCAGCGGCACCACCGAGGGCCGCATTTTTTCCAAAGAGCTGGCCGCGCTGGGAGCGGACGTCCTCGTCAGCGTGGCGACCCCGCTGGGGGCCGAGGAGCAGGGCAGTTTGTCCGGCATCACAGTGCACTGCGGGCGGCTGACACCGGAGGAAATGGCCGACCTTTTGAAAGGGGCCGACCTCTGCGTGGACGCCACCCATCCCTACGCAGTGGATGCCACCAAAAACATTGCGGCGGCGTGCAAAACGGCGCAGATCGAATACCACCGGCTGCTGCGGGCCGAAAGCCCCCTCCCGGCAGGAAGCATGGTGTTCCAGTCGGCCATGCACGCGGCGGAGTTCCTCGCCGAAACACAGGGCAATGTCCTGCTGGCCACCGGGGCCAAGGAGCTTGCCGCCTTTTCCCGCATCGACCCAGCGCGGCTGTTCCCCCGCGTTCTGCCCACGCTGGACGGCATCACCGCCTGTGAAGCCGCTCACATTCCCCACAAAAACATCCTTGCGATGCAGGGACCCTTCTCCTACGCGCTGAACCGGGCGCTGATGGAGCAGTTCCACATCCGTTTCCTCGTCACAAAGGACGGCGGCACAGCGGGCGGCTTTGCCGAAAAGGCACAGGCCGCGCAGGACACGGGCGCACAGCTCGTGGTGCTCCGCCGCCCGGCCGAAAAGGGAGAAACTGCCGCACAAATTCTGGCGCGCTGCAAGGAGGCTTTGGGATGGTCACACTGATCGGGATGGGTTCCGGCACACCGGAACTGCTCACGGCGCAGGGGCTTGCCGCCCTGCAGAGCGCCGACCTCATCATCGGGGCAAAACGGCTGCTGGAACATCTGCCCACCGGCTGCACCGAGAACCGGAAAGCCTTCTATAAACCGGAGAATATTTTGTCCTGCCTTTCCGAATTTCCGGCAGCAAATGCGGCCCTTCTTTACAGCGGCGACACCGGGTTTTATTCCGGTGCTTCCAAGCTGCTGCCCATGCTGCGGGCCTTCGGCATTTCGGCGCGGGTGCTGCCCGGCATTTCCAGCGTGCAGCTTCTCTCTGCTGCCATTGGCCGCCCGTGGCAGGATTGGAAGCTCGTCTCGGCCCACGGCTGTGCCTGTGACCCGACAGCCGAGTGCCTGACCGCCGAAGGCCGCCCGGTGTTCTTCTTGACCGGCGGCACCGAAACGCCCGCCACCCTCTGCGCCAAACTGGCCGATGCGGGCCTTGGGGGCGCCCATGCGATCATCGGTGAAAACCTCGGCACACCGCAGGAACATCTCGCGTTCGGCACGGCGCAGGCCCTTGCCGCAAACGCCTGTGCCCCCCTGAGCGTTCTGCTCATCGAGCACACCGTCCTCCCTGCCCGGCGGACCCCCGGCTTCCCGGATGATGCCTTCATCCGGGGAGAGGTCCCCATGACGAAGCAGGAAGTCCGCGCCGCCGCACTGGCGAAGCTGGCTGTCCGGCCTACGGATACCCTTTGGGATGTCGGGGCCGGGACCGGAAGCGTCAGCGTCGAACTGGCGCTGGCCGCACCGCGCGGGCATGTCTACGCGGTGGAATGCGCCCCCGACGCCTGTGCCCTCATCCGCCAGAACCGGGAGAAATTCCACGCCTATAATTTGTCCCTGATCGAGGGGACCGCCCCGCAGGTTCTGGCCGACCTGCCCGCACCGGACGCCGTCTTCATCGGCGGCACCAAAGGCAGCATGGCCGAGGTGGTAGACGCTGCCCTTGCCAAGAACCCGAACGCCCGCCTGTGCATCTCCGCCATTGCACTGGAGACCCTGAGTGCGGCCATTGCGGTGCTGGCGGCTCATGGACAAACCGCCGAAGTAACCCAGCTTGCCGTCAGCCGCACCAGACCGGCGGGCAAGCTCCATCTCCTGATGGCCAACAACCCCATTTTTCTGATCACGGGGGAACGAAAATGATCCAGTTCGTCCTTGCGGCCCCCGCTTCCGGCAGCGGAAAGACCACCCTGACCTGTGCCCTGCTGGCGGCGCTGAAGAAGCGTGGGTTTTGTCCCTGCGCCTTCAAATCCGGGCCCGACTACATCGACCCGATGTTCCACCGCTCCGCTCTCCGGGTGGACAGCCACAACCTCGACCTGTTCTTCTCTGCGCCGGACACGGTGCGGGCCCTGTACGCCCACTATGCCGCCGGGCATGATGCCGCCCTCTGCGAGGGAGCCATGGGCTTTTATGACGGGCTCAACTGTACCACCGCCGCAAGCGCGTGGGCGCTGGCGGATACCCTCGGCCTCCCCGTTCTGCTGGTGGTCCAGCCCAAAGGGGCCAGTGTGACGCTGGCGGCTCAGATCAACGGGCTGAAAAATTTCCGGACGCCGAGTCATCTGGCGGGCCTCCTCCTCAACGACTGCTCCCCCCGTCTGCACCAACTGCTTGCCCCCCTGCTGGAGCGGGAGACCGGGCTGCCCGTGCTGGGCTATCTGCCCCATTTGCCCGACGCCGTTGTGGAGAGCCGCCATCTGGGGCTGAAAACGGCGGAGGAAGTTTCCGGTCTACAGGAGAAGATCGAGCGTCTCGCCGAAGCAGTTTCCGCCACGCTGGACTGGGAGCGGCTCCTCGCTTTGACGAGCCTTCCCGCCCCCGTTTCGCCCCTGCCCGATTTTCTGACCCCTGCCTCGCCGACGGTGCGCATCGCGGTGGCAAAGGATGAAGCGTTCTGCTTCACCTATGCCGAGACGCTGGACGCGCTGCGGGCGGCGGGCGCTGAGCTTATCTTTTTCAGCCCCCTGCACGATATCGCCCTGCCGGAGGGCATCGGCGGGGTCTACCTGCCGGGCGGCTATCCGGAACTGCACGCCAAGGCGCTGCGCGAGAACGAACCGCTGCGCTGCGCCCTCTGCGCCGCCATCCAGCGCGGTCTGCCCACCGTGGCCGAATGCGGCGGCTTCCTCTATCTGGGGCAGTCGCTGGAAGATGCCGACGGCACCGCCTATCCCATGGCGGGCGTGCTGCCGGGGCAGGGCTTCCGGGTCGGCAAACTCGTGCGGTTCGGCTACGCCGCCCTGACCCCACAGGCGGACAGTATGCTGTTCTGCCGCGGCGAAGCGCTCCCCGTCCACGAGTTCCACCACTGGGACACCACCGCGAACGGCGACGCCTTCACCGCTCGGAAAGCCGATGGCCGGAGCTGGTCCTGCGGCTTTGCAAATGAGCATTTCTATGCGGGCTTCCCGCATTTGTATTGGGCGGGCACTTCCCTGCCCCGGCGGTTCGTGACCGCCGCCCGATCTTATCTTCAAAAGGAGCCGAACCCATGACAGAACCGGAACTGAACCAGCTTCTTTCCACCATCACCCCACCCGACGAAGCGGCCCGCGCCGCCGCCCACGCCCACTGGGCCAGCCTCGCAAAACCCTTGGGCGGCCTCGGTGCGCTGGAAACGCTGCTGGAAGAAGCCGCCGCGCTGACCGGCACGGCCCAGCTTGATTTTTCCCGCCGGGCGGTGCTGGTGCTCTGCGCCGACAACGGCGTGGTGGCACAGGGCGTGAGCCAGACCGACCAGAGCGTGACCCGCGCCGTGGCCGAAAACCTTGCTGCCCGGCGGACCAGTGTCTGCCAGATGGCCAAAACAGCCCGGTGCGAGGTCGTGCCCGTGGACATGGGCATGGCCGGGGACTCGGTGCCCGGTGTGGTCAACTGCCGCATCGCCGCCGGGACGCAGGACTTCACCCAAGGCCCTGCCATGGCCCGCGCCGAAGCGATCGACGCCATCGCGGCGGGCATCGCCCTCGTCCGTGCCCAGAAGGCGCAGGGCGTGCAGCTGCTGGCCACCGGCGAGATGGGCATCGGCAACACCACCACCTCCAGCGCGGTGGCGGCGGTGCTGCTGGGCCAGCCCATCGAAACCATGACCGGCCGGGGCGCGGGCCTCTCCGACGAAGGGCTTGCCCGCAAAATGGATGCCATCCACCGAGGCATCGCGGTCAACACGCCCGACGCCGCTGACCCCCTCGACGTCCTCGCCAAGCTTGGCGGGTTCGACCTTGCGGGCCTGTGCGGCGTTTTCCTCGGCGGGGCGCTGGAAGGGATCCCCGTCCTGATGGACGGCTTCATCAGCGGAGTCGCGGCGCTCTGTGCCGTGCGGCTCTGCCCCGCCGCTGCCAAGGCCGTTTTCGCCAGCCACTGTTCCTCCGAACCGGCGGCGCGGCTGGTGCTGGAGGCACTGGGCAAGACCCCGCTCCTGACCGCCGGGCTCCACCTCGGCGAGGGCACCGGCGCGGTGGCGTCCATCCCGCTGTGGGATATGGCGCTTGCCGTTTATAACCACTGTTATTCCTTCGCGGAGGGCGGCATCACGCCGTATACTCCCCAATGCTGACGCTGGTGCTGGGCGGCGCGGCCAGCGGGAAAAGCGAATACGCCGAATCGCTGGTGCTGAAAACAGCTCTTCCCCGCTATTACCTCGCCACCATGCAGGTGTGGGACGCCGAGTGTGCCGCGCGGGTGGAAAAGCACCGCCAAATGCGGGCCAAAAAGCAGTTTGAGACCGTGGAGTGCCCGCTGCATCTTGACGCCGTCCGGCTCCCCGCGCGGGGCACCGCCCTGCTGGAAGACCTCGGCAACCTGACCGCCAACGAACTGTATGACCCCGCCGGTGCGGGCGAAGCCGCCGCTTCGGCCATTCTGGACGGGCTTTCCCAATTGGCCGCACAATGCGAACACCTCATCGTCGTCTCGAACGAGGTGTTCAGCGGCGGGGCCGGCTATGCGGGCGACACCGACCGCTACCTGAAAGCGCTGGCGCAGGTCAACAATGGGCTGGCGGCCCGCGCCGACGCTGTGGTGCGGGTGGTGTGCGGCATCCCGGTCTCTTATAAAGGAGCGAAATCATGATCTTTTTCCAGACCATTGCGGTGGCCTTTGCGATGTTTTCCGCTGTGCCGGTGCCGCAGTTCCAGTGGAACGAAAAGAATATGCGGTACGCGATGTGCGCCTTCCCCCTCATCGGGCTGGTCATCGGCGGGCTGTGGTCCTTGTGCGGGGCCTTGCCGCTCCCGGCGCTGGTGAAAGCGGGCGGGTTCTGTCTGCTCCCGGTCTGGGTCACGGGCGGCATCCATCTGGACGGCTACGCCGACACCTGCGACGCCCTTTCCAGCTACGGCGACCGGGAAAAGAAGCTGGAAATTCTGAAGGACCCCCACTGCGGGGCCTTTGCCGTGATCCGACTGTGCAGTTATTTCCTCGCTTATTTTGCGCTGTGCACCGCCGTGCAGTTTACCCCGCGCACAGGGTTCCTCTGGACGCTGGCGCTGGTGCTGGAGCGGGCACTTTCCGGCCTTGCCGTGGCCGCTTTCCCCATGGCGAAGAACACCGGCCTCGCCCACACCTTTGCTTCAGCGGCGGACCGAAAGACTGTCCGCAGCGTTCTGTTCGGGCTGGCCTTCGCCCTCTGCGCCGCGCTGACGGTGCTGGGCGGCTGGGGGCTGGCGCTGGCGGCGGTTCTTATCTTTGTTCGTTATTACGTTGTTTCCAAAAAGCAGTTTGGCGGCATCACCGGCGATCTGGCCGGGTGGTTTTTACAGAAAGCCGAGCTGTGGATGCTGGCGGCGCTGTGTGCGTGCCAATGGGGAGGGCTGTTATGATCTTCATCACCGGGCCGCTGTACAGCGGCAAGCGCACCTTTGCAAACGCCCTGCCGGGCACCCGCATCGCCGAGGTGCAGAACCTTGCAAAGGATGCGGACGATCTGGAGAAACTCGCGGACAAACTCGCCGCCTATGATATCGTGATCGCCACCGAGGTGGGCGGCGGCGTGGTCCCCGTGGACGCCGGGGAGCGGGCCGCGCGGGAAGCTGCCGGGCGGCTGGCCTGTCTGCTGGCCAGCCGGGCCCAATGCGTCGTACAGATGTTCTGCGGCATCCCCACCATTCTGAAAGGAGAACTGCCCCCATGCTGATCTATCTGCTGCGCCACGGGCTGACCGCCTACAACGCCGAAAAGCGCTATCAGGGCCAGCGGGACATCCCGCTCTCGCCCGAAGGCCGGGCCCAGCTCTGCCGGGCCGACATCCAGCCGAAAACTGTCTACATCACGCCCCTCTGCCGCACCCGGCAGACCGCCGAAGTGCTCTTCCCGGAGGCCGACCTCGTGGAGGTGCGCGACTTGCAGGAGATGTGCTTTGGCAGCTTCGAGGGCCGCAATTTCATCGAGATGGAGCACGACCCCGACTATCTGGCATGGGTGGACGCCAACTGCGAAAGTCCCTGCCCCGACGGCGAGACGAAGGCACTCTTCTCCGCGCGGGTCTGCCGGGCATTTTCCGCGCTGGTGGACAAGGCGCTGGCCGACGGTGAAGAGACGCTGGTCATCCTCGCCCACGGCGGCACCCAAATGGCGGCGATGGAGCGCTACGCCCTGCCCCACGAGGACTATTACCACTGGTGCGCCCCCAACGCGGGCGGCTATCTGCTGGACGCCCGCGACTGGGCCGCGCACCGCATCCTGCACCTTGTGAAAACGGTGCAGTACACAAAGGAGGCGGCCCGATGATCGGCGAAGCAGTTCTGGGGGGCTTTGTGCTGGACACCCTTTTCGGCGACCCCCCATGGCTCCCCCACCCCGTCGTACTGATGGGCAAAGCCATCTCGGCGCTGGAAAAGCGGCTGCGGGCCCGCTTGCCCCAAACGCCGCAGGGCGAGCTGCTGGGCGGGGCGGTGGTGGCTTTCACCCTGCCCGTGGGCACCTTTCTGCTCACCAGCCTCGTCTGCCTCGGCGCGGCAAAGCTCAGCCCATGGCTGGGGCTGGCGGTGCAGATGTTCTGGTGCGGACAGGCGCTGGCCGCAAAGGGTCTGGCGCAGGAGAGCACCAACGTCTACCGCGCGCTCATCAAGCCCGACCTGCCCGCCGCCCGCAAGGCGGTCAGCCGCATCGTGGGGCGGGACACCCAGAACCTGACGCTGGAAGGGGTGACCAAAGCCGCCGTGGAGACTGTGGCCGAGAACGCCAGCGACGGCGTCATTGCGCCGCTGCTGTATATGCTCCTTGGCGGTGCCCCGCTGGCACTGACCTACAAGGCCATCAACACGATGGACAGTATGCTGGGCTACAAAAACGAGAAGTACCTTTACTTTGGCCGCGCCGCCGCAAAACTCGACGATGCGGCGAACTATCTGCCCAGCCGGTTGGCCGGGCTGCTCTGGTGCGCCGCTGCGGCCCTGACCGGGAACAGCCCGAAGGGCGCATGGCGCATCTGGCGGCGGGACCGGCGTAACCACGCCAGCCCCAACAGCGCCCAGACCGAGAGCGCCTGTGCCGGGGCGCTGGGCGTCCAGTTGGCCGGGCCCGCTTACTATTTCGGCGAGTATTACGCAAAACCTACCATCGGCGACCCGCTCCGGCCCATTGAGCCGGAGGACATCCGCCGCGCCAACCGGATGATGTACGCCGAAAGTGTGCTGGCGCTGGCAGTTGGGCTGGCGGTGCGGGCGATTTTGTGACAGGCCCGCCCCATCAATCATGCGTTGCGGAAGGAGATGTTTCCATGCAATTCGTACATGGCGGCGACTGGGCGGGCTACCGCGCCGAGTTTGGCCGCGACCCGCTGGATTTTTCGGCCAACGTCAGCCCGCTGGGCTTGCCGGAGGGGGTGGCCAAGGCCATCACCGCAGCCCTTGCCACGGCGGACCGCTACCCCGACCCCTTTTGCCGCGCCCTGCGGGAAAAACTGGCCGCACACGAGGGCGTTCCGGCGGAACAGCTCCTCTGCGGCAATGGCGCGGCGGACCTGATCTTCCGGCTGGTGTGGGCCAAGCGTCCCCGCAAGGCGCTGGTCACGGCCCCTACTTTTGCGGAATATGCCGCCGCACTGGAAACGGTCGGCTGCACGGTGGAGCGCTATTTTCTGCGGGAGGCCGACGACTTCGCGGTGACGGAGGCCTTCTGCGGCGCCATCGATGACAGCGTGGACATGGTGTTCCTCTGCCAGCCCAACAACCCCACCGGCCAGTTGACGCCCCCCGCCCTTGTGGCCCGCATCTTGGAGAAGTGCACCGCCTGCGGGGCGCTTCTTTTGCTGGACGAATGTTTCCTCGATTTTTTGCCCGACCACGCTTCGCTCACCGCAAAGCCCCTGCTGGGCAGCGGGAACCTGCTGATCTTGAAGGCCTTCACCAAGCTCTACGGCATGGCGGGCGTCCGGCTGGGGTACGCTTTAAGCGCAGACCCCGCCCTGCTGGACGCCATGGGTGCCGCCGGGCAGCCGTGGGGCGTTTCCAGCCTTGCCCAAGCGGCGGGGCTGGCCGCGCTGGACGAGACCGCCTATGTGGACCGGGTCCGCGCCCTCCTCGCCCAGCAGCGCCCCCGGCTGACCGCCGGGCTGCGGGCGCTGGGGCTGCGGGTGCTGGAGGGCCGGGCAAATTATCTGCTTTTCCAAGGGCCGGAGACGCTGGGCGAGGCGCTGCGGCAAAAGGGCGTGGTCCTGCGCAGCTGCGCGAATTACCCCGGCCTTGACGCCAGCTGGTACCGCACCGCCGTGCGCACCGGGCCCGAAAACGAACGACTGCTGAAGACCCTTGCGGAGGTGATCCAATGAGCAAAGCAAGCTGCATCATGGTGCAGGGAACCATGAGCGGCGCGGGCAAAAGTCTGCTCTGCGCGGCGCTCTGCCGCATTTTTGCGCAGGACGGCTACCGCACCGCCCCCTTCAAAAGTCAGAACATGGCGCTGAACAGCTTTGTCACCCGCGACGGGCTGGAAATGGGCCGGGCGCAGGTGGTACAGGCCCAAGCGGCGGGCATTGAGCCCGACGTGCGGATGAACCCCATCCTGCTCAAGCCCAGCAGCGACGTGGGCAGTCA
>ERZ826146.2138-NODE-2138-length-15782-cov-3.505182_pt1 | contig 15782 bp, 16 predicted proteins | sample MGYA00519857_ERZ826146 | MGnify/ENA primary metagenome ERZ826146 (study PRJEB31778, sample SAMEA3449222) | human gut metagenome | biome: human gut; feature: human-associated habitat; material: faeces | place: United Kingdom | collected 2010/2012 ...
TCCTCATGAACCTGTAGCCCTTTATGAAGGACTTCTCATGAAGATAATAGGCATTCCGCTCATAGTGTATCATACGAACCTTACGCTGGTCTTTCGACATGAACATGTAAACGTCTCCGTTCAGCGGATCTCGGTGATACCTGCCGCGGATTATCTCGCATATACGCTGAGCCTTGCATCTCATATCGTGAAGTTCAGGAAGATAATAGAAGTTATGCAGTCCGTTAATACTTAGCATAAGCCCTCCAGTTTCTCCACCAGTGTTTTCAGCCCCTGATAGTCTAAGCCTTTCTTCTGTATGCACAAACCCTCACGGGTTCTAATCGTTACCATGATGCTCCCTTTATGGGGAGATGTACGTTTAGGCTTGCCTTTAGTAACATCCTGTTCTTCATTGCCTGCCTGGATCAACTCTTCCGGAATACCTTCCACTTCTACAGGTACAACTTTCTTCTGTGTCTTCTTGAACCAGTCATAGAATGCCGTGTAAGGAATGTTGTTGCTAATACAGAATGAGTTGATGGAAACTCCTTTGGGTTCGCCCTCGGTCTTGTAGAGGAACCACAGTCTTTCAAAATCTTTTTCGCTAAACATAATCTTTCGAGTTTTAAGTTTAGCACGAAGGTAAAGGAAAGGGACATACTAGTCAATACGCCAATTTTGGAAGCTTACTAATAGAAAAAAGTTTTTTGCTCGTATCCTATTTCCAATCTTAATTATGCGATACCCTATCAAAAAGACTTATCCATTGAGGTATTATTATATTTTCATTGAATCTTTTAGAATTTTCGTATGCATTTCTTCCCATTATTGTCCGGAGTTTCTCATCTTGAATTAATAGATATATTTTCTTTGCAATTTGGGAAATGTCTCCATTAGGAACAAGAAAACCATCCTTTCCATCTTCAATAATGTCTTTCGGACCACAAGGAGTATCAAAACTAACAACTGGAACGCCAGCACTTTCAGCCTCAGCCAATGCCAATAAAAATCCTTCATAATGAGAGGTAAAAACAGCAATGGACGAACTTAAATAATCTTTCGAAATATTTTCAGATACACCGTCCAAAAAAACAGAATTTTCCAATCCTAATCTTTTGATTTGATCTGTTAATTCTTGTCGTAAACATCCCTCACCCACAATATGAAGTGTCCAGTCTTCAGGAATTTCTTTAGAAATCAAAGCCCAAGCATTAATAAGTCTGTCATATCCTTTCTGATATGAATATCTACCAACAGAAATAACCCTATGTTCCTTTAATGTTGCCTTCGATGAAAATTTTAAGGGAGATATATTGTATATTACCTCAACATTGTTCAGTTCTGTCCAATTCTGAGCATCTTCATTACTAAGACATACAAAAGAATCAAATTTTTTCAAACTTCGTATACGTCTTTTTGATTTAAAGATATCTATCAGATGAAAAATACCTTTTTGACTAAGCAGCTTAAACATATTTCTACAGAAATGAAATTCAACGATTTTTTTGCTGCCATCCTTGATATAAGGAAGTATAAACATTTCATCAGAAAATGTAGATATTACAATATCTGCTTTTAATACGAAAAGTAAAGACTCTAATCTTCTCTTATGAATATAATATTTATACAGTAACAGAAAAAATTTTTTTATAAGTCTGTTACCTGTATTTTGCTCATAATTTATATTCAAATCATAATGTTTAATCCTCTTGTCTAATTCAAAATAGAAAGGACGGTTGCCTTGATCTGTTGTTATTACAGAAACGTCATACCCTTCCTTTACAAGTAAATTCATTTTGATAGAAACAATCCTTTCCATTCCTCCTAAACGGTATAATTGAGGTATGCAGTATATGATTTTCATATAATAATATCAGATAAATAATTAAAATTCGCTGAAATAATATGACTATAGCTTAAACAAAAAATGATGATTCACTCCTATAATCAAATTTATTTTTTTATGAATTAGCATTTCTTATCAAGCTTACAAGTCTGGAAAATAATCTATTTGACATTAATGTATAGATTATTCTATATTTCAATGAAAAACTATCTTTTATTGAGGCATAGATATATTTAACTCTTTCGTCTTTATACCAAGAATTGACATTTTGACTAATATATTTTTGGCAAAATAGTTTGTAGTCAAAAAAAATTCTTCTTTCAAATACTTTCGAACGTACTTTCAATCCTTGGTAAGATAAGTATATTCTATTTAAACAATATATTGAATTTTCAATATCAAGATTATATTTTTCAATAAAATTGTTAGGTATATAATACATATATACATCTTTGTCCATAATTCTCAATGTATTAACTCGTTGTAAATATTGTATTATAAAAAGAGTATCTTCTCCCACCTTCATATTAGTATCAAAATTCAGTCCCTTACATAGCTTATTCTTAAATAACTTTCCCCAAACAACTCCAAAAAAAGAGGTTTCTATATTTTTTGCATAGAAATCTAATATATTTTTTTTATTATATACTCCAGAATATAAAAACCAACGTTGAATTTTCTCTCCATCTTTAGCATAATATGCTCCTACAATCAAATCTTCTTTAAAATATCTACATTCATCTGTAAAGGTATTCTTAGGTATTTCGTCATCCGAATCAACGAATGTAATCCATTCACCTTTAGCATGACTTAATCCGATATTTCTAGCTGAACTAACGCCTCCATTCTTCTTATGAAAGACTTTTATGCGTTGATCTTTTGAAGCATATTGGTCACAAAGTTCAGTAGACCGGTCTGTGCTCCCATCATCTATCAAGAGTAATTCCCAATCGGAAAAAGTCTGATTCAAAATACTATCAAGGCATCTGTTGAGAGTGCTTACTGAATTGTAGACAGGTACGATTATAGAAATCAATGGCATTGTAGAAAATTATTAAGAATATTTAGTGACTCTATTTTCTTACCATCATATAAATTATTAACAGCAACATAATCTATCTGAGATGATGGTGAGACTTTTTGTTTTATATTCAGCATTCTATCAGATAGATTTAAACTTTTCAATAAAAACAAGGCTCTTTCATCTATGCTATCACTTACTGAAATCGTATTAAATTGCTTATTAAGCAAAATAGAAAGTACGGTTCCATGAAAAGACGAAGTTATAATGTAGGCCGCATGTACAAAGTACAACAAGAGTTGTTCAACTGATAAATCTTGCTTCATATTGTTATTAAAGATTGATTCACGCATTGTGGCTAACTCAATCAGTTTAAGTCCCTTAAATTTAGCAACCGAATTTGCGTAAGATGCAATATCATCATTTCTAACCAATTGAAACAATAACAAATATGGCTTCTCTAGACTTCTTTCTTTTATCCCATTTGAGTTTAACAGTTTATACAATACAGATGAGCCAGCCAACAATACAGGATCAAATACAACTTCTGAAGCTATAGATGATTTATTGTTTATATAATCCATAAAAGATCTTTCTCTAACCATTACTTTATCAAAACATCTAAGTCTGGATAAAAAGTAATTTACATCTTCACCTACCAAATTTGAGACACTTCCTACACTTGCTGCATAAGCTATTAGTTTTTTCCCTTTTGCAGCAGGGAAGTCACCTAAATATACTTTGTCAAACCCACATGTAATTTTAGGATTCCAAATTTGGTCACTTCCAAAAACAAAAACATCAAAATCGTTTGATTCATCATTCAAATCCAAATGATAAAGATTTAAACGACGATGTATAAACTTTGAGAAATTTTTATTACGTTTCCAGCGAATAGGAGCTACCATACAAGCTCTTACAAAACCTTTACATTTGGCTAAATATGAACTGAAAGAATTAGAATGATATAAAAACGTCTTATAAGGTTCTAGAAGATACGCAGGCTGATAATCTATAACATAAACGTCATGCCCCATACCTTTTAGGACTTCCTGCAAACAATAGGTCTGCAATACAGCTCCATAATTGGCTGCGCAATGGAATGTGAATATACCGATTTTCATAATTTAACTCAGCAGTTTAATTGACCCCCTTATCCTTTATTATAACCCACGATTTTAATCGTAGAAATTATACTAAATATTTATTATCTCCGTAATATACCTCTAATGAAACTCACATTTTTTTCGCCAATAATATTTTTAGCCATTCCCTTGACAACTGAACCTATTCCTTCATTGGTACCATTTATTGTCCGTATTAATCTCAACACATCCGCATCATCTGTTTTTTGAACAAACACTTCAAAAATAATTGACCGATCAGAAACAGGCATAAGAAACTTTTGATATACCTTTTCAAATTCATTTTTATCAGAAGCAGAAAGATAGATATAGCCCAATGATTCAGCAATCGATTTTACCAAAGTCAATGATTGGTTTCCATTATGCCATGCCGCCGAGATATATTTATCAGTATCATCTCCAAATTTAGATGCTGAGTGCTTATAGGTATGGAATTCAACCCCTCGCCCATTATTAATTACCATAATTCTTAGATTATTTCCTATATTCCTGTTTCCCAGTGAATTAATATCATAAAAGAAGGCTAAATCACCCAATATCAAATAATAAGGTTTTGAAGAATCAACCAATGATGCTCCTATCATAGTAGATAAAGCCCCATCTATACCAAATCCTCCTACATTACAATAAGAAAGAATATTTTTATCTATTTCAAAGAAATTCCAAGCTCGTAAAGTATTTAAAATTCCTAAATGTAATACCGAATTAGTGGGTAATAGTTTATTTATACGTGATGCAATCCAAATATTTGAAAATGGAAGTTCAGGTAAATGTTTCAACAAATTATCATTATACTGCAAAAAATCGTGAAGTGGATTACTGAAAGAATTAGTTACTAATATTTTATTATAAAAATTGAAGAAATCTTCTTCTTTCATCACAAAAACATTAGTCAATTTTTTAAATTTATCTTTCATTCTACCATCTTTGTCGATGCGCCATACTTCCTTAGCATTAATTACATTCATTGTATAATAATCTCCACTAATACCTCCTATATGTATTAACACATCGCATTCAAATAAACTTGTATCTAATGGCTTCTCCTGAGTAGCAACTAATGCTGATAAAAAACGATATTTCCCTTTATAATTACTAGTCTGGTCACAAAGGGCAACCGTGTTATACCGTTCACAAAAAGTATGTATTGATTGCTCTTCTTGTACAGTCCATTTCTTATGAGAACCAATAAATAATAAAATCTTTTTCCCTGCTAATGAAGGATATTCCATGCCTCTTTCTATTCTTCTAACTTTTCTTACGAATGGTAAGTTCTCTATAGAATAATCCATACATCCTCTCGTAATAAGATTTAAATGCACAGGGCCGCCCTCATTATATACAAGGTCAGAAATGGCATTATTCACTTTTATTGTACAATCCCACTCATCATCTTCGTCTTTTATTGTCTCAATACAATAACTAGATACAACAGTATCAGCAGGTGGCTCATTTCTATTTGTACATTGTGGATAAAGATGGCCTATTTTATTTGTGTCCATAGAAGACGTTATTGCCAATATAGGCAAATGACGATAATAAGCTTCTGTAAGTCCAGGCATATAATTACGAGAAGACGTTGCACCTGTACAACTAAGCACAATAGGTTCTCCCGATTCCGCAGCCATTCCACATGCCATATAAGCTGCCGAACGCTCATCTACACAAGAATACATTTGAAAATAGGAATCATATTGCATACTTGCAACAAGAGATTCATTTGTTGCACCAGGAGATACAATAACCTTTCTTATTCCATTTTCCTTTAATAAAGCTAGAACGATTTGAACATTCTTTTCAGAAGTATAATGAAAATCCATAAATTTAACTTTGTTGAGACAAAAAAATTACTTTTAAATTACGCTCTTGACAAAATAGCTCTATCCTTTCCTTAAGAGATATTTCTTTTTTATCAAGGAAAAACCGTTTACCATCAAATTTCTTAAAATAAAACAAAATAGGAAGTCTTCTTATCAAAGACGAATTTACTCCTAAACGCATTTTAACTACTCTATGAAAATCTCTAATATCAAATATTGAAACACTCATATCCTCTTTCATATTTGAAACAATATAGACCTTTCCATTTCCGTCTTCACGTAAATAACTAAAATTATGTATAAGAAATAAATATGAGGCAAATAAACTTCTCCTATTATGTGTAAACTGTAATACCGTGTTTCCTTCAATTTTGTTTCTATCATCAAATAATAACGGAAGCCCTATCACTATTGCATCAAAATTTCTTCGTGAATCACTCATAAAATCAATACTATCACTATTAATTCGTTTTATACTATCTTTTAATTTTATGTTAAGAAGATACAATATGAATACAAATAGAACAACCAATAACATAATAACAAAATATAATGGTTCATTCATAAAATATAAACAACATAAAAAAAGAAGAAAAAACAGAATTCTTTTCATATTCCAGGACAACAAACGGATTCAACAAAAATCTTATAATTAATATCCAAATTATTAATAGCAGTAATATCTTTTACTGTAAGAGCAAAATCAAAAATCTGAGTATTTTCTTTAACCCTAGATGTCTTCGTTGTCATAAAAACAGGAGTTACTCCCGTATCTATATGCCAACGAAGTATTACTTGCCCAATAGTCTTATTATATTTTTCTGCTATTTCTCTTAAGACTCTAGACTCATATAATCTTTTATCCATCCGACAAACGGGTGAATAAGCTTGAATCATAATATTTTTTGAATGAAAATAATCTACATCCTTTAAACAGACTCTTAAAGGATGTCTTTCTATCTGAACAACATCTGGTAATATCCCAGTTTTATCCATAAGAAATTCCACATGACGTTCTCGCACATTGCTTAGCCCAATATATTTGACTTTTCCACATTCCTTCAGTTTTGAAAAAGTATTCCATGTTTCTTCTAAATAATCAGGAAATGGCCAATGTATCAACAACACATCAAGATATTCTGTCCTCAGTTTTTGTAAACTCAAATCCACATAACTGGATATATATCCCTTAGATTCCTCCATCTGCCACCCATCAATCTTATCTTGAATAAATATATTTTCTCTACACAAATGTTTCGTAGCAATAAGTCTATTCAATGAGAGACCTAATATCTCTTCAGTCTGATAACTTGGTGAAGTATCAAAAGCAGTTATTCCATATTCATAAGCCGCATTAACAACCGGATATAAATCTTCTTCTTTATAGAATTGAAATGTTCCCAATATCATCGCTGGTATTGCCATTATAGCTTAAATTTTATTTTCTGAATATACGATTGTAATATTTCTTTCTCATTGACAGTCATACCAAAAAAATATATGCTCATAATTGTAAAAAAGAAACTAATTAGTACTATGAGAACAGACTTTAAAATAGAAGCAGGAATAAATAAATACAATATCAATGGCAAGATTCCAGAAATTACTACAACTTTAAAATCTTTTACAAGAGCATTCTCCCAAAAATATTTTATTTGAAGTTTAATCATTCCTCTAAGCAAAAACAATCGAGCAACTAATTGTGTTACAAATACACAAAGATGGATAATATATGCTGTTTCAACAGGAAAACCACACTTATATGCAAAATATGAAAATGGAAAAACACACAGGCCCAATCCTCCAACAATTATTTGATAACGCTTTATATTACCCGTTGCTAACATAGAGGTAACTAAAGTATTAGAAATGACAGATATTAACGACACGCACAATGTAAGTCGCAAAAAAATTGGAGCATCATCCGGAACTGTTTTCAACCAAATGTGTAGAATCGCATCAGTCTCCAATAAAATAGGTAAAGCAAAAAACCAAGTAAGAAAAAACGAATACTTTGAACCTAAACATATTAGAGCATGCATATAAGATAAATCCTCTGAAGCATAAGATTTGGTAATTTGTGGATTAATTGCCGTCGTAAAATTATTTACAAATTGCTGGACTGCAGCATCTACCTGATTCGCAATACCACGTGCAGCATTTAATGCAACTCCAAAAAAAACATTTATAAGAATATTTACACCTTGTGTCATTAATAAAGCTGAACCGGCCCCTAAAAAATTCCATCCAGCAAATCCGGTCATTTCTTTCAGTAAAGGTTTGTCGCTAACCAATTTAAAACGACACTCTTCGAAAGACTTCCGACAATAATAAAAATAAAATAATTGAAATAAAACTCCTTTTAAAACTAACAACCCGGCATATAGTATCAGTTTATCCGCAAGTACGCCTCCATAGGCAATGAACAACACAATACACAACTGCAAAATGGAATCACCGATTCCTACAAAAGCGAAAATCCCCATCCGCTCATGTGACACGATAGATGCATTGTAAGGAACACTGAATAGTCCCAACAAGAATGAGAATATGGAAAATTGAAAAACCCAATTGGCTGCTACCATCCGGTCGGCAGGAATATTCATCTGATAATTCAGGAACCAGACTCCTATTGTTTCCGATAATACAAAAACAACTAAGGCCAACAGCGCATGTACACACAAAGCCGAAGAAAAGACCTTCTTCAACCGTTCCAAATCATTTCGTCCCAGTTCAAAAGTCAAGAAGCGACTCACTGCAGCAGAGAGTGATCCCGACAACAAAGAGAACATCGCCACCACACCCCCTACTACATTGTATATACCGTAATCTTCCACGCCCAATGCCTGCAGCACCACACGGGAAGTATACAGTGATACCAGCATGCCAAACAGCATGCGGACATACAGCATCAGGGTGTTCTTGGCAATCCGCTTTGTATTTTCTTTTTGAGACAACTCCATCTTTTCTTACTCTTCCATCGGCAAAAACGAATAGCGAAGTACCAGCGACTGGCGTTCTGCCGCAATAAAACACATCAAGTCTTCCGGCACATTGGCATGCGCAGCAATCTCTCCCAATATCCGGTCGGCTTCCGCACACACTACCGTCATCTCCTTCAGGTTTCCGGCGGCCAGACTGCCGTATGCAGACTGAAAACGGGAACCAATCTCTTCGAGGATGAAAAGCACAATCTCCGTGGCCTCAGCAAACTGTTCCTTCCGAAGAAGCAAGCGCGACTTTTCCAGCCACTGGTCAAGACTGCTGGCTATGGAAATCACATCCAGACGGTTCTCGGGAGAGAAAAAACACTTGTCTATCTCCTGCTGCACGACCGTCAGGTTCGCGTCGAGCGACCCGCTTTCCTCACGCAACTGAACCCTGCGCTGGCGGATGTACTCGTCCACGTCTTCGAAGGTTTCCTTCGACACGCCGCCGATGGCTACCGTCATGCCGCCAAGGGTGGTCACAAAACATTTGTCGCGGGAGATACGTACCTGATAGCCTTCCATGCCGGCCAGTACACCCGAGGTCATCTTGACCAGCGTATGCCCCTCTGCATAGTAGTCGAAGGAATGAGGCATGAAACGAATGCGGTGGGAATCAAGCTGGGACACCTGTACTGCATGACACGGTCGGGAATCACAGCCACTGTCTTCGTGCTGCAATCTTTCACCAAATGCAGACCGATAAAACGGCTGTTCAGGAAAGACTGTATCTTCAGGATATCCCCCTGCACGAATATCAGGCCGGTAATGGTGGGTACTTCCTTGCTCTCCACATGCGATTTACCCCGCTTGTATATAATGGTACGGTGAATAAATGTACGAAATTGTTCCCTTAGAATCTTGTCTACCACATCGACTTTTGAGTAGTAAACGAACAGATAGCACCAGGAAGAGTTTTCTACAGCGCGTTTTTCTAGTTCCGGACCAAATAGATTTAATCCGTTATCAAGATTGCCTCCCCCGGCTTTAGAAGGAACGTCTGAACTATACAGTGACATCGATATTGCTTCTAATTTATGTTGGTCTGGCGTACGTTCTCACTTGGTGAGTTGCATGCCATTTGCTGTTTTTCATGCGCTAAGGCATCGCCTTTATTTTTCATAGATAAAAAAGTTTAAACGAGTTAAACTATCTTATTTTCTTCATCTTTTCCCCATGAATATGCGTTTTCATAGGAATGAATCTAGATACAAAGATAATCAAAGAAACAATACCACAAAACTCTTTTCAGGCAAAATTGTGTTCTTCCAACTAGTGAAACTAACACAAATTTGCTAGAACGTCAAACAACGTTTTTTAATGGATTGATTTTCAAAAGGAAGAGAAAAACATAAAATAATCAAAAAAAAAGAGGCATATTTCATTCATGTAAAACAGAATTTATCTTTTTTCTTGCAGATATCACAAATTCGGTATTATATCTCCCCATATCACTGCCTCAGAGCCCATAAAAAACGCCGAAACGTTTGCACTGAAACGCCGAAACGTTTTAGTCAAAACGTCGAAGCGTTTTATCTAAAACGCTTAGGCGTTTGAAGGAAAACGTAAGGGCGTTTGAAACAAAACGCTTCGGCGTTTTTTACAAGTCTGCAAAAGACTTCTTATCTCTTCAAATGTCGACAGGAACTTTTCTTATTTTCTGCTTTTTCCGAATCTGCGGTGCTTGCATGTAAATTATCTCACAACGGCTTCTATGTAGCTTTTCCCCGCCTCCAGATGCTGGTCTTTTCCATAATTCGGACTGTATTTTCCCACCGGCATATCGCTCAGCACAAAGGCATTGCATTTCCGTCCTGCCACCACCTTGTCCGTCATGGCTGTGTTTATGGCCGTGGCGGCCATATTGACAACGAAACCCAGCAGTCCTCCGCCTTCGGAATAAAGACTGGTATCCACACTGATCAGCCCTTCCCGGTGATATAGCGTTTCGCCCGTGGAGGTAGAACGCAGGATGTATTCCACACCTGCCGTCAGCATCCCGGTGATGGGCTTCCGGTCCCATGACTTGATGATGGTGAACATGGCGGCATCTGCTCCCAGCACTTTCTTGAAAATCTGGATGTCGCGTTCCAGAAACAGTTCACTGTCGTAGGCGCTTTCTGTCTGAAACATCTCCATCGTCAGGTAGGGAGAATAGACATAGTATCCTTTTTCGCACAACGGCATGTACATGGTGTTATAAAAGAAGTCTTTCGCCTCCACCGAATTAGTCTGGTTGACAGGAGGCATAATCACGATGGATACGGGGTTTTCTTCATATAGCTTGGCATACTGCTGTCCGCGCGTAAGGGTCTCCGCACAGGAGGACAGCAAGACAACGGCCAGGCAAGCAAGGATGCAGTTCTTCATTTTTCAAGCTGTTTGATGATTCGTGAGATGTATTTTTCCGACTCCGGATAGGTCTTTATTTCTGTTCTCAAGAACGACAGGCCTTCTTCCTTCTTGCCTGTGCGATACAGCATATAGCCGTATTCCGCATACAGGCCGGGAGGCACCACGCCTCTCGAACCTCTCTGCTGTTCAATGATTTTCTGGTATTGCTCCAAGACTTTCGCTTGAAGTTCTTCCGTGCTTTTCTTGCTGTATTGATAGGTGGTATCCTCATAGTCGTACCATGAATACAGCGAGTCTGTCGTGCCACAAGAAGACAGGGCCAGCAGACATGCACCTATAAACAGGATTCTTTTCGTCATGGCAAAGTAATGATCTGGGTTTCCTGGGTTGATAGAAAGATTTCCTTCCCGTAAAGAGACTTTCCGCCGTATTTAGGTTTCCCTCCACAAACAAGATGCAGCAGTCCAAACGGAAGATTATCGAATACATCTCGTTCAAAGCTCTAGAGCTACCCAGCTTGGAAGCAGCTTCGGCATTTAAAAGCCACATAACTCACTCTCAAGGATAAAGGCACAGAATAGAAAGCAGAAATCCTTTGGATTCTCATTGAAATACATACGGCAGATCATGCCGTGTGGATACTAGACATGATTTTCGGCAGAAACCAGAAGACGTCATCAGACTTCTTCTGAAATGCTATGTCTTACCGGAAAAAAGTATATGAGAAAACACGAAAAAATTACAATGTTAGGTCTTACGTGATTTATTCCATAAAAGGTAATTAGCATTATTTTTTATTTATAACTTTGCGAAGCTAAAGTCATGAGGCTTATTATTATAATTTTAACTAATTATTTGATATTATTCCAGCTAACTGGTGGTATCACATATTTTGTACTAAAAAGGTATACTTTGTATTATGAAAAGAAAGTCTAATATTGAACTTTGTCGGATTATAGCAATGCTATTGGTGGTCCTATTGCATGCTAACTATCTTTCATTGGGAGGAGTAGAATTAAATGATGTTGAAGTAGCCCCCCTTGATTCGTTTCTTAAAGTTTTAAGTGAACAGCTATGCATAATCTGTGTAAATGTTTTTATTCTAATTTCTGGGTGGTTTGGTATAAAAGCTAATATCAAAGGTGCAGTTTCACTTTTGTTTCAGGTTTTTTTCTATCATATATTGATTTGTTGTTTATTTATATGTTTAGGAGAAACTGTACCAATAAAAATGATAATTAAAGGATTCTATTTTGGAAGCCCGTATTGGTTTGTTATAGCATATCTAATTTTATATGCCATATCCCCTATCTTGAATGCGTTCATTGAATCAGCTACACCTCGAATGTTTGCTTCAGTCTTAATTGCATTTTTCTTAATGGAATTTATTTATGGATGGGCAACAAATATTGCTGCTTTTAATGGAGGATATACAGCGATATCATTTGTTGGTCTATATTTATTAGCACAATTCATACGTAAGTATTCATTGAAATTGCAAAAGATTAGTATTTCTGCAAATTTTATTTTATATTTTGTTTTCTCCATAATGCCAGTAGGATTATTTTTTATAACAGGTCATAAGTTTAATATAATGGCTTATTCATCTCCGTTCGTAATTCTATCGTCAGTATTTTTCTTTTTGGCGTTTAATAAAATGAAACTATCAAATAATGTCATAAACTATTTTGCTTGTTCAACTCTATCCATTTACATTGTACATTTACATCCATTGATATGTCCAGCTTTCATTAACCTTATGAATGTTGCATATGAAACATTAGGAGGTTATGGTTATGCTTTGTTTGTCATAGTGTTTGCTGTATGTTTTGGAATATCTTGTATTATTGTAGATAAACTCAGAATTGCTTTATGGAAATTCTCATGCAAATTTATCATTGATCGTATGGTTTCCAAAACAACTAATTGGATGAACAAAATATATTCATACATAGGAATTTAATTTTATCATATTTATCGAATATTTCTGCCAAGAGCCACATTCATTTTCCTACAAGCATATCTGTCAGCATTACAGGGAGGAGGGCATAAAGCGTCTGCACAACAAATTTCCCCCTCCCCCACAAAAAAAACAGAGGCTACTCCTATCACTAGGAATAGCCCCCCAAAATAATGAATTTAAAGAGAGAAAATAACCTTTAATTCAAAGGTTTGCTTATTTCCAAATCTACATAACACTCCATCCATCCGGCTGCAGACGAACCCACAAATGCGTATACCATCGGATACTCTACAGCCACTCCGTCGGTATAGGCACTGCAATATCCAAAATGATAAATCAGTTTTCCATCTTTTACCTTAGGCACAGCTACACACGGCACAGACAGTGAATAATATCCACCGCTTAGGGACGTAGCCGATTTCAGCGTATAACTGCCATAAGTACCTATTTCTACATTTGCCGGAACACTCAAGATTCCGTTATCACCGATTTCCAGCGGCAAATAGTACTCCTTCAGAGCATCCAGGAGAACCAGATTGTCCGAAAGCATACCCACCTGACCGGTTCCCGAAACTTCCTGTCCATACGCCCCACTATAATAGGACATGTCCCAGTTGCCTCCAATCATACTGAGCGATACTTCAATCTGAGAAAGGCTGAGGACCAGTTCCTTTGCTCCTGACGAAACCTTAACTTCCGCACCACGGGGAGTCTTGTCGGCCGACGCAGCTACGTCAAACCGCAACACGTTGTTGTCCGTATCGTAAGTATAGGTCAACCATCCGGCAGCTTCTTCCGGCACTTCCACACTATAAGAGGTGTTGGTCTTGAAACTGAAATTGAACTGACCGCCCTCGTATCCGCAGCAGTAATACAGGTTATGTTCATCCAGAATGGTGACCGCTCCAGCCTGTACCACCGGCACATCGACAGAGCTTGTTCCTGTAGAAATGGTAACCAGGGCAATACGGCTGGTCACTTCCGAAGAGGTGGTTACCGCCACATGTACCACATTGCCTTCCACAGTGGTTGTACACCATTCCTTGTTTGATTCAGCAGTTACGGGTTCCGTGGCACTCACGGTGATGGTACCTTCTCCGCTGGCCGCAGAGAAATCAATTCCGTCGGTCGCAACGACCTGCAATGAGCTGGTGACGGCTTCTTCATCGCTACATGACACCCACAAGGTGCATAAGCATAACGTGATAATAGAAAATATCTTTTTCATAAGCTATTCTTTTTTAATCAGAAACTTTAGTGAATACCGGATTTTCCCAAGCGGTCATCATTCTGTATCCACCCGAATTATAGATGAACAACCAGTCATTCATTTCGAGTTGACTATACGGATTGTTTTTGAATGTAATCGTCATCTGACCGTCTTGCTCGGTGGTTGTTCCTTCAAAGACTGTTTCCAGTGTAGAATAGAAATTACCTCCCGATCTGAGACCCGGATACAAACCTACGGCTGCTCCATCCATATATCCTACCACCTGACCGTTGGCAGAGATGTCGTCGCGTTCTGTGTCGTAGTAGAATTCAACGTTCATCGTCCATGTGCCGCCGCCACTCAGGTAATACGTCTTCGTGGCCTGATAAGACTTACCGTCTTTCTTCACCTCCAGTGTCAGGCTGAAGCTAGAGCTTCCACTCTGTACATGGTAGGTACCCAGGTACTTTTCATAATTGGCGGGACGCTCGAATACCAGTTTCACATTGCTTCCCTCGTCGGTACAAGTGAACGTACTGGTTGCATTATCCCAGGTGAAGTTCTGCATCGATATGCCGTTGCAAACCATGGGTTCCACTGTTTTTACACCGTTTTCGGTACAAACGAACGGGTAATAAGCATAAGAGGATGTGCCATTCTCGTCTACACTTCCCAACAGGAAAGCACGGCCTTCTCGCATGACAGAAGCTACTTTCTGATCGCCCTGCATCAGATTAAACAGGTTGTAGTCTGAATCCTCGCTGATCTGTGCGGCAGCAGCCAGATAGGTGGTCCAGTCTAACGTATCGTCCAGCCGGGTCATCACCATTTCCACACCATGCTTCTTTCCGGTGAGGCGAATCTCGTTTTCAGAAGTCGAACGTACGATGAATTCATAGTCACCCATCAGACCCGGGTCGTTATACCCGTTGGGCTCACAAAACGCATGCAGAATCTCATTGTACGAGTCGAAGCTGATTTCCGTTCCGTTATACGACTGCACAGTATAGAGGGAGGTTGCGGTCTGCCCGGGAGTGTACGAAGAAGTCGCATAATCGGAAGCGATGGTCACCTCGTTGGCATCAAACTTAAAAAACAAGTTGGCAGCTCCACCCATACCTTCGCTGCCGTAACGGTATTCCAGTTTCCACCCGTTGGGGGCACTGGTCAACAAACTCTTCAATTCAAGGACGGAGGCATTTTCCCGGTCGGCAGATGACTGTTCGAACAAGTCCTCCTCACTGAACAAGCACGACTGCATGGAAACCGTCGCACATGCCAATAAACTATATAAAATTAATTTCTTCATAATTCCGGTGTTTTATTAGTTGAACAAGGTATTGATTTCTCCCTGCCGACGCTGAACCACGTCGCGCAATTCATACAAATCTACCCCCCATGAATCTTTCATGTACTTGTACACAATGTCGAACTTCTGTTCCAGGATGGCCCG